>PPYE01662366.1_pt1 | contig 13432 bp, 12 predicted proteins | sample 1559881 | NCBI WGS metagenome assembly PPYE01 (sample SAMN08240022, study PRJNA423297) | Human gut metagenome, whole genome shotgun sequencing project.
TCTTTTCAGATAATATTTACTTTTCAAAGTTCAATGCCAGCTATGCTGGCTATAATCACTCAGGATTCCGAGAGATTATAGTTATTTATGATCTTTCTTATGGCGCATACGGTATCCGCGGTTCAGATTCGGATAAGACTTAAGAAAACGTCTGGTATTACCTTTTGTTCTGGCAACCAGAGCTTTTCTGTAAGCATGAAGCTCCTCTGTCAGTTCCTTACGCAGTGCAAGACGTTTTTCTGTAAGTGCATGCAGAATTTCCGCATCTTCAATTTTCTCCCTTACAGAATCAAGAGAAGCACCTCTGGGCAATTCCAGATTTTCCAGGCGCATGTTCACCTTCAGCATAAGCTCCACCTGCTTCTTTTCCAGTTCCTCTTCCCAGTATGGAATTCGTTCTTTCAAATGGAAAGCCGCTGCTGCGGAACAGCTGAAATCTGCCAGATACGCAGCCGAAATAACACAGACTCCGATTTTTCCTGCAATTACCGGATAAAAGCTTACCAGATCCTCTACAAGCGGATGAAGAACACGAAACAGGATCACAGTGAATACTCCCCAGCCAAGAGAGGCTCCCAGGCAGACCCGTCCCTGAAAATTAAATTTATTATCACTGTAATCCCACCAGGAAGTATGAAAGATACTTTCCATAAGAACCGCCGTGACATATTCCAGCAATGTAGCAACCACAATGCCCCCTAAGAACAGAAATAAAAGCTGATCCTCCAACGGTTTCAGAATCAGATAAACCGATATTGCTCCAAAACCGTAAATCGTACAGACTGGTCCGCTGACAAAGCCACGGTTTATAAATTCGCCACGTTTTACAGATACATAAAAGGTCTCCCATATCCATCCGAAAAAGCTGTAAATAAAAAACCAGTTTATGATATGATAAAGGTCTACTCCGTTAATTGTAAGTTCCCATACAGACATGAACAAACCTCCGTCTTTTGATATTTTTCATGTATATACTATAACTCAATTTATGAAAAAATTCACTATTATTTTTTTGTTTTTTTGTGTATAATTAAATACAATCAGGAAAGGAATGTTAAAAATATGATTGTTAAAAAAATGCCTATTTTAAAAGGGTTTCCGTCTCTTGAGTATGTTAAAAAATTATCGAATTTTGTCTCTTTTTCCTGTGGTGACAACCCTGTTTTTTACGATATAGAAACCACCGGACTATCACGATATTCCACTTTTTTATATCTCATTGGCGCGGCAGTGTGGGAAAATGGAAACTGGTTTCTCTATCAGTGGATGACAGATAGAGAAGAAGAAGAGAAAGCGCTTCTTTGCACTTTTTCTGATTTTATAAAAAGTGCCACCTGCACCATACAGTACAATGGAAATAAGTTCGATGAACCCTACCTGAAAGAACGTTATAAAATACACAATCTTCCATGTCCTCTCATCCATCTGCCTGCTCTTGATCTGTATCAGGAACTTTTTTCCTGCAAAAAACTTCTGATGCTGTCAAAAATGAAGCAGCCGGATCTGGAAAACTTCCTTGGTATAAACACCCGGGCCTGCTGCGATGGCCGGGAGTGTATCCACCTTTACAGGACGTATTCCCGAAATCCGGATCCGAATCTTCTGAAAATGATCACAGGGCATAATCAGGAGGATCTTGCGGGGCTTGGAGCCATCTACTCCATGCTTGCCTACCGCGCACTGTTCACAGGCATATACGAACCATTAACAGCGTCTGTCGAAAAAACAGAACTACTGATCCGCTTCACGCTTCCGTTTTCAGTCCCGGCTCCTGTATCTAAAAAAGGAAATGGCTATTATTTTTCCTGCGAAGGTACAAAAGGAGCTCTCCTGGCAGAGGTAAAGGACAAACGGATCCGAATGTACTATCCGGACTATAAAAATTATGATTATATTCCCCGGGAGGATGCCGCAATCCCCAAAGTATTAAGTCGTTATATGGATAAAGGCAGCAGACAGGCTGCCAGACCGGAAACCTGTTATACATGGATTTTCTGTGATGAATCTTTTCTTAAAGACAAAAAAAAGCAGAAACAGTATCTAAATCATACTGTTCCTTGCCTTTTAAATCTGAACTGACAAAACCGACTGTATAAATACAGTCGGTTTTATATTATAAGCTAATTATCCTAAAGGAAAAATTACTCAGCGTCCTCTGCGTCATCTGCAGCCGGAGCCTCAAGAGCTTTCATGCTGAGACTGATCTTCTTGTCTTCGCCGTTGAAATCAACAACTTTAGCCTGAATTTCCTGACCGATGGAAAGGACATCTGACGGTTTTGCAACATGTTCTCTGGAAATCTGAGATACATGAAGAAGTGCATCGATTCCAGGTGCAAGCTCAACGAAAGCACCGAAATCAGTCATACGTGCAACTTTACCTTCTACTACATTACCTACTGCAAATTTCTCTGCAGCAGTCAGCCACGGATTCTCTTCCGGGAATTTCAGAGAAAGTGCAATCTTGTCTCCGTTGATTTCCTTGATGAGAACCTTAACTTCTTCGCCTACTGTAAAGACTTTCTTCGGATTCTCCACTCTGCCCCAGGACATCTCGGAAATATGAAGAAGGCCATCAGCGCCGCCCAGATCGATGAATGCACCAAAATCAGTTACATTCTTAACCACACCTGTTACCACGTCGCCTGCATGGATTCTCTCCATAAGCTCTTTCTGCTTCTCAGCCTTCTCAGCAAGAAGCAGCTGCTTGCGGTTACCAATGATACGGCGTCTTCTGGGATTAAACTCGGTAATAACAAATTCGATTTCCTGATCTGCATACTTGGAAAGATCTCTTTCATAAGTATCAGATACAAGGCTTGCAGGAATAAATACTCTTGCTTCCTCAACGTTTACACAAAGACCGCCATCCAGTACCTGTGTTACAGGTGCTTTCAGTACTTCCTGAGACTCAAATGCAGCTTCCAGACGTTTATTGCCTTTTTCTGCAGCAAGTCTCTTATAAGTAAGGATTACCTGACCCTCACCATCGTTCACCTTGAGAACCTTGGCTTCCATTGTGTCACCTACATGCACTGCATCTGCAAGTACAAGTGAGCTGTCATTAGAATACTCGCTCTTAGTGATGATACCGTCTGCTTTATAGCCGATATTCAGGATGATCTCATCTTCTTTTACATCGATGACGGTACCCTGCACGATCTCTCCATTTCTGATAGTTTTTACGGAATCTTCCAGCATCTGTTCAAAACTTAACTCTGACATGTTCTTGAACCTCCTCAATAATTTTCTTTGGGGTGGACGCCCCTGCTGTAATACCTACATAACTACTGCGATGGAACATTTCAGAATCCAAGTCTACAGGTGTTTGTATATAGTAAGTATTTCCACATTCCTCTTTACATATTTCAAACAGCTTTTGAGTATTGGAACTATGTCTGCCACCGATGACAAGCATAGTGTCTACCTCTCCGGCTATGGATTTTGCTTCTTTCTGCCGTTCTTCGGTAGCATTACAAATAGTGTTTAAAATATTGTCAATATTTAAAACATTATTATCATACCTCTTTTTGCAGAGAATTTCAACTAATTCTTTAAATTTGTTGTAATTAAATGTCGTCTGCGATACAACACAGGGGATTCTTTCCGGATCCGGAAGGAATTTTTCCGCTTCTTCCCTGTTTTTAAGGACTGTACAGGGTCCCTGACACCAGCCGCATATCCCCTTTACCTCCGGGTGCTCCGGATCACCGAAGACAATAATCTGCTTTCCGGCTCTGCTTTCTCTCTCTACGATTCTGTGGATCTTCAGCACAAAAGGACAGGTTACATCCACAAAGGAAAGACCTGCATTCTTAAGCTCATCATATACACTGCGCCCCACTCCGTGAGAACGTATTACTACAGTGCCTTCATGAATGTGTGGAATATCTTCCTCACTAATCACTGTTACTCCTTTTTTTTCCAGATCAGAGACAACCTCCTCATTGTGGATGATAGGCCCTAATGTATAAATGGGAGCAACCCCTTCTCCGATCAGCTCATACACTCTGTCTACAGCTCGTTTTACACCAAAGCAAAATCCAGCAGTTTTTGCAGTCTTAACCTTCATTTTTCCCAACCTCGTTTTATTTTATCACTTTTTCTCTGAAAATCTGTAAAATTCTTTTTACCACTTCCTCTATCGTCATATCAGAGGAATCCACAAGGACAGCATCTTCCGCCTGTTTCAGAGGAGAGATCTCACGATTCATGTCACGTCTGTCACGGTCTTCAATATCTCTCCGGATCTCTTCCAGATCACAGTCGATGCCCTTCTGCTGAAGTTCCAGATATCGGCGTTTTGCCCTTGTGGCTGAACTGGCAGTGAGATAAATCTTTACCTCTGCATCCGGAAGGATCGTTGTTCCGATATCTCTTCCATCCATAACCACACTCATAGAAGCCGCAAGCTTTCTCTGAAGATCCAGAAGCTTTTGTCTTACCATAGGATTGGCAGAGCTGACAGAGGCCATATTTCCCACCTCTTCTGTACGGAGAAAGGCATTTACGTTTTCACCATTCAGGCATACGATCTGTTCTCCCTCTTTGTAAGCAATGGTAATTTCCGCTCCCTTGCACACCTCTCCTATCTCAGCCGGATCCTCTCTGTTCACCTTATGACGGAGAAGGTAGAGAGCCATTGCCCTGTACATGGCGCCTGTATCTACATATACACAGGAAAGCTCTTTTGCCACCTTTTTTGCGATGGTACTTTTTCCGGCGCCTGCCGGGCCGTCAATGGCAATATTAAAAATCATAATTTCCTCCTTTATTCTCCACAGGCAGCCATAGCCGCAAGATACGCTGTGGACCATGCAATCTGCAGATTGTAACCGCCGGTTAGTGCATCCAGATCGAGAACCTCTCCCGCAAAAAACAGACCTGGAACCAGTTTCGATTCCATAGTTGCCGGATTGATTTCTTTTACCTTCACACCTCCCCGGGTAATTACTGCTTCTTTAAAATCTCCCAGTTCTGTGATCGTAAACGGAAAAGCCTTTATAAGAGCCCCAAAATGCAGTCTTTCTTCCCTGGATATCTCATGAATCGGTTTTTCAGCCGGGATTCCTCCCAGTCTCAGTATAACAGGAGTCAGGGAAGAAGGGAACAGAACACCTATCACATTTTTAAACTGTTTGTTTTTTCCCGCCTCGAATTCTCTTAAAATCCGTGCATCCAGCTGTTCCTGACTAAGCGCCGGCTTCAGATCCAGACAAGCGCTCAATTCCCCGTTTTTTTTCAGAATCTTTCCAACATGAGCGCTGGCAGTCAATACCAGAGGTCCGGTAATACCCGAATGAGTAAACATCATTTCTCCAAAATCTTTATAAAGAATCTTTTTTCCATTTTTTATGGTCAGTTCCACATTTTTCAGAGAAAGTCCTGCCATTTCCGGAATATACTCCTCCTTCGTCCGGAGAGGAACAAGTGAAGGAGAAAGCTCTGTAACAGAATGTCCGGCACTCTCAGCAAACCGGTAACCATCTCCTGTTGAACCGGTTGACGGATACGACAGGCCTCCGGTAGCAACAATCACTGCATCTGCTCTGTGAATACTGCCGTCTGCAAGGCAGACACCTTCTGCTCTTCCTTCTTCAAAAACAATCGTCTTTACAGAAGTCTTTAAATGAATACGAACATGATTCTCTTTCATTTTGCGCTCCAGGGCACGTATAATATCCGACGAGCGATCCGTACAGGGGAATACACGGTTTCCCCGCTCTGTTTTCAGAGGTGTTCCGGCTTTCTCCAGATATTTCATCATATCCTGACTGGTAAAGGAGTAAAAAGCACTATACAGGAATTTTGCGTTTTGAACCACAGCATTCAGTAGTTCCTCGGGACTGCAGTCATTCGTAACATTACAACGCCCTTTTCCTGTTATGTACAGTTTCTTTCCAAGCTTCTCATTTTTTTCAAAAAGTGTAACATCACAGCCGTTTTCAGCCGCAAGTGCCGCAGCGAACATCCCGGCTGCTCCGCCTCCCACAATAATGACTCGTCTGTTCATGAATATCCTTTCATTCAGAAAAGGGCTGCTCATGAAGCTCAGCTTCACAACAGCCCCTGACCTGTTACTTTATTTTATACCGGATAAGCTCCGTTTTTTGTATCCGCTGCTGTTTCATCAACCTTTGTTTCCTGTGCCTGACGGTACTTGAAGAACTCAGTTGCAACCTGCGGGAACAGTGCATAGGAAAGAACGTCCTCATCCTGCTCCTTGTACTGTGCCATTTCTCCTTCCAGTTTATCAAGCTCGTTATCCAGAAGGTCTGCCGGACGGCAGGTGATCGGCTGCGTATCCCCGATGCATTTCTTCTGAATTTCAGCATCAAATGGTTTTACAGTGGCTCCATATTTTCCGCTTAAGATATCTTTGGTTTCTTTTGTAACCATCTTATATCTTTCGCCCATCAGAACGTTAAATACAGCCTGTGTACCAACAATCTGTGAAGACGGAGTAACAAGCGGCGGCTCTCCAAGGTCTTTACGAACTCTCGGAACCTCCTCAAGAACATCATAGAATTTATCTTCTGCATGCTGTTCTTTCAGCTGTGATGTAAGGTTGGAAAGCATACCTCCCGGTACCTGATAAAGAAGAGTCTTGATATTTACACCAAGGTTCTTCGGATTCAGAAGACCGGTATCCAGCGCTTCGTCACGGATCGGACGGAAATAGTCTGCGATCTCTGCAAGAAGCTTCTGATCAAATCCAGTATCATATGGCGTTCCCTTGAAGGTTTCAACCATAACCTCTGTTGCAGGCTGAGAAGTTCCCAGTGCAAACGGAGAAATTGCGGTATCGATAATATCAACGCCTGCTTCAACAGCCTTCATATAGGTCATGGAAGCAACACCTGATGTATAGTGGGTATGAAGGTCGATCGGAATCTTAACCGCATCTTTGAGAGCACCTACCAGCTCAGTTGCCTGATATGGAAGAAGAAGTCCGGCCATATCCTTGATGCAGATGGAATCCGCTCCCATAGCCTCGATTTCTTTTGCAATGTTTGTCCAGTATTCCAGTGTATACGCATCTCCAAGTGTATAGGAAAGTGCAACCTGTGCATGAGCTTTTTCTTTATTTGCTGCTTTCACTGCGGTCTTCAGGTTACGAAGATCGTTCAGGCAGTCAAAAATACGGATGATATCAATACCATTTGCTACGGATTTCTGCACGAAATACTCTACCACATCATCTGCATAAGGACGATATCCAAGGATGTTCTGTCCGCGGAACAGCATCTGAAGCTTTGTATTTTTGAATCCGTCACGGAATTTGCGAAGTCTTTCCCATGGATCTTCCTTCAGGAAACGAAGGGAAGCATCAAAAGTAGCACCGCCCCAACATTCTACTGCATGGTAGCCTACTTTGTCCATTTTTTCAACGATCGGAAGCATCTGTTCTGTACTGAGTCTTGTTGCGATCAGAGACTGATGCGCATCACGCAGAACAGTTTCCACAATTTTTACAGGTTTTTTTTCTAATTCTGCCATTATTTATTCTCCTTATTGATTCAATAGAAAGGAAGTTCGATCACTTAATTATCAAACACCGAAAATAGCCATAAAGGTTCCGGCTGCTACGGCAGTACCGATAACACCGGCTACGTTTGGTCCCATTGCATGCATGAGCAGGAAGTTGGTCGGATCAGCCTCCGCACCTACTTTCTGAGATACACGGGCTGCCATCGGAACTGCGGATACACCGGCAGAACCGATCAGCGGATTGATCTTTCCGCCTGAAAGCTTACACATGAGCTTGCCAAGCATAACACCGCCAAAGGTGCCAAAGGCAAAAGCAGCAAGTCCAAGAGCTACGATTTTCAGAGTATCCAGGTTCAGGAATGCTTCTGCGCTTGTAGAAGCACCTACGGAAGTACCCAGAAGAATAACTACGATGTACATCATTGCATTGGATGCAGTTTCTGTAAGCTGCTTTACAACACCGGACTCACGGAACAGGTTACCAAGCATAAGCATACCAACCAGCGGAGCTGTGGTAGGAAGGATCAGGCAGACAACGATTGTGATCACGATCGGGAAGAGGATCTTCTCCAGCTTGCTGACCGGACGAAGCTGATCCATTTTGATCTTACGTTCTTTTTCTGTGGTAAACAGTTTCATGATAGGTGGCTGAATAATCGGAACCAGTGACATATAGGAATATGCCGCCACTGCAATCGGTCCCATAAGAGCGGTCTGTCCCAGTTTACCTGCAAGGAAAATAGAGGTTGGGCCGTCCGCGCCTCCGATAATGGAAATAGCTGCTGCTGCTTTTCCGTTAAATCCAAGAAGGATTGCAAGGAAATATGCCACATAGATACCAAGCTGCGCTGCTGCACCAAGAAGGAAGCTCTTCGGATTAGCGATCAGCGGACCAAAGTCTGTCATGGCTCCTACTCCCATAAAGATCAGGGACGGAAGGATACTCCACTCATCCAGCAGATAGAAATAATGAAGAAGTCCTCCTACTCCATTAGACATATCTTCCGGATGCGCCATGATATCTGGATAAATATTTACAAGGAGCATACCAAAAGCAATCGGAACAAGAAGAAGAGGTTCAAATCCCTTTTTGATCGCAAGGAATAAGAATACGCATGCCACCGCGATCATCAGATAGTTGCCCCAGGTAAGGTTAAAGAAAGCTGTCTGATGAATCAGGTTAGACAGGGTTTCTGCAACATTAGACATCTGAATACCTCCCGTCTTAGTTCATGGTTGCCAGGGTATCTCCGTTTTCTACGGAAGCGCCCTCTGATGTATCAATGCTTGCAACTGTTCCATCCTGAGGTGCAACTACAGGGATCTCCATTTTCATGGACTCAAGGATCACAATGCTGTCACCGGCCTTTACAGCCTGTCCTGCAGATGCAACAATCTTCAGAACCTTGCCCGGAACAGAAGCGGTTACCTTAACAGCACCTGCACCTGCTGCCGGAGCTGCTGCCTTCGGAGCCGGAGTTGCCGGAGCTTTTGGCGCTGCCTTCGGAGCTGCTGCCGGAGCCGGAGCTGCTGCGCTTCCGGTTTCTTCTACAGTCACTTCATAAGCGGTTCCATTTACAGTAATTGTATAACTTTTCATGATTTAATCCTCCTAATTATCTGTTATCTTCTTGGACGTTTGATCTTACGGATAGAACGGACAACAAATCCGTCAGTAGTGGTTCCCTCTGCTGCTGCAATTGCTGCTGCAATTACTGCAACCAGCTCTTCATCGGCATCCTGTACAGTTTCCTGAACCGGAACTGCCGGAACCGGAGCCGGAGCTTCTTCTTTTTTCTCTTTTTTGGTTCCTGCAGAACCCGGGATAAATTTAAAAAGAGAAATAACAAAGATCAGAAGGATCAGGATCACAAATACGGTTCCAAGACCCATAAGGGTATTTAACCCTGCGTTTTTCATGGTTGTTGACAGCGGATACTGCACATTCACTGCTACGGAAACAGGTGTTACCATTCCGTCAGCATCTTCAAAAACATATATGAATTCCGCATCCAGTTTTTCAAAATCCACCGGTACAGTAGCTGTATACTGACGGTTGGAAAACTCAACCTCAGCCTCTCCGGCTTCCACGAACTCACCAACCTCTGCTTTCGCATCATTCCATGCAGTCATGGCGCCTTCGGTAAACTCATCGCCGGAATTCAGATATGCTTCGATTTCTTCATCACTGAGAGGAATGATCGTATCGGTCAGTCCCTCAGCAGTCATGACGATCTGCGTCATTGTTGCCTCATCGATCTCACTGCCTGCCATTACAACTGCTGCTCCGGAAAATGTAAGAGAAGCAGCGCAGACTGTTGCCGCACAGACAGAGGAGATTCTTTTTAACATCTGATTCATATGCTCACCTCTCTCAGACTGCACTGTGCTTTTTGGCCGGGCGGTCTTCTCTCTTTGTGAACAGCATTTCAAAAGCACCGATTACATATTTTCTTGTATCAGCCGGTGCGATCACAGTGTCTACATAACCTCTTGCTGCTGCTGATTCCACGCCTGACTGGAGATTTCTGTATTCAGCTGCCTTTTCATTGAGAACAGCTGCGTCTGCACCCGGATACATGATCTTTGCAGCAAGAGAAGCATCCATCATACCGATCTCTGCATTCTCCCATGCGTATACAAGATCAGCTCCCACAGCTTTGCTGTTCATGGCAACATATGCAGTACCATATGCCTTGCCGATGATCACATTTACCTTCGGAACGGTTGCATCAGCAAACGCATGAATCATATCACCTACGGATTTTGCCATCATTTTTTCATTGCACAGGGTAGCCTTAAATCCTGTCACATTTGTAAGTGTAAGTACCGGAATATCAAAAGCATCGCAGAATTTCACGAAATCTGCTGCTTTTCTTGCACCGCGTGCGGAAATGGTTCCGTCAAACTCTTCTGTCTTTTTGCCTTCTTCATCATAGATCTCTGTTCTGTTGGCAACAGCGCCCACAGTTGCACCATTGAGACGAAGGAAGCCTGTCACAACATCTTTACCGTAATTTTTCTTTGTTTCAAAGAAAAGATGATCATCTGCGATTCTGGAAAGAGCAAGAGAGGTATCTCCTGTACATGCTGCAAGATCATCACAGGTGCGGTTCAGATCATCAGTACACTCTTCAAAAGAGTCGTTGTCCTCAAAGTTGGAAGGAAGCAGGCTGACAAGCTGACGAATCTCTGCAAGGATTTCCTCCTCTGTACCAACGCTGTCAATAAGACCTGTCTCCTGGCTCTGGAAGTCTGCACATGCAGTATCGCATTTGTCAACGTGATTTCCCTCCAGCGCATTCGGAGTATTGACAAACATTCTGGCTTTTTTTGCTTCCATAAAAGTAAAATCTGTCAGTGCCGGAACAACAGCCATTCCGCCGCCGCAGGTGCCAAATACTGCTGTTATCTGAGGAATCATGCCAGATGCCAGTGTCTGTTTCAGATAAATCGATCCAAATGCCTCCAGAGCATCTGTAGCCTCCTGAAGTCTAAGACCTGCACAGTCTACAAGGCCGATCACCGGAGCGCCGGTTTTCATTGCAAGGTCATAAAGTGCGGAAATTTTCTTTGCATGCATTTCGCCTACAGTTCCGTTCAGAACAGAAGCGTCCTGGCTGTACACATATACAAGATTTCCGTCAATCACACCAGAGCCGGTGATCACACCGTCTGAAGGTGCTTTTGTTTCAGCCATGTTAAAATCAGTAGATCTTGCCGTAATACTTTTTCCGATTTCAACAAAACTGTTTGCGTCAAGCAAAGAAGTAATTCTTGTGCCTGCTAAACTTGGTGTTGCATTACTCATTCTTGTTTGCCCTCCATTTTTATAAGAATTTTAAGTATAACCAAAATTTCAGCCAATTATAATTGTACCCTTTTTTCAAAAATATTTCAATAGGGTAACGTATTTTTGTTAAATATTTAACCTAATTCTTTTTGGCAGCAAACCAATTTCTTTAAGCATTTTCTCCCTTTAATGAAAAAAATTTTGAAAAATCTGTTCCACGCATCGACGATAAGTGATCTTTTGTATGTTTCTGTCAGCCAGAACCGGATAAGAAGCAACGGTTTTTCCTTCAAGGAAACAGGTATAAGTGCCAATCTGTTCTCCTTTTTTTACCGGTGCCTGAATGTTCTTTTTCAGCTTCAGTGTATAGCTGACTTTCTCCCCTTGTTTCAAAAGAAGCTTCTTATCTCTGTCTTGTCCGGAATCAGAAAGAACTCCGCGTATTTCTGCTTTTTCCCCCGGCAGGGTATCCTCTTCCATTCCGTTTTCTATGGTAAGCACAGGGATTTCCGGTTCCTTCCAGATACTGCAGTAACTGTAGTTTTCATCACCATAGTCAAGAAGTTTCATGGTATCCTTCCATTTATAGCCTTTATTTCCCGGCCACCCACACCCGAGAAGTGCTACAATAAACACTTTATCCTCTCTTCTGCAGGCACAGACATAGCAGTATCCCGCATCTCCTGTAAAACCCGTTTTTCCGGAAAGCACTCCCTCTGTCATCCCAAGAAGCGCATTGGTATTATGAAGCTGGAACTGCCTTTTCCCACTGAGATCCCGGAAGGAATAATCCCGGGTTTCCGTAATCTTCAAAAATGTAGTGTTTTGGATCGCGTAACGCATGATCAGAGCAAGATCTTCCGCAGTTGTGTGGTGGATTCCTTTTTCATCCCTGGCATCCAAGCCGTTGGGCGTAATAAAATAAGTATCCCTGCATCCGATCTCTTTCGCTTTCTGATTCATCATCCGGGCAAATTCTTCTGTGGATCCTCCGATATGTTCTGCAATAGCCACAGCTGTATCATTATGGCTCATAAGCATCAATGAATAAAGAAGGTCTTCCAGATAATACTGTTCCCCCTCAGTCAGCCCCAGTTGTACATCCGGCTGCGCGGCCGCTTTTGCTGAAACAGACACATAATCATCGCCCGGTGCATTTTCCAGAGCAAGAATACAGGTCATAACCTTTGTGGTACTTGCGTTTGGGCGGGGAATGTTGCCGTCCTTTTCATAAAGGACTCTTCCCGATATCCCATCCATCAGTACTGCGGAAAGTGCATAAAGTTCCTCCTGAAAATCTTCTGCTTCAGTCATCTGTACAGGTCCGGAACAGATACAAAAAAGAAAGACAGATAACAGCAGAATTTTTGAAACAGCACGCCTCATATGATTATCCCACCTTTTTATATTTTATAGGATAATTTTATGCATGCCTGTCTTCTTTATTCTGCATTTATCTGTCTTATATCTGCCGCAGATTCCCGCAGCAGGTTCATCCGTTATATGTCAGATTCCATCTTTCTGACAGCGGCAGTTCTTCTTTTGAAAGGCTGTAAAGTTCTTCTATATATGCCGGAGCCTCTTCTGCTGCCTGGTCAAAGTATACATGCAGCTCTCTCACCGGCATTTCCGCTTCCGGAACCGGATCCTTTCGCATAAAAAAGTCCAACGCTGCCGCAGATCGTTTTTTTCCGAAAAATCCGGTAAGCACAGCTATGAGAAAGCGTCTTTTGCCTCCATTATCATAAACCATGGCATTGGTCAGAAATTTCATCATCCTAAGGGAAAAGAAAATATCTCTGGTGCTCAGCTGTGGAAACATTTTCCGTATCACTCTTGCATAGGAAACTCTGGGTACAATGCAGTCAGACGGATAATAATGATACGGATTCTTATTTGTTTCCAGCATCAGAGTTCTGTCAAATTCTTTTTCCAGAAGTGTATGGGAAATCACCCTTGTCCGGGCCATTTCCTCTACAAAAGGATGACTGCGGCTGTCCAGAAGGTAGTGGCAGCCAAATCCAAGAAGATATGACAGCAGTTTTTCGTCTCCTCTGGCTCTTACAACGCTCATTCCTCTGCGAAAAAAGGACGCTGCCGGAACATCGTGCATTTCCACTCCCACACTGCTTACCGAAAGCTTTAAAAG
>PPYE01320988.1_pt1 | contig 13428 bp, 17 predicted proteins | sample 1559881 | NCBI WGS metagenome assembly PPYE01 (sample SAMN08240022, study PRJNA423297) | Human gut metagenome, whole genome shotgun sequencing project.
CCATGGATGATATACGGTATTTCGCAGTCACGGTGGCAGGCCGGAGAAGGGACGGGTTCTTTGCCGGTACGGTGGAGCGGGGCAGCGGTTAAAAACACTGTCCGGACAGAGCCGGTGAAATGGAGGGAAGAAATTGAAATGGTTCATGCGGAAAAAAGCGGAAGCGCAGCCGCCTGAGGTCCAGCTGCGGGACCGGGAGGGACATCCCTTTGGCGCGCTGGACCGGTATGTGCCCCTGAGACGGGGTGAGCTGGAGCTGTACCGGACCATCCGGGAGGCAGTCCCCATTGTGGACGCCGCCCTGATGAAGCTGGTGCGGCTGTGCGGGGGCGTACAGGTCCGGTGCGGAGCGGTGGAGGCCCAGGCGGGACTGTACCGTTTCCTTCGTGAGGTGGACACAGGCCGAGGACAGCGGGGACTCCAGTCCTTTCTGGACCAGTACCTGGACTCTATGCTCACCTGTGGTCAGGGAGTGGGCGAAATGGTGCTGGACCGGGAGGGGGGGGACATTGCCGCCCTGCTGTGCGCCGACCCCGGACAGATCGAGATCCGGGAGGGGGAAACTCCCCTGGAGTTCCGGCTGTGTACACGGGGACGGGACGGCCAGCCGGTGGAACTGCCCTGGCAGGAGCTGCTGCTCTTCACCCCGTTTCAGCCGGGGACGGACAACCCCTACGGCGTGTCTCTGCTGCGCTCCATGCCCTTCCTCAGCGGAATCCTGCTGAAGATCTATCAGGCGCTGGGGCAGAACTGGGAGCGGGCGGGCAACCTGCGCTTTGCAGTGGTATGCAGGCCCGGGGAGCGGGACGGGCTCTCCGCCCGGGAGCGGGGACAGCAGATCGCCCGGGAGTGGTCGGCCGCCATGCAGGCGGGCCGTCAGGGAGCAGTGCGGGACTTTGTGGCAGTTGGAGATGTGGATATTAAAGTCATCGGCGCGGACAGCCAGGTGCTGGACAGCGAGGTCCCGGTACGGCAGATCTTGGAACAGTTAATTGCACGGACCGGGATCCCACCCTTTCTGCTGGGTCTGTCTTGGTCGTCCACAGAACGGATGAGCACCCAGCAGGCCGACCTGCTCACCAGCGAGATCACCGCTATCCGCAGGAGTCTGGAGCCCACGGTCCGGCGGGTGTGCCAGCTGTGGCTGAGGCTCCACGGCTGGCCTGAAGAGCTGGAGGTGGAGTGGGAGGACATCAATTTGCAGGATCTGGTGGAGGAGGCCCGGGCGGAGCTCTATCACGCCCAGGCGGAACAGATCGGAAAGGAGAACACATGAGGATCCAAAAAACATCACAGCAGCCCGCTGGCAGCGGCCTGCTGCCCGGCCATCTGGAGGACATCAACCGGCTGAGCCGGGCCTCTCTATCTGCACAGGAGGTATATGCCTTCTCCCTGTGCCTATGTGACAACGAGGTGGACCGGGACCAGGAGCGGTTTCCGGAGAAAACTCTGGAGCAGCTGGCCCCTCTGTTTGTGGGTAAGAGCGGGCTGTTCGACCACAGCTGGAGTGCGCGGGGCCAGGCTGCCCGGCTCTACCGCACGGAGGTGGTGCGGGAGCCGGAGCGACTCACCCGGCTACTGCTGGCTGAAGGGGTGGGCCTATATGGTGCGCACCCCGGACAACCAGGGTCTGATCGCGGAGATCGAGGGAGGTATCAAAAAGGAGGTCAGTGTGGGCTGTGCCGTGAAGCGGGCGGTATGTTCCATCTGCGGCGCGGAGCGCGGACAGAGCTGTGGACACAAGCCCGGAGAGGTCTATGACGGGGCGCAGTGCTTTTTTCAGCTGGAGGAGGCCGTAGACGCCTATGAGTTCTCCTTTGTGGCGGTGCCTGCCCAGCCCAGGGCCGGTGTGGTAAAGGGGCTTTGTCCCACTGGAGAGGGCGCGCAGACCCTTCGTGAACTGGCGGCCGGAAGGGACGGGTGTGTCCGGGAGCTGGAGGTGCTGGAGCGGGAGGCCGCTCTGGGCCGAAAGTGGCTGTCCTCCCTCCGGGAGGAGGTGGTACGGCTGGGGACGCTGGCAGACGGCAGTTTGGACCAGAACGTGCTGAAGCAGATCGCGGACAAGCTGGACGCGGAGGAGCTTCAGGCCCTGAAGGGGGCCTATCAGGCCAGAGCCCGGGAGCGCTATCCCCTACCGGTCCAGCTGGAGTATGCCCAAAAATCAGAGGAGGAGCCCCGGGAGGACGGAGCGTTTTTGATCTGAAAACAAACAAGGAGGAGTCAGTATGAGCAAGGTATCATTTGAGGACATCGGAATGGTGACCGCCACCTTCACGGCCCGGGAGGATGTGAAGTCCGGCCAAGTGGTGAAGATCACTGGAAACGGTGAGGTGGGGGCCTGCGCGGATGGAGACGCCTTCTGTGGGCTGGCCCTGTCGGTGCGGAGCGGGTTCGCCGGGGTACAGGTGAAGGGATTCGCCTGCGTACCTACCTCTGGCACGGTGACGCTGGGTCGGGTGAAGCTGGCCGCCGACGGGGCCGGCGGTGTGAAGCCCGCCTCCGCCGGAGGCACAGAGGTCCTGGTGGTCAGCGCGGACAACAGCGGTCACACCGCCGTGGTCTGCCTGTAAGTTAAAAAAGGAGGCTTTGAATATGGCAAATCATTGCGACACCATCAAGCTGGAAAAGGGGATGTATCAGGAGGCGGGCCGCTCCTTTACCCAGGTGCTGGAGCGGCTGGACCCCTCCGAGCAGTATAAGGGGACCGGCATGGAGGGGCTGGACGCCTTTCAGCGGCAGCTGAAGCGCTTTGACATCAAGGTGCGGGGCACCGCCTCCGACCCGGTGGAGAAGTTCTTCCGCACTGCGAACTCCGCAGTGCTCTTCCCGGAGTACATTGCCCGCTCGGTGCGCCAGGGTATGGAGGAGGGGGACCTGCTCCCCTCCATCACCGCCGCCACTACCCGGTTCGAGGGAATGGACTACCGCTCCATCACCGCCCAGGCCGGAGGGGACAGCAAGGAGCTGAAGGCGGTAGACGAGGGCGCATCCATCCCCGCCACCACCATTCAGGTCCAGGCCAATCTGGTGAAGCTGCGCAAGCGGGGCCGGATGCTGGTGGCCAGCTATGAGGCGGTGCGCTATCAGAAGCTGGACCTGTTCTCCGTGACTCTGCGCCAGATCGGCAGCCACATCGCCCAGATGCTGCTGGCCGACGCGGTGGATGTGCTGATCCACGGGGACGGCAACGACAACGCCGCGGCTGCTTCGGAGACCAAGGGGGCCGGTGTGCTCACCTATGACGAACTGGTGGACTTTTGGGCGGCCTTTGACCCCTATGAGATGAACACGCTGCTGGTCAGTTCCGATGTGCTGCTGAAGATGCTCAAGCTGGCAGAGTTCCAGAACCCTCTCACCGGCCTGAACTTCCAGGGCACCGGAAAACTGGCCACCCCCCTGGGCGCCACCCTGCTGCGGACCTCTGTGCTGCCCAAAAACACCGCCATCGGCCTGGACAAGCGGTATGCCCTGGAACTGGTGCAGGGCAGTGATGTGATGGTGGAGTACGACAAGCTGATCGACCGGCAGCTGGAGCGTGCGGCCATCACCACCATCAGCGGCTTTGCCAAGCTGTTCCAGGGCGCCTCCCGCGTGCTGACGGTGAAGGCGTCGTGACCGGGCGGATCCAGGCCCTGGTCCGCACCCTGGGGGGCGAGATGGATCAGGAGGAACTGCTGGTCATGCTCTGCCAGGCGGCGGAGATGGAACTGGCGGGGCGGCTGCGCCCCGGCCTGACACCGGAGGACTGTGAGAGCGCCTTTGTGCCGGCGGCTGCCTGGCTGGTACTGGCATGGCTCCAGGCGGGGGAGGCGGGCGTCTCTTCCTTCACTGCCGGAGACCTGACCATCCACAGGACCGGTCAGGGAGCGGCGGAACTGACTGCCCAGGCGGAGCGGCTGATGGCCCCGTATCTGACAGATCGCGGATTTTCCTTTCAGGGGGTGGCGGGATGATGGAGCGGGAATGGGCTGCCCTGCTGGCCCGGTACGGGCAGAGCGTGGCCCTTCACCGGGGAGAGGAGACGGTACGGACACAGGCGTTCCTCCAGCCGGTCACAGAGCGGGACCGGGCGCAGGAGGCCCCCAGCCCCCTGGGTCTGCGGCGTGAGGACCGCTTTTTATATCTCGGAAAGCCGGAGGAGCCGCTGACGCCTGGGTGCTGGGTGGAGTGGAATGGGACCGGCTATGAGGTCCAGACCGCGCATCCGATTCAAGCCGGAGGCCGGACCTCCCATGTGTGGGCGGTGCTCCGGCCCAGAGACCGGGAGGCGGGCGCATGAGCGGCGGGCTGGACGGGCTCCGGGAAAAGCTGGCAGCTTTTCTGCGGGAGCAGGGACTCCAAGCCATGACCGACTGGCCAGTGGAGCCCCGGGAGTTGCTGGATGGGCCGGTGGCTGTGGTATCCCTCCAGGGATGTCGGGCCGGACCTGCGGGATTTCAGCACTATCTGGGTGAACGATATGACAGGGAGCGGGAACAGTGGGTGGAGGTCTATGGCCAGAAGGTGCAGCTCACCTTCGGACTGGACCTCTATGCCCCGCCCCAGCTTGGGGAGGCGGCCATGCAGGCCGCCCTGGACCAGCTGGCAGGGGCCTGCGCCGGTGCAGGCCCGGTGGGACTGGATATACGGGAGTTTTCCTGCGGTGAGACCGGGTACGACCGGGACAGCCGTCTGCTGAAACGGCCAGCCCAGGCAGTATGCACCGCCTGCCTGTACGCCGTGACAGAACCGAGCGGTACATTTTTGGACTTTGAGGTCAGAGGGGAGAGTCATCCATGAACGTGACCACACACGAGCGCCCGGGGGTATACTCCGTCTACGGCGCGTCCTCCCTGGTCCGCGGAAGCGGCGGGAGAAAAACGGTGGGCCTGGCTGTGATAAACACCAAGGCGAAGGCCGGCGTGATCCAGACCATCACCAGCTATGAGGGGGCGGTATCCGCCTTTGGCAGCCAGGCGGACAGCCAGGATATGGCGGAGCTAATCCGGGTGCTCCTGCTCAACGGGGCTGCGGCGGTGGCCGCCATCCCTGTGGCGAACGCCGAGGGCTATGAGGCCGCCTTTGCGGCCCTGGCCGAAATGGAAAATATCAGCGTGGTGGTGTGCGACAGCACGGACCAGGAGGTGCAGCAGAAGCTGCGGGACAGCGTGACGGCCGCCTCCGCCGCACGGCGAGAGCGTATTGCCGTGGTGGCCGGAGGTGCGGAGGAGAGCGTTACCGCACTTACAGACCGGGCCAAGGCGCTGAACAGCGAACGGGTGGTGCTGGCTGCGCCCGGCGGGGTATCCGCGGAGGGCACGGCCCTGTCCGGCCTCACCGCCGCGGCGGCGGTGGCGGGCGCCATCGCGGGCCAGGGAGATCCGGCGGTCCCACTGGGCGGCGCGGAGCTTCTGGGGCTGAATGGGCTGTCCGCCCAGTACGGAGACAACGACATCGACCTGCTGGTCCGGGGCGGTGTGACGCCACTGGACAGTACAGGCGGGACGGTCTCTGTGGTCCGGGGGATCACCACCAGGACCCGCTCCGGCGAGAGCGAGGACGCAACCTGGAGGGAGCTGTCCACAGTGCTGATCGTGGACGACGTGATCCCGGCTATTCGGGAGAGCCTGCGGGCCCGCTTCCGCCGGGCGAAAAACACGGAGCAGAGCCGGGGGGCCATCCGGTCCCAGGTGGTGCTGGAGCTGGAGAACAAAAAATCCCGGGAGATCATCACCGGCTACGATGGCGTAACGGTGTCCGCCCTCCCGGAGAACCCCACGGTATGCCTGGTGGAGTTCGCCTTTACAGTGGCCCACGGGCTGAACCAGATCTGGCTGACAGCCAGCATCACCATCTGAGGAGACAGGAGGGAGTACATTGAGCATTGCGGGATTTCCCACCAGCAGCGACATCTATCTGGAGGTGAACGGGGTCAAGGCGGCGGTGGTGCAGAGCTACACCGCCAGGGCCTCCAAGACCAGCCGGGCGGTGGAGGCCTTCGGCGAGGAGGAGCCGGTGGCCACAGTCCCCGGGCAGACCACCCATGTGCTGGAGCTGACCCGGCTGTACGCCACGGACGAGGCCATCCGGGACGGGATCGACTTCTATGGCCTGAGCGACTTTTCCCTGATCATCTGCAAGCCGGACCGGAAGATCATCTATTCCAACTGCCAGTGGAGCGGCATCCAGGAGACCGGGACCCTGGGCGATATGGTTCTGGAAAAGGTGACCATCGTGGCTGGGAAACGGCTGGAAACGGAGGTGTGAGGTATGGAGGCTTCTATTTTGGCCCGCCGGGACCGCCTGACGCTGGATAATGGGATGCAGCTGCGCCTGCTGTCCGCCCTGGAGGTCCTCCAGGCCCGCCGGGAGGCGGAGGGGCTGGCCCAGGCGCCCAGAGAGCGCGCCCTGTGCTCCAACGCCTGCCTGCTGGCCCGGGCCCTGGAGACGCCGGAGGGCGGCCCGGTATTTTCCGGCGGCGAGGCGGTCCTGGCGGGGCTGCGGGTGGAGGAGATCGCCGCCCTGTCCAGGACCTGGAGCCAGTTCAATCGGGAGGAGAATCCGCCCCTCACCATGGGGCAGGAGGAGGCTGAGGAGCTAAAAAAAAACTAGCCTCCGACGGGGCGGACCGGCTGCGCTGGCGGGTGCTGAGGGCCTTCGGCGCACTGCCCTCGGAGCCGAGGGCCCAGGCCATGCGGGACCGGGACTATGTGTGGTGCCTGTCCCACCTGGCGCTGGACCAGGAGAAGGAGCTGGAGCGGCTGTGCCCCGCCTGCCGCGCCCGGGCGGAGGAGACCCGATGCCCAGTGTGCGGGGCCCCCTCCGGCCAGGGGGAGGGGGCGGTCAACCCCGCCTTTGACCAGGAGCGGTATGAGCGGATGCGGAAGGGAGCGCTGGTATGACGGACTATCTGGAGGAACTGCTGGACCAGCTGGAGGAGGAAGAAGCGGACGTTGCCGCGCACTGGCCGGAGGACCTGGCTCCCACTTGGGCTGAGTTTCCCGGCGGTGCGGAGCCGCGGGGGGAGACGCGTACAACAGGCCGTAGTCCTGTAACAGCTCTGCCAGAGGCGGTCTGGACGGAGGCGTGGGAGGCGCTGGAATCCCCGGAGGCGGTGGAGTCCGCCCTCCTTCCTGGGCCGCCTGAGACATGGACAGTTGCCCGGGGGCCCGTTCCGCCGGAAAAGGAGCCGACTGACGCCCACATACCGGAATTCCTAGAGGCCGCGGCATGGCCCGCGCCTCAGCCGGACGCGCTGGAGGAGGCAGATGGGAGGAAGTCAGAGCGGCCCGCCCTGCTGGAGCGGGCGGAGCGCTTGGACCGGGCGGTGAGACAGGCGCGGCGCGGGGACACGGCGGTCCGCTCCACAGGGTCGCCGGCGGGCGGAACAGCTCTGTCCGGCCTGGCAGCCCGGCAGTCCGGCGGGTGGCTGGAGCGGGGAGAGGACCATGCCGCGGCAGTGGACCGGGCTTTTCAGCGGGACAGCCGGCGCTATGACCAGGGCTTTGCCCTGTACTGAGGAGGGATCTGCGGTGCCTTTGACACCCATGCGCTATAAAAGCTATACCTGGCCCCACAACCCCAGGGTGTACTCCATTGACTATGAGCGGAAGATGGCGGTCCACAAGGTGCCCTTTGGGCTCTATCACCTTCAGGATCTGGGCCGGACCCGGCGGGTGATGGAGGGAGAAGGGGAGTTTGTGGGGGCGGACGCCTATTCACAGTTCGGCCAGCTGGCCAATGTGTTCTATGACAGCGGGCCGGGTCTGCTGGTCCACCCCCTCTGGCAGACGGCCAGCGCCTATTTTGTGGCGCTGAGGCTGGAGCAGGAGCCGCGCCCCGACTATGTGCGCTACTCCTTCACCTTTTGGGAGGATGTGAGCTATTACAGTGGGGAGGTGCGGACCTTCGCGCCAGATCAGGAGACCGCCGCCGGTGGTTCCGGTGTGGGCGGCGGCTACCATCTGGTGAAGCAGGGGGACACCTTCTGGTCCATTGCACGGCGGTACGGTCTGTCCCTGGAGGAGCTGGCCGCCAAAAATCCACAGATCCGGAACCCGAACCTGATCCGGGTGGGAGAGAAGGTGAAGATCGCTTGACCGGCTATGTGACAACGGCACAGGGAGTGACGACCGTCCTGCCCACCCCGGTGTCCTGGTGCTTTCAGTACACCTCCGGCGTCCCCTGCGACAGCTTCCGGCTGCGGTGTATTTGGGATGGGGACAATCAGGTCAAGCCGGAGGAGTGGGCTATGTTCCAGGCACTGAAGGACGGGGAGGTCCGGTTTACTGGCGTGGTGGACGAGTGTGAGATCCTCCTGGGCCCGGAGGGGGCCTTTTTTGAGGTGAGCGGCCGGGGAATGGCCGCCCGGCTGCTGGACAATGAGGCCCTCAGCCAGGACTATGAGCTGGCAACTCCAGCAGACATCCTGCGGGACCATGTGGAGCCATACGGCATCCGGACAGAGGGCGGCGCGGCGCTGGGACCGGTATCCCGGTTCTCTGTGGCCGCCGGCAGCAGCGAGTGGGCCGTGCTGTATGAATTTGCCCGGTATCATAACGGGATCTGCCCCCGCTTCGACCGGGAGGGGCGGCTGATCCTGTCCCCCTGGGCGGACACCCGGGAGATCGCCCTGGATGACGCCGTTCCGGTGGAGCGGCTGAGCTGTCGGGTGCGGCGGTACGGCGTGCTGTCCCAGGTGGTGGTGCGGGACCGTTATCAGAACCGGACTGAGACAGTGGACAACCCGGCATTTCAGTCCCTGGGGGGACGCAGGCGGCAGGTGGTGACCATGCCGGGCAAGAGTCAGTACCAGGCCATGCGGTACAGCGGCCGATTCCAGCTGGAGCGCTCCGCCGCAGAGCAGCTGCGGATCCAGGCGGAGATCCCCATGCTGTTTTTCGCTCAGCCGGGGGATCTGATGCGTCTGGAGCGGTCCAACTGGGGGCGCAACGGGCGCTATCGGGTGATGGAGGCCCAGGTGGGCCAGGACGAGAGCGGGGGATGGACCAGACTGGAACTGGCGCCCCCTGATGTGATACTGTGAGGTGCGGGATATGTGGACATCCAATCGAAAGACGGAGGGGCGGACGGTAGAGGCCGCGGCAGACCTGGGGCTGGTGACTCTGGGGGGAGATCCCGCCGGTGTCTATCTGGGTGGAGAGCGGCGCTGGGTGGCGGTGTGCGCTCCCGGCGGCTATCAGTGGCGGCCGCAGACAGGCGACAAGGTGCTTGTGGTCAAGGCAGGCGACCAGAGGGAGATCCCATGTCTGGCTGGGGTGCGCCAGCCGGAGATCCAGGAGAAGGAGGATCCCCTGGAGGCCGGAGCGGTGCGGATCACCGGAGGCAGTGGGCGGATGGATCTGAACACTAAGGGCGTGGTGCTGAACGGAAAGGAGACGGCCCTGAAGGGCAGGGTAACTGTCAACGGAGAGCGGCTGGAGGATATGATCTGGCGTATCGCGGCAGATGTGGTGTCCTCCATGCTGGGATAAGGGGGGAACGATGGAGCTGAGGTTGGAGCAGGGAGACTATGTCCCAAACGGTGCGGGGGGCTTTCAGCGGCTGGAGGGGGCGGAGGCACTCCTTCAGCGGGTGCTTTTTCGACTGACCGCCCGGCGGGGACAGTTCCCCTTTCTGCCGGAGTTGGGCAGCCGCCTGTATCAGCTGGGCCGGGAAAAGCCCTCCGCCCGGGAGGCACTGGCCCTCCAATATGTCACCGAGGCACTGGCACAGGAGTCGGAACTGGCGGTGACAGGGGTGGAATTGACCGAGACCACGCCAGGACGGGCTGCCCTGCGTACGGATCTGAATTGGCGGGGCGCGCCGCTGTCCGTAGCGGTAGAGGTACGGATATGAGGAGGTGAGAGGATGAAAACGGTGGATGAGATCTTTGGGGAGATGCTGGTCAGCTTTGGAGCGCGGACAGGAATGGAGGTGGACCAGGGCTGCGATCTGGCTGTCCGCCTGTATGCGGCGGCGGCCCAGATCTACGCGCTGTACCTCCAGGCTGACTGGGTGGCCAGGCAGGCGTTTCCCCAGACAGCGGAGGGGGATTATCTGGATCTCCACGCCCAGCTGAGAGGGCTGGAGCGGAAGCAGGCCTCCCATGCGGCGGGGACCCTCCGCTTCTTTGCGGACGAGGCGGCCGAGACGCCCAGGGAGATCCCACTGGGCACCGTATGTATGACTGCGGGACTGGTGCGGTTCGAGACCACACGGGCAGCTGTCCTCCCAGCGGGACAACTCCAGGTCGATGTCCCCGCCCGCGCCCTGCTGGCGGGCAGCTCCGGGAACGCGGCCGCCGGGACGGTGCTCTCTATGGCAGTGGCCCCAGTAGGGGTCCGGCGCTGTGACAATCCGGAACCTTTCCTGGGTGGGAGCGACGGCGAGACGGACAGTGAACTGAGAAAACGGGTGCTGGATACCTTCCAGCGCCTGCCCAACGGGGCCAATGCCGCCTTCTATGAGCAGGGGGCCCTGTCCTTTGATGAGGTGGCCGCCGCCTCCGTCCTTCCACGGAGCCGGGGGATCGGTACTGTGGACGTGGTGGTGTCCACCCACAGCGGGAAGGCGGACCCTGCCCTGCTGGAGCAGATTCAGGCCTATTTCCAGAGCAGGCGGGAGATCGCTGTGGACGTCCAGGTGCGCGCCCCGGAGCAGGTGAAAGTGGACGTTGCCATCCGGCTCCAGCCGGCGGAGGGTTCCAGCCTAGAGACCGCTGCCGCCGGGGTAGAGGCCGCGGTGCGGAGCTGGTTTTCCGGCGAACGCCTGGGAAAGCCGGTGCTGCTGGCGCAGCTGTACAGTCTGATCTTTGCCTGTGACGGGGTGGCCAACTGCAGGCTAGCCGCGCCGGCTGACGACGTGGAGATCGCCGCCCACCAGCTACCGGTACTGGGGACCCTGACCGTGGAGGAACTGACATGAGCGGGGCCCAATATCTGCGGCAGCTGCTGGCTCCCCTGGGGGTCTACGACCTGGAGGGACCCTTTCAGAGCGGGGAGCTGGAGGCACTGGGGGAGGCCCTGGACCAGGCGGAGTCCGCGCTGGATGAGCTGCACCGGGAGTCCTGTCTGGCCACGGCCCAGGACTGGGGCCTGGAGCGGACCGCCGCCCTGTTCCGGCGCAGGCCCGCTGCCGCGACGCCCAAGGCCATGCGGGAGGCTTTGGCAGCCCTGCTCCGCATCGGCGGAGACAGCTTTACGCTGGACGCCATCAACGACACCATCTCCGGCTGCGGCGTCAATGCTCTGGTGCGGGAGACCGGGGAGGCCGGGACGGTGGAGGTTTCCTTTCCCAAGGTGCCCGGGATCCCGCCCGGCTTTGACGAGATTCAAAAGATCGTGGAGGACATCCTCCCGGCCCATCTGCTGGTACAGTACCACTTCTGGTATCTTACCTGGGCGCAGCTGGAAAGCAAATTTTCCTGCTGGAGGGAGATCGAAGACAAGGCCCTCACCTGGACCGGGCTGGAGACCTATGTGGAGCCGGAGGACGAAGGCGGATAAAATATAGGAGGGGGACCCGCATTCCATTGCGCGGTTCCCCCTCCTTCTGTCATTTTTGAGCCATCAGCTCCTCCAGCGCCTGGACCATCTCAAAGACCAGAGCGTCACAGTGCTCCTTCCGGGTGACGCCCGCCTCCTTGGCCCGGGTGAGCAGCGCGGCGCACTCCGTGGCCTGGTGCTCCTCCCGGAAGCGGCGGAGCAGCTCGCCGGCCTCCTTGGCGCTGTACCCCTTCAGCCCCAGCAGCATCAGGGCGCTGGTAAGCACACCGCAGGTGGCTCCATGATTCATGCCGGAGCCAAACATGGCCCCCAGCTGATAGGCCTGCTCCTCCCCCAGTCCAGCCTCGTTGGCAAAGGGCACCAGAATGGACTGGGCGCAGTTGTAGTGGCGGCCGCCGGGGTCCGTGCGCAGATGTTTGACTTGTTCCATACGATCCATAGCGGGATCCTCCTTGTAATATAAATTGTGGTCTGTCACCATGGGAAAACACATTTCGACCCCCGCTTTTCAGGGCGGTGGGCATAAAAAGCGGGGGGCGGCTGGGTCCGCAAAAGTGAGACGCGTCCCTCAGTTGAAAATATCCGGGGTGTCGGCGAACAGCCGGCGCACCCGCTCCAGCACGGGGCGGTTCTCCGGACGGGTGAGCCCCGGGTCGCTTTGGAGCAGGCCGCGGGCGGCGGCCTGGGCCTCCTGGAGCAGGCGGAGATCCCCCGACAGGTCGGCAAGGGCCAGCTGGGGCAGCCCGTGCTGGCGGCTGCCGAAGAAGTCGCCGGGGCCCCGGAGCTTCAGGTCCTCCTCGGCGATCCGAAAGCCGTCGGTGGTGGAGGCCAGCGTCCGCAGGCGGGCGAGGGAGTCCGGGCTGCGGGTGTTGGTGATGATGACGCAGTAGGACTGGTGCTTTCCACGGCCCACCCGGCCCCGGAGCTGGTGGAGCTGGCTGAGGCCGAAGCACTCGGCGTTCTCCACCACGATCAGGGCGGCGTTGGGCACATCCACCCCCACCTCCACCACGGTGGTGGAGACCAGTACATCGATCTCTCCGGCGGAAAAGGAGGACATCACCGCCTCCTTCTCCCGGGGCCGCATTTTTCCGTGGAGAAATGACACCCGCAGGTCGGGAAACACCTGGGTGCGTAGGGTCTCGGCGTAGGTGGTCACCGCCTTCAGATCCGGACGGGGTTCCGCCTGCGCCCACTGGGCATCCCGCGCCCCATCCTCTGTTCTTTCCTCCACCGCGGGACAGATGATATAGGCCTGACGCCCTTCCCCCACCAGGCGGCGGACAAAATTGTACATCCGCTGGCGCTTGTCCTCATGGACCACATAGGTCTCCACCGGCGTGCGGCCCGGGGGGAGCTGGTCGATGATGGATACATCCAGATCCCCATATATGATAAGGGCCAGCGTCCGCGGGATGGGCGTGGCTGACATGACCAGCACATGGGGGGGCAGCATCCCGCCCTGCTCCGACTTGCCGGCCAGAGCGGCTCGCTGGGCCACGCCAAAGCGGTGCTGCTCATCGGCTACGATCAGGGCCAATCGTCGGAACTCTACCTGGGGGGAGATCAGGGCATGAGTGCCGATGATCAAATCGATCTCTCCGGCGGCCAGGGCCTTCCGGGTCTCTCGCTTCTCCTTCTGGGTCAGGCCTCCGGTGAGAAGCCCAACCCGGACCCCAGCCGGACCCAGAAGGGCGGAAAGAGAGCGCCAGTGCTGCTCCGCCAACACCTCAGTGGGGGCCATCAGAGCAGCTTGGTACCCCGCTCCTGCGGCGAGCCACGCGGCGAAGGCGGCCACCACCGTCTTGCCTGAGCCCACATCCCCCTGGACCAGCCGGTTCATGGGCCGTCCGGAGGCCATGTCCGCGGCGATCTCCTCCATCACCCGGACCTGGGCCCCGGTGGGCGGGAAGGGGAGCAGGGCAAGAAAGCTGTCCAGGGG
>PPYE01721458.1_pt1 | contig 13427 bp, 10 predicted proteins | sample 1559881 | NCBI WGS metagenome assembly PPYE01 (sample SAMN08240022, study PRJNA423297) | Human gut metagenome, whole genome shotgun sequencing project.
GTGATACGGTGTTCAAGGCTTTTCTTGATTTACGTGAACGGGGGCTGATTGACTCCACTCCCGGAAAAGGTTACTATGTGACCAGCCAGGTGACTAATGTCTTATTGTTACTCGACCAATATACCCCTTTCAAAGAAGCTTTATACAACAGTTTCATCAAACGACTGCCTATTAATTATAAAGTCGACCTGTTGTTTCACCAATACAACGAGCGATTGTTCAATACCATCATTCGCGAATCCGTAGGAAAATACAACAAATATATAGTGATGAATTTCGACAACGAGAAATTCAGCACAGCCCTTAACAAAATTAATCCTGCACGACTGCTTCTTCTGGACTTCGGTAAATTCGAGAAAAGCAAGTATTTCTATATCTGTCAGGATTTTGACGAGTCTTTCTATCAGGCATTACTGACGTTGAAAGACAAAATGCACAAATACCGTCAGATCGTATTCCTGTTCTCTAAAGGATTAAAACATCCGCAAAGCAGCAAAGAATATTTTATCCGTTTCTGCGAAGAACAAGGGTTCTCATACGAGATACAGGAAGACATTGAAAATCTGGTAGTGCAGAAAGGGGCAGCCTATATAGCCATCAAGCAACAAGACGTTGTAAAGGTGGTCAAACAAGGAAGATTGGAGGGACTGAAATGTGGAAAAGATTTCGGCCTGCTGGCATACAATGATATTCCTTCTTACGAAGTGATTGACGAAGGAATTACCTCATTGACTATTGACTGGGAAATGATGGGGAACGAAGCGGCAAACTTCGTTCTCAATGACGCCTCTGTACAGAAGTACCTCCCTACCGGAGTCAGGCTTCGAAAATCCCTCTAATTTTTTTTGCCGCATATTCAGCACAGTTCAGCACAGAGTTCAATTAATCATATAATATTAAAAAAAGAAACCATGAAAAAGTATCCGAAAATCGGGATTCGTCCCACCATCGACGGTCGCCAGGGTGGCGTTCGTGAAAGCCTTGAAGAAAAAACAATGAATTTGGCTAAAGCCGTAGCCGAATTAATCAGCAGCAACTTGAAAAACGGTGACGGAAGTCCCGTAGAATGCGTGATTGCCGACAGTACCATCGGCCGCGTAGCCGAAAGTGCAGCTTGTGCAGAGAAGTTCGAAAGAGAAGGTGTAGGTTCCACTATCACTGTAACGTCCTGTTGGTGTTATGGTGCGGAAACAATGGATATGAACCCGTATTACCCGAAAGCAGTCTGGGGATTCAATGGAACAGAACGTCCGGGTGCTGTATATCTGGCAGCAGTATTGGCAGGACACGCACAAAAAGGACTTCCCGCATTCGGAATCTACGGACATGATGTTCAAGATCTGGACGACAACGCAATTCCCGAAGATGTAGCGGAAAAGATTCTTCGCTTTGCACGCGCCGCACAGGCAGTAGCCACCATGAGAGGCAAGTCTTATCTGTCAATGGGTAGCGTATCTATGGGTATTGCCGGCTCTATCGTCAATCCTGATTTCTTCCAGGAATATTTGGGTATGCGCAATGAATCTATCGACCTGACAGAGATTATCCGCCGCATGGAAGAGGGTATCTACGACCACGAAGAATACGCCAAAGCAATGGCATGGACTGAAAAGTATTGCAAGGTAAACGAGGGCGATGACTTCAAGAACCGTCCCGAAAAACGTAAAACCCGCGAGCAGAAAGACGCAGACTGGGAATTTATCGTAAAGATGATGATTATCATGCGTGACTTGATGACCGGAAACCCGAAACTCAAAGAGATGGGATTCAAGGAAGAAGCTTTGGGACATAACGCTATCGCAGCCGGTTTCCAGGGACAACGCCAATGGACTGACTTCTATCCGAACGGTGACTATCCGGAAGCCTTACTCAATACTTCCTTCGATTGGAACGGTATCCGTGAAGCATTTGTAGTAGCTACTGAAAATGATGCCTGCAACGGTGTAGCTATGCTGTTCGGTCACTTGCTGACTAATCGCGCTCAAATATTCTCAGATGTGCGTACTTATTGGAGCCCCGAAGCCGTGAAACGTGTGACCGGCAAAGAGTTGAGCGGTCTGGCAGCAAACGGTATTATCCATCTTATCAATTCCGGTGCCACTACGCTCGACGGTTCCGGTCAATCGGTAGACGCGGAAGGCAATCCGGTGATGAAAGAACCTTGGAACCTGACTGATGCAGATGTAGAAAACTGCCTGAAGGCAACAACTTGGTATCCGGCGGACCGTGACTACTTCCGTGGAGGCGGTTTCTCATCCAATTTCCTGTCAAAAGGTGGAATGCCTGTCACTATGATGCGTCTGAACCTGGTCAAAGGTCTTGGTCCTGTCCTGCAAATCGCAGAAGGATGGACAGTTGAGATTGACCCGGAAATTCACCAGAAACTCAATATGCGTACCGACCCCACATGGCCTACTACCTGGTTTGTTCCCCGCCTGTGCGATAAACCGGCTTTCAAAGATGTATATTCAGTAATGAACAATTGGGGAGCCAATCACGGAGCTATCAGTTACGGACACATCGGACAGGACTTAATCACTTTTGCCTCTATGCTCCGCATCCCTGTATGTATGCACAACGTAGAAGAAGACCAGATCTTCCGCCCAGCCGCATGGAACGCTTTCGGTATGGACAAAGAGGGTGCAGACTACAGAGCTTGTACAACTTACGGTCCTATTTATAAATAAGATTAAAACGCAGATTATGATTACCAACGAACATATTGAACAGTTTCTATCACAGGCACATCGCTATGGAGCTGCCAAATTGATGTTATGTAGTAGCGGCAATCTCTCTTGGCGAATTGGTGAAGAAGCATTGATTTCAGGTACGGGGTCTTGGGTACCGACTTTATATAAGGAGAAAGTTTCCATCTGCAATATTGCCAGTGGCACTCCTACAAATGGAGTAAAACCGTCAATGGAAAGTACCTTCCATCTGGGCATTCTTCGCGAACGCCCGGATGTAAATGTAGTCCTCCATTTTCAGTCGGAATATGCAACGGCCGTTTCCTGCATGAAAAACAAGCCGACCAACTTCAATGTAACGGCAGAAATTCCTTGCCATGTAGGTTCGGAAATACCGGTGATTCCCTATTACCGTCCCGGTTCGCCGGAACTGGCCAAAGCAGTGGTAGAAGCCATGTTGAATCATAATTCCGTGTTGTTGACCAATCACGGGCAAGTGGTATGCGGAAAAGATTTCGATCAGGTATATGAACGGGCTACTTTCTTTGAAATGGCTTGCCGTATCATTGTCCAATCCGGTGGAGACTACTCAGTACTGACTCCGGCGGAGATAGAAGATCTGGAAATCTATGTATTGGGAAAGAAAACAAAATAGTATCCGGAAACACATACCATGAAAGATACGCATAGAAACACTTATTTAGCAGCAGACTTTGGAGGAGGAAGCGGGCGTATTATCGCCGGCTCTCTTCTCCACGGTAAGCTGGAATTGGAGGAAGTTCACCGCTTCCCCAATCGTCAGGTTAAACTCGGCAATCATGTTTATTGGGATTTTCCCGCCTTGTTTGAGGATATGAAGACCGGATTAAAACAGGCCGCACAAAGAGGGTATGACGTTAAAGGAATCGGAATCGATACTTGGGGAGTCGACTTCGGGCTTATTGACAAGGATGGTAATCTGCTAGGAAATCCAGTTTGTTACCGGGATGCACGAACGGATGGAATGCCGACAGAAGTGTTCAAGTTCCTAAACGAGCAGCAACACTATGCCGATACCGGTATACAAGTAATGGCGATCAATACGTTATTCCAGCTTTACAGCATGAAAAAAAGTAAGGATGCGCAATTAGACGCAGCCCAACGGCTTTTATTCATGCCCGACCTTTTCAGCTACTTTCTGACAGGAATAGCCAACAATGAATATTGCATTGCCTCTACATCCGAACTACTCGATGCACGACAACGAACATGGTCTTTATCTACCATTCGTACACTCGGACTTCCCGAACATTTGTTCGGCGAAATCATCTATCCGGGTACTATCAGAGGAACTTTAAAAGAGGATATTGCCCAAGAAACAGGCTTAGGATCTGTAGACGTAATTGCAGTAGGTTCACACGATACGGCTAGCGCTGTTGCCGCTGTTCCCGCTACGGAATCTCCTATCGCATTTCTAAGTTCCGGCACTTGGTCGCTGTTGGGAGTAGAAGTAGACGAACCGATACTGACAGAGGAAGCGCGGCTGGCTCAGTTTACGAATGAAGGTGGCGTGGGAGGCCGTATCCGGTTCCTGCAAAATATCACAGGTTTATGGATTCTGCAACGTCTGATGAGTGAATGGAAAACACGTGGTGAAGAACAGAGCTATGACACGCTCATCCCACAAGCAGCCGAAGCAACGATTGCTTCCATCATCCCTGTAGATGATGCACTATTCATGAATCCGGTAAATATGGAAAACGCTCTTATGGATTACTGCCGACAACACGACCTTCCGGTTCCACAGAACAAAGCGGAAATGGTGAAATGCGTGCTCCAATCCTTAGCTTTCAAATATAAGCAAGCGGTGGAAAAACTCAACCGTTGTCTTCCTTCTCCAATTCGCCAACTCAACATTATCGGTGGAGGATCACAAAATAAATTACTCAATCAGTTGACAGCCGACGCACTTGGCATTCCCGTATATGCCGGTCCGGTAGAAGCTACCGCGATAGGAAATATCCTGACGCAAGCAATGGCCAAAGGAGAGATATCCGATCTTCACGAACTGCGAGAGATTGTAAGACATAGCGTAACACCACAAGTTTATCATCCTAAAAAATAGAATTATAATGACCATGAAACACACTAAACAGTCCATCATCTCAAAAGATGGCGTCAGTTATCTTATTCCCTTTATTCTCATTACCTCGTGTTTTGCGTTATGGGGATTCGCAAACGACATTACCAATCCGATGGTGAAGGCATTCTCCAAAATCTTCCGAATGAGCGCTACCGATGGTGCACTTGTACAAGTAGCTTTTTATGGAGGATATTTCGCAATGGCTTTTCCCGCCGCAATATTTATCCGCAAATACTCCTACAAAGCAGGTGTATTGCTAGGGCTAGGAATGTACGCTTTCGGAGCATTCTTATTTTTCCCCGCTAAAATGACAGGGGAATATTATCCGTTCCTAATCGCCTACTTCATTCTGACTTGCGGACTTTCTTTCCTGGAAACAAGTTGTAATCCTTACATCCTTTCTATGGGAACTGAGGAAACAGCCACACGGCGTTTGAATCTTGCCCAATCTTTTAATCCGATGGGATCCCTTTTGGGAATGTATGTGGCAATGCAGTTTATCCAGGCAAAATTACACCCGATGTGTACCGAAGAACGGTCATTGCTCAATGATAGTGAATTTCAAGCTATCAAAGAAAGCGACCTTACTGTTTTGATTGCCCCCTACCTTATTATCGGGCTGATTATCTTGGCTATGCTCATCGTCATACGGCTTGTCAAAATGCCTAAGAATGGAGATCAGAACCACAAAATAGACTTCTTCCCTACTCTCAAACGTATTTTCATGGAAACACGTTATCGTGAAGGTGTAATTGCACAGTTCTTCTATGTAGGCGCACAGATTATGTGCTGGACATTTATCATTCAATACGGAACACATCTATTCATGTCACCGGATTTCGGTATGGATGAAAAAAGCGCAGAAGTACTTTCCCAGCAATACAACATCATAGCAATGGTCATTTTCTGTGTCAGCCGTTTTATCTGCACCTTTATCCTGCGTTATCTCAATGCCGGAAAATTACTGATGATTCTTGCTATCTTCGGAGGTCTTTTCACATTGGGCACCATCTTCCTTCAAAACATTTTCGGACTCTACTGTCTGGTAGCAGTTTCCGCCTGTATGTCACTGATGTTCCCAACCATTTACGGTATTGCCTTGAAAGGTATGGGAGACGACGCCAAATTCGGGGCAGCCGGTCTTATCATGGCTATTTTGGGAGGTTCCGTCCTGCCACCGTTACAGGCATGCATTATTGACATGAAGGAAATCGGTTGGCTTCCGGCTGTCAATGTTTCATTCATTCTGCCATTTATCTGTTTCCTTGTGATTATCGGATACGGATATCGCACAGTGAAAAGAAACTGGTAAAATAAAGATAAATATCAACCTTTTACTTTGAAAGCAAAAAAAAGAGTATGCCTCAGTGTGAAGACATACTCTTTTTTTATACTTTTGTGAAATAACCATGTTATGTAAAAATGACTATAACGGAAAACATTCGAAAAGAGTTACAGGCGTTAGTAGATTCCAAGTATCAGGAGTTCCATTCTGCCCTAGTTCCCGGAACGGAAAATATTCTAGGCGTACGCATTCCACAACTGAGAGTAATGGCCAAAGAAATAGCCAAAAGAGATGATTGGCGTATATTTGTCGAGGCAACCGATACCAAGTTTTATGAAGAAGCTATGCTTCAAGGAATGGTTATCGGACGATCTAAAACGGCACTTGACGAACAAATGAAATACGTAGAGAGATTTGTTCCCCGTATCGATAACTGGGCAGTTTGTGACATATTTTGCGGCGAGCTGAAAACTGCCGTAAAAAAAGGAAAAGAAACAGTATGGCAATTTATACAGCCTTATTTAAAATCCACCCAAGAATTCGAGCTACGTTTCGGAATTGTTATGCTTCTCCACTATATAGATGAAGGACATATTGATCTACTGTTGAAATACGCCGACTCATTCTGCCATGACGCTTATTATGCACGTATGGCTATGGCTTGGATGATATCAATCTGTTTCGTTAAGTTCCCCGAAAAGACAATGGAATATCTGAAACATAGTAAGCTGGATAACTGGACCTATAATAAATCATTGCAGAAAACGATCGAATCTCTCCGCGTAGATAAAAAAACTAAAGATGTTCTTCGAAGTATGAAAAGGCGTTAATCTGCATTTTATTATTCATTATGACCTCTTTATTTTTTTTCCTTCTACTTCTGCGTCTCTGTTGTTTACGGCGACTGTAACTTTGCCATCTTTTATAAATCATCCAACCACTCATCAAAGCAACGACAACAAAAATAAGGATAGTAATACCGACTCCCAGATTATCTCCTTTGATACGCGACCAAATATCAAGAACTTCTTTGGTCTTATCACCAAAATCACGAATCATGGCACAACGTTCCACTACTTTGCGATCCGGATATTGTATCTTATCAATCTGTATACTATCGGCATCCGGTCCAAAGAAATAACTCAAGTCGGAAAAATATGTGAGAGTGGTGTCTTGCTTTTCTTCCAAAATCTCAGGAGTGGCAACCGAACTTACATAGCCGCAGAAATCCATATTGCGCAAAGCAATGTCCGGACGACACATGAAATTAATAAAATAGCTGGCTGCTCTCGGATTCTTCGCGTATTTAGGAATCACCCAACCATCGTACCATATATTACTCCCCTCTTCAGGAACCACATAATCCAAGTCCACTCCTACCGCATTGGCTTCCTCAATCGCCCATATCGCATCACCACTCCACGTCATATTCAGCCAAGCCTTGTTTTTCGTCATCATCTCCTTGCCGAAGTCCGCTTCCCAGCCGGCAATATTCGGTTTCAACTCTTTCAGATATTTCTCCGCCAACTCCATCGCACGCGGAGAGTAATCGTTCATCAGTTCCTCCACCGTCACCGTTCCTTCTTCCAACTCTTTCGCGTGAGCATAGATGATAGCAGTACCGTATGCATCACGATAACTATCTTTCATCAGTATTTTTCCGGCATACTTCCTATTCCAAAGACACTCCCATGAGGTTGCGACCGAATCGGGAATATACGCACGGTTATACAGGATTCCCGCTGTTCCCCACATATAACATACCGCATAACGGCTCGCTTCCTCTCCCGGTTGGCTCAGCTTATTGATTTGCTCACGGATAAATGGAGCCACATTCTGCATATAATTAGGAGAATGGGCAAAATTCGTATCAATGGGCAAAAGCAAATGTTTCTTCAACATACGCTCAATAATATATTCCGAAGGGCATACCACATCGAAGTCCTCATGGCCTTTCTCTATCTTCGTCAACATGATTTCGTTGATGTCGAATGTCTGATAAACGATACGGATATTCTCCCCCGTCTGCTCCTTATAATACGCTTGAAAATCTTCGAGTACACTATCTCCGATATAATCCGCCCAATTATAAATCTTGAGAATCCGCTCACGGGGCTCGCCGGAGTTGTAACACCCGGCCAAACTCAACACTAACAGGATAACAGGAATTATCTTTTTCATCTTATTTACGTAGTAATACATTTAGTAATCCGTTAATCTTTTTTCTTCGCTTTCCCTGCCCGGTAATTAATCGCAATAAGCAATGCCAGCACTACAACAAAAATAATGGCAGAAAGCGGGCGAAGTTCCGGTGTCAGCCCTCCTTTACGGGCATCGGCATAGATATAGGTAGAAAGCGTCTCCAATCCTTGATTGCCGATGGTAAATACAGTCACGGCAAAATCATCAATAGACAGAGTCAATGCCAGCATGAATCCACTAATCATTCCCGGACGAATCTCCGGTACAATGACTTTCCACAGGGCTTGCATAGGAGTAGCTCCCAAATCGAGGGCAGCCTCATAAATATTCGGGTTCATCTGTTTCAGACGGGGTAAGACACTCAACACAACGTACGGCGTACAGAAAGTGATATGCGCAAGCACTACGGTAGTATATCCTTGCGTAATCCCCACTGAAACGAACAAAAGGAAAAGCGAAATACCGGTAATAATATCTCCATTCAGAATAGGAATACTATTCACAAAACCAATCGCCTTACGCGAACGGGATTTCATGTTAAAGATACCGATAGCGGCCACACTCCCCAACAACGTAGAGGCGGTTGCGGCAAGCAGAGCGATAGTGATCGTATTAATCAAGGCATTCATCAAAGAGTGATGTGTGCCCGTAGTGAAAAGCGAGGTATAAAGCTTAGTGGAAAAGCCCGTCCAATTGCCCAGTACTTTTGCTTCGGTAAATGAATAGATGACGATAATCACAATAGGAGAATAAAGCAACAACAGCAATATCCATAAATAAGCCTGAGCCAGTATCTTCTTTACCATAATCCTCCTCCTTCGTTAGTGTTATCTTTATCATCCGTACTGAACAAGGAAGTAGCTGCAATCAGCAACAGCATGATAAGCGAAAGCGCCGCTCCGTAGTTCCACATACTATTATTGATATTCTCCTGAATCGTTGTACCGAAAAGTTTGATATTGTTCATTGTCAACAGTTCGGCAATGGCAAAAGTCGAAATCGTCGGCATAAACACCATCATGATACCACTCATGACTCCCGGCATAGAAAGTGGAAGAACCGCTTTCAGAAAGACTTGCAGAGGATTGGCTCCCAAATCTTGCGCAGCCTCAATATAACTATGATCCATCTTCTGCAAAGTGTTGTAGATAGGATAAATCATGAAAGGGATAAAATTGTAGACCATACCGAATATCAATGCCCCCTCACCCAGCGGCACACTGAAAAAGTCGAATAAGGCAACAGTAGCTAACGTACGCACCAGGATATTTACCCACATCGGCAGGATAAACAGAACCACCATCGTTTTAGAACGGTTCAGTTTACTGTTACTCAATATCCAGGCTGCGGGATACCCTAACAAAATACAAACAATAGTAGTGATAATAGCAATACCGATAGAGTAGACAAAGGTATTGATAGCTTCGGGATGTTCGAAGAACTTCTGAAAGTTGGCGAGCGTCAAATGACCGTTATCATCGGTAAATGCATACACAACAATTAAGAACAACGGTATGACCACAAAGATCGCCGAAAAAATAATGTAAGGGAGTGCCCAACTCTTACGTGATGACAAAAACACTAAAAACCTCTTATTCACTTCCTTTCCTGTTAATCGGTTATTTTAACTACACGGATGGCATCCGGGGGGATAGTGATACCTACGCGGTCGCCATCGTCCCATACATCATTCGTATCTACAAACACATTCTCGTCCCAGTCGGACAACACAGTCAAATGATAATGATCTCCTTTATAAAGGATAAACTTCACCTCACCTGTCAACGCCCCGTCTTCCTCGTTATCCTGAAGAATCACTTTATCAAAGTCTACTTCCACCTTAACGTTTGTGTCGGGTTCTATGTTTTCCACCGGAGTACAATCAAAGCTACAGCCAAGAAAATCCACATGAGTAGCATCCAGCATTTTTCCTTCGAAAGTATTGCATACACGCTCTTTCTTCATGATATGAATATCAAACGGTTTTACCAGTAGCCCCACTTCCGCTCCTACTTCAAAATGATGGTAATCCTGCACAAGGAATTCATAACCACCACAAAGTACCGTCATTTCATAATGTACACCTTTGAATATGGAAGTCTCCACCACTCCGGTCAATTGTGCCATGTCGGATACCGGGAAAATATACAAGTCTTCGGGACGGATCACGACATCTACCGGAACATTCTCACCAAACCCCTCGTCTACACATTCGAACTCCGTGCCACAGAAACGAACGAGTTTATCATGAATCATTGTACCATTCAAGATGTTACTTTCTCCGATAAAATCTGCCACGAACGAGTTGATAGGCTCATTATAAATATCAATCGGCGTACCTATCTGCTGAATCTTTCCTTCGCTCATCACAACAATCGTGTCGCTCAGCGTAAGCGCTTCTTCCTGGTCGTGAGTGACGTACACAAACGTAATTCCCAAGGATTTATGCATTTCCTTGAGTTCCATTTGCATATCCTTACGCATTTTCAGGTCAAGTGCCGCCAAAGGTTCATCCAAAAGTAATACTTCCGGCTCATTGACAATGGCACGGGCAATAGCGACACGTTGTTGCTGGCCACCGGAAAGAGAATCAACATCACGATATTCATAATCCGTCATCCCTACCATCTTCAAAGCAGCTTTCACTTTCTTCTGAATGGTCTGTTTCGGTGTTTTTTTCAGCTTCAAGCCGAAAGCAATATTGTCATATACATTCAAATGCGGAAACAAGGCATATTTCTGAAACACCGTGTTCACCGGACGCTTATGGGGAGGAGTCTGTGTTATTTCCTTACCCGAAATTCGGATCTCGCCCTCCGAAGCTGTCTGGAAACCGGCTATGAGACGTAACAATGTGGTTTTTCCGCAACCGGAAGGTCCAAGTATCGTGACAAACTCGCCCTTCTTCACGTTCAGACTCACATCATCCAATGCCGTTTTCTCGCCAAAATACTTCGATACATGGCTCACCTCAATGATGGATTTATCTTCTTGCATATTCATACTAAAGTTTGGGTTGCAAAGGTACACATTTCTGCGGTTTTCACCTACGTGTTAATCTAATATAACAGTGTTTTTCGAGGCCAGATAGAAAAATAATCTATCTTTGCATAAATATTTATTCACTAATCTTACAAAAGCATGAAAAAATTAAGTTATTTAGTCATTGCAACGGCAGCCTTAGGTATGGTAGCTTGTACCGGTGGAAACAAAGCCGGCTATGTTGTTACAGGTACAGTAGAAGGTGCAGCCGATGGTGACACCGTTTATCTTCAAGAAGCTAATGGCAGAAATCTGATCAAACTCGATACAGCCGTGATTTCTAAGGGCACGTTTACTTTCGAAGGAACACAAGATTCGGTAGTAAGCCGTTATGTCACTTGCGAAGTAAACGGAGAACCGTTGATGATTGATTTCTTCCTCGAAAACGGAAAGATCAATATTGCCTTAAGCAAAAATGATGACTCTGCCACCGGTACAGCCAACAATGACGCTTACCAGGAACTCAGAGGACAGATCAATGATATCAGCAAAAAGATGAATGCCATCTATGAAGCAATGGGTGACACTACATTGAGTGACGAACAAAAAGAAGCGAAACAGAAAGAAGGCGCTCAATTGGAGGAACAATATGACAATGCCATCAAAGAAGCTGTAAAAAAGAATATTACTAACCCAGTAGGAATATTCTTGTTCAAACAGACTTTCTACAACAACTCCACTGCCGAAAATACAGAATTGCTGGAACAAATCCCGGCTAACTTTCAGAACGATGAAGCAATCGTAAAAATCAAAGAACTGACTGACAAGCAGAAAAAAACTGCCGTTGGTACGAAATTCATTGATTTCGAGATGAAGACTCCGGATGGAAAACCTGTAAAACTATCGGATTACGTAGGTAAAGGTAAAGTGGTATTGGTTGACTTCTGGGCAAGCTGGTGCGGTCCTTGCCGTCGTGAAATGCCTAACTTGGTAGAAACTTATGCCAAATATAAAGGTAAAAACTTCGAAATCGTAGGTGTATCTCTCGATCAGGATGATGCTGCATGGAAAGATGCCATCAAAAAGCTGAACATGACTTGGCCGCAAATGTCCGACCTTAAATTCTGGCAGAGTGAAGGTGCACAACTTTATGCTGTAAACAGTATTCCTCACACTGTTTTGATTGACGGTGAAGGTACTATTATCGCACGTGGTCTCCATGGAGAAGAACTACAAGCCAAAATAGCAGAAGTTGTAAAATAAGTCACCACTATTAATCTGTGGTGGAACAGACTGTGTTGAAGCTCTTTGTAGCAAACAGAAAAAAATTTAGCCCCTGCATCCTCAGAGATTGCAGGGGCTAATTTTATATCTAAAGTAGCAGGGAGAATCCTCCCCCTACCTTACATTTTCAATTAAACAAACCAGCGAACATAGCAGAAGTCTTGACGATGTGGAAGTTCCGGATTTTTCGGGAACATACGGTAAGACACCTTGAAGCTACCTGCATTCGACAGGCTATGTTTAACCTGGAATGTATACAAGTCGCCTTCTTTCTTTATCACATTGAACGGCTCTACCGAGTAAACATGTTGTTTACCGTCCGCAGTCGTATAAGTAGTAACCAATTCCAGTCCTACTGCATCATTCAGACCTTTTTCATCGATTACATAAGTGATTGTATATTCTTTTCCGCTTTCGATATCGCCTTTCTTCAGTTCTTCTACCTTATCACAAGATACGATCTCGATAGAATCCCATTTAGCAACCACTTCCTCTTTCCATGCTGCGATTTCTTTCGCTTTCGCATTGTCATTAGCAGCCAAAGCGTGGAAACGTTTTGCTTGCTTGCAATAGAATTTGCTATAATAGTCGTCCAACTGACGCTTCATTGTATAATGAGGAGCGATTTGTGCGATAGAATTCTTCACAACCTTAATCCAGCCTTCAGAATATCCCTTCTTGTTACGAGCATAGTACAACGGCAGGATTTCAGTTTCAAGGATACTGTAAATAGTAGCAGCATCCAACTGGTCTTGATGTTCCTGATTCTGGTAAGTGCGTTTTTCAGTCAACGCCCAACCTGCACCTTCACGGTAACCTTCCAGCCACCATCCGTCTAATACAGAGAAGTTAACAACACCGTTCA
>PPYE01107684.1_pt1 | contig 13426 bp, 7 predicted proteins | sample 1559881 | NCBI WGS metagenome assembly PPYE01 (sample SAMN08240022, study PRJNA423297) | Human gut metagenome, whole genome shotgun sequencing project.
CCATGAACGCAGTCGCTGCGAGCAGCACAGCCATGAACGCAGTCGCTGCGAGCAGCACAGCCATGAACGCAGTCGCTGCTTCTACAACGGCGATGGATGCGCTTTATGCAAGAAAGAAGCAGATGAAGGGCGGCAGTGCAAGCAAATCGGGGAAATTTATTATTCTTGAGATTTCCGCAAGCAATGCTTTTGACACATCCAAATACGGCTATGTGACATTATCGGACGGCAGTAAGCCTGACTGGAGCAGCTATTTAGCAAAATATGCGTTTTTCCAGAAATATCCGAAATATGCAACATACATGAGAAACGATACGGATTCTGACGATTATATCTATTACTTTGATATTACGAATCCTTGATAAGGAGGGTGTGCTATGAAGAAGAACATCGGGCTTTTTGGCGAGATACAGGAGGAGCTGAGAAAAAGCGAGGAGGGGCGGAAACGCCTTTTCTCGGACTTGCTGCAGAGAGAGGCGGAGGCGAAGAAAAGGACGCAGGACATCCTTCTGGAGACACAGGAGGAGAGGGAAAAAGCAGAAGCCGCAATCACCCGGCTGCGGACAGAAATGGAGCAGGCAGCCTTACAGGCGACGGAGACTGCGGTGAATATTGATTATCTGGTTTGTTTAGAGGACTTAAATGGTTGAAAGGAGAGAAAAACATGATTTATGCAAGAATTAAGAAGCTGATTGAAAAGGGTGCTTACGAAAAAGAGGACATGCTGAAAAAGCTGGATGTGTTCCTGCTGATGAACCGCATCACGGAGGAACAGTATCAGGAGCTGATCGGCATGATGGGATGAAAGGAGACAGGCGCATGACGATACGGGAGGTGCTGGCGCGGGTGGACACGATCCGCCCGAATGCCTACACAGACGGAGAAAAGATTGCCATGCTGAACACCATCGAGGGACGGATTTACACGGACATTCTGGAGCAGGCGGAGGGATTTGACAAAGAATTTCTTCCCTTCCGGGAAGGAGAGGAGGAGCGGGAGCTTATGGTTCCCGTTCCTTTTACAGATGTATACCTCTATTATCTGGCGGCTATGATTGATTTTTACAACGGAGACAGCGGCAGATACAATGATACGATGGTGCTTTACAATCAGGCATGGGAAGACTATGCAGCACACTACAGGGAGCGGCACAAGCCGAAGCAAACAAACCTTACGGGGATGATTCCAAGGAGGTGGCGGTGATGAAATTACCGAGACTGAGCGGAACAAGACCTACGGAGGATATCATGATATCATTCAAGGGATACAACTGCACAGAGCAGGCAGGCAAGGGCGAATTTGCCGACATGGAGAACATGACGGGGGAGAGATTCCCCCTCTTAGCCCCCAGAAGGGCGAGAGGAACGGTGCAGGAGATTGGGAAGGCAAACGGACTAATGGCAAGAGAAAAGCTGCTCTGGGTGGACGGGACGGCGGTATTTTACGGCGGGGAGAAGATTGGAGAGGTTGCGGACAGCGAAAAGCAGCTGATTTCGATGGGGGCGTATGTGCTGATTTTCCCTGACAAGAAATATTACAACACGGCGGACGGCAGTTTTGGAGAGATAGAGAACCGAGTGACCGTGCAGGCGGCAAGCTGGAAGCAAACCTACCTGACGGAGACGGAGCAGGACGGTGAAGGACAGGTATACATACAAATCAGCAGTGCAGGAATCAACGAGGGCTTTGCAAAGGGCGACGGCGTGGAAATCAGCGGATGCAGGGAGGACGCGCTAAACGGCACTCATGTGGTACAGGACATCGGGGACGGCTGGATAAAGATTATTGCGGCAATCGAGAAGGACGGCAGCCAAGAGGCGGCACTGACGATAGAGCGAAAGCTGCCGGATATGGATTTTCTGACGGTGGCAGAGAACAGGCTTTGGGGGTGTTCCTCGAAGAACCATGAGATTTACGCATCGAAGATGGGGGATTTTAAAAACTTCTACTGCTTTGAAAGCCTTGCAAGTGACAGCTATGCGGCAACGATTGCGAATGACGGGGATTTCACGGGAGCGATTACCTATCTGGGGTATGTGCTATTTTTCAAGGAGAACAGCGTACACAAGGTTTACGGGAGCAAGCCGAGCAATTTTCAAATCGTGGAAGGACAGCTGAGAGGTGTGGAGAAGGGCAGCAGCCACAGCTTACAGATTGTGAATGAGGTGCTTTTCTACAAGGCGAACAGTGGCATTATGAGCTTTCAGGGAAGTATGCCCTACGAGGTTGGGGCGGCACTGGGGAGCGGCTACGAGGCGGCATGGGCAGGAACGGCGGAAAACAAATATTACATTTCCATGAAGAAGGACGGGATTTCTCACCTTTTCGTATACGACACGGCGAAGGGGCTCTGGCACAGAGAGGACAGCACCGAGGCGCGATATTTTGCGAAAGGGGGGAATACTCTCTACTATCTGGACGGGAACGTCATCAAGACCATCAGCGGGAAGGATACGGATGTGATTGACTGGTATGCAGAGACAACGGACTTCACCTACCAGACGGCGGACAGCAAATTTATCAGCAGGGTTTCACTCAGATGCGAGGTGGAAAGCGGAGCGACATTAGAAGTTTGGATTGACTATGACAGCAGGGGTGCATGGCGGCGGCTGAAAAGCATAGGGAGCGGAAGAAAGGGCATGATCAATGTGCCGCTGATTCCTGCCAGATGCGACCATTTTCGGCTGCGGTTCAGCGGTTACGGGAAATGCGCGATTCAAGACATGACGCTTTTCCTTGCGACGGGGAGCAACGAGCGGAGATAAGCCGCACCTACATAGAGTGCGCCATTATACAGAGTGCGCCATTGCATAGAAAAAACTTTTCCTTGCAGAGACGCAGGCGAAACAGCGCGGAAAAGTATTTTCTATCGGGCGCGTATCGGGCGAAAGTGAATGAAGCCGCCCTTGCAAAGAATGTTCCCTTGTATAGAGTGCGCCCTTGCAAAGAAAAAACTTTTTTTCACTGAGACGCAGGCTAAACAGTTCAAAAAAGTATTTTCTATCGGGCGCGGCAAAAAACAGGCGAAACAGCGCGGGAAAGTATTTTCTGACGGGCGGTATTAGCATTTACAAACGGAGGTGACAGGATGGGGAATTACGGAGGAATACAGCTTCCCACAATTACGGAGGGGAAGATGGACAGCGAGAAGGAGCGGCGGCAGATTTTGAACTACTTAGCCCTTCTGGATGAAAAGCTGCGGTATATGTTTCAGAACATTGACATTGAGGAGAACCTTTCGGAGGATGCGAAGGCGCTTTTTTTCCAATACGGGAAGGACATCCAAAATGTAATCAAGGACAGCGAGGGGAATTTTTCCATGCTGCGGCAAACCTTGAACGAGATTTCTACAATTGTTGCGGACAACAAGGGGAACATATCCTTAGTGCAGCAGACGGCGGACAGGCTGGCGACAAGAATCAGCAACGCCGAGGGCGATATTTCCGATGTGGAGCAGACAGCGGACAAGATTAACTGGATTGTGCGAAGCGGGACAAGTGCTTCTAACTTTGAGCTGACAAGCCGCATGGCAAAGCTGGTAGCGGCGGAGGTAGACATCACGGGTTTTGTTACCTTCAACGATCTGGAACGAAAAGGGCGGACGGCAATCAACGGCGGAAACATCACCACAGGGACGATTGACGCAGACAGCGTTACCCTTGGGAGCAGTTACGGCGGCTTTGAATGTGCCAGCGGCAACGACGGGAAAACCACGACCACAGGCGCGAAGATGTACGGCAGCAACAGCGACAACTACTTCATTGCGACAGGCAAGGGGGTTCGCATGACCTACGGAGAGGAATACGCGGTATACTGCACAAGCAATGGTGTGACGCTTGCGGGGGACTACGATTTCCGCGCGGCAACGAACCTTTACTGCATGACGAGCGGCGGGGCCAGCCTCGGGACAAGCAGGTATCACTGGGATACGGTTTTTGCGGACACGGGGGAGATTAACACCTCTGACAGGCGGAAGAAAAACAGCATTGACTACGATATGGAGGGCTACGAGAGATTCTTTTCCCTTTTGAGACCGACGAGATACCGGATGAACAACGGGCGGAGCGGGAGATTCCATGTTGGATTTATTGCGCAGGACGTGGAGGAGGCTCTGGAAGCGGCAGGGCTTACGAGCATGGATTTTGCGGGGTTCATCAAAAGCCCGATTCATGAGAGAGAGCTACCGAACGGAGAGGAGGACGAAAGCTCTCCTATCACAGACTACGGCTATGCGCTGCGGTATCAGGAATTTGCCGCGCTGAACACGCACATGATACAGAGGCTGATGCAGAGGGTAGACGAGCTGGAGAAGCGGGTGGCAGAATTAGAGGGACGCTGAACCGCCTGCACGGAACCGCCCTTGCATAGAGTGTGCCATTACCGCACCCTTGTACAGAAAAAACTTTTCCCTGTACAGAAAGCGCCCTTGCACAGAAAAAACTTTTTTTCGCAGAGACGCAGGCTAAACAGCTCAAAAAAGTATTTTCTGACGGGCGCGGCAAAAAACAGGCGAAACAAAGTGATAAAGTATTTTCCATCGGGCGGCATCCATATTGAGATTCACTTACACAGAGAAAGGGACACTGAAAGGTGTCCTTTTTTAGTGGGGAAAAGCGGGTGGGGGAAAGAAAGGAAGAATATAGGTAAAATCTAAGAAAAAGGAAAAAGGAGGAGAAGAAAGATGGCAAAATCATTTGAGGAACTGATGGAATTATACGGGAGCAACAAAATAGGCAATGCGGACATGGCACTGGGGCGGAACAACCCCGGCGCGCTGGAAACGATTCTGAAGGAGCGGCAGAACTGGGCGAACGCAACAACGCCGGAGGAGAAAAATGTCGCCCACAACAGGGCAGAAAACATCAGAAAGGCTTACGGGAGTTACAGCGGCGGCGGGGACGGCATGAAGGGGCAATACAGCCCGACATACGTGAAGCCGAACAAGGCGGCGGAGAACAGCAACGTGGATGCGCTTTTCAACAAATTCAACGAAGCATACAAGAACCCTGCGCCCACATGGACACCGAGATATGAAGCGGAGATACAGGGGCTTCTTTCGGACATCAGCAACCGGAAGGGATTCAGCTACAACATGAACGAAGACCCGATGTACCAGCAATACAGAGACCAATACATCCGAGAGGGGCAGCGCGCCATGAAGGACACGGCGGCGCAGACAGCGGCACTGACGGGCGGATACGGCAGTACATACGGCGCGATTGCGGCGCAGCAGGGATATGACAATTACCTTGCAGGGCTGAATGACAGAGTGCCACAGCTGGAACAGATGGCTTACGGCAGATACACAGACGAGCTTGCGGACAAATACAACCAGCTGGGGGCGTACCAGACAGAGGAAAACAGGCTTTACGGACAATACATGGATGCACTGGGACAATACAACACAGACAGAAACTTTGCTTTTGGATCTATGCAGGCGGCAATGGATCAGAATAATCATGAAAACGAATTTGACCGCAGCCTTTTTGAGAGCGACAGAAATTACGGCTTGACGGAGGAGCAATGGAAATTCCAGCAGCAACAGCAGGCGATTGAAAATGCACTTTCGACGGGGGACTACAGCAAGCTGAAGGAGCTGGGCTTTGACATCAGCTATCTGAAATATATGCAGGACATGGAGAAGGCACAGGCGGCACTCACATTGCAGCAGAAGCAGCTGGCAATGGCAGGAAGGGCAAGCGGCGGCAGCAGCGGCGGCAGAAGCAGCAGCGGCGGCAGTAAGAGCAAATCTAAGACAAAAACAAAAACAAAGACAAAGACAGAATCAACCGGCAAGCCTACAGTGGATGGAGACAGCGGCAGCACAACAGGTGCAAATGGGTATAACCAGCTGTTAGCGCTTTACAGACTGCATGGAAATTCGACCATGTTTAACACGCTTGCAAGCCAGCTGATACAGAAAGGGAAGGTTTCGGAGGCGGAATACAACAAGCTGAAACAGCAGATTGACGCAGGGAGACTGAAAAGCAATTCTACGAAGGGTCTGCTGAGATAAGGCGAAGGGGGAACGGAAATGTTATCGTATGATGAAGTGAAGAATTTCGGGAAAAAGGCTGGGAAAAAGCAGAGCGACAGAGAAAAACTGCTGAAAGGAAGCGAGCCTGCAAAGGAAGCCATGTATAAAAAATGGCAGGAGACAAAGGTTGCGGGCGGAACGGTGAACCCCATCATCAGCACAGATTCCAAGGTGAAGGAGAATGAAACCCTTACAGGGAGAAAGAAAACAACCTATGAGGAATCTCTGGCAAGGAACAGAAAAAAGGCGGAAAAATACAGTGCGGCTGTGCCGACAGACGCACAGACGGCTAAAAACATCAAGGAATTGATTTTCGGGACACCGAAGGAGGGCGGGACAATCAACCCGACCATTTCCGCGGCGGATTTTTCCACCAGATATGACAAAATGACGGCAAGAGAAAAAGCGGTTTATTCCCATTACAAGCAGGCAGGGAAGAACAAAGAAGCGGCGGACTATCTGAAAGCCATTGAAATGGACGTAAACAAAAGAGCGGCGGCACAGCGGACGGCAGACGCAAAGAAGCTGGCAGAGGACAGCACCATGGGCGGCTTATATGCACGCTACATGGGTGCGCTGACAAGCCCTCTGGCGACAGCATACAGCTTAGTGCAGGATGCGAGAGGAGAAGCCATTGACCCGAACAACCCTCTTTTCTTAGGAGAGCAAATCAGGCAGGGGCAGACGGAAGGCTTTTTAGGCAACAGCAAGGGCGCGAAAAAAATATTAAAAGAGGCGGCACTGGGCACCTTCGACTGGGGTTCTCAGGTGGCAACATTGGGGGCACTGGGACTGGGCGGAAAGGCATTAGGCGCAGGGAGCAGTGCTATGTACGGCGCAAGTGCATTTGGCGGAAACGTGAAGGATGCGACGGAGCGTGGGGCAAACACAGATGAAGCGATTACATACGGCACCATCGGCGCAGCGGCGGAGATTATCACAGAACGGCTCGGCTTTGAACGCTTATTCAATTTAGGGAAATTTGCGAAGGCGGCAGGCGGCAAGGGCAGGCTTGCTATGGAAATTTTGAAAAACTTTGGCTCGGAGGGCTTGGAGGAGGGCACATCGGAGGCGGCGAACCAGATTGCAGACGTTTTGATTATGGGCGACAGAAGCCAAATGGCAGAAACATACAGAATGGCAAGGGAAGCAGGGCAGACAGAAGGGCAGGCGACAGCGACTGCATTAAGGGGTGCGGCGGCGCAGATTGGATACAGTGCGGGGATTGGCGCACTGAGCGGCGGTATGATTGCCGGAGGAATTGCCGGAGGGAGCAGACTTGCCGGAAGGAACGTACTGGGAGAGGAAACACAAAGGATTCCCATGGAGCAGGAAAGAGCTATGGAGCAGGAGAAGCCCATGACGGAACAGAATATGCCTTCTGCAGAACAGACCACACCCATAACGGAACAGAATATGCCTTCTGCGGAACAGACTATGCCCATAACAGAACAGACAGCCCCTATGATAGAGCAGACTGCACCCACAGCGGAAGAACAGCCGACGGCGGAAGTACAGACAGCAGAGCAGCAGACAGCGGAAAGAACTGTTTCCCCGGAAATGCAGGAGGCGGAAAGCTATACAAAGGATTTGCAGGAATACAGCGGGAAATACTACGGCGCAAAGGGGCAGGAGGTATATCTGCGGAAGGCGGCAGAGACGGGCAATCTCGACTATACGGCGGCATTTAACACCTATTACCGCGCGGGGATTGCCGGCATTACGGAGGACGAGATTCAGCAGACGGCATACACGGCGGCGGCAGACAAGCTGATGCTGAACGAGGCATGGATGGCAGGGGCAGAGGACAGAAGGGCAGAGATTGCAAACGCCATCTGCGGAACAAGCAAGCTGACAGGAAAGCGGGGGCTGATTGTTGGCGAGGATGTGAAGGCGACAGAGGGACAGCTGGCGATTGCAAAGCTCTATGCCGACATTGGCGGTGCTGAGATTCGACTGGTAGACGAGATTTCCTTTGAGCAGGACGGAAAGAAGCATACTGCTAACGGATATTACGAGGATGGCGTGATTACGCTTGCGGTGAAATCGGACAGCTTTATGGGGACGGCGAACCACGAAATGATACACTACATCCGCAAGGCGAACCCTGCGGGATATGATGCAATGCGGGAGCTGGTATTCAAGCTGGCGAACAAAAGCGGCGTTGACATGGAAAAGCGCATGGCAGAATACGAGGGAGAATACGGCGAGGTTTACGGCGAGGATACCCGGATGGCGGACATCATGGAGGAGATGGTGGCGGATGGGTTCCAGAAGATTGTTGAAAATGAAGCAGACCTGAAAGAATTTCTGACAGAACTGCACAGAAAGGACAAAACACTTTTTGATAAAATCAGGGAGTTTTTGGAAAAGATGGGGGAAACCATCAAGGCATTATTTGAGGACAACACTTACGCGGATTTTGCCGAGGACTTGGGGAAGGACTTGGAGAACATCAAACAGCTGCGGAAGAAATTTGCGGAGGTGCTGGCGGATACCGGAAGGATGGAAGAAGGAGAAGCAGAGCAGACGGGAAAAGGAAAATATGCAATCAAATACAGTGAAGAGAATAAGCCGTTTGTAGCCATAGAGGAAGATATACTGGATGGTGTTCCACGGAAGGAGTGGACAAAAAAAGTAAAGGAAACATTGAAAAAGAAATATCCGAATGGGATTCAGATTAGAAATGAATATATTCATGTGAATGGGAGACAGACTGCTTCGGAAATGACCAATTCCAAATATGCTAGGTGGTTAAAAATCAATTCTCCTGCGGAATATGCTGACAAGCTGCGGTTCGCAAATAATGCAGATGAAATTTTATATGCTGCACAGAACTGGAGAGGTGAGGGATTGCATCATCCAAGGAAGGACAGCATTGTTGAATTTGCGAGGGCGGATGCGTTGATTCGCATTGGCGAAAGAGGATATTCGGCAGATGTGGTTGTTGGAACGAAGGGTAATTCGGAAATGGTTCTGTATGATATTCTTTACCTTAAATCTGCTTCTATCAATGAAAAAAAACAGGAGCAGACAGCCGTTCATTCCAAAAAGGAAATTCCGACAGAAAGTGCTACTCCTGTTTCTGAAAACAGTGTATCACAGGAGGAGGAAAAAAACAATAACAGAAATATTACAAAAAGAACCGATGCAGAGTTAAAGAGCTTCGGGCTCCAATCGCCGTCAGGTATAACCGAGCATGGTTCTGAGACCAGTATAGAAGATTTGCTGTCGAAAGTCAAAGAAAAGCATAATGATGTGAAGTTTTCCATTCGGAAAAAGAATGTTGAGATAAACGCTGCAGAAAACGAAAACTGGAAGGCGGCATACGAAGGGCTGGTGCGTGAATTTGAAATTACCAGAGAGCCTTTGAAGGACAGGGCGGCGGCAGAGAAGGTCGTGCGGAAATTCTTAAAAAGCATCAAGAGCGGCTATGATGAAAAGCAATTCACAGACAGATTTGTGAGTCTTTGCGATTATGGGGCAGACCTGAAAAGCGACAGCGACTACAAGGATCTTGTGACGGCATGCGCCATGCTGGCGGAGGATGCCTTGCGGGAATCTGCGGAAATGGACATGGAGCTTTACAACGAATATGCGGATTTGCGGAAGGAGCTGCGGACATCCACGTTGTATGTAAACAAGAAAACCTTGAACGACTTGGCGGCACAGGACATCAGATACAACGAGCTGCGGCAGAAAAACTTCGGCAGGGTGAAGCTTTCCCAGAAGAACGGAGAAAGCATTGACACGAAATATGCCGAATGGGCGGAGAGATACCCTGCGCTTTTCAAGGAAGACCAGAACACGAGCCAGAGCGAATTGCTGATGGACATTATCGCGGTACGAAAGAGCTTAGATCCTGTGGTAAAGAATCCTTACTTTGAGGAAATAGAGGAGCACGCAGAGGCTTGTGCCTATGAGCTGCTGGGGATGATGAATGATGTTGCTCTGGAAAAGCCAACCTTTGCGGACAAATACGAAGAAAAGCTGCGGAAGCTGCGTCAGGAGAACAAAGAGGCATTGAGAAGGGCGAAGGAGCAGGCAAAGAACGAAAAGAAGCTGCTGCAGGAGAAATACGCCACCAATGCGGAGGCGAGGATTGCGGTGGTGAAGGAAAAATACGAAAAGAGAATTGACCGGAATGAATACTGGAGGCTGCGGAGATTGGCGGTAAAGGATGCAAAGGCTTTGGCGGAATGGATGAAATCTCCCACAGACAGCAAGCACATTCCGAAAAAATTCAAGGAAACGGTTGGCACGATACTGGGGCTGATTGAAACAGAGAAACCAGACCTCAGGATTCCCTTGCAGAGCTTTGTCGCCATGAAGGGCGCGTTGCAGGAGCTTTACGGCGATCAGGAGGGGCTTTACCTTTATGTGGAACAGGACGATCAGGTGATAAACATTCTGGACAGATTCATCCAGAAATACCCCGAAGGGGCAAATCTGGACACGATGAACGGCACAGACATGAAATATTTCCGCAACCTGATGGCTTCGGTGAAGAAAGCCTGCACAGATGCGAACAAGCTGCACACAAGCCAGAGGGAGAAAAGCGTGATTGAGGTTTCGGAAGGGTTTATCAAAAAATCCAAAAAGAAGAAGGATGCCAGAGAAACGGGCATAATTCGGCGGATGCAGGATTTCCTTGGACTGGAAATGCTGGATGCGAACAGCTTTTTCAAGCGCATAGGTGGAGATGTTTACAGCGAACTCTGGAAGGGGCTGCGAAAGGGTCTGGATAAGAAGATAAACCACTGGAGAGAAGCAATGGACTTCATAAATGAGCTGGTAGACCCGAAAACTGTGCGGAAATGGACAGAGGAAGCGGCGAAGGAATTTGAAATTGGCGGGACGAAGGTGCAGCTGACGATTCCGCAGATAATGAGTCTTTACTGCCTGATGAAAAGAGACCAAGGCAGACAGCACATCATCGGGACGCAGATTCCGACGGAGAACGGAATTCTTGACATCAGAGGCGGTGGCTTCAAGGCAGAGCCAATCAGCCACACCCAGAAGGGGAAGAAAGCAAAGATAGAGAAAGCAAAGGTAGTAGAGCCGACGGCGGCAGACATTCAAGCCATTCTGGGCACGCTGACGGAGGAGCAGGAAAAAGCGGCAGAGGCAATTCAGAAATATCTCTCTGAGGATGTAGCGGCTTGGGGGAACGAAACAACCATGCTGTTATTTGGCTATGAGAAATTCACAACGAAGAATTACTTCCCGATTGTGAGCGACAAAAACTTTGTGAACCAGCTGGTGACAAAGACAGATGACATTGCGCCCTCGCTGAAAAGCCTCGGCATGACGAAGAACATCAACCGCTTTGCGAACAACCCTGTTATGATTCAGGATATTTTCAAGGTGTTTGCGAACCATGTAGACCAGATGAGCAATTACAATGCCTTTGCGGCATCGGAAAGCGATTTTAACAAATTCATGAACTACAAGAAAAAGCAGGAAAAAGGCAAAGAAAAGGGAAAGGTGGACACGGTAAGAAACGAAATGGACAGAACGATGGGGAAGGGCGGAGCGAAATACATCAAAACGCTGATGAACCGTCTGGTAACGGCATCGGGTCTTTCGGACGACAGCGATTTTGCGAAAATGCTTGTCAGAAACATGAAGGTTGCAAGCGTAGGGGCGAACCTGCGTGTTATCGTACAGCAGCCGACGGCGTATCTGCGTGCGGGCAACTCTCTTTCGATGAAATACCTGCTGAACCCTGCGGTATTCAAGAAAACGGACAAGGAAACCATTTACAAATACGCCCCGATTGCGCTTTGGAAAAGCTGGGGCAACTACGAAATGGACACAGGCAAGACGATGTATGAACAGATGATTGCGCCGACGAAGGCTGCCAAAACAAAGGAGCTGCTGATGGCGGGCGCAGGCTGGGCGGATGAAGTGACATGGAGCCGCCTTTGGAACGCCTGCGTATTGGAAGCAAAGGACAAGCACAAGGGCGCGACGCAGGAAGAAATCTACACGATTGCCGGAGAAAGATTCGGGGAGATTGTAGACGAAAGTCAGGTAGTAGACAGCGTGCTGCACCGCAGCCAGATTATGAGAAAGAAGGGGCTTTACACACAAATGACAACCTCCTTTATGAGTGAGCCGACAAAGACCTTCAACATGGCAAGCAATGCACTGGTGGAGCTGGTGCGGAACAATACACCGGAGAATCGCAGGAAATTCATCCGATGCTACATGACAATCATTGCATCCAGCATAGCGACGGCATGCGCGGCAGGGTTGGTAGACGCAATGCGTGACGATGACGACGACGATACCTTCCTTGAGAAATGGAAAAAGGCAGTTGTAGGGGACTACAGAAAAGCGGAAACACCGAAGGACTACATAATGGCGACTTTAAGTAACAACATTGCGGATAACCTGAACCCTATGGGGATGATTCCTTATCTGCGGGACGGATGGAGCTTATTGCAGGGATATGATATCAACAGAACAGACTTTGACTGGCTGAACGATATCATGAAGAATATCAAACGATGGGAACAGTTTGCAGCGGGAGAAAGTGAATATACTCTGGCATCCCTGCTGCTGAACACCACAGGGGCAATTTCCAAAATGACAGGGGTTCCCATTGGCAGCGCGGAAAGAGATTTGAAGGCTCTGACAAACTGGGTAGTGCTTCATATTATCGGGGACGATGAAATGAAATTCAATTATAAAAAGCTGAGTAAGGATGTAGGTTCGGAAAAGAACGCCTCCTACTATGCGGAGCGGATGCTGAAAGCAAAATTCAGTGGAAATGATGACCTTGCAACCAGAATCTACAACGAAATGATTGCGGCAGGCGTGAGCAACGAAAAGATTGACAATAAGCTGGAAAGCAAGGAAAAGAAGATGCTGAAAGAGGAGCCTGCGACAATGGAAGGCGCAGAAGCCTACGCAGCGGGCGACTACAACGGATACATGAACGCCATAGACAGCCTGACGGCGAAGGGCTACGGCAAGGGCTACACGGTGAAGGTGATTGAAAGCGTTTACAAGAAAATGAAGGGAGGAGACGACGAGGAGGAAACCTTTGAACCCATTACAAACGATTACTGGGACAATGAGCCGGACAAAGACCCTGCGGGGTATGAAATGATGTTTAACGCCTACATGAGCGGGAACACGAATGACTACAGCCAGATGTGGGACAGGATGGAGGCAAGCGGAAAGGAAGAAGGAAACATCAAAAGCAGCATGAAAAGCCGTTTGAAGAAGGCATATCAGGCGGCGAAGGCGGAAGGCAATTACCAGAAGGCGCAGAGAGCGAAAACAGAATTTCTGCGGCTGGGCGGCAAGCCTGAGACGCTGGAAGGCTGACAGATTTAGGGAGGGTGCAGAGCATCCTCCTTTTTCTTATAATAGGGA
>PPYE01502108.1_pt1 | contig 13423 bp, 10 predicted proteins | sample 1559881 | NCBI WGS metagenome assembly PPYE01 (sample SAMN08240022, study PRJNA423297) | Human gut metagenome, whole genome shotgun sequencing project.
TTTTTATAGGATTAAGAAAGAAGAAGAGGGAAACCGTCGAAATAAAAAAGAGATTACCACCAAATTTGACGAAGAACCTTTTTCAACTTTATAGTAGACAAAAAACTCTCATTCATTTCTGTACCGGCATGAACAAGATGCACCTCTGTGTCCTCCGCGTCCTCTGTGGTGAACAAATGCATAACCGCAAAACAATTACTTAGTATGCTGCTTCACATACTCCGATGGCAGACAACCGACATACTTCTTGAAACTGGTAGAGAAGTAAGAAGAAGATCCGAACCCTACCATTCCGCTAATCTCCGAAATGGAGTAGCGCCCTTCAAGCAACAATTTACACGCTTTATTAAAACGGATGCGCCGGATAAAGTTGGCAGGCGGTTCACCGGATATGGAATTCATCTTGAGATACAGTGATGAACGGCTCATACAAAGCTGGCTTGCCAACTCATCAGAGGTGAAGTCTTCATTACTGATATTTTCTTCTACCACCTGAATAGCTTTGCTCATGAATTCTTCATCCAGATTATTCGAAGTCATTTTAGCAGTATCTATATCAATCGTATTCGAATAATAGTGTTTCAACCGCTGGCGTGCTTTCAGTTGATTAGCTATTTTTCCTTTCAATAAATGAATCGAGAACGGTTTGGCAATGTAATCATCCGCCCCAGCCTGAATACCTTCCGTCTGTGCATCGACACTTCCTTTGGCAGACAACAGCAGGAGGGGAATGTGACAGGTTTGCAGATTTCGTTTAATAAGCTGGCAAAGTTTGATACCGTCAATACCCGGCATCATTACATCGGAAAGGACAATATCCACACGGTGCTCTTTCATAATAGCCAATGCTTCTTCGCCGTTTCCGGCGGTCAGCGTCACATAGTTCTGCCGGAAATTATCTTTCAGGTAATCCACCATCTCTTTATTGTCATCTACCAACAAGATAGTAGGACGCTCTTCCTCACTGCCGGCTTCTATCTGATCACCGTCCGATAGTTCTTCTGCAACTATAGCCGACGCATCACCAGAGAAATATTCATCAGCCACCGGAAGCTCCCGGAGAGAAGCAGATGTTTCGACTTCATGTGCCGGCAATTCACGCTCTTTCTCCGTGAAGGCAGCCATATCAGCAGGTAGCGTGACTTTAAATTCGGTATATTGAGCAGGTTCGCTTGCTACCGTAATAGTGCCGTGATGCTTTTCTACCAGCATCTTCACCAATGACAGCCCGATACCCGTCCCTTTTCGCTGACCGTCTACCTGATAGAAACGTTCGAAAATGCGGGTTAGCTGTTCCGGAGACATACCGATTCCGCTATCTCTTACCGTGAAGCCATAGGTATCTCCCTCTGTCCATAAGGAAAGCGAAATACTTCCGCCGTCCGGTGTAAACTTAAAGGCGTTAGACAACAGGTTCATCAAGATAGTCTCTACATACGTCCGGTCCGCCGGAAACAATCGTCCTTCCAGATCGGATTTTATATGAAAGCTGATAGCACGCTTCTGCGCATTTTCTTTAAACAGGGCAAAAGCATCTTGCAACAGTCCTTCTACATTCACCTGCGCAACATGAATGGGCATTGCACCTGCTTCGGCTTTACGGAAATCCAGCAACTGGTTGACAATGTGCAACAACTTACGACCGTTCTTATAAACGTAATCCAGTTTCTGCTGTACCGGAGTACCTTTCAGATTGCTCTGCCCCAAGAGTTCCTCCAACGGAGCCAGTATCAGACTCAACGGAGTACGCAACTCATGAGACATATTCATGTAAAAACGTACTTTCTCCTGACTGATTTCTTCTATCTTGTTTCGTTCTATCTGTTCGATCCGGACTTGCATCTTCATTTTGGCACGGGCAATAAAGAAATAGATCACAAAGACGAGAAGCCCTACAGAAAAGAAGATGAAAAGTGTCTTTGCCCACCAGGTCTGATACCACATCGGAATGATATGCACAAAAAATTCAGTGGTCGCCTCGCTCCACTTTCCATTGTTGTTACATGCCTTCACCTTAAACACATACTCACCGGGCGGGAGATTGGAATAACTCGCCCGTGCAAAGGAAACATGACGGGAGTAGTTCCACTCGGTTTCAAAGCCTTCCAATTTGTAAACGAACTGGTTCCGCTTGCCAGCCAAATAGTTGATAACGGCAAACCGGATATTAAAAAGTTTCTGATCGGAAGGGAACGACATACCCAGCATCCGCCCTTGCTCGTCCTGATAATAACGTACCCGTTCACTTTTCATATCCGTAATCACCTGATTTAAGACAACGGCTCCTGTTACCACCGCATCCGGGGAATATGGATTATCACCCAATTCGTATGGCTTGAAATAGGCAACGCCCCCAAGAGACCCCAGGAAGAATGTACCATCGTGCGCTTTGCAAGCTCCGAAATAGTTAAACTGATCGTGAGGCAATCCGTCCTGCTTCGTATAGTTGAGGAAAGTACCCTCCTCCGTATTGAAGCAAGCCAGTCCCTTGTTAGTTGTCAACCATAAACGCCCCCGTTCATCTTCCAGTATATTATAAATAAAGTCGTTTGGCAAACCGTCTTTCATCGTATAGTGTTTCCAGGCAGTCGGTGCTCCTTCCTTATAGCAATATAATCCTGTGGAAGAACCGATCCAGATTTCATGACGGCTATCCTCCTGTACACAGAAAGCCTGTATCAACCCATGCAGATAAGCCGAAGAAGAAAGATGCAGTTCTTCCAGTTTCCCGCCGGCATACAAAAACAGGCTCTCTTCCGTACCAATCCAGATTCTTCCTTTTGAATCGCGAAACAAGGTATATATCAATACATTCTCTAACTTTTTATGCTTTTTAGCCAACGGATGCTGTGAAAGTTCGCCGGTCTGTTTGTCGAAAAGGTAAAGCCCGCTCATGCCGCCTACCCAAAGCGTTCCATCCGTTCCGTCCAATAAGGAGTAACAACTGTTAGTCAGGGAAGTAGAATGGGGAAAGGAATATGTTTCTATCCTGCCACTCCGGTGATGCAGACGACTCATTCCCCCTCCATGAGTGCCGATATAGACACTTCCATCCTTGCCCGTCCATATACATTTTATATTGTCCGACTTTAAAGCGTTGGCGGAAGTACCCGTCCGGTAATATGAAAAGACTCCGGTTTTCCGGTTATAATAATTTAATCCGCCGTCGTTCGTGCCAATCCAGAGATTGCCATTATCCGGGTCTTCGGCAATACAACTCACTGTGTTATCACTTAACGAATTCCTCCAGGCGGAATGTTGCAAGCGTCCGAATGCCGGAGCGAGAGGATGATAATAATTAAGCCCGCCGTAAAATGTACCGATCCACATTCCCCCTTGATTATCTTTCAAGATAGAACGGATGGAATTATGGCCCAAGGTAGTCGGATCTTCAGGAGAAAAACGACAGATCCGGAACGTTTCCGTCTCCGGTTCAAGGATAAGCAAACCTTCCATGGTTCCTATCCAAACCCTTCCTTTATCATCTCCGGACAATGTCCTGACCGAGTTCGTAAGGAAATAAGCAGGAGTATTTTGCTTGTTATAATGATGTTTTATTTGAAAGTTGTTATCCACACAATACACCCCGTTTGTCAATGAAGCCAGCCAACAGTTGCCGGTTTTGTCGTCATAGAGCATATCGGAGATGGTTTCTCCTTTCAATTGGAGAAGAAGCCGGGTCACGTTTTCGTTGCGTACATAATAGAAATAGACACCTTCCGAAGTTCCCAACAGGAAACCGTCATTCATCCGGCAAACAGAATAGATCGTTTTTCCGGCAAGTTCCGGCTGCACTTTCATCCGCCCGGTCTTTTTATCAAAAATCACCAGACCGATATTGGTAGCAAGCAAAAGCCGGTCGCCTTCCTCCGGTTCTCCGATAGCCAATACTTGCATCGGCTGATTGTCCGGTGAAGAATAATTGGTGAAATTATTCCCTACTATATTATAACGGGATAAACCGACCTGTGTGCCTACCCATACCGTACCTTTCGAATCGGTATGAAGTGAATAGACATGATTGTTTGCCAGACTGGTCGTATCATCCGGCGCTTTATAATACGAAACGAAACGGGAACCTTCATACCAGTTCAGTCCGTCTATGGTGCCTACCCAAAGCTTATTATTATGATCTTGTGTCAGAGCGAGCACAGTATTTTGCGACAACCCGTCATCCACGGATAATCGCTTAAAATGAATGAAGCTGTCGGCGGCCGATACAGCCAAAGGAAAAAATAAAATGCAAACGGTTAATCCGAATAGGTACTTAAATAGCAAATGCCGGTCTTTCATGAGCTAATATTGAAGAATTTATCGTAAAGATAAGTATTTTCAATTCAATCTGATAAATGAATCCCGTTTTTTAACTCATATAAAGGACCGGTATCGGCTCAAAACAGGGTAACCGCGCCAAAGTCCGACAGTTATGAATTCATATTTTAGATGCGGTTGCCCTGAACTTTAAATTTTTTACGGTTTCTCTTCAAGTTAGTAAGACGGATTTTCTGATTTTTCTTTCAGATCTTTATAACGTTTCAAGGCTTCCAGATAATAATAATCAGCATAATTGAGCGGAGTATCAATTTCACTGTCATGCGGGAAACTGCCAACCGAATGTAACAGGATGAAGCCATGATTTTCTCCTTCCTGGGCCAAATAATCATCAGAGGATAACTGTTTCAGGATATGCTCCGCATAACGGAAATATTCTTCCCCTTGTTTCTTGTCGCCATAACCACTCAACTCCAGCAATGCAGAAGCTGTTACGGCAGCTGCAGAAGCATCCCGCGGTTCATTCGGAATATTGGGAGCATCATAATCCCAATAAGGTACATAGTCATTTTCGGACGGACGGTGATCGATAATGAACCGCGCTATTTTATGAGCGGCATCCAGATAGTTCTGCTGCTTAGTGAAGCGATAACACATGGTATAACCATACACTCCCCAAGCCTGTCCACGCGCCCAAGCGGAAGAATCGGCATATCCCTGAAAGGTTCCTTTCGACTCTACCTCACCGCTATCTGCCAGATAGCTCACCACATGGTAGGAGGTCATGTCCTCCCGGAAGTGATTCTTCAACGTTTTGTCAGCATGAGAGATGGCTATTTCACGATATTTCGGATTATTGGTTTGCTCCGAAGCCCAGAACAGCATTTCAAGATTCATCATATTATCAATAATCACCGGATAACTCCAATCGCCGAAATCCCACGAACGAATCAGTCCGACTTCCGGACGAAAACGGGAGCACAAGCTTTCTGAAGAATGAATCAGAATCAAACTGTCCGTTGGCTCCGGTTTCAAACGGATGCCCTGCCCATAACTGCAAAACATCATAAAACCCAAATCGTGATTACCTGTATAATATTGCATATCCTGCAGACGGTCCGTATATTTACGCGCCTCTTTTGCGAGAGCCTCATCACCGGTCAACTCGTATGCCAACCACATGGAACCGGGATAGAAACCACTCGTCCAATCTGTGGGGTGCTCCAGTCTGTACTTTCCTTCTTTAATAGAACGGGGAAAACAGGCGGTATCCGGTTCATTCTTCAATTGTTCTGCCATATAGAGCAACTGATGTCCCGATGTTTTCACTGCATGGTCGAACCATTCCATCTCATTTCCTTTTGAAGCATCGCAAGCAGTCAGGAGCGCCATACTCCCTACCGCTAGTAAAAGTTTGTTTTTCATTGTTCCACTTTATTTTGTTACTGTATTCTATTACTGGCAACAAAGTTAGAGCAAGTCGCGGACAGCCCCTTTGCAAATCTATTTTTTCATTTTTGTTTCTATTTATACGGACTTTGATTTTGTCCAAAAGTGCTTTGTTTTTATCTTTTATAGAAAAACAGGCACGGATTTTACCAAATAAGCTGTTGTCAGGCATAACCAAACAACTATGCAGCCTTTTGCAAAATCCGTGCCTCCACCAAAAAGTACGCGCTCTTCTATCTCACAATATCTTCCGGGAATTTAGCCGGCATCTCCACCCTCTTCCAGGTTTCATAATACCAGGTGTTCAACTCATTTCCATTCAAATCATTCTTGATAAAATATTTTAGATGGAGATAATCATTGTCTTTAATCTCAAATTCCAAAATATTGTCCTGATTGTCCAGCATCGGAAGATGAATGTTCTTCTCGATACTTTCCTTATAAGAATCGTCCGTGAGTTGTTTATAAGTACCATATCCAGTAATAATCGCATCCGCACCGGGAATAATGGTAAAGTTAACGATTTGTCCGTCATCACTCAACACTTTAAATGTATTACTGGGTTTCAACGCTCCCGGAACATCGGGAGACTCGGATACATAATGGCAGAGCTGCCAAATACCTTTCAAATCGGCCGCTTTGAATTTGGTTTTCTTCTGGGCCGTCGCACCTGTTACCGCTAACAACATTATTGAAAGCATGGTAAAGAAATAGAGCTTTTTCATTGTTGTATTATTTTAGTTAACACTCTCGAATGCGTATTTCCAAATATAAAGATTTATTTTGAGAATACAGCAATTCAGAGCATAAAAAAACTCGCATAACCTGAAGATTATGCGAGTTTTACATAAATATACCGAAATATTAGAAATCAGCATTTCTTGGTGTACGCGGGAACGGTATCACGTCACGGATATTCGCCATACCTGTTACAAACAATAACAGACGTTCGAACCCTAATCCGAAACCAGAGTGAGGACAAGTACCGAACTTACGGGTATCCAGATACCACCACATATCCTTCATCGGGATGTGCATTTCTTCAATACGGGTCATCAGCTTGTTATAGTCGGCTTCACGTTCGGAACCACCGATAATTTCACCAATTTTCGGGAAAAGAACGTCCATGGCACGTACAGTCTTACCGTCTTCGTTCTGCTTCATATAGAAGGCCTTGATTTCCTTCGGATAGTCAGTCAGAATCACCGGACGTTTGAAGTGTTCTTCCACTAAGAAACGTTCGTGTTCGGAAGCCAGGTCCACTCCCCAGTAAACCGGGAATTCGAACTTATGTCCTTTCGCAACAGCTTCTTCAAGAATCTTGATACCATCTGTATAAGGCAAACGTACGAAATCATCTTTCAATACACCTTGCAGACGTTCAATCAAGCCTTTGTCGAACATATCGTTCAGGAACTTCACATCATCCGCACAGTTATCCAACGCCCATTTCACACAATATTTGATGAACTCTTCGGCCAAGTCCATGTTGTCTGTAATGTCGTTGAAAGCCACTTCCGGCTCAATCATCCAGAACTCTGCCAAGTGGCGGGGAGTGTTGGAGTTTTCGGCACGGAACGTAGGACCGAATGTGTAGATAGCTCCCAAAGCAGTAGCTGCCAACTCACCTTCCAGCTGACCGGAAACAGTCAGACTTGCCTGCTTACCGAAGAAATCATCTTCATAAGAGATAGAACCTCTCTCGTCTTTCTTCAAGTCATACAGGTTCATGGTAGTCACCTGGAACATCTGTCCGGCACCTTCACAATCGGAAGCCGTAATGATCGGCGTATGGAAATAGAAGAAGCCCTTTTCATGGAAGAACTTGTGAATAGCAATCGCCATGTTGTGACGGATGCGGAACACAGCACCGAATGTATTGGTACGCGGACGCAAGTGAGCAATCTCGCGCAAGAATTCCATAGAGTGGCCTTTCTTCTGTAATGGATATGTATTATCGCAAGTACCCAGCACTTCGATTTCACGAGCCTGTACTTCCACTTTCTGTCCGGAACCCACTGATTCTACCATTTCTCCGTTCACGCTGATACAAGCACCGGTAGTAATCAGTTTCAGCATCTCTTCATCGAAATTAGCCAAATCTACTACGATCTGCAAATTATTTATTGTAGAACCGTCATTCAGTGCGATAAAGTTTACTTGTTTGCTACCTCTACGGGTGCGAACCCATCCTTTCACATTGACCATAGCGCCAATATCTGTGCGCTTCAACAGGTCAACAATTTTTGTTCTACCAATCTTTTCCATTTAACTTTTTCTTTTTAGATACAAGAAGACGAGGTTTCAAATGCAGGATGAATTCTTTCCTGCTTTCTTTCCCCGTCCTCTGTCAAGTTGTTATTTATTGACTTATTACTCAAACGAACCCATGCGGAGGTAGTTTACTTCTGCTTCCGACAGGTAACGCCAGTCTCCGCGACGCAGACCTTTTTTGGTCAGCCCGGCGAAGAATACACGGTCGAGTTTTACTACTTTATAACCCAATGATTCGAAAATACGGCGAACGATACGGTTCTTACCGGAGTGAATTTCGATACCTACCTGGTCTTTCTTGAAATCATCTGTATAGCTGATTGCATCTGCATGGATTTCGCCATCTTCCAACTGGATACCAGCTGCAATCTGCTCCATATCTGCTTTAGTCAAGTTCTTGTCCAGATGAACATGATAAATTTTCTTCTTCAGGAATTTCGGGTGTGTCAGCTTGGAAGCCAGATCACCGTCATTCGTCAGTAACAGTACACCAGTCGTGTTACGGTCCAGACGTCCTACCGGATAAATACGTTCGTTGCAAGCGCCTTTCACCAAATCCATTACTGTACGGCGTTCCTGCGGATCGTCCGATGTAGTAACGGTATCTTTCGGTTTATTCAGCAATACGTATACCTTGCGTTCGATGCTTACCGGTTCGTCGTGGAACTTAACCACATCCGAACGTTTGATCTTCGTACCCAATTCCGTTACCACTTCACCGTTTACAGAAACCACACCTGCTGTGATAAATTCATCAGCCTCACGACGGGAGCAAACACCTGCGTTAGCCAGGAACTTATTCAGACGAATCGGTTCATTCGGATCAACGAACTGTTCCTTGTACTCGATCTGTTTCTTTACGCTATACTTAGCGTTCGGATCATAATCGCCGGTACGCGGACGAGGACGATATCCTCCTTGACGGTCGTTATTATATCTCGGACGATAACCTCCACCGCCGTTGTTGCTGCGATAGCCGCCACCTTCGCCGTTATTGAAACGGGGACGATACGGACGGTCACCACCTTCACGGTTGTAAGAAGGACGTTGAGAACGGTCGCCACCTTCGCCGTTATTAAAGCGGGGACGGTAAGGACGGTCGCCACCTTCACGGTTGTAAGACGGACGTTGAGGACGATCACCATAAGACGGACGCTCACCACCTTCGCCGCTATTGAAGCGGGGACGGTAAGGACGGTCACCACCTTCACGGTTGTAAGAAGGACGTTGAGGACGGTCATAAGAACCACCTTCGCGGTTGTAAGGACGTTGCGGGCGTTCACCTCCTTCATTATTGTTATTGAAGCGAGGACGATACGGACGATCTCCACCTTCACGATTGTAAGAAGGACGTTGGGGACGGTCGCCATAAGAGCGGTCACCGTACGAACGCTGCGGGCGTTCGCCTCCTTCATTGTTGGCATTAAATCGCGGGCGATACGGACGATCCCCGCCTTCACGGTTGTAAGAAGGGCGATACGGACGTTCTCCACCTTCTCTGTTGTAAGACCTGTTACCATCACGGCCGGCACCTGTATTCTCTTCATTGAAAGAATTTTCGCGCCATTCTTCGTTTTCTGTGCTCATTTTTTATTCGAATAAAATTAGACTTTGGCCTCACGGCCTATTTAAAAAACACGTTTATTATATAAGTAAACAATTAAAGCCCCGTATATGTATGGGGAGTGATTGCTCTTAACTCTTTTTTAATATCTTCGCTTACATTCAATTCTTCGATAAACTCTTTAATAGAACTTTCTGTAATAGCTTGGTTGGTGCGGGTTAACGCTTTCAAAGCTTCATACGGATGCGGATAAGCCTCACGGCGCAGGATGGTCTGAATAGCTTCTGCCACTACACTCCAACAATTATCCAAATCACGATAAATAGCCGGTTCGTTCAATAACAGTTTGCGCAATCCTTTCAAAGAACTCTGGATAGCAATCACGATATGACCGAAAGGTACACCGACATTACGCAACACTGTTGAGTCTGTCAAGTCACGCTGCAAACGGGAAACAGGAAGCTTCACAGCCAAATGTTCCAGAATAGACGTTGCTATGCCCAGGTTACCTTCTGCATTTTCAAAGTCAATCGGATTCACTTTATGCGGCATAGCGCTCGAACCTACTTCTCCGGCTTTGATCTTCTGCTTGAAGTACTCCATAGAGATGTACTGCCAGAAGTCACGATTCATATCCACCATGATGGTATTGATACGCTTCATAGCATCAAAAACAGCAGAGAGGTTATCATAGTTCGAAATCTGCGTTGTATATTCTTCGCGTTCCAGTCCCAGTTTTTCTGCAACAAACCGATTGCCGAATTGTTTCCAGTCATATTGAGGATAAGCCACGTGATGCGCATTGTAGTTTCCGGTAGCACCGCCAAACTTAGCGGTAAGCGGACATGCTTTCAACATAGCCAACTGACGTTCGAGACGGTAAACAAATACCATCACTTCTTTACCCAGACGGGTAGGAGAAGCCGGCTGACCGTGAGTTTTGGCAAGCATCGGAATGTTAGCCCATTCTGTCGCATAGGTTTTCAACTGTGCAATCAGCTCTTCAATCAACGGGTAATAAACCTGTTCCAATGCCTCTTTGATAGAAAGAGGAACAGACGTATTGTTAATATCCTGAGAAGTCAGTCCGAAGTGGATAAACTCTTTATAGTCATCCATTCCGCCCATTTTGTCAAACTCTTCTTTCAGGAAGTATTCTACGGCTTTCACATCGTGGTTAGTTACACTTTCGATATCTTTAATGCGTTGTGCGTCTGCTTCGGAGAAGTTACGGTAGATATTCCGTAAAGTTTCAAACACGCTACTATCGATTCCTTTCAATTGCGGCAAAGGAAGTTCGCACAAGGTGATAAAATACTCCACCTCTACCTGTACACGGTATTTAATCAGTGCAAATTCAGAGAAATAAGCTGCCAAAGCTTTAGTTTTGCCTCTATATCGACCATCAATCGGAGATATGGCCGTTAATACATCAAGTTCCATACGTTTTCTTAGATAATTATCAGACTGCAAAATTAACTCTTTTTCCTGAGTTATAGAGCAAAAGGATAGAGAAAGTTTGTATAAAAGCGGTAAGAAATAAAAAAAGCCTCACGAATTTCTTCGTAAGACTCTGTTTTATAGTGGGCGTTGACGGATTCGAACCGCCGACCCTCTGCTTGTAAGGCAGATGCTCTGCTTCGGCTTCGAAGGCTAACGCCTTCAAAGCTACCAGCCAGCTAAACGCCCTTTTCGCAGTTTTTATACGATAGTCTTACGACCTCTTTTTGCCACTGGTTTACATATTGGTTTACACCGCCATGCAATCAAGATAGATTAATACTAAAATTTATCGTTAATTACTATATGCAAAGATAACTCTATTTCTCCGTGTTTGCACATAGAAATCAATAAAAAAACAGCAAATGAATTTCTTCAAATGCTGTTCTTTCTATGCACGATAGGATGATTTACCTTTTTATCATCTCATAGTTTTCTTCTGAATTCTCATCTGTAGCAGTAATATGTAACTCTGTCTTAGTCAGTTTAGTTATCGTTATCGACTTACCCGCTAACCAACCAGAATCTCTCAAAATAAGCTTATTACCATTAATAGAACTTGCAAAATAATAAGTATGGCTACCGTCACTATATCCTCCATTGCCGTCTGTATCTTCAAAGAAGATATATTCTCCAGAGACATCCTCTGTCCAATTCTCCTTTTGATTATTGTCATCATACTCCCAACCATAACATTTAATCATATCCCAAGTACCTTGAAGATTAGCCAAAGAAATTTCGACTGAATTTTCTTCTTCATCATCGTCGCTACAAGAAGTAAAACCTGCACATAAAGCAATAACCAATAAAGTTGCAAAAAATCTAAATGTTTTCATATTCTGTAAATAATCTTTTCGTTAATAATTTAATTTGTAGTATAAGCTGCTCAAAAAATGAGTTGGCTACTTAAAAGATAGTAGCAAAAGTTGTTTCTTAATGTCTGATTCGTAGTTATATATCGTTTTATCTACCCTGTTCCCTTTGGATAGTATTATACAATGAGAAAAGCGTGGGAACTTGAATATCACAGTTCAGAGGTATCGCCAAACACCCACAACTCAATGATAAACAAGCCCACGCCAAACGATATATAGACTATCTTAACAAGATAGGTATATAACATTGACGTGAGCGTTCTTGCTTATCACCTTGAGTTGTTCATTAAATTGGCGATTTTCTGAACAAGGTAATATCTTAAACGCTCTTCGTTAACTAATATGTCCTTTCAGCCCCAACACATTAGGTATCTGAAATTGCCACAAAGTTACGAAAAGCGTTTGTAATAGCAAGAACTATTGTTTATTAAAAGTTGAGAGCTGTCTCTTCTTAGTAAATCCAAGTAGGTAGAAAATTTGTGATTGCCTATATAAGAGCAAAATCTTAAAATTTTCTACCCAACTGATAATTTATACCTATGGCTTTATAAACTGATTTTTTATCCGTTGAACGGTGGAAATACCAATACTTTGTAGCTTAGCTATATTTCTGATTGAATAGCCTTTTCTTAGTAAAGCAATGACTTCTTTATATTCCTCTTTTTTCTTATCATCCGTTTTGGTTGAACCTGTCTTTCTGCCAAGTTTACCACCTTTGGCAATATAATTTGCCCTACCACTATTCAAACGGTATTGGATATTACTTCTTTCGATATTTGCCATTTCCGCAAGTACTGTCACCATGATAGATGCTATTGGATTAACTTCTCCATTTGCTTGCAAAGTATATAAGCCCAAGTTCTGTATGTAAACCGATACTTTCGATTCATGCAATATATCTAAAGAGCGAAGAACCTGTAATGTACTTCTTCCTAGTCTTGACAATTCAGACAAAAGTAGAATATCCACAGATTCACGTTTACAGTATTTCAAACATTCTCCTAAAATCTGTCTTTCCTCTATTTTCTTTGCACCTGAAATATGCTCCTGGAATATGTTTACTATTTCTATATCTTGTGAGATAGCATATTTCTTTAAATCCTCTATTTGTCTGCTCGTGTCCTGTCTGTCATTACTTGAAGAAACACGAGCGTATATTACGGCTGTTTTCATTTTATTCTTTGATTAAATTGATAACATGAAAGAATGTGTTCAAACCACCTTTGCAGATTTATTTGAACACATTCCAGTTTTGAACACTAACGAGGTTTATTCGCTTCCTCAATATCCCATAAGCCAACTAAAAGAATAAGCAAGATTAACGGAACACAACCTGTTATAAAAGACAATACCACCCAAAAGAGCCAAACAAGTATCTTATAATAAAACATGATTCTTTATTTTACGTAGTTAATAAAATAGGAGAATACCCATTTCTGAATATTCCCCTGTTTAATCAATCAATAAACCACTTATATTTAGTGTCTCC
>PPYE01237512.1_pt1 | contig 13421 bp, 14 predicted proteins | sample 1559881 | NCBI WGS metagenome assembly PPYE01 (sample SAMN08240022, study PRJNA423297) | Human gut metagenome, whole genome shotgun sequencing project.
ATCTATCTGGAACACGGCAAACCGATGTTGTTCGGTGAAAACAAAGAGTTCGGACTGATGCAGGAAGGTTTCGGACTGAAAGTGGTAAAACTTGGCGAGAATGGCATCACAGAAAAAGATATTCTGATTCACGATGCTCATTGCCAGGACAATACTCTTCAGTTGAAGCTGGCTTTGATGGAAGGCCCCGATTTCCCGATTGCACTCGGTGTGATTCGTGAGGTAGAGGCACCTACCTACAATGACGCTGTAGCAGAACAGATTGAAGAAGTCAAAGGCAAGAAGAAATATCATAATTTCCAGGAGTTGCTGATGACGAACGATACTTGGGAAGTGAAGTAATTCATTTTACTGAGAAAAAATAGAAAAGCGCAGGTAAAGGAGTTCGTCTCCTGCCTGCGCTTTTGGTTTATATAGTTTCTACATAAATACATGAAACACTCTGTTCCATTTTAGCAAACTCCTCTACAAAGCACCTACACCTCTGTATTCAAAGGTTATAGCCTTTTTCTTCTTCAGCCAATTACAGAAGCCGCTTGCTTAAGTAACGCACTGGATACCATACTGACAGGAATCCCACTGCTAAAACAGTAATAAAAATAAGCACTACATCCCATGCATGGACGCTTACCGGATAAGCGTCCACCACAAAAGTTCCACCACCTCCGCCAAGGGTAATGATGCCAAACTTCTGCTGAATAAAACATAATATCAACCCCAGTATAATACCGGAGATAGCACCAAAGAGAGAGATGAGCCGTCCCTCAAATAAAAAGATACGGGATATCAGTTTATCACTGGCTCCCAGACTGCGCAAGGTTATGACATCGTCTTTCTTATCCAGAATCAACATAGAAAGAGAACCGATCACATTAAAACAGGCAATCATCAGAATAAAAGTAAGAAACAGATAAGAGATCAGCTTCTCTATTTCCATGATACGGAAAACATCTGCTTGCTGCTGATAACGGTTCTGTACCACAAAGTCATCACCCAGCATTTTTTCTATTTTAGACTGTACGGATGATATATTGGCATTCGGTTTCAGTTTCAACTCAATGCCGGAAACCTCTGTCGTATAGTCCAATAAGTTACGAAGGAAATCAAGGGAAGTGAGAATATAGCTTTCATCATACTTCTGTTGGTTGACCACGAACACAACACCCGGTGAATAAAGATAGTCGCGATTGAAAGAAGCCCCGGGATTCGCCATATTCACTTTGGCATTACGCTTGGGAAGATACACCTGCAAAGGATCTACGAACGCCAGTCCGGTACCCAAAGTCGAAACCAGTTCCACGCCCATCACCCCATAATTCACTATCGAATCATGAAGAATAAACTCGCCGGCTCCGTAAAGAATGCTATCTATTTCGGTTAAATCCTCAAAGTTATCTTCCACGCCTTTCAACACAACCATAGCCTGACGGTCTTTATATTGCACCATCGCATTCTCTTCCAACGTCTCTGTAGATACCGAGACATCCGGAAGCGCACAGACCGCACGAATCTTTTCATCCTGTCCGTCGAAGACTTTTCCCTCGCGGATGGTAATCTTCAACTGAGGATCAAAAGCTGTGAAAAAGCTGGCTACCATATCCTGAAATCCGTTGAATACGGAAAGCGTGCAGACCAGTGCCAACGTAGCAAGTGCCACCCCGCATACTGATATGCCGGAAATAATATTGATAGCATTATGCTTCTTTTTCGAGAAAAGATAACGCCGGGCTATGTAGAAGGGAAAATTCACTTCAGCAAAGAATCAATCTTCTCAATATAATCCAGTGAGTCGTCCACGAAGAACTTCAATTCGGGAATAATCCGTAATTGATGACGCACACGGGTTCCGAGCTCAAAGCGAATGGACTTCATGTTCTCATTGATATTCTTCACCATTTCTTCTGCTTTCTCTGACGGGAAAACGCTCAGGTACACGCGCGCAATACTCATATCAGGACTGATACGAACGGCGCTGACCGATATTAATATACCCGGCATTGCCTTTGTCTGAAGCAGGAATATCTCGCTCAGCTCCTTCTGTAACAGGCGGGATATCTTATTCTGTCTGGTTGTTTCCATAAATTTACTCCTTATCTTACTTTTTTCTTATTATAGTTAACCCATCACGCAAAGGCAGGATTACTTTCTCCACCCGGTCGTCCGTGAGGAACAAACTCCAAGGCATCTCCTATATAAAAGCGAATCTTGTCCGCAAAAGGAGAATTCTCCAGCCAGGGACGGGTAAAGTCCTCTTGTTCATCATTAATTTCAAACGTATGCAACATTCCGCCCTCCGACAAGCCTTCCGCCAGACAAAGGGCAGAATAACCGCTATACGTTCCGATCTCCAGTATATGCCGGGGGCGAATCATCTCCACAAACATTTTCAGCATCCGCCCCTGTAAATGCCCGGAAGCCATACGGGGACGAAGCAGTTTCACATGCGTATCCCGGTAGAGTGCTTTCAGATAGTCACTTTCCGCATCGATATGCTGCAAAATATATTCATCAATAGATTCAGTCTCCTGCATAAAAACCTTATTTTAGATGTAACAGTTAGAGATAACGATTGTTGTTAGGCAATACAGTTTCTCCCGCATGTTTCAACGCATCTTCCACGACATTGATTTCGAGGAATGAAGTTTGTGTACCTGCCTTACCGCTACTCAAATATCCTACCATATCAGTCGGCTGCAAACGTCCTTCCTTCAACAGGCGGCGCAAAGCGGCAAAATAATATTCCTGTCCGTTGGCCAGCTCCGGCATATAGATTGCTTCCACTCCATAAGAAAGTGCCAGATGACGCATGGTCTTTTCTTTATAGCAGATAGCCAATACCGGGAATTTACCACGAAAAGCTGCCAGATTACGGGCGGTCCGTCCGCTATAGCTGTCTGTGATGATAGCACGTATCTTCAGTTTCGATGTAGCTTTCACTGCCTGTTTAGCAAGGAAGGCCGTTACATCGTTACTGTTTTCGTTCAACGGGATACGGATATCATTCTCTTCCAGTTTATCTTTTTCAGCCTGGGCCGCGATCTTGGTCATTGTCTTGACTGCATCTACCGGATATTTGCCATAAGCAGTCTCACCGCTCAACATCAGAGCATCCGTACGATAGTAGATTGCATTCGCGATATCGGTCACTTCCGCGCGGGTCGGACGAGGATTGTTGATCATGGTATGAAGCATCTGAGTCGCAACGATCACCGGTTTCTTTGCCAGGATACATTTGCGGATCAGCACACGCTGGATACCCGGAATACGTTCCTGCGGCACTTCGATACCCAGGTCACCACGGGCTACCATCACGCCGTCCGCCACTTCAAGAATCTCGTCGATGTTGTCCACCCCTTCCTGATTCTCAATCTTGGCAATAATCCGGATATCACTATTGTGAGCATCCAGAATTTCACGGATATCAAGTACGTCCTGACGGTTGCGCACGAAAGAGTGAGCGATGAAATCGATATCCTTTTCAATCGCGTAAAGTATATTGTTACGGTCTTTCTCTGTCAATGAAGGAAGATTGATACGAACACCCGGGACGTTCACGCTCTTGCGGCTTCCCAACGTTGCATCGTTTTTCACTTCGCAAAGCAGATAATCAGCTGTCTTATCGATTACTTCCAGTTCAAGATCACCATCGTCAATCAGAACCAGACCTCCGATATTCAAATCGTTCACAAAGTTAGGATACGAAACAGCGATACATTCACGAGTCGTCTCCTGATCAGGATTGCCGACAATCTTTACTTTATCACCTATCTGATATGGAATCGGTTCCGCATTGGCAGTTGTACGTACTTCCGGTCCTTTGGTATCCATGAGGATTGCAATCCGGTTGGATACGGAACGTACATTGGCAATCAACGCTTCAAAACCTTCACGGCTAGCGTGAGCCGTATTCATACGTACCACATTCATCCCAGCTTCAAACAGCTGTTTTATAAAGTCCACATCGCAACGTCTGTCCGAAATGGATGCGACGATTTTTGTCTGTTTCAGTAACATAGCCTTTTTACCTATTTAATATATTAATACCTTATTTATTACCTAACAAAGCCTCCAGAGCCAAACGATACGAGTTCAGCCCGAAGCCACAGATCACTCCTTTGCATGCGCAGGCGATCATAGATACATGCCGGAAAGACTCACGGCTATGTACATTAGAAATATGTACCTCGATCACCGGAGAAGTCACAGAACGAATGGCATCCTGCAGAGCGATGGAGGTATGTGTATAAGCGCCGGCATTCAGAATGATGCCGTCTACCTCAAAACCTACCTGCTGAATGCAGTCAATCATTTCTCCCTCAATGTTCGATTGAAAATAGTCGATCTCCAAATCAGCATATCTTTTACGAAGCTCAGCCAGATAGTCTTCAAATGTAACACTTCCGTATATGGAAGGTTCACGTTTGCCCAACAGATTGATGTTCGGGCCATTAATAATTTGTATTCTCATCGCCGTAGTCCTGCTTTTTTAATACCTTTGTATCCAAAGAACAATATTTCAGGCTACAAAGGTAGAAAAAAGAAATGGAAATCAACGAAAAAAACAAGAAGAAGGAGCAACAAGCACTGATAATCAGAAAGTACCAGCAGTACCTCAAGCTGGAAAAGTCTTTATCCCCCAATACATTGGACGCTTATCTGACCGATCTGGATAAACTGATGAGTTTTCTGACTCTGGAAGGGATAGATGTTCTTGAAGTATGCCTGTCCGATCTCCAGCGTTTCGCTGCGGGATTGCATGACATCGGCATTCATCCTCGTTCTCAGGCACGCATTTTATCCGGCATCAAGTCCTTCTTCCGTTTCCTTATTATGGCGGATTATCTGGAGGCTGATCCCAGCGAACTGCTGGAAGGTCCCAAGATAGGATTAAAACTCCCCGAAGTGCTGACCGTAGAAGAGATCGACAACATCATCTCCTCCGTAGACCGCAGCAAAGCCGAAGGACAGCGCAACAGAGCTATTCTGGAAACATTATACAGCTGCGGACTCCGTGTATCCGAACTTGTCAGCCTCAAATTATCCGATCTCTATTTTGATGAAGGCTTCATCAAAGTAGAAGGCAAAGGAAGCAAGCAACGTCTTGTTCCCATTTCCCCCCGTGCCATTAACGAGATCAAACTTTATTTCTTGGACCGCAACCGGATAGAAGTTAAAAAAGACTATGAAGATTTTGTGTTTGTCAGCCAGCGGAGAGGCAAATCACTTTCCCGGATTATGATCTTTCATATGATAAAAGAATTAGCACAAAATGCGGGTATCACCAAAAACATCAGTCCGCACACTTTCCGACACTCCTTTGCCACTCATTTACTGGAAGGTGGCGCCAATTTACGGGCCATCCAGTGCATGCTCGGCATAATTATATTAAGAATTAATATCTTTGCGATGTTTTTCCTTTATTAGGATTGAAAAGGGGTTATAAATATGACGATATTTCAATTACAAACATTTAATTTATACCTAAAATGACAAAGAAGTTGTACTTGCCTTTACTCATGGCAATTGTTGTTGCACTTTTCTCTTCGTGCAAGAAAATGGGTCCCCTGTCAGCGGACTACTTCACTGTTACTCCACAAGTGTTGGAAGCAGTAGGTGGTAAAGTTCCTGCTACCATTAATGGTAAATTCCCTGAAAAGTATTTCAAGAAAAAAGCTGTAGTAGAAGTTACTCCGGTTTTGAAATGGAATGGCGGTGAAGCTAAAGGACAAAGTGCTGTGTTCCAAGGAGAAAAAGTAGAAGGAAACGATCAGACTATCTCTTACAAAGTAGGTGGTAGCTATACGATGAAAACATCTTTCGACTATGTTCCTGAAATGGCAAAATCTGAACTGTGGCTTGAATTCAAAGCTAAAGTTGGTAAAAAGGAAGTCGTTATCCCCGCTGTGAAAGTAGCTGATGGTGTAATCTCTACTTCTGAATTGGTAAATAACACATTGGGCAGCGCTAACCCGGCTCTGGGCGAAGATGCTTTCCAACGTATCATCAAGGAAAAACACGATGCTAACATCATGTTCTTGATCCAACAGGCTAACATCCGTTCAAGCGAGTTGAAAACTGCTAAAGAATTCAACAAGGAAGTTGCTAACATAAACGAAGCTGCCAACAAGAAGATCAGCAACATCGAAGTTTCTGCTTATGCTTCTCCTGATGGTGGTGTAAGCCTGAATACAACTCTGGCAGAAAACCGCGAAAGCAACACTACCAAGATGTTGAACAAAGACTTGAAGAAAGCTAAGATCGACGCTCCGGTTGACGCTAAATATACTGCACAGGACTGGGAAGGTTTCCAGGAACTGGTTTCTAAATCTAACATCCAGGATAAAGAACTGATCCTTCGCGTATTGTCTATGTATCAGGATCCTGCACAGAGAGAACAAGAAATCAAGAACATCTCTTCTGTATACAAGAACCTGGCTGACGATATCCTTCCTCAACTGCGTCGTTCTCGTTTGACTTTGAACTACGAGATCATCGGTAAGTCTGACGAAGAAATCACTAAGCTTGCTTCTTCTAATCCTTCTGAACTGAACATCGAAGAATTGCTGTATGCTGCTACACTGACTAACGATCCTGCAAAACAGGAAGCTATCTATACTCAGGCAACAAAACAGTTCCCTAACGATTACCGCGCATACAACAACCTTGGTAAGCTTGCTTATCAAGCTGGAACCAGATGCTTACACAGACTACCTGATGGCAGTTCTAGGTGCTAGAACTAACAATTCTTCTATGGTAACCAGCAGCTTGAAGAGCGCTGTTGCTAAAGAACCTGCGTTGGCTAAGAAAGCTGCAACAGACTTGGAATTCTCTAAGTTCTTCACAAATGCAGACTTCATGAGCATCATCAAATAAGAGAATTACCACTCTATTTTAGATATTGAGAATTGCTCGTCATTACAAATGACGGGCAATTCTTTTTTTTATCTGTAAAAAACCGTACTTTCGCAGAAAAGAAATCAAAGCAATGAAAAAGAGTAGTATTTTAATCCTCATCATTATCTGTCTGGTCGGATGCAAGAAGGGCTCCAATGAGACAACCATCACCGGAGAGATCAAAGGACTCGGAACAGATACACTTTATTTGTACGGCATGGACGAACTGTACGACCGGATAGACACCATTTATGTAGAAAACGATAAGTTCTCCTACACTACCAGCGTAGATACGATCACTTCTGCCTATCTGTTACTCAAGAACCGGATTGAATATCCTGTCTTTCTTGATAAAGGTAACAAGATCAAAATAAAAGGAGATACGATCAACCTGAATTTCCTGACTATCAGTGGAAATATATACAATGAGGAGTTTACAGACTTCCAAAAAGCACTGGAAGATCCGGCTGATCCTTCAGAAAAAGCCGGCGAAGAAACAGTGGATAAAAGAACAACTGTAGAGAAAGCAAACACTGCCGAAGAAATGGCGGAAGAGTTCATACTGCAACATCACTCCTCCTATGTAAGCCTTTACTTATTAGACAAATACTTCGTTCAGAAAGAAACGCCTGACTTCAGTAAAATTAAAAAGCTAGTTGAAGTAATGACAGGTGTATTACAGGACAAACCGTATATCGAACGTTTGAATGAAACAATCACTCAGGCAGAAAAATCGGAGATTGGCAAATATGCACCTTTCTTCAGCCTGCCCAATGCGAAAGGAGAAAAGATTACCCGTTCATCAGACGCCTTCAAGCAGAAAAGCCTGTAGCCAAGCAATATTCTATCTATAAAATACCTGCCAACATACTTCTCTCGTCGGACGGAAAGATTTTAGCTAAGAACCTTCGGGGAGAAGAGCTGAAAAAGAAAATAGAAAACATCGTTGAGGAAGCGACAGAAAAAGAAAAGAAAAACAAACAGAAGAAATAAACGGTAATCAAACGTGCTAATTAAAGTTTTCGGAGCGGCTGTTCAAGGGATTGATGCAACACTCATCACAATCGAAGTCAACAGCTCACGTGGCTGTATGTTCTATCTCGTCGGTCTTCCGGATTCCGCAGTGAAGGAAAGTCACCAACGTATTATCTCCGCACTGCAAGTCAATGGCTATAAAATGCCGACCAGTAACCTGGTTGTAAATATGGCACCGGCCGATATCCGCAAAGAAGGCTCGGCTTATGATTTGCCTCTTGCCATCGGCTTGCTGGGTGCCAGCGAAACCATATCTTCCGAAAAGTTATCCCGCTATCTGATGATGGGAGAACTTAGTCTTGACGGGAGCATTCAGCCTATCAAAGGAGCACTGCCTATTGCTATCAAAGCCCGTGAAGAAAACTTTGAGGGACTCATTATTCCTCAACAGAATGCGCGGGAAGCAGCAGTTGTCAATCAACTGAAGGTATATGGCGTCAGTAATATCAAAGAGGTTATCCAGTTCTTCAATGGTGAGCGGGAGCTGGAACAGACCGTTGTCAACACGCGGGAAGAGTTTTATCAACAGCAAACAGCCTTTGACCTGGACTTTGCAGACGTAAAAGGACAGGAGAATGTGAAAAGGGCGTTGGAAGTTGCTGCCGCCGGAGGACATAATCTCATCATGATCGGCGCTCCCGGCAGTGGTAAATCAATGATGGCTAAACGGTTACCTTCCATCCTTCCTCCCCTCTCCCTGGGTGAAAGCCTGGAAACGACCAAAATACATTCCGTTGCAGGAAAACTAAACCGGGGCTCTTCACTGATTTCCCAACGGCCATTCCGTGATCCCCATCATACGATATCGCAAGTTGCAATGGTGGGAGGCGGAAAAAGTATCTGAACAAGATATCCGGTCCGTTGCTGGACCGTATTGATATTCAGATAGAGATTGTTCCTGTTCCGTTCGACAAGATATCCGATCAGCGACAGGGAGAAGCAAGCAGTGTTATTCGGAACAGAGTCATTCAGGCACGCCGTATACAGGAACAGCGCTATGCCGATCATCCCGGTATCTACTGCAATGCACAGATGAGCAGCAAGTTATTATCCATTTACGCTCGGCCGGATGACAAAGGACTTTCCCTGCTGCGAAATGCAATGGAACGCCTCAATCTTTCCGCACGCGCATACGACCGTATATTAAAGGTGGCACGTACCATTGCCGACCTTGAGGGTGCGGAACTGATACAGCCCTCCCATTTGGCTGAAGCCATCAGTTATCGCAATCTAGACAGAGAAAACTGGGCGGGATAAAAGCGCTTGACAGTAAATCAATAAAATACCATAAAGAAAAAGTCTTTGTCTCATATAAAATACTATTTTCGCAAGATAGAATCTAGTATATGAATAAACACGACAACCCATATTACCCCCTATTTCTACTCATCGGATGGCTTATCATGCTGAGTAGTTGTCAACCTGCCCCATCTCATCTTCTGGAAAAAGCGATGCAGATGGAGAATGTATCAACCGACAGTATCTTTTTCTACCTGCAACAAATAGAAGAACCCGACAAATTACCTCTCAATGATCAGGGAGATTATTACCTGTTGCTCTACAAGGCAACTCTGTGGAAAACAGGAACACCTGATGATTCATTATTGCAGATCGCCATCCGGCAATATAAACAAAACGAGCAGCAAACCCAGTATGTACGGGCACGCATTGAGCAAAGCGCCTCCTATTTATATCGTAATCTGCCCGATTCCACATTACTGATGAGCGAACAAATCCTGAAAAGATACCAGCTAAATGATACGCTAAAAACAAGGCTGTACGGGCTACGAAGGGCAGCATACAGCAGAAAGCAGGATTATCCGCAGGCATTGGTGATGGCAGACAGCAGCAGACAACTGGCTCTTAAGATGAAAGATACACTTTTCTATTTTTCTACCAGCCAGCTATATCTGCAAATTATAAACAAAATGCAAGATCATGACAGATACACCCAAAGCTATCTGCAGCTAATGAAAGAACTTATGGATTCGCCCAAATACCAGTCTTTGAATTATTATGCGCTGGAAAGTCTGTTGAACACCAGTCTGCAAAGAAAGGATTTCCGGCAAGCAGTCATATATCTTCAACAATTATCGAGCCAACGCCGCGGAAGAAATGAAGTACCACACTATCTGCTGCTATGCGGAAGAACCCATGCCGCCTTGAATCAGATTGACTCCGCCCAATATTACTATCGGCAAGCCGCAATCTCATCTTCCAGCTTTATTGCCATGGAAGCCAATGCACGCTTATTCAATCTGATCAACGAAAAAGAATATCCGGAACAAGTCTTTTATACCAAGCAGAAGGAAAGCACGATAAGGGACAATATACTAAACAATATCAGTACAGGGATACGGGAAAGAGAATTCAACCAACTCAAATTACAGAATGAATTATACCAGCTGCATCTGCAACAGCAGCAAAGGGAACTATGGATGCTGGGAATCGTTACAGCTCTGCTGAGTATCGGATTCATCGCATTTTTCTTTTATCAGAGAGAGAAAAAGAAGCGACTGCTGCGGGAAAACCAGTTACTGTACAAAGAAGCCGAAGTAAGTGGACTACGGGAGAAAGAAATCCGGCTAAGGAATAAAGAGACTGAACTCCGTGAAGCGCTTTTCCGGAGAATGCCATTCTTCCATAAGTTGCCCTCACTCCATGCCAACAACAATCAGGACGAACCGGGCACCAGTCACAAGATAGTAGTGACAGATGCAGAATGGGCAGAAGTCACTTCAGTAGTGAAATATATATATTACATTATTAATAATCAACAACATACATCTAGTCACATCGTACCTTTTTGTCCGCCTGTTTTTTTGTTTTTCTGCTCACTTCGGTCTACTTTTGCCTCAGTGATAATCAGAAAAACAGTACTAACCAAATACAGAACCGTATGAAGAACAGAATTATTATTTTAAGTTTATGTGCTAGTTGTCTACTTGCAATTGTTGCTTTTGTATACAACAGTGAAACAAAGACCGACCCACTGGCACTCTCCCCTATTGTAGCAAAACGAGTCACGACACCTACCGGCACACTAGTCTCATGTAATTTAAAGGCTTTGAAAGACACAGTAGACATTCCACTCAGCTATTTGACAGAAGAACTTCAAGTTGTCAAACTAGACAACCGGGACGAAGCACTAGTAGGAGGCTGGATACGCACCACAGTGGGAGAAAAATACATCCTGGTGAGCAATAACAAACAGACTCCCTACAAACTTTTTACCCGCGACGGCAAATTCATCACCACTATCGGTGCCTACGGACAAGGGCCCAACGAATATGGAAACACATACGCCGACCAGTTGGACGAAGCCCACAACCGTATCTACATACTGCCCTGGCAGAGTGACAAGCTGCTCGTATTCGATTTACAAGGCAATCCTCAGCCTCCCATTCCTTTATGTATGCGCGTGCCCAAAGGCAAATTCAGAGTAGATACGGAAAAGTCGGAAGTCACTCTGACAACTCTGCCTTTCGAAGGCTGGCCGGCTGTCGTGTGGACACAAGATTTCAAAGGTAAACGCAAGAACTTTATCGCACCGGGACATCTGACCGTTCCGCGCGACTTTAGCAACGAAGTATTTATGGATAATAATACTAATGATTACGGCGTTATGTTAATGGTGATCATGCCTGCCCCACGAACGGACAGTCTGTACCACTATAACGCAGCCCAAAATCGACTCGAAGCCAGATTCACCGTGGAATATCCGAACAAGGAGAAAATCCCCTGGCACGGCTATTCCGAATACCCGCGTCACTTTATCGGAGACGTTTCCGTGCCGATACAAGTATCAGAAAACACTTGGAGCGGCAGTAAGCCTGCCAAGTATATCATAGATAAGAAAACACTGCATGGCAGCTACTTCCGCCTATACAATGATTTCCTGGGAACGAAAAAGATGCAGATATGGCCCTCATTCGGCCATGGTTATTATGTTGCCAACATGGAACCTGCCCAACTAAAAGAAACACTGGAAAAAGAAATAACCCGGAAAGATATTCCGGCAGAGGCAAAGAAACGTGCACAAACATTGATAAATTCACTGGATGAAGAAGGCAACAACGTCATTCTACTCGCTAAAATGAAGAAATAACTATCAGAAAGCCAGAGGGTGTTTCAAAAGTCAATAGTAACTAAAATGGGGTTGTCTATAATTTACTATGAATGAAAGAATTGCGTATTCACCTACCACCTCCCCCTGCGGGTACTCCTCCTTCCCGAAGGAGGAGATTTAAGATACTACCGATTTTTAACACACCTTCCGGCATTCCGTTGAGAGAGCACATCCCCATTTCCTTTCGATAGAAAAACACAGACACAATTCTTATAATTGTCCATCTTTAAACTGATTTTCTCTATTTTCTGATTCTTTGATTTTGCTTTCCTTTGCAAAGCAAAAGATTCATATAAAATAAGCAGATCATGCAGTTTACAATTACACATTGGGGATGTACTCCATCGGGAGATTCCATCTATCTGTTCCGGTTGACCAATGCTACCGGAGCCTCCATCGAGCTTACAAACCTGGGAGCCACCTGGGTTTCGGCCAATATGCCGAACCGATACGACGTCTTTGAAAACATTCTGCTGGGATATGACCATGCAGAAGGATATCTCAAAGACACCTATTATATGGGAGCCACTGTCGGCCGGTTTGCCAACCGCATTCATCAGGCATCCTTTTCTATCGAAGGCACTACCTATCTGCTGGAGAAAAACGACGGAGAGAACACCAATCACGGCGGACTATCCGGCTTTCACAAGAAGATATGGCAATGGAAACGAACAGATTCCGGCATCCGTTTCCTTCTCCACTCTCCGGACATGGAAGGAGGATATCCGGGAAATGTACAGGCGGAAGTGGAATATCAATTCACGGAAACCAACGAACTGACAATCAGCTATCACGGAACCACAGACCGCCCTACTTATCTGAATCTCACCAATCATGCGTCGTCCGACACGTTATTGACAGCCGCCGTATTATCCGACCCTTTCTCCGGCAGAAGGCTGACTGTCAGGACTGACTTACCCGGTGTCTTATTATATACCGCCGGCTATCTCGCTCCCACACCGGATATCGGTGTATGTCTGGAGACACAATACTTTCCGGATACCCCTTCGCATCCGCATTTTCCGTCCTGCCTGCTCATGCCGGGGGAAGAGTATCGCCACAGAACTATTTATACATTCGACAAATGATTTTTTAAGTATTCTACATATTGTTCCCGCTTAGCTTCGTATAAACAGCGATATTTTTTTTACTGGCTATATCTTTTTTATTCATATATTTGTTTTACATTTGTAGTAAATAATAAAAGCAATAGTATGAAAACGTCCATTGTAACTCTTTTAATCACATTTTGTTTTTATCTGTCAGTTTATGCACAAGCACCTCAGGATAAAGCCACAGAACTAAAAGAACAGGCTTTAAGCAGCCTGAAGCAGAAAGATTACATCAAAGCCCGTTACCTGTT
>PPYE01047653.1_pt1 | contig 13420 bp, 12 predicted proteins | sample 1559881 | NCBI WGS metagenome assembly PPYE01 (sample SAMN08240022, study PRJNA423297) | Human gut metagenome, whole genome shotgun sequencing project.
ACAACTGCTTTTCAATTCACCACAAATGAACCGCAGTCATATGTATTAGGTGGCAGAAACCACCCTTTACATATTAACTCTTGTGATGGAATTTTTGCAGATTCAGCCAGATACCCATATATATGAGGGTGAGCTGGAACAGGCATTGATTGACCACCTCCAGCATTTTCTTCTGGAACTGGGACGAGGATTTTCTTTTGTAGCACGGCAAAAGCGGTTTACACTGGATGGACAGGATTTTTTCATCGACTTAGTATTTTACAATTACATTTTGAAATGCTTTGTTCTGATTGATTTGAAGATGGGAAAACTGACCCATCAGGATCTGGGACAAATGCAGATGTATGTGAACTATTATACCCGTGAAATGATGAATGAGGGAGATTCACAGCCTATCGGTATTGTCCTTTGTGCAGACAAGGGCGACTCTATTGTAAAGTACACGCTGCCGGAAGATAATCACCAGATATTTGCATCAAAATATTTTACTTATCTGCCGACAGAAGAAGAATTGAAGCATGAATTAAATTTGGACGATTTTTATAAGCTGGAAGAATGATATGGGTGCTAACAACAAAATCTGTCCGAATTGTGGTAGGAAAATGAAACAGCAGTTTATTGGTTTGGCCGCACAGAAAGTCGAGCGATCAGGCAAAGCCTTCTCACCGGGAGCTGCTTTGTGTGGCGATCGACAACGCATTATCACAAAGTCCTGTTGACTTTGAGGAACTGCTGAAAGAGTCTGTGAGGTATCAAAGCGCGGAAAATCGTATCGCCTGAAGCTGTCCAGGCTGGGAGAAAGCCGCCCGCCTGGACAGCCTGGGCGAAGGATATGGATTGGAGGATTTGCAGGCAGTTCTTTCCGGGAAGAAAGTGCATACCCCACGAAAGAAAACTGTTACACAGGCAGAGCCGCCGAAGGTCAATCTGCTGGTGGACATTCAGGCAAAATTGCAGGCAGGAAAAGGTGCTGGAGTATGCGGTTTTGGAAGAAAAGGCTGCAGCTGCCACGGCACATTACAATGAGCTTTATCCTAAACTTCCTATGAGATAAAGTTTATATGAACCGAGAGCAACAGCATCTCGACCAACGCCTCCTTTTATGGTATAATTTAGTATTATGCAATCATGAATGGAGGCGCTTTTCATGGGCGGACAGAAGCCTGAAGGAATGAAAAAACATATTTGTACGGGTCTGCTGGCCCATGTGGATGCGGGAAAGACCACCCTTTCAGAGGCCATCTTATATACCACTGGGACCATACGGAAGCTGGGGAGAGTGGATAATAAGGACGCTTTTCTGGATACATATCAGCTGGAACGGGCCAGGGGGATCACGATCTTTTCCAAACAGGCAGAGCTTACACTGGGAAATACGGCGGTGACTCTCCTGGATACGCCGGGCCATGTGGATTTCTCGGCAGAGATGGAACGGACGCTGCAGGTGCTGGACTATGCGGTCCTGGTGATCAATGGGGCGGACGGCGTCCAGGGCCATACGGAGACCCTTTGGCGTCTTCTGAAGCGGTACAGGATCCCGGTGTTCCTGTTCGTCAATAAAATGGACCAGCCGGGAACGGACCGGGAGGCGCTGCTTTCCGGATTAAAGCGCCGTCTGGACAGCGCGGTAACAGATTTTACGGGAGTGACGGCTGGAACGGACGAGATTCTTTCGTACAGCGGAGACAGAGAGAAGGGAGAGGAGATTTTTGAGGAGATCTCCATGGCCGGGGAGGAACTTCTGGAGGAGTATCTGGAGCGGGGGATCCTGTCTGTGGACCCAGTCCGCCGGGCTGTGAAGGAGCGGCGGCTGTTTCCGTGTTATTTCGGGTCGGCCTTGAAGCTTACGGGCGTGGAGGAGTTTTTAAAGGGATTTGAGGCCTTCACTGCCGGGACCGGATATTCCCGGGAATTCGGCGCGCGGGTCTTTAAGATCTCCCGGGACAGCCAGGGAAACCGGCTGACCCATTTGAAGATCACCGGAGGAAGCCTGAAGGTAAAGAGCTTTCTGGATCAGGAGCAGACGGAAAAGGTCAACCAGATCCGGATCTACTCCGGAGCGAAATTCGAGCCGGTCAATGAGGCGGAGGCTGGGTGTATCTGTGCGGTCACAGGCCCCTCGTCCACCCGTCCGGGCCAGAGCTTCGGGGCGGAGGAATCGGGGAAAAGACCGCTCCTGGAGCCAGTGCTCACCTACCAGGTGATCCTCCCCGACGGGATGGACGTCCATGTCATGCTGAAAAATCTCTGGCTTCTGGAGGAGGAGGATCCCCTGCTCCATATCGTGTGGGATGAGACCCTGGGAGAGATCCGGGCCCAGGTCATGGGTCAGGTGCAGATGGAGATCCTGAAAAGCCAGATCCTGGAACGGTTCGGCGTGGAGGTGGATTTCGGGACCGGAAATATCGTATATAAGGAAACCATCCAGCGGCCGGTGGAGGGCGTAGGTCACTTTGAGCCTCTGCGCCATTATGCGGAGGTCCATCTTCTGATGGAGCCTCTGGAGCCGGGAAGCGGCCTGGTCCTGGGATGCGACTGCAGCGAGGATCTTCTGGACCGGAACTGGCAGAGGCTGGTGCTGACCCATCTGGAGGAGAAAAAATACCGGGGAACGCTGACGGGCTCGGAGATCACGGACATGAGGATCACCCTGACGGCAGGCCGGGCCCATATAAAGCATACGGAGGGCGGCGATTTCCGGCAGGCCACCTACCGGGCCGTGCGGCAGGGGCTTAAGGAGGCCGGCTGCTGTCTGCTGGAGCCATATTATGCATTTATCCTGGAGGTGCCGGAGGAGTCGGTGGGCCGGGCCATGGCAGATATCGACCGGATGTACGGGAAGTTCCAGGCCCCGGAAACAAGGAACGGCATGGCAGTGATGACCGGGAGCGCTCCGGCTGCCTGTATGCGGGATTACCAGCGGGAGGTGACCAATTATACCAGGGGAAGGGGACGGCTGTCCTTAAGCCTCAAGGGGTATGAGCCCTGCCATAACCAGGATGAGGTGGTGGAGGCCATGGGCTATGACTTCGACGGGGATCTGGCAGATCCGGCAGGATCTGTATTCTGCTCCCACGGAGCCGGAGTGGTGGTGCCCTGGGATCAGGTGAAAAAGCATATGCATGTGCAGACGCCTCTGGATAAACGGAGGGCTGCCGGTGTGGATCTGCCAGACCGGAAAGAACGGGAGGACGGAAGATCCGGAGCCGGAGTCCCGGAGGGACGGTCAGGTGCCGGGGCAGGCGGAGGCCGGAGCAGCGCGGCAGGCGCTGGCGGAAGTGCCGGGAGGCTTTCGGCGTCGTATTATGAGGACAGGGAGCTGGAGGAGATCTTTAAGCGTACCTACGGGGAACCGAAGCGCAGCTATCCGCCGGGAAATGCCCTGGGCCAGAGAACGGCCGGAGACCGGAGTACAGGCGGCCCGGGCCATAGGGCAGGCAGCGGGCAGAGTACAGACGGCCCAGGCCAGAAAACGGGCGGAGGCCGCCCCAGACCATCTGGAGCTGACCGCGCAGACCGGAAAAGCGGCCGGGGAACTGGAGCGGCAGACACCGGCTCCGGCACAGAGGAAGAGTATCTTTTAGTGGATGGCTACAACATTATTTTCGCCTGGGAGGAGTTAAGCGAGCTGGCAAAGGTGAACATCGACGGCGCCAGATACCGGCTCATGGACATTCTGTGCAATTACCAGGGATATAAAAAATGTACGCTGATCGTGGTCTTTGACGCATATAAGGTGGAAGGAAACACCGGAGAGGCCATAAAATATCACAATATCCATGTGGTATACACAAAGGAAGCAGAAACGGCAGACCAGTATATTGAAAAGCTGGCCCATAAGATCGGCCCCCGGTACCGGGTCACAGTGGCCACCTCAGACGGCCTGGAGCAGCTGATCATCCGGGGCCAGGGCTGTCTTCTCCTTTCAGCCAGGGATCTGAAGGAAGAGGTGGACTATGTGGAAAGCCTGATCGCAGATGAGCAGGGGCGGTTAAAATCCCAGCAGAGGAACGGGAAAAATTATCTGCTGTCCCATGCGGACGGCGAGCTGAGGGAATACCTGGAAACGGTACGGCTGGGAAATGCCGGAACGTCTGGCCGGATTGACAAAGAAAAACCGTAATGCTGTACTGGAAACAGTTCATCGGAGGGCTTGTAAACGCATTTACAAAGCTGGATAAGATGCCAGGGGACCGCCTGGTATTTTATCCGGCTTTTTATGTTATAGGAAGGTTCTTGTTTGGGGGCCTCTGGTGGGTTGCAGAAGATCAAGGAGGAAGATACAATGGAAAAAACAGCAGATTTTACAGAGGGGAGGATCCTTTCCAGGCTTTTGAGATTTGCCCTGCCGGTGCTGGCAGCTCTGTTTCTCCAGGCCATGTACGGCGCGGTGGATCTGATGGTGGTGGGGCAGTTCGGAGCGCCCACAGACGTATCGGCGGTCTCCACTGGCAGCCAGATCATGCAGACGGTAACGTCACTGATCACGGGACTGGCCATGGGGATCACGATCCTGGTGGGCCAGAAGATCGGGGAAAAGCGGCCGGAGCAGGCTTTCTGGCAGGGCTTATGCATGCGCCGGATGAGGCCTTTTCCCAGACCGTGGATTATATCCGGATCTGCTCCGCCGGGGCCGTGTTCATCATCGCCTACAATGTCCTAGGCAGCATTTTCCGCGGCATAGGGGATTCCAGGATGCCTTTATTTACTGTGGCCGCCGCCTGTGTCTTTAACATCGGAGGAGACCTTTTCCTGGTGGCCGGCTTTCATATGGGGGCAGCCGGAGCGGCCCTGGCCACGGTGGCAACCCAGGCGGCCAGCGTCCTTTTGTCCCTGGCAGTCATCCGAAAAAGGCAGCTTCCCTTTACGCTTGGAAAAAGGAACCTGCGGCCTACATGCAGTCCATGTCAGCCTTTGTGGCCCAGAATATGGGGGCGGGGAAGCCGGAGCGGGCGAAACGTGCCCTGCTTTACGGGATCGGAACCTCCCTTATGGCCGGGGTGACCCTCTTTTATTTTTCGTTTTTTCACGGAGATGCCATGGCGGGGATCTTTGCCAGGGACCCGCAGGTGGTGGCTGCGGCTGCCGATTATCTAAAGGCATACGCCATCGACTGTATCCTTACGTCGTTCCTGTTCTGCTTTGTGGGATATTTCAATGGATGCGGTAAGACCTTTTTCGTTATGGTCCAGGGGATCGTGGGAGCCTTCTGTGTGAGGATCCCTGTGTCCTGGTTCATGAGCCGCATGGCCGGAGTGACGCTTTTTAAGATCGGTCTGGCGACGCCCTGCTCCTCGGCGGTCCAGATTCTGCTCTACGCGGCCTATTTTATCTGGCTGTCGGGACGGAGCAGGGAAAACAGGGCATCCGCGTAAGAGTTTAGGGCAGAATGTATAAAAACGGAGAGAAAAAATGGACGACAATGAATGAAAATGCCTATAAACGTCCATAAAAAAGAACGAATTGTAAAATGTGTGCAAAATGCGAAAAACGTATTGATGTTTTTTGTGCGATATGATATGATGAATTTAAGTTAAAAAGGTGCTGAGAGATGAGAGCATAGTGCAAACGGTAAGAAAACCGGGTTGGTTGCTATGCTCTTTTTTTATCATCTGCCGGAAGCGGCAGACAGCGGGGGGAATCCAATGGAAATGAAATTTTATGATTATCTGGATGCGAATCCAGTGATCGCCGCCGTAAAGGATATGGACGGCGTAAAGAAATGCTGTGAACGGGAAGAGATAAAGATCGTATTTATCCTGTTTGGAGACGTCTGCAGCATCTGCCGGATCGTGGAGGAGCTAAAGGCCCACGGAAAGGTCGCCATGGTCCATATGGATCTTGTAAGCGGTCTCAGCGGAAAGGAAGTGGCCGTGGACTTTATTAAAAAGAATACCAGGGCCGACGGGATCATTTCCACAAAGCCTGCCCTCATCAAGCGGGCCAGGGAGCTGGATCTCTATACGACCCTCCGGGTGTTCGTCCTGGATTCCATGGCCTTTGAAAATATTGAAAAGCAGATGGGACTTGCAAGGCCCGACAGCATCGAGATCCTTCCGGGGCTGATGCCCAAGGTGATCCGCCGGGTGGCAAGGCTCGTAAAGGTTCCGGTGATCGCCGGGGGGCTGATCTCGGAAAAGGAGGACGTGATGGCCGCTCTGTCAGCCGGGGCGATCTCAGTGTCCAGCACAAACCAGTCTGTCTGGTCCGTATAGGGGTGAAAGAGTCCGCCGGAGGCGGATACAGGAAAGGGTATTGATAACGGATAGATACGGGGAGTATGTATCCAGGGTATATAAGGAGGAATTTTTATGGCAAAGTATGTAATGGCATTTGACGCGGGGACCACCAGCAACCGGTGTATCCTTTTCAATGAAAAGGGCGAGATCTGCAGCGTGGCCCAGAAGGAATTTACCCAGTATTTCCCGAAGCCGGGATGGGTCGAGCACGATGCAAATGAGATCTGGTCCACCCAGCTGGGCGTGGCCGTGGAGGCAATGTCCAAGATCGGTGCATCCTCAGAGGACATCGCGGCCATCGGTATCACCAACCAGCGCGAGACCACCATCGTATGGGATAAAAATACGGGAGAGCCGGTCTACCACGCCATCGTATGGCAGTGCCGCAGGACCTCAGAATACTGCGATACCTTAAAGGAAAAGGGTCTGGTGGACACCTTCCGTGCCAAAACGGGACTGGTGATCGACGCATATTTCTCTGGAACCAAATTAAAATGGATCCTGGACAATGTGGAGGGCGTCAGAGAACGGGCAGAAAAAGGTGAGCTGTTATTCGGAACCGTGGAAACATGGCTGATCTGGAAGCTGACCAAGGGAAGAGTCCATGTGACCGACTATTCCAACGCATCCCGTACCATGCTGTTCAATATCAACACATTACAGTGGGATGACGAGATCTTACAGGAATTAAACATCCCGAAATGTATGCTCCCGGAGGCAAAGCCGTCCAGCTGCATTTACGGGGAATCCGATTCCCAGTATTTCGGTGGTCCGATCCCCATCGGCGGCGCAGCAGGAGATCAGCAGGCGGCTCTGTTCGGCCAGACCTGTTTTAATCCCGGCGAAGCGAAGAATACATACGGCACCGGCTGCTTCATGCTGATGAACACCGGAGAAAAGCCGGTATTTTCTAAGAACGGACTGGTAACGACCATTGCCTGGGGACTGGATGGAAAGGTGAATTACGCCCTTGAGGGCTCCATCTTCGTGGCGGGCGCAGCCATCCAGTGGCTCCGCGATGAGATGCGCCTCATCGATTCCTCACCGGATTCTGAGTATATGGCCAATAAGGTAAAGGATACCAACGGCTGCTATGTGGTCCCTGCCTTCACAGGCCTGGGCGCTCCTCACTGGGACCAGTACGCCAGAGGCACCATCGTGGGCATCACCCGCGGCGTCAATAAATACCATATCATCCGTGCTACACTGGATTCCCTGTGCTACCAGACCAACGATGTATTAAAGGCCATGGAGGCCGATTCCGGGATCCGTCTGGCAGCCCTTAAGGTGGACGGCGGAGCCAGCGCCAACAATTATCTGATGCAGACCCAGTCAGATATCATCAACGCGCCGGTACAGCGTCCCCAGTGCATTGAGACCACAGCCATGGGCGCCGCATACCTGGCGGGCCTGGCAGTGGGCTACTGGAAGAGCAAGGAGGACGTGATCAAGAACTGGGCCATCGACCGTACCTTTGAGCCTGCGATCTGTGACGAAAAGCGGAAGGAAATGGTGGGCGGCTGGGATAAGGCAGTGAAGTATTCCTTTGGCTGGGCCAAATAAACGAATGGAGGCGGAAGAATATGATGGCATATATTGCAGAATTTATCGGGACCATGCTCCTGATCCTTTTGGGCGACGGCGTTGTCGCCAATGTGACCTTGAATAAATCCGGAATGAAGGGTGCTGGCTCCATCCAGATCACCTTTGCCTGGGGCCTTGCGGTCATGATCCCGGCCTTTATCTTCGGCGCTGCCTCCGGCGCGCACTTCAACCCGGCCCTGACCCTTGCCCTAGCAGTGGACGGCAGTCTCTCCTGGGGACTGGTACCCGGCTACATCATCGCCCAGTTTGCCGGCGCCTTCGTGGGTGCCTGCCTGGTATACGCCCTGTTTAAGGACCAGTTCGACGCCACAGAATCTGCGGCCACGAAGCTCGGCGTATTCTCCACAAGCCCGTCGGTCCCCAATATGGGCCGCAACATCTTAAGCGAAGCCATCGGAACCTTCGTTCTGGTATTTGCCATCAAGGGGATCGCACAGGTTCCCGGCCTGGCAGCCGGACTTGACAAGTTCCTGGTATTCGGGATCATCGTATCCATCGGTATGTCCTTAGGCGGACTTACAGGCTATGCCATCAACCCGGCCCGTGACCTGGGACCCCGTCTGGCCCACGCCGTTCTTCCTATTAAGGGAAAAGGCGATTCCAACTGGGGCTACGCGCCGGTGGTCATCCTCGGGCCGGTGATCGGAGCGGTGGCAGCCGTCCTGTTATACGGAACCATTCCGTGGGCATAAAAGTCCAGCAAGTTCTCCCGCTGTGCGGATGGGGCTGCTGCAGGAGACCATCTCCGGCAGCCCCCGGAAGCCGGCTTACAAAAATAGAAGATAGATTTGCAGAGATAAGAGCAGAGCAAATAAAGCATGGAGACATGTTTTGTTTGCTCTGCTCCTTTAGGAGATGAGAAGTCATGTATGATGTGATCATTATCGGCGCAGGCGTATCCGGAGCGGCGGCAGCCAGGGAGCTGTCCCGGTATAAGGGAAGGATCTGCGTCCTTGAAAAAGAAGAGGATGTGTGCTGCGGCACCTCCAAGGCCAACAGCGCCATCGTCCACGCGGGGTATGACGCTCCGGAGGGCTCCCTGATGGCGAAGCTCAACGTGGAGGGAAACCGCATGATGGCGGAGCTTTCCAGAGAGCTGGATTTTCCGTTCCGTCCCTGCGGCTCCTTTGTGGTATGCCTGGACCGGGAGATGCTCCCGGATCTTCAGGCCCTGTATGAGAGAGGCGTAAGAAACGGCGTTCCGGGGCTGGAGATCATTACCGATAAGGAACGGATCCGGGAGATGGAGCCAAACCTTTCGGACCAGACCGAGGCGGTGCTTTATGCTCCCACAGCCGGGATCGTCTGTCCCTTCTTATTAAATATCGCCATGGCGGAGAACGCATGTACCAATGGCGTGGAATTCCGGTTCAATACAAAGGTCACCGGCTTTACCAGGACAGAAGAGGGATGGCTGGTCCACACGGATAAAGGCGATGTGGAAACCAGGATCGTGGTCAATGCGGCGGGAGTTTATGCAGATGAGCTGCATAATATGGTCTGTGAGGAGAAGATCCATATCACTCCGCGCCGGGGAGATTACTGTCTCCTGGACAAGAGCGCCGGAGCCCATGTGAACCGCACGATCTTTGCCCTGCCGGGGAAATACGGAAAAGGCGTTCTGGTGTCGCCCACGGTCCATGGGAACCTCATTGTCGGTCCCACGGCCATTGACATCGGGGATAAGGAAGCCACCGCCACCACCAGAGAGGGGCTGGATCAGGTGATCGAAAAGGCGGGGATGAATGTGAAGGATCTTCCCATGCGGCAGGTGATCACCTCCTTTGCCGGTCTCCGGGCCCATGAGGACGGCCACGAATTCATCATCCGGGAGCTTCCCGGAGCTCCGGGCTTTGTGGACTGCGCCGGGATTGAATCCCCAGGCCTTACCAGCTCCCCGGCCATTGGGAAAATGGTGGCGGAGATCGTAGAGGGGATCTTACACCTTCCGGAAAATCCGGACTTTAACGGTGTCAGAAAGGGGATCCTGGACCCGGATACACTTTCAAAGGAAGAGCGGGCAGCGCTCATTAAAGAAAATCCGGCTTACGGAAACATCATCTGCCGGTGCGAGATGGTCACGGAGGGAGAGATCCTGGATGCTATCCACAGGCCCCTGGGAGCCAGATCCCTGGACGGGGTCAAGAGAAGGACCAGGGCCGGCATGGGACGGTGCCAGGCGGGCTTCTGTACGCCCAGGACCATGGAGCTGCTCCACAGAGAGCTTGGCATTCCCATGACGGAGATCACAAAATCCGGCGGGGAGTCCAGACTCCTTGTGGGAACCAGTAAAGATACCCTTGGAAAGGAGGATGCTTAAGATGAGAGAATACGATCTGGTCATCGTCGGCGGCGGCCCCGCGGGGCTTGCGGCAGCAGCGGCGGCAAAGGACAGCGGCATCGACAGCATCCTGATCCTGGAACGGGACCGGGAGCTGGGCGGGATCCTGAACCAGTGCATCCATAACGGCTTCGGACTCCATACCTTCAAGGAGGAGCTGACAGGACCGGAATATGCGGCCAGGTTCATTGAAAGGGTCCGGGAACGGAAGATCGAATATAAGCTGAACACCATGGTCATGGAGATCAGTCCCCAGAAGGCAGTGACGGCCATGAACCGGGAGGAAGGTCTGTTTGAGATCAAGGCCAGGGCTGTGATCCTGGCCATGGGCTGCCGGGAAAGATCCAGAGGCGCCCTCAATATCCCCGGCTATCGTCCGGCTGGTATCTACTCTGCGGGAACGGCCCAGCGGCTGGTCAATATGGAAGGCTTCATGCCCGGCCGGGAGGTGGTGATCTTAGGCTCCGGCGATATCGGACTCATTATGGCCCGGCGTATGACCCTGGAGGGTGCAAAGGTGAAGGTGGTGGCAGAACTGATGCCTTATTCCGGCGGCCTTAAGAGGAACATCGTCCAGTGCCTGAACGATTACGGGATCCCATTGAAGCTGAGCCACACGGTGGTGGAGATCCGGGGAAAGGAACGGCTGACGGGGATCACCCTGGCAGAGGTGGATAAAAATGGAAAGCCCATTCCCGGCACAGAGGAGGACTATTCCTGCGATACTCTGCTCCTTTCTGTGGGACTGATCCCGGAAAATGAGCTGTCTGGCGGCATGGGCGTGGCCATGAACCGGGTCACCTCCGGCCCCAGGGTCAACGAGAGCCTGGAGACCAGCGTGGAAGGCGTGTTCGCCTGCGGAAATGTGCTCCATGTCCACGATCTGGTGGACTTTGTGTCAGAGGAGGCGGCGGCGGCCGGAAGACATGCGGCTTCCTATATAAAAGAGGGCCGGAAGGAAAATGCCAGGGAGATTGCCATAAACGCTGTGGAAGGCGTCCGGTATACGGTCCCCTGTACGATCTCGCCTGAACGGATGGAGGACACCCAGGTGGTGCGGTTCCGTGTGGGAAACGTTTATAAAAACTGCTGCATTGGCGTATACTTTGACGGGGAGCAGGTGATCCGGCGGAAACGGCCGGTGATGGCTCCCGGAGAGATGGAAGAGATCCGGCTGGAAAAGGAAAAGCTTCTCTTGCATCCGGAACTGAAAACCATTACAATTAAGGTGGAGGAGGCGTAGAAAATGGAGAGACGGGAACTGATCTGTATCGGCTGTCCCCTGGGATGCTCCCTTACGGTGTCCATGGAAGGGGCAGAGGTGGTCTCGGTTACAGGAAATACCTGTAAGCGGGGCGACGTGTACGCCAGAAAAGAAGTGACCAATCCAACCAGGATCGTGACCTCCACCGTGAAGGTCTCCAATGGAACGGCAGATATGGTGTCTGTAAAGACGAAGGAGGACGTGCCGAAGGAGAAGATCTTTGACTGTATGAGAGCGTTAAAGGATGTGACGGTCCAGGCGCCGGTCCATATCGGAGACGTGGTCCTTAAAAACGTGGCAGGAACCGGCGTGGACATGGTGGCCACAAAAAATGTGGACTGAAGGGAGCCGGGACAGAAGAAAGGAGAGGCTTATGACCATGGAGAAAAAGAACCTAGGGTTGGGAAACATGAACGGGATGACCGATCAGGATCACAGGACCTGCGGGATCAACGACATGAACTGCCTGGGCGGGGAGGAGAAGGAGCAGACTCTGAACGATATGAACGGGATGAGCCGGGAGGATGGAATGAGCTGCAGCCTCAACGATATGAACTGTTTGAAAAAAAATAAAACTATTGCAATTACTTCTTGAGTGTGATATGATGTAAATGATAACATAAGTAACTGGCTGAAAAGAGTGGACGAAACAAAGTCCACTCTTTCGTTTTGTATCTTCTTTCCGGTCCGGAAAAGACACGCACGGACGCGGGGGAACAGCCAGTGCTGATAAAAAGAAAGGTGGTGGGATCGTGTCAAAACGGGAAGACTATGAGGCAAGGGTGGAAGCATTCTTACTGCCTGTCATGGAAGAAAATCATTTTGAACTGGTGGATGTGGAATATGTAAAGGAAGCCGGAACCTGGTATCTCAGGGCCTATATTGATAAAGAGGGTGGCTTTACGGTGGATGACTGCGAGATGGTGTCCAGACGTCTGGGCGACTGGCTGGATAAGGAGGACTTCATCGACGAAAGCTATATTTTAGAGGTCAGCTCTCCGGGACTTGGAAGACCCTTAAAAAAGGAGAAGGACTTTAAGAGGAGCATGGGCGAGCAGGTGGAGATCAAGCTCTACCGGGCCGTGGACCGTCAGAAGGACTTTACAGGGGCTCTTGCGGCCTATGATGAAAATACGGTCACCATCCGCTATGAGGATGGGTCAGAAAGTACATTCGACAGAAAAGATATTGCCTTAATCCGTCTGGCATTTGATTTTTAAAAGGAGGATAAAAAATGAACAAGGAACTGATGGAAGCAATGACGGTGCTGGAAAAGGAATATAACATCAGCAAAGACACATTGCTGGAGGCCATCGAGAATTCCCTTCTTACGGCATGTAAGAACCATTTCGGGAAAGCGGACAATGTGAAGGTGATCATTGACCGCGAGGGCTGCGACTATTCTGTTTATGCAGAAAAAGAGGTTGTGGAGATCGTGGAAGACCCGGTGACCCAGATTAGCCTTGCAGACGCGAGAATGAAGGGCGCGAAGTTCGACCTGGGCGATATTGTCCAGATCCCCATCGATTCCCATGATTTCGGCCGGATCGCCACCCAGAACGCCAAAAACGTGATCCTCCAGAAGATCCGTGAGGAGAGCCGGAAATCCCAGTTAAACGAGTGGCAGTGCCGGGAGAAGGAGGTAGTGACCGGTATCGTGCAGCGTTATATTGGACGGAACGTCAGCGTGGATCTTGGAAAGATCGACGCCATCCTGCCGGAATCCGAACAGGTAAAAGGCGAGGTATTCCAGCGCACGGAGAGGATCAAGGTCTATATCCTGGAGGTAAAGGATAATCCCAAGGGCCCCAGGATCTCCGTATCCCGTACCCATCCGGATCTGGTGAGGCGCCTGTTTGAGGCGGAGATCGCTGAGGTGCGGGACGGAACGGTCGAGATCCGCGCCATTGCCAGAGAGGCCGGTTCCAGAACGAAGATCGCAGTGAGCACCACAGATCCCAACGTGGATCC
>PPYE01158091.1_pt1 | contig 13420 bp, 16 predicted proteins | sample 1559881 | NCBI WGS metagenome assembly PPYE01 (sample SAMN08240022, study PRJNA423297) | Human gut metagenome, whole genome shotgun sequencing project.
GTTTTTATAAGCTCTTACTTTATAATCATTAAATACACATATTCTTTCATCATTTTGAGCTCTATTCAAAAAGTCTGTTAAAACAGTATTTGATAGTGTAGTTTTTACTAAGGACGACCCGCTTAATGAAAAGTCTGCACTTGCACTTGTTTCAGCACTGCCACCTAAAAAAGGAAGCCAGCTTAGCTTAGCAAACAAATTAGCAGAAGTCTTACTTGCTAACTCTTTATTTTTTTCTTCAATTTTATTTTTAGTTTGTATTTTTTCTCCACCATCATATATGTTTAGATAATCTGTTGCTGACAAGTCATCAAAATATACAACTTTAATCATGTTTTACCTCCATCTTTTCCAAATGTTCTTTGGATTTCTTACAATCTTTTACAAGAACTTCCACCCAGTACTTAAGAAATTGTTCTTTCTCCCCTCTGGAAGTATATAACAACATTTCATCAATAAGGCGTTCTACATCTTTGATATATGCATAAGCAGCATTTGAAAATTTCTCAATGTCACAGTTACCTTTTGGAATATCGTCAGATCTAAAAGATGCCATTTTAACTTGCTTTTTATACGATTGTATTTTATTTATTAAGTCCTCTATCGAATATATATTATTAGAAACAAAATGCGATATATCATCGAATGCGGGATCAATCAAATGAATTAAATCGCTGAATTTCCTAATTATCTCCTGTTCAGAGGCCTGTTCATTTATATAGCTGAATCTTCTGGTAAAATAATCTTTAGTCCATTTAATTGTGTAAGGACAATCTTGACGCCATTCTGTTCTACAAATAAAGTTGCCTTCAGTCAGATCATTTTCATCAAGATAAATGTATAACCATATACGAGCATTAGCACCATATGCAAGAAATAGATTTTTATAAATTTCAGCAATTCTTTTAATCAATTCTTCTTTGTCAAAGTTAATACTACTAATTTGATAATTGGCAAGAATCTTTCTAAACTCATATTTATCATGAATATCAAACTTAGTTTTAGTTAATGAAAAATTTTTGGTTGTATTTGTGCTTTCAAAAACTTGATATAAAACATCGTGTATAAAACCGAGTTTCCTTAATCTGTCGCTTATTTCACGTTTAATATCACGGGGAATAATAATTTTTTCATCTATATAAGCGTCAAGACCTTTTTTGCCAATAGGACTAATTACATCATTACTGCAATCAAATCCAAATAATATTCCTGTACCTCCTTGAAGAATAGCTCTTTGGTTCGTATAAGAAAAATGATAGTCATATTGTATAATATAATTTGAAGATAAGATTTCTTGAATCTGATTCTTTGAGAATATATCATCCTCTAATGCGTCAATGGTTGGGTAATTTTTTAGAAGAACTTTTGAAAACAACACAACCTCTTTGCTGCTAAATGGAATAGCAAGCTCTTTATTAAAAACATATACAACGCCATCGGAGTTACTCTGAGAATTATCTTCTATAGTAAAAAACAATGAACTCAGTGGACTAATACTTAAATCACAGATTCTCGTTGGAAACCCATAGTGCTGAAGTTTAAATATTGAAGAAAAAACATCCAATTTGGATAGTTTCATCTCTTCCTGAATTTTTTCACATTCCAACGGTAGACAGTCTTTTTTTCTAAACAAAGATGGAGCTATTTCCCATTGGCAATTTGCTTGTCCTCTAAAATAGTAATTGTTTTTATAGTTTTCTGTGTAAGTAACATAATCATCAAAAGAACTAATAACAGTTGTTTTCATTGAATAACTCCTCGGTATTTATCTTTCAGCTTTTTGTATTCTGCGCCGCCCATCCTTGGGCTTCACCGCATCCTTAGGTATAGCCCAAGTAACCCCAAACCGAACAGCACCAGATATTTTGCCCTGTGCGCAAAGCACCTGTACCCGGCGTGGAGTGATTTCCCATTTTTCCGCTGCTTCTTTCGATGTCATATAATCCATTAAAACATTCCTTTGCCGAATAAATATTGTATATATTATATATCGCAGCGGCGAATAAAGCAATGGGATTCGTGTAAATTATGGAAATATTCACAGCATTATGGTGAAACCCGTTGGAATATAGCAGAAAATCTGCCCAAAAGAGAAAGAACCGCCATCTTTTTGGCGGCTTCTCCTGCTATTTTTATTCACTCGACAGCTCCTGTTCCATTTCCATGTTGTTATCAAAAGTGATTCGGATGCGGTCTGCGGACAAAACCACCACCTTGGTGATAATCCCCTTGACTACATCATCACGATATTCCTTTACGCTAAGGTCAATATGTTCCATCGTGTAAAGTAGTTCATGGATTCGGGCTTGTGTGTTTTGGGCAAGCATGGTCTGCTCTTGGTGTTCACCAAGCTGCCCCTGCAGTGCTTTTATCTCCGCAGCGATTTCCTCAAACTTGGCATCGAAGTAATCTGCACCAGCACTGGACTTGGAGCTGAGTTCCACCAAATCCATCATCACGCTCTGCAGCTCGGCGATACGGTTTTGGACAGCCGCTTCGTTGAAGCTTTCGTCATCCTGCGTACCGATGGCCAGCTGCAGGCCTGCTTTGAGGGTTTCGATGACATCTGCCTTATCCTCATCCAGCCGATTCAGGGCGGTGACAATAGCTTGATGCAACCGGCTTTCCTCAATGGTAGGGGATTCCTTGCAGTATTTTGTGCCGTATTCCAAGCGGTTGATACAGCGCCAGACCACCTTTTTCTCGCCATTTCTCGCCCAAGTGACCCGGCGATACTGCGTACCGCAGTCACCGCAGCAGAGAAGCTCGGTCAAGGCATATTTGCTGCTGTATTTTCCTTTTTCGGTTTTTACAGCTTTCTTGGCCACCTTACGTTTCCCGGCTCTCCGAGCGACTTCCTCCTGCACAAGGTTGAATAAATCCCTTGAAATAATCGGCTCATGGTTTCCTGTGACATAATATTGCGGGATTTCACCGTTGTTTTTCCGGGTTTCCTTGGTTAAGCAGTCCACCACATAGGTTTTCTGAAGCAGGGCATCGCCGATATAACGCTCGTTCCGGAGAATATATTGCAGTACGCCAACTGACTATTCCTGCTTACCGGTGGGGGAGAGAATTTCGTCTGCCTCCAGTGATTCCTTTATTGTTCTTACGCTGGCACCGGAATAATAGCTCCTGAAAATTCGCTTGACGATTTCCGCTTCCTCCGGCACAATCTTGGGCTGACCGTCCTCACCTTTTTCATAACCTAAAATACGGGAATATTGAAAGGGCACCTTTCCGCTTTTGAAGCTCTGACGCTTGCCCCATGTGACGTTGCGGCTGATGGATTCACTCTCGGCCTGCGCAAACCCGCTGAGGAAGCACAGCGCCATTTCGCTGGCCATCTCCATCGTGTTGATGCCCTCTTTTTCAAAGATGATGGGAATGCCTTTTGCCTTGAGCTTTCGGATATACCCGATGGCATCCAGCGTGTTTCTGGAAAACCGAGAGACGGATTTGGTCAGCACCATGTCGATTTTGCCTTTTTCGCACAGTGCCATGAGCTTGAGAAATTCGGTGCGTTTCTTGGCGCTGGTTCCAGTGATACCCTCATCGGCAAAAATACCGGCCATCTCCCAATCCTTGTTTTTGCTGATTTTATCGGTATAATAAGCAATCTGCACAGCGTAGCTGGACTGCTGTTCTTCCTGTACGGTGCTGACCCGGCAGTAAGCCGCCACACGTAGCTTTCTCTTTCTGGCATTGGGCTTGGTTAAAAGAATATTGGCGGGGATCACATCGACCCTTTTTTGTACTGGCGTTATGGTTTGTGTTTGCATGGCGGTTACTCCTTTCCGATCAGCTTTCCGTTGATCATCCGCAGCCACAGGCTGCCATCTGCATCTATGACCACCTGCTTGACAGTATCCTCAAACAACGGGGTTGAAAAGGCCTCCAGTGGCGGCTGTTTCTCGAATATTGCCAGCAACCGGCGGGTTAAGTATTCCGGCTCCGTATCGGCGCAGGCCTCATATTTTGCGGAGGCGCAGCCGAATATGAGCAGCTTGACATAGTCGCTGTCCACTTCGATTTTTTCAAGCTCCCGGTTGATTCGATTTTCTGTCCGGGCAACATCGAGGGAATAATTCTCCCTGTGCGGTGAAGGAAGCTCCAGCAGACTCGGCTCATTGATAATTGTATTTAATATGTCTGTTACGCTCTCCAGTAGGGCTTGGTCGGTGATGCGTTTCGGTGCGATGCGCCCCTCAGAGGAGCAGCACCATGCTTCATAATTTTTGCTTCGGCCATCCCTTTTGTATTTGGCTCCACAAGCCCCACAAACCGCCTTACTGCGGATGCTGTCCAGTTCCTCGGATAAAGGCTCCCCTTGGCTTTTCTGCCCGATTAGGGCGGCTACCGCCCCGAACGTGTCGGCAGGGATAATGGGCGGAAAGTTATTGCAACCGCAGTAGCGTGAATTCTCCAGCATCCGCTTGACCCTATGCTTGTTCCAGTCGGTGCGGTTTTCCATATAGGAGATGCCTTTGGCGATTAGGCTTTCGGCAATCCGGCGATAGGATATTCCGGCTTGATAATCCTCAAAAACCTGCCGTACCACAGCGGCTTCCGCTTCATGGATGCACATCACACCGTTTTGGATGTGATAGCCAAAAGGAAGGTATCGGTTTTTCTTCATCGGCCGAACACCTCCTTTGGCAGGTGCTCGGTAAAGGCAAAGCCGCCGATCAAGCAGAATTTCAGTTTATTCTGCTCGGTGACAACAATCTGATTGACGATGCTTTGAAACAGGATTTCGTCAAAACCGGTAAGGTACGGCGATCCCTGTTCCATCAGCTCCATCAGCAGTTTGCAGTCGGAAATCATCTCATCGTCCGCATCGCTTTCCAGAAGTCTGCGGCGGTTGCGCTTCAAGAGGTCAAGTTGCTGGTTGATTTCATTGTTTTTCTGCATAAAAAGTAGGCTGGGTACCCAGCGCCTTACCGCTTTACAGCGGCAGGTTTCCAAGCACCCGCCCCCGAACCGGACTTACACCTCTCAATGTATCCGGCTCTCCATTTATCTATCAGTCTAATTTTCCAGCGTGTAAACTATCGTGACACTGCACGCACAATGCAAGTGTCTTTCGTTTTCGAGCTATCATCAGCCGTTCCCAACGCTTTTTCCCCTTTAAGTCCTTGAGCTTTTTCACATGGTGAATTTCCAGCTTCACGTTGGTCGCCCTGCACCATTCACAGTGCTTGGCTTTCAACCGTGAAAGCAGACTGGTAGGATTGTTATTGCGATATACTCTGGGAACAGAATCGACCTCTGGACTTGCAACAGCATTTTTCACCTTTTTAAAGCCGTCCTCATAGAAATACAGTATTTTTTCGCCTTGCTTGGTCTGATATTTCACACCAAACCGTTTGTAACCGTACTTCCTACGAACACCGCTGATGTGGAGCTTGTATTTGGCTCCAAATGTCTTGAACATACTGAATTTCATCACATAATTGAAGTGACCGAGGACGCTCACGTTATCAGCGATTTTGTAGTAATTATAAAGTCCTCTGATTTCAGCGTTGTACTGCTGTAAGATTTCAAGGTCGTCATTGCTGATGAGATAAGTTCGGTGGACAGGAATAAAAATTTCTTTGCCATTTTGATACTTGATTTCGAGAGCTTGGTAATCCATGAGCTTTTTCTGCCACTTTTCACGGGGAACATACAGCTTCACCTTGCCGTTATGAACACGCCTTGTGTGACCATTTTTATCTTCACGCAAATTATCATTATCCGCAATGAAAATATCATAGCTCAAAAAACGTGCCGCATCCCGAGCATTGGTTATCAGTGTCTTTTCCTCGGACAACTCCAACTTCAGTGTTTCTGAAAGAAACTGCTGAATGTCTGCTTTAATTTCCTCTGCGTCCTGCTTACTTCCAATCACTCCGCACAGCCAATCATCCGCATAACGGACATAAAACAAACGGCGGTAGCCGCTGTCTTGCGGGTCAGAGTAATCGCATTTCAGCATTTCATTTCGGATAGCTTGTATGCTGTCATTAGCCGTTTTCCGCTCCTCGGCTGTCAAATCCGCCCATTTGCCCTTTGTATATTTGCTGTACCGCAGGTATTTGAGCTTGTGTTCCCAGCTTGCGTATTCTTCGGATTTCTGACGCTTTTTCCCACTTTGGAATTGCTTCATATACAGCTCCATGAACCTGTCCAGCTCATTCAGATAGATATTCGATAGAATTGGACTGATGATGGAACCTTGCGGAGTGCCGGAATAGGTATTGTAAAACTTCCAGTCCTCCACATATCCTGCTTTGAGAAATTTCCACAGCAGAGCAATGAAATACTCATCATGGATTCGTCTGCGCAGAATATTTATCAGTACAGTGTGGTCAATGTTGTCAAAAAACCCGCAGATATCGCCCTCTATGAACCACTTTACCCCTGTAAACGTACCTTGGATTTGTTGCAGGGCGGTGTGACAGCTCCGGTTTGGTCGAAAGCCATGTGACAGATTGGAAAATGTCGGCTCATAAATACTCTCTAAAATCATACGCACGACCTCTTGCACCAGTTTATCGTCAAAAGAGGGAATGCCCAGCGGGCGTTTCTTTCCATTCTTTTTTTCGATGTAGGTGCGGCGTGCGGGGTTTGGCTGATAGCTGTGATTTTTAATTCTCTCTATCAGCGTTTGTATCCTGTCCATGCCCATACCGTCTATGGTTTTTCCGTCTGCTCCTGCGGTCATGTTCCCCTCACCGGCGTAGATATTTTGATAAGCCAGCAGGAAAAATTCCTCATTATACAGATTCCGGTACAGGCGTTCATAATGATAGCTCTCATTACACGCTTTTGTTTTCAGACTGTTTAACACATCAATTGGATTTCTCAATGCCTCACGCACCTTTCCTTTCTTTGTATTAAGAGATAAACTGCCGCCCTTCGCCATGTACATGGCTTTCCCATGCCCGGACTACTATGGCGGCTCCGTTGCCATGCCGGATATTCAGCGTCATCTTTCTTGAGCTTTCAGGTCTTGAAATTTATCACCGCCACACAAGTGTGTGCGGCATTACGCATAGCCGTAAAATACGGCGTTCCGGTTTAGGCAATCTCCGTTTAGACGATTAGAAACAAAGCTTGTCAGATTGTCGGATAGAACGTTCGTCCTTTTCCATTTATTATGGCTGGTCGGTGCAAATATCACGGACTGCCGTGCCCGCGATTTACACGGCTCCTGCACCGCTTGACACCTAAACTATCGTGTGTCAAGGACTCGACTATGACCCCTTGGACTGTTCATAAAGCAATCAAGCCTTTATCCTCATATCTGACATTTCCCCTTGCCATTCAGTCGCAGCTTTGATAGTTAAGCTGACTTATGACGTTACCAACATGCTACACTCCCTGTCCGGTTTCCCTTTCAGATAAGTTGGTTGGAGAGAATTGTGGGTATAAACCCGGATATTTCTCAATTCCTGCTTTGCTAAAGCAGATTTTCTAACCGTCCGCAGACATAACAACTTTGTGCGGTTGTTATGCCCTTACGGACGCACTTGCCGTGTCAATGTAGCCGTCCCCGGCGTTTTGGGAAAGGATGTGTCTGCTGCGCAATGCGAGACCTGCGGCGGTATTTTTTACCGCCGCAGCCTTGTGTGAAATTGTGGCTTTCGCCTTTTTCATAAGCTGAACCATATATTTTTCCTCCGTTCTATTGGTTAGGGCATGAAAAAAGACAGCCGACGGCTGCCTACATGCTCATGCCCATGGTTTGGGTTTGCTCCGGTTCCCCGAAGCTGATTTTCTGGAATCCGAAGCGGTCGCAGAAGTGAAATTCACTGCCCTCTGCGTCATACAGCTCCACCACATCGGACATGGACAGGGAGTGTCCGTCATAACCGGGCGGATGCTTCACATTGCACCTTGTGTAGATGGCTTCAAGGTCGTTGGTGTCCAGCTGCCCGTCATAGGCGACGCGGTAATGCTCCGGGGACGGCTCCCCGAACTGCCGCACCGTTTCCTCATAGGAGATAAATTTCATATACACGTCCGTATCCGGTTTCAGCTGCCAGATGCGGACATTTTTGAGCGGAGCGGCGGCTTCAGCCATGCCGCCCATCCGTTCCCCCGCGGCAAGGCGTTCCATCACACCGTCCGTCCACTGCGGGGTCAGACAGCGGCTTTTGAGCCATGCGGTCAGCTCGTCGTTTCGGAAGATACTATCCACAACGGCTTTTTCTTTTTCTGTATATCCGGCCGGGTTTCCATAGTAGGAAATGAGGCCGTTTTTCAGGGTGATTCCCGGCATATGCTCACCTCCCGGATCGTGTGTTGGGAATCCAAGACCGATTAGTTGCCGTAGATGACGCTGTCCAGCATAATCAGCTCATCCAGCTCCGCGAGGCACACACCGCTTTGGGCCAGCACCGTAAGAATACCGGCCGGCACATCGGTAATGTCCTGCTGGACATCCGCCTCCACCACCGTGATTTCGCCGCTGTCCTCGTCCGTATAGGCTTCCAGCTTGGCGTCCGCAGGGATGCCCGATTCCTCCAGCAGATAGCCGGGGATGCGGATGCTCTGGCTTTCATCCAGCAGATCATGGCAGAGAGAGCACCCTGCCACCCATTCGGCGGGGCCGCCCTCCCCGCATTCATCGTCGCAGTTGCTGCAAAGCCCGCAGGCCGAGGCGAGAACAACGGTCAAATCCGAGGCGAGGGCGCTGAGACTATGGATGGCATTCGCCACCTCCAAGGCCGTCATTTTGTCTTTCAGAAACACAAGGGCGTTCTGTCCGGCGTGAAGCTCCAGCGTATCCTTGTCGGTGAAGCCGGATTGCCACAGGCGTCGGCGGGGAGGCCGATTTGGGGCATTTGATTCTTTTTCATGAATGAGTTCCTCCTTTTAAATAGGCAACTTATGATTTTGGCAATACTGTGCCAAAGGGCATTTTGGGCTATTCCATGAAGCCTCCTTCTCCAAACAGATTCAACTGTGACGGAGCGTTTTTTTCACGCTCATGCAGATCATAGTTGGCAATGAGGATTTCGGGGAACTGCGCGCCGTTGTCGTACCGCTGCTTGATGTTGTTAATGCGGGTAAAGGCTTCCGTCTGGATGCCCGGTGCTTCATAGAGGCCACGGATAAATTCACAGTCGTTGTAGGACAGCAGGAATTTCCCCTCAATCCGCAGCAGCGCATCCCGCAGACGGATATGGTCTTTTTCCGTGAAGCCGTCCTCGCCCACGTTTTTGTAATAGCTTTCGGTTTCAAAATATGGCGGGTCGCAGTAGAAAAAGCTGACGGGGCGGTCATACTGCCCGATGAGCTTCTCGAAATCCTTGTTTTCGATGACTACCTTGGCAAGCCGCCGGTGTGCCTGCTCAATGAGGGGAAAATTACTGCGGATGTCGTGAGGCTGGCTGCCGTAGCTGGTCAGCCCCGATGCGTAGCTGTAGCGGATGAGCTGGTAAAACCATGCCGCCCTTTGCACATCCGATGCGGGAGAATCCCGTGCGAGGGCATTTTTCACGAGTTCAAAATCCGCGCGGGAGTTGAGACAGTAGGCAAGGGCTGCCATCAGCTCCTGCGGTTTTTCCCGCACACAGCGGTAGAGGTTGACCAGCAGGCCGTTGAAGTCATTGTAGACCTCAAAATCGTTGCCGGGCAGCTTGTGAAACAGCACCCAGCCGCCTCCGCCGAACACCTCGATGTACCGCTCATAATAGAGGGGAAACAGGGTGACGATCAGCTCCCGCAGGGATTTCTTGCCGCCGATCCAGGACATGAAGCTGTTCAGGGTTCATCACCGCCTTTCTCCAGCGGCAGGCGCAGCTGCGTAACGTCAAAGACCGCAAGGGAGCGGCGCAGACCGGTGATGGCGGCGCTGATTCCAGCGATGCGGTTTCTCATATGCCGGATGGTCATGCGTACCTCGGCTTCGGTTTTTGCGTAAAAGTACCCGTTCTGGTCGCTGGCAATGGGAACACCCTCCCGGCGCAGGGTATTGACCTGATCCCGCAGCTCCTTACCCGAAACGCCGAAGCTGCGTTCCAGCTCTTTGCTTAAGACGGCGTGCTGCGCACCGTGGTGATACCGGCGCAGCTGCTCTGCAAGCTGTTCTTTCTGCATGGGTCCTCCTTTCCGGCCGTTTTCCCGGAAAGAAAGGCAAAAAGGGCGCAAAAAAACAGGGCCGCCTCCTGTTGGGGAAACGGCCCTGTTTTGGTATGGGTCTAAAAAAGCACAGGCTTCATTGCCTGCGCTATTGGATTACGCCAAGCTCTCTTAACACTGCCACGCAGTCCTTGGCGCCTTGAATGTATAAATGCCGCTGGGTTCTCGTTTCTACTTCCGTATTCACAGAAAAATATTCTTCAATCAGCTTCTTATCTTCCTGCCGGATCGTAGGGCTGTCCTGAATGACTTCGCTGATTTTGATAAGCTGTGCGATCAGCGCCTCAATCTGCGGTTTTTCCTGCCGCATGGATGCATACGATAGCTGAAATCGTTCCGCAAGCGCCATATCCAGTAAATCCAAGAGCTTTTCGTCCAACTGCCTCACCTCCTTCAGCACAACACAATGCCACAGCTTCGGCGAAAAAGCTATACCAAATGCCAACAAAATTTCGCTTATTTCATTTCCATCCCAAAGCTCTGGTCAGGACGATTCAGGCATTGCTCCACCGTCATGCCTTTCTGCGGCTTAAGTATTCCATAGGATGTTTTAGCAACGCCGCGCTGTTCCAAAAGATACCGCCCGTAGCCTTCCAGATCGCAGAATTTGTTTAACCCATAATCGCTTCCCACAGACAGCATCCGTTGGATTTCCTTTTTCGCATACTCTGCGGGAGAATCAGACAAAAGCTTGAATTCCTCTGTCATGGATGCAAGGTCAAGGGCTTCCTCCAGAGAAAGATCGCCGGGTGCTTCCTCAAGCATCGCCTTGTAGGTTGGCAGGCGGTTTTCCATTTCAAGCTGCCGGAGTTGCTCTGCCAGCTCATTCACCAGACCGTAGCAGTCGCCTTCCGAGGCATACAGGGTGTCGTTTATTTTTTCAGTCAGAAAGGGCGCCATGCAGTCCACCGCCGAAAATGCACATTCCTCCGGAGAAGCCGCTCCAACAGCATCAACCGTCTGCAAAAGCGCCCCATCCCCGGCAGGGAGCTTGAGGAAGACAGCCATGTCATTGTCATAGGCGGGATCGTTAAAATGCCCCTTGGTGATGCGGAGAAGCACGTCGTAATCCGGATTTTCAAAGGGAATGGCATCTCCGCTGTGATAGTCCGCTGCAATCTCGCCGTTCTGCACCACATAGCCGCGTGGTGTAAACACGCCGCCCTCGCCCTCACGCATCTCCTTGCCAATTTTACCAAAGTCCAAATATGCGTAGACTTCATCCGATACCTTTTCCAGTGCCGGTACAAAGTCATTATCCACATAAAATTTGCCGAGGGAAGCATCGTCATGAGCTTCGTAGGCAACTTGGCAATGCGCCATGCTGTGTGTCATGTTGATGAGCCGTTCCAACGGAATGGGAGCGTATTGAGTCTGAACGGTGTCCATCATCACCATGCCCTCAAAGCAGTCCAGTTTCCATGCACTCAGGGAAGACAGCCGCTGGGCGAGGTGGTTCAGCTCATGAAGATTGATATCGGGCTGGATAAATTGCGACAGATAGTCCAGCTGGCAGCTTAAAACCTCAGCGGAATAAACGGTGTCCCCGGTGATTCCCGCTCTATCCAACGCATCCGCCAGCTCATAGGGGGTGGCGGGGAGTGTGATCCCTGCCGAGGAGTTTGCACCCGAAGGATTCCAGCGGCTGAGCTCTATTTCAAAGATTTTTCCTTTATCCAAGCGTCATTCCTCCCATCTTCATGCCTGACTCATCAGGATTGGAGAACTCGGGGGCGAGGGTGATTTTGTGCTCCTCACAGAAGTCTGCGAGAGTCAAGGACTCACCGAGAAAATTGATGTTGCCCCGCAGCCTGCGGAAACCCTCCTTGGGGATTGTGACCGGCTCCGGTGTCAAAACGGCTCCTGCGTGGTTAACGGCAACCTGTTTTTCTATGGTCATCGGCCTGCCTGGATCATAGTCAGAGCCGCGCAAATCGTAGCAGTAAAAGCCCTCCGGCACCGTGGTTCGGTCAATGCGGGAATTGGTGAAAAGCGCAGGCTTCCCGAATAGCTCTATGTGTTCATATTTTTCTTTTCTGGCGTTAACGCTCATTTGAATACCTCCCTGTAAATACCAGTTTGTACCTACACAAAAACCGCTCCGTCGCACCATTTTTTCATAGCGTTATACAGCAACAGTACCTTGGTTTGATCGGATACCTCCTGCCATACAGCCGCTTTGAACTGTCGGAGCCCGTATTGCCGTCCCCCTTCAAAATATGCGAGGATGCCGATGTGGGCGGGAACCTCCCCGGCGATTCTGGCGGCAAGGGCTTTCGGCACACAGTAGTAATTTTCGTTCCCATGAAAGTTATGGCCGTTCCTGCTTTTGAAATCCTGATAGGTGATTTTGACTTCAAAACAGGTGACCATCATGCCGATATGCCAGTTGTGGCACCGCAGGACACAGCCATGACATTTCTGTGCGTTCTTATCTTTACTGCCATCCCGAAAGCACCTTCCGGGTTCGTGCCTATGCTCCGTCAGGTATGGTTCCTTTTTGGAAAACCGCTCCGCATCCAGAAGCCTGCAGAGATATTCCTCATTCTCGTAATAGTCCTCAAACCGAATGCTGTCTACGATCCCGGACGGCGTCCATACCTCATCCGCCCACCGGAGGGTTCGCTTTTCGGTATGCAGCTTTGGACGGTAGTGATGGGTCAGCGCCTTAATCCGTTTTGTTAATTCGGTTTCCATCATTCATCTCGTTTTTCCTGCGTTTTGCAATTTTTTGCATATCGGTTCTGAGGCAATCTCCCTCCGAGCTATAGCAGAAGAAACCGTGGGATGGGTACGGGCAACTGCCGCAGCTTTGGAATGGGCCGCGTGGCCGTTCAGCCGGTGGTATTTTGCCTACGGTGACGAGATTGTTTGAATCGTAGCAGGCGGTTTGTTTATTTCTTTTATAGCGTACCAACATGGCTACTCCTTTCCAGAAAACAAAAAAACCGGAAAATAAAAGTGCATTCCTGCACTCCGATTCTCCGGCTTTCCGATGCTTTCAATTTTAATGTGGTTTTGGTGTATATATAAAAAAGGGCGCTAACTTTATCGGCTTTCAATCAGCCTTAAAAATCAGCGCCCTTTTTGGTTTCAGCTCATACCTTTGATTGTATTTTGAGTGGCGCCCTTTTTCATTTTCTCTGTGCGAAAAAGGGCGCCACTCATGAATGTTTTTACTTGTAGGTTTGAGTCCTGTCTGAGTGCAGCTTTTACCCTAATAAATCTACGAGAAAAGGGCTTCCACTTTTCTTCGTGGAAGCCCTCGAAAGGCTTGGATTTACTG
>PPYE01512791.1_pt1 | contig 13420 bp, 9 predicted proteins | sample 1559881 | NCBI WGS metagenome assembly PPYE01 (sample SAMN08240022, study PRJNA423297) | Human gut metagenome, whole genome shotgun sequencing project.
ACCGGCAATACTGTCCTGGAAATTTCCTATTCCATCGGTATCGGTCTCGGCATCCTGTTCTTCTTTAACCACTTCGGAAGAATGAAACTCACCGATGATCCCACACCTATGCAAGTGCAGATGCGTCTGTATGAAGATGACATAAATACCACGATCATTGAAGATATTTCGCGAAATAAGAAGTGACCGCTCACAGTAACCCGTTCTGTTACTGTTCACTGGTAACGTTCCGCGAGATGTTTTTTGTGAACAAAGTTCACAGAAAACCCGAGAAGTGCGGCGCGAAATCATGCGAATGCTTGATTTCTGTGCATCGCGAAGCGCGTTACTGTGAACGGAGTGAACAGTAACCCTTTCTGCAGGATGTTCGTCACAATTTCCACCAAGCCGTTGCTATTTTTATAAAAAAATGATACTATATCTCTATGTGAACGCTCTCTGTGAACACTTCTCCACAGGGAGCTTATTTTACCAGATGAGGAGGCACATCATGAACAATTACAGAATGGGAACAAAATGTGTTCAGGCTGGATATAAACCTGGCAATGGTGAACCAAGACAGATCCCGATTATTCAGTCAACAACATTCAAATACGACACCAGCGAGGATATGGGAAAGCTTTTCGACCTTGAGGCTGAGGGCTATTTTTACTCCCGTCTTCAGAATCCCACCTGCGACCATGTAGCAGCCAAGCTTGCATCAATGGAAGGTGGAACCGCAGCTATGCTTACTTCTTCCGGACAGGCAGCCAATTTCATGGCTCTGTTCAATATCTGTGAGTGCGGAGACCACATTGTGGCTTCTTCTTCCATTTATGGCGGAACCTTCAACCTAATCTCTGTTACCATGGCCAAAATGGGAATCACCGCAACCTTCGTTTCCCCAGATGCTACTGAAGAAGAATTAAACGCAGCTTTCAAGCCAAATACCAAGGTTATGTTCGGCGAAACCATTGCAAATCCGGCACTTACCGTCCTGGATATTGAACTTTTTGCAAAAGTTGCTCACGAACATGGGGTTCCCCTTGTAGTAGATAATACCTTTCCTACACCAGTAAACTGCCGCCCCATCGAATGGGGTGCTGACATTGTTACTCACTCCACCACCAAATACATGGACGGACATGGTGCAGCATTAGGCGGTGCTATAATTGATGGCGGTCACTTTGACTGGATGGCGCACAAAGACCGATATCCAGGACTTTGCACGCCAGATGAGAGCTATCACGGAATTACATATGCTGAGAAATTTGGAAAAGAAGGCGCATTCATCACAAAATGTACCGCTCAGCTTATGCGTGATTTCGGTTCCATGCAGTCCCCGAATAGTGCTTTCATCCTGAATCTTGGACTGGAGTCCTTGCATGTACGCATGCCGAAGCATGTGGAGAATGGACAGGCTGTAGCAGAATTTCTGGAAAGCCATCCGAAGGTAGCTTACGTAAATTACCCTGGACTTCCATCTAATAAATACTATGACAGAGCGAAGAAATATCTGCCAAACGGCGGCTGCGGTGTTGTTTCCTTCGGTCTGAAGGGCGGCCGCGAGGCAGCTTCCACCTTTATGCAGAACTTAAAGCTTGGCGCAATTGAGACTCACGTAGCAGATGCAAGAACCTGTTGCCTGAACCCTGCCACCTCCACTCACAGACAGATGACAGACGAGCAGCTTATCGAAGCTGGTGTACCGGCAGAGCTGATCCGTATCAGCCTTGGTCTTGAGGATAAAGAAGATCTGATCGCGGATATTTCCAATGCGCTGGATGCAATTAAATAATTGCATGCTTTCCACAATAACGGATTGAAATTATAGAGTTTTACACTTTTTATAACTATTCCTACACATAAATCCCCATAACAGACCTTAAATTTGATCTGTTACGGGGATTTTTCTTTCCCTCACTAAAGCATATACCACGTCAATTATTTTCGATGGAGAACTGCCATGTTTTTTTCCCATATTATTGAACTTCGAATAAGCAATAACTTCTCCATCTCCATTTTTACAAATGCTATGCCAGAATTTTTTATTGTAATTCCAGGGCAGGTATGATACAATTTATCCGGTTAACGGAATGCAGTGCCAGGGGGAGCGCCCTTGTGCTGCGATCAGAATTTGTGATGACGAAAACCAGATTGCGAGGGAGCCCGTAGGTCCGGGTTGAGAGGATCCCGTCAGGATCGACCGAAACCTGTTCACCTGTTTTTTTGCAGGTGGATTGTCAGCATCTGCTCGAAAGTCATTTTCGATACATGCTGGGAGGCATGTATTTTTATTTACATGAATAATGAGCCCTTCTCACCATGGCATATTTGAGAGTCCATTGCTGTAATCTCTATTCCCAGCTTTGCAGAAAAATTTTTTCAAACATTCTATAGTAAGAAATTGGGCAATTTTCTCGTTATAACCGACTTCCAGCAGAAATAAAGTTACTGCCCGTTTTATTCGCAGCGATTCGCTTTGCGTCATATTTCAAATGCGCAGTAACACATTATATGATCAAACAAAAGCATGGAGGTATTTCACTATGAAGAAACACATTGTATCCGCACTTTCCATGGCATTATGCCTGGGACTTACCGCAGGGAGCGCTGTCACTGTTTTTGCAGAGGACACTAAGACGATTGATTCTCTGAAGATTGCATTTTCCCCATACGCGGATTCCGACACTATCACCACTGCTACCGAGCCGCTGGAAGATTTACTGAAGGAAACATTGCTCACCAAGGGGTATGACGTGGAGAACGTGGACATGACAGTAGGTACAAGCTACACCGCTGTTGGCCAGGCTTTAAGTGCTGGAAGCGCAGATATCGGATTTATTTCCGGCGGAAATTACGTACTTTTCTCTGATGACTGTGACGTTCTTCTTACCGCCCTTCGCTATGGAATCAACAAAGATTCTGATGATCCGAAAGATTGGAATGATGGTACAATCGAAGAAAACACCGATGAGATGTCTACCTATTACCGTTCTATTATTCTGGCAGGTCCAAGCGAAAAGGGACAGGCTTTACTGGAAAAGGTAAATAACGGCGAAGAGCTTACCTGGGATGATCTGAACGATGCTACCTGGGCTGTTATGGGACCAACTTCAGCTTCCGGTTATATTTATCCAAGCTTATGGCTGAACGAAAAATATGGAAAGGGAATCAGTGATCTGGCAAATGCGGTAGAATCTGATTCTTATACAACCTCTCTTGCACGTCTGGCTTCCGGACAGGCTGATGTGATGGTTTCTTATGGCCACATCCGTACCAAATACGCACCGGAATGGAAAGAGACCTTCGGAGGTACAGATGATATGGTAAATCAGACTGGTGTGATCGGAGTTACAGATAAGATTTACAATGATATGATTGCCTACAGCAAGACTTCTGAAGTTATGCAGGATGAAGATTTCCGCCAGGCGCTGGGAGATTCCTTTATTGAGATTGCGAATACGGACGAGGGAAAAGATATTATCAGCGTGTTCAGCCAGGTTGGATATGAATGGGGCGATGACTCCAATTACGATGGCGAACGAGAGGCGCAGGAGCTGCTGAAGTCTATGGAATAGACTTCAACTTTTCTGAATAGTTACAAAATATTTTAAACTGCCGGGGCAGATTATTTGCCTCGGCAGTAGTTTTAAACGAGGTCAATTTTATCTATGAATTTACAGATTCAGCATATCGCAAAAAAATTTCATAATGGCACAAAAGCCCTGGCAGATGTGGATTTCTCCGTCTCACAGGGGGAATTTGTCTCGGTGATCGGGCCTTCGGGGGCGGGGAAGACAACGCTCTTTCGCATTCTCAATGGAATGATGGAGTGCACTGGCGGACAGGTGCTTCTGGATGATAAGCGCTTTGATTCTCTAAAAGGAAGGAAAAAACGTGAACTGCAAAAATCCATCGCAACTATTTATCAGGACTTTTGTCTGGTGGAGAATTCTACCTGTCTGAAGAATGTGCTGACTGCCGGACTTCCGGATATGGGATTTTTCCAAGGCGTGTTTGGACTTTATGGAAAAACACGTAAAGAAGAAGCTCTGAAACTGCTGGATCGGGTTGGACTTCTGGAAAAGGCAGAGGAACCGATTAAAAATCTGTCTGGCGGACAAAAGCAAAGGGTGGCAATTGCAAGAGCACTTATGCGGCACCCGGCGATCCTGCTGGCAGATGAACCGGTGGCGTCTCTTGATCCAGTTACCGGGAGACAGATTCTAGAGTTGCTGAAGAGTATTCATGAGACGGATGGTGTCACCATTTTAATGAACAGCCATAATCTGGAATTCTCCCAGGAGTTCTCCGACCGACTTATTGGTCTGAAAGATGGCAAGGTTGTATTTGACGGTAAGACTGCTGATCTGACTGATTCTATCACTACACAAATTTATAACAAAAATGATACTCAGATAGAGAATAAGCGAGGTGTCGCTTATGAATGATAACAAAATAAGCAAAAATTCCATTGTGGCAAAATTTGCTGTTCCAATTTCTTTTCTGATTTTGTTTTTCCTTGCAGCAAATTTCACAGACTGTGACCTTGTAACTTTCTGGAAACGAAGGAGCCACCTCACCGACTTGGTCGTGGATATGATCCCGCCAGATTTTTCCTATATTCAGAAGATCCTGCTGCCACTTTTTTACACCATTCAGATGTCTGTTACCGGAACGGTACTTGGCATCTTTTTTGCCCTTGTACTCTCGCCTTTTGGCGCTGCAAACTTAGGATTTCCAGCTGTAATACGACGGATACTTAGAATTGTAATCCAGATTCTCCGTTCTTTTCCAGCCTTGATTCTGGCGCTTACTGCTACCTTTCTTTTCGGGCTTGGAACTTTTGCAGGTACTTTTGCCATTACCTTGTACACCTTTGCCATTATGACAAAACTTACCTACGAGGATGCAAGTGCCGCCGATGTAAAAGCTTACCAGGCACTTCGGGCTATGGGTGTTTCAAAGTATGTAGCTTATATCCATGGAATTCTACCAGAGATCATTCCTGGATTTCTCACCAATGCACTTTACCTGTTGGAAACCAATGTACGGCACAGCTCCATTTTAGGATATGTGGGAGCTGGCGGTATCGGACTGCTTCTCAATGAGAAGATTTCCTGGTTGGAGTATGACAAAGTGGGGACCATTCTGCTGATGCTGTTTCTAACAGTGTGTGTGATTGAATATTTCAGTCGGTATCTGGCCGCCTTGATACGAAAAGAGCGCACAATAAAAAAAGAGCAGGCCAGACTGCTGCTTCTGTTTCTGGCTGCCCTGTTTCTGATCTGCACGTTTACCCTTTCCCTGCCGGATTTTTCCAGAACCAGTCCACAGACTTTGCGAAATATGTTTGCTGGCTTTCTGCAGCCAGACTGGAGCTTCTTTTTCTCGGCTGAAAAAGATGGGCTTGGGTATCTTTTACTGGAAACAGTGTGCATTGCTTTTATTGGAACGGTAATCGGAGCCATTGTATCTGCACCGCTGGCTTTTCTAAATACCAAACGTTTCGTACCTGCTCCTGTGTCCTTTCTTTTTAACCTGGTGATCATGGTAATCCGTTCGGTGCCTTTTCTGGTGTATGGACTGATTTTCATCCGGGTATCCGGGCCAGGAGCTTTCACAGGAGTGCTGACATTGGCCGTATGCAGTATCGGACTTCTCACCAAAAGATTTACAGAAGCACTAGATGCCCTGGACCCTCGTCCCTATCATGCGCTGCTGGCCATGGGGGTCCGTCCTCTTCCCGCCATCTGCCACAGTGTCCTGCCGCAGCTGAAGCCTGTTTTCACCTCTATCATCCTCTACCGGTTTGATGTAAACATCCGTGAAGCTTCCGTTCTCGGTCTGGTAGGCGCAGGCGGAATCGGAGCGCCCCTTATTTTTTCCATGAATCAATATGCCTGGGAAAAAGCTGGTGCAATCATGCTGGGATTGATTCTGTTTGTGTGGTTTATCGATATGGTATCTGAAAAAATCGGAGCTGGCAATTGATGGCTAGCTCCGATTTTCTGTCTTCTGGATCCTGTTTAAAAAATCTTTTAAACCTCGTCGTGAAATTTCCAAAGACTTTCAAGGGATCTTTTCATTCTGTTATTTTTCTAATTTTCTATAATTCTCAGCCTTATCGTACTCCTTATGCACGCCATCATCCTCGTACAAAGTATAACTGCTGCCTTCATATCCCAGCATAGTGAGTTTGGAAGTATCAATATCCTTCACACACTCCGCAGCCTCTGCAACCGGAATACACTTACCACTACGGATAAACAGAGGCACTTCATTTAAGGCAACCTCCACATAATGAACGCCCTTTTCCAGAATCTCCTCAGAAATGCTTCCGTCTGTCAGAAATTTCACAAACTTCATTTCTTCCGGAAGGTAAACATAACGCCCTCTTGCGTTCTGCTCGTAAACCGGTGCGATCATAATCTCATTTCCAAGGATCAGCTGGTCTTCCACCCGGATTGCCATCTTATCATCCGGATAAACAAAGCCAAGTGGTTTGAAATACATATCATCGTTTAAAGCGGCCTTCATGTATTCGCTGTACAGATACGGAACAAGGCGGTATCTCGTATTTACCACATTTCGGAAATCCTCAACATTCTCAAACTGATAGCACTCTTGCTCTCTTGTTCCGATTGCGGAATGGTTACGCATAAGCGGAGTAAATACCCCAAGTGCCATATGGCGAAGCACCAGGTCTCTTGTTGCATCCGCACCAAATCCACCAAGATCTGCTCCTGTGTAAAGGAATCCGCACATATTCAAAGACGGCAGCATTTTCAGGTTCAGAAGAATGTGTGACCACCAGGATTTATTGTCTCCCATCCAGATTCCGCCGTAACGGTGCATTCCAATATAGGAGGAACGGGAAAACATCAGGAAACGCTTCTCCGGATCAATGCGGTCGAATGCTTCGCCTGCTGCTCTTGTCATATTGTAGCCAAACAGGTTATGTACCTTGTCGTGACGGATCTTTTTGCCATCCACATTATGATAAAATCTGCGGTAATCTTCTGGGTTGTTTGCGAGTCCGTTTAGCTCGCCCTGCATTTTCCAAATGTGGATCTTACCTTCTTTATCCTGGTAAAACTCTCCGGCAAGTTTCTTCGCCTCTTCCATTCCCTCTGAGGAATAGAAAATAGCAGGCTCATTCATATCGTTCCAGAAGCCTTCAATCCCCTGGCTAATAAGGAAGCTGTATTTGTCTCCAAACCACTTTCTGGCATCCTTGTTCAGAAAATCCGGGAAATGAGTATCCCCCGGCCATACGGCTGCCACAAAATCACTTCCGTCCTCCCGCTGGCAGAAGTATCTTTTTTCCACACCTTCCTCGTAAACCTCATAGCCGCTTTCCACTTTTACACCAGCATCAATAATAGGGATCAGGCGTAGCTCCTGGTCTTTCATCTCTTTTACAAAATCCGGGAAATCAGGGAAATTCTCCGGATTCAACGTAAAGTCCTTGTAGGAATCCATATAATCAATATCCATGTAGATCATGTCCAGGGGAATGTGATTCTCACGGTATCCTGCTGCCACCTTGCGAAAATCCTCCTTGGTGGTATATCCCCATCTGCTCTGTCCGAAACCAAATGCAAATTTCGGGGGAATATAGCTACGTCCGATCACATGGCGGAACTGCTTTACAATGTCATAAGCAGACTCATCCCCGATCACATACACATCCAGATCTGCATCTGCACATGTCACCTTCAGGGTATCCATTCTGGTGTACCCAATGTCAAAGGTCAGTTCAGACGGATAATCGAAAAATAGACCGAAGGTTGTCTTTCCACTTACGATAATAAGGTTGTGGGCACCATACAGGGAGCGTTTGTCCTCCGTGTGGTTTGGATCATCGGTACAATTGCTGATGTAGCAGTAACCTCTTTTGTTGATTCCACGGTTGGCCTCTCCAAGCCCGTAGACAATATCCTCCTCATCCATCACATAGGTAAAATCAAAGCCACTCTCCAGGCTGATCTTCCCATATGGAAAAGCACCATCCGCTGTCTCAATCTCCTCTGTCAGCGCCTCCGTATTAAAAGGAGCGCCGTATCTGAACTTTCTGATCATAACATTCTTCCTCGTCTTTCATAAAAAGGGGCAAGAAATTTTGCCCCTTTCAGTCTGTTTTTGCTGCTGTCTGCTTCGCGTCCAGTAACCTGTTTATTTATATAACACAAATGCCTCATAAGGTTTCAGCACGACCTTGCCCGCAAATACTTTTCGGTCAAGGTTTGTAATCAGGCACCGGGAACCTTCAAATTCTGCAGGAACTTCAAATTCTGCAGACTGCTCACTGACGGCAAAGAGGTTCAAACTCACCGTACACAATAATATCTTTCTCCTTGCGAAGAGCGATCAGTTTCTGATAATAATGGAAAATGGAATCCAGATCATCCAACTGACTGGCTGCATTGATTTCTTTACAGTTTGGATTTATTTTAATCCACGGCTCCCCATCTGTAAAACCTGCTTTTTCTGAACCGTCCCACTGCATAGGTGTTCTTGCATTATCACGGCTTCTGAGCATCAGACATTTCATCATGTAATCCGGCTCCATCAGCCCTGCATCTGTCAGCTCTGTATAATACTGAATGCTCTCAATATCCTTATAATCTTCCAGCTTATGGAAATATGCGTTTGTCATGCCAAGCTCTTCTCCCTGGTATACATAAGGGGTTCCCTGCATCATATGAAGACAGGTTGCCAGCATTTTTGCAGAAGTCTCTCGGTATGCCGGATTGTCATTTCCAAATCTGGAAACGCTTCTTGGCTGATCATGATTTCCCAGGAAAAGACTGTTCCATGCTTTTCCCTGAAGTTCCTCCTGCCATTTGATCATCGTCTTTTTGAAAGCCTTAAAGTCATATCTGTCAGTGGTCCATTTACCAAACTCCGCATGCGGGGAAGCATCTTCAACATGTTCAAACTGGAACACCATATTCAGCTCGCCACTTTCTTCCCCGGCATATTTCTGTGCCTCTTCAATGGTAACACCAGAAGTTTCCCCAACTGTCATGATATCATATTTAGACAATACCTCACGGTTCATTTCCTGTAAAAATTCATGGACCCGCGGACCGTGAACGCTGTATGGACCGAAATCTCCATACAGGCCGCTTTTCACTTCTCCATCCGGGAAAGCCTGATCCTTTGAAATCATACTGATCACATCCATACGGAAGCCGTCGATTCCCTTGTCACACCAGAATTTCATCATATCGTAAACTTCCTGGCGCACTTTCTCATTTTCCCAGTTCAGATCCGGCTGTTTTTTGGAAAACAGGTGCAGGTAATACATCTGTGTCTCATTGTCGTATTCCCATGCAGAACCGCCGAATGCACCGCCCCAGTTATTTGGCTCTTTTCCGTTTACCGGATTTTTCCAGATGTAATAGTCACGGTACGGATTATCCTTGGACTTTTTGCTCTCCAGGAACCACTGATGTTCGTCTGAAGTATGATTTACAACCAGGTCCATCAGCACCTTGATTCCACGCTCATGCGCCTGAAAAAGCAGCTCCTCGTAATCCTGCATGGTTCCGTAATCTTTGTAAATTCTGCGATAATCTGAAATATCATAGCCGTTGTCATCCTGTGGGGACTCCAGCATAGGTGAGATCCACAGAACATTTACCCCAAGTTCCTTCAGATAATCAAGTTTCTCTATAATTCCTCTGATATCACCAATTCCATCCCCATTGCTGTCATTGAAGCTTTTTGGATAGATTTGGTATACAATGCTTTCTTTCCACCAGTTCTTCTTCATTTCCTGGCTGTCCTCCTGATATTCTATATTTATTTTCCCACAGAACATTCTTGCCCGGTACATGACCGCAGTGAAATATTCCCATGGCGTGTATTTGTTTTCTCTATTTTACTGCACCGGCTACTACACCATTCATGATCCATTTCTGACAGAAAATATACACGATCAGCACTGGAAGCAGAACAAGCAGATAAGAAGCAAATGCCAGATTATAATCAACAGAAAACTGTTTTTTAAATACATACTGGGCAAGCTGCAGTGTCTGTTGGCTTTCATCACTTAACAGTACCAATGGCATGGTAAAGTCATTCCAGGTCCACATGAAGGAAAGAATTGCTACTGTAGCTGTGGTAGGCTTCAGAACCGGGAAAATGATCCTGGAAAAAATCTGAATCGGATTTGCCCCGTCAATCATGGCTGCTTCGTCAAGTGCCTCCGGGATTGCCTTTACTGCCCCTGTATAAAGAAACGTATTCATAGGAAGACCGAAAATAATGTACAGGAATGTAATTCCGAAAATATTATCCAGGTGAAAAGCATTTGCCTGCACAACCAGCGGAAGCATGATTACCTGGAACGGTATAAACATGGCACTGATAAAGTAATAATACATGAGGGAAAAGAATTTGCTCTTTTTACGGTTTCTTGTGATGGCATAAGCGGCAAAAGAGTTTGTAATCAGTGTAAAAATCAGATTCACCACTGTGATAAATGCTGTATTAAGAAACTTTCTTGGAAAATTTGTCATTACCCAGGCATCTGCAAAGTTCTGAAGTCTGATTTTCTTTGGCAGTACCAGAATGTTGTTCATATCTGTTGGATCCTTGATAGCAATCATCAATGCCATATAAAGAGGCAGAAGGATGACAAGTACGATTCCAATGATCAGAAGGATCGTAACAGGCCAGTTGTAACGCTCTTTTACTTTCACTGTATTCTGTTTCATCCTAATTTTTCCTCCCTCTTCTCAAGTACACGCAGCTGGAATACGGAAATCAGTACCACTACCACAAAAAGCATAACTGCATTGGCTGACTGATAGGCGAACTGTCCGCCTCCGAAGCCTTTTTTGTAGATCAATACTGCAATAGATGTTGTACTGGTTCCCGGACCGCCTTCTGTCATAGCCATGATCTGATCGTAAACCATCAGATAACCCTTTGCGGAAAGTACCATATTGATGGTAAAAGATGGTGCCAGCAGAGGGAACGTGATTTTGCTGAATCTTTTGAAGCCGGTCGCTCCATCCAGGTCAGCAGCCTCATATACATCTGTGTCAATGGACTGAAGTCCTGCAATGTAGATCAGGGTGTTAAAAGCGCATCCGATCCATAAGGATACCGCAACAATTCCCCAGATGGCATGATTGGTTCCAAGAATATTTACACTTAAAGCTTTGATTCCAAGGCCTTTTCCCAGCTGTGGAATCAGGTTCGCAAAAATATAGTTGAAAATAAATCCTACGATCAGACTTCCCAGCATATATGGAAGGAAATAAAAAGCTTTGATTGTGTTTTTAAACTTGATCTTTGCATTTAATGCACAGGCCAGGATCAGACTGATCACGTTTACCAGAAGGGTAGTGATCACCGCAAATTTGAATGTAAACAAATATGCATTTCCTGTATCCACATCAGAAAACATATGGATATAATTTCGAAGTCCTACAAAATTCCACTCTCCATATCCTCTCCAGTCTGTAAAGCTGTACATAACACCTTTTAAAAATGGAATGGTGTGGAAAGTAAAAAACAGAACAGCAAGAATTCCTACATAAATGTAGTAAACCCGGTTGACAGCAGGTTTTTTCCGTGGGGCTTTATTCTTCATAGAATCCTCCCTTATTTTTTTACAAGGCTGCTGTTCACTCAGTGGCCAGCAGCCTTACAATTCATACGGCTCAAAAGGTGACGGTTCACGTTCTTCACCTTTCGCCTGTATTTTCCATCAGTCACATAGATCAGTCTACATTTGCAATGTCATATTTTTCATCACACTGTGCAAGGAACTGATTTATGTTCTCCTCGTTGTCCATTCCGTTTGTATAGTTCAGACACATTTCGGTCAGAAGCGCGGACATATCAAATCCAGATGGATAGTAATGATCCGGGAAGTTGGCAACCTTTCCAGCTGCAATATCTTCTTTTACACCAGCTACGGTCTCATTCTCCTGCTCTACGCCTTTTACAGCTGAGAAAGCAAACTGATCATCAATGTACATTTTTGCATTTTCCGGTTCAAGCATAAAGGATACAAATTCTTTTGCCACTTCTTCATTTGCACTGTCTTTGCATACGCCAAGAAGTATATCTACACCAGAGGTTACATAATTCTGGGATTCCTCATTGGAAGCCGGGAGTGCAAACATATCCACATTGATATCTGCATTTGCATTTTTGTACTGGTTGATTGCCCAGTTTCCATTGATGATCATGGCTGCTTCGCCATTTGCAAAAGCTTTATTTCCATCATCATAGGTAAGTCCCATAAAATCGTCCTGGGCATAGTCGAGAAGCTTCATATATTTTTCTGCAATTTCCTCGTGGGTTCCAACGAATGTGGTCTTGCCGGCTTTACGGTCATCATTGAAACCTTCCGGAGCAAGGTCAGATGCAATACTGTTCCATGGGCAGTTACTTGTCCAGGCATCTTTGTATGTCATAAGAAGTGGCTGTTCACCTGCATCCTGAAATTTCTCAATTACCTCAATGAACTCATCCCATGTTTTTGGAATCTCAATTCCATGTTCTTTGAATTTGTCAACGTTGTAAATGACACCGGAAGCATTTGTTGCATACGGAACGCCATATGCTTTCTCTTCTTTGTCCTTATTTACATCATATACCATCTGAAGGTAGGACTCCTGGATGTTGGAAATGTAGTCCTCGCCGCTTAAATCCACCAGCATTCCGGCACTTTCTACCTCTGTGTAGTTGTTGTCACCGCCCATTGCAACGATATCCGGCATATCATTCTTCGCCATTCTGGTCTTTAATACAGTTCCTGCATCTGCCGGAGCTGTGATCTTGATTGTCACGTCCTCATGTGTCTCATTAAATTTGTCTACCAGCTTCTGAAGAATATCCTTGTTCTCTGCCTTGCTGGAAAAAAGCTCCAGTTCTGTTCCTTTTGCAGAAGAATCTCCCTCAGAGGAACTGCCACAGCCGGTAACTGTACCAACCAGCAGTGTACCTGCCATTAATGTGCAAATAAGTTTCTTGTTCATCTTTCTTTCCTCCATTATTTTACTTAATGAAAGCTGCGCAGCACTTGTTTATTGAAAGCTTTTCCGGACACGTCTGTCCTGCTTTCCTTTCGGTGGCTTCATAATATCGTAACTTTCCAGCAAAATCAACAGGTTTCTCGAGAAACTTAAATTGTAGACAAACTTTTATTTTGTATTTTGTGCATATTGTATAGTTTTTTATCATGAAGATTCATGAGTTCTCAGATTGTCCCCCCTGTCTTATAATTTCCCCTGATAGCAGGGATTTCATGCAAATTGTTTTCTTTATGTAACAGGAATCCAAACGTAAGCTTCTGTTACGAAAAAAACAGTCAGGCTCCAGAGCGTGTTTGAAAAAGGCTTTCTGCAAGATGTGCGTCACAATTTGTGGGAGATTTCGCCCGGATGAGGGCGCCGTAGCGGGCTAC
>PPYE01617806.1_pt1 | contig 13419 bp, 12 predicted proteins | sample 1559881 | NCBI WGS metagenome assembly PPYE01 (sample SAMN08240022, study PRJNA423297) | Human gut metagenome, whole genome shotgun sequencing project.
GTTACTATATAGTTTACTATGTAGAGGACTTATTCAAAACCTTGTATTAACTATAGGGTTTGGGATAAAAAATAAATGATAACAGGATCTTATCAAGGAGGATTAAGATGAAAAAATTAGTGGTTATGGGATTAGCAATGGCAATGACAGTATCTATGATGAATGGTGTATGTGCACAGCCGGTTCATGCAGCAAAAGGAAAAGGACTGAAAGTTGCACTTCTGATGTCAGGTGCTGCAAATGATCAGGGTTGGAACCAGACCGCATATGAAGGTGCTCAGAAAGCCTGTGATAAATACGGATGTGAACTTGCTTATACAGAAAATCTGGAAGCTGCTGACATTTCTGCTGCTTTTGCTGATTATGCAAGCGCAGGATATGATGTAGTAATTGGCCATGGATACGAATTTGGTGATCCTGCACTGGAAGTTGCAGAGACTTATCCAGCTACAAAATTTATCTGTACAGAATCTGACGCTTCTTCTGACAATGTTGCATCTTATGTAATGGCATGTGAACAGACTGCTTATGTAGAAGGAATCATTGCCGCATCTATGACAAAATCCGACAAACTCGGTGCAATCGGACCAATCCAGGGTGATTCCCTTGTGAAGATCGTAAACGGATATGAAGATGGTGCAAAATCCGTAAATCCAGATATTGAAGTTCAGACAGCATGGACCAACTCCTTTGTTGATACACAGCTTGCACAGGAAGCTGCAAAAGCAATGATTGAAAATGGCGTAGATGTAATCAAACACTGTGCAAATGCATGTGGAAATGGTGCAATTGCTGCAGCTGTTGATGCAGACATCTGGTGCCAGGGCGACTCCTATGATCAGAGTTCTTTAGCACCTGAGAACATTCTTGACTCTGCAATCTATAACCTTGACGTTGTAATTGATAAAGCTATTGAAAGTGTTGTTGACGATAGTTTTGAAGGAGATGTTTACAACCTCGGTATGGCAGACGGAGCAGTAGAAGTTCTTCTTTCTGATAATCTTACAGATGAAGTAAAAGCAACTGCACAGGATGCAATTGACAAAATCGTTTCCGGCGAACTTGAGGTTGAACGTGATTACACATTAAGAGATTAATGTAACTATTCAGTACCCTTACAGTTACAGATTAATCATTAACTAATTTGACATAAAGGAGAAAGCCATGTCCCTTCTTCAATTGAAACATATTTGTAAATCATTTTCCGGGGTATATGCAAACGAGAATATTAACCTATCTGTAGAAAAGGGTGAGATTCATGCCCTTCTTGGTGAAAATGGTGCCGGAAAGACTACGCTTGTAAATATTATTTTCGGTCTTTACACCGCGGACAGTGGTGAAATACTTTGGAAAGGCAAACCTGCAGATTTTGCTTCCCCAAAAGAAGCAATCGAAGCGGGTGTCGGAATGGTTCAGCAGCACTTTTCTCTTGTAAATAAAATGACCGTTCTGGATAATATCATATTAAATCTGAAGGGCAATTCCTTTTTCCTTGACAGAGCAGCTGCGAGAAAAAAACTAACAGATCTGGCTGAAAAATACGGATTACATGTAAATCCAGATGCTTTGATCAGCGATCTGTCCGTTGGAGAACAGCAGCGTGTCGAGATTCTAAAAGCTTTGTACAGGAATGTAGAACTTCTGATTCTGGACGAACCTACAGGTGTTCTTACACCACAGGAGACTACTCATTTTTTTGAAGTTCTGCGTAATCTTAAAAAAGAGGGATATGGAATCATTATCATCACTCATCGAATGAGTGAGATTATGGCAATCAGTGATAAGGTCACCATTCTTCGTGATGGAAAACAGGTTGCTGATCTGACTACAAAAGATACGAACCCTGAAGAATTATCTGCCTATATGATCGGGCGTGAGCTTTCGGAAGACTATCATATAGAAGGATCTCCCAAAAATGAGGTAATGCTGGAGCTGAAACATGTATCCAACTGCCACCGAAAACACAGCCGTCATAAGCTGGATGATATCAGTCTTACTATCCATAAAGGAGAGATCCTTGGTATTGCTGGCGTAGAAGGAAACGGTCAGAAAGAACTGGCTGAAGTAATTACAGGAATTCAGAAAACAGGTTCCGGAGAAATTCTTCTGGATGGCGCAAATCTGGCAGGCGAGGGTATTCGCGGGCGATATGAAGCAGGTGTTTCTTATATTTCAGAAGACAGACTACAGGATAGTCTGATCACAGGAATGAGTATTACAGAGAATCTTATTTTACGTGAATATAAGAAATCTCCATTTGCTCGTCATTCTCTGGTAAATATGTCTGCTATCCGAAAAAACGCAGCTGAAAAAATGCAGCAGTACCATGTGCGTGCTTCTGGTAAATCGGGGATTGACACGCCTGTAAAACTATTGTCTGGGGGAAACCAGCAGAAACTGATTATTGCAAGAGAATTGCATGATCATGCTAAAGTAATCATAGCAAGCCAGCCAACCAGAGGTCTTGATATTGGTGCGACTGAATTTGTCCGTCAGCAGCTGACTGAACAGAGAAATGCAGGAAAAGGCGTTATGCTGATTTCTGCAGACCTGGAGGAAATCATGGCATTAAGCGATAGAATTGCTGTGCTCTTTGGTGGAAAGATTGTTGGAATTTTAAGCAGAGAAGAAGCAACCGTACAGAAAATTGGTCTTCTCATGGGTGGAATTAAAGAAGAGGAGGCTAGATGATGGAGAAAGAAAAAAGAATACGAGGACTTGCTGATACACTTCTGATTCTCCTGATCACTATTGTGACTGGTACCATTCTTATCATGGCCTGTGGTGCTGATCCTGCCGAAGCCTATAGTCTTTTCTTCCGCGGGATTTTTGGAACACCGGCAGCTTTTGCAGAAATTTTTGTAAAAGCATGTCCATTGATTCTTACTGGTCTAGGCTGTGCTGTGGCTTACCGCACTGGATTCTTTAACATTGGTGCAGAAGGCCAGTTCTATGTAGGAGCTATGGCGACTACGATCGTAGCACTGAATTGGAACGCTCTTCCTGGAATCCCAAGAATCATTGCAGCCCTGGTAGTCGGTTTTCTGGCTGGTGGTGTCTGGGCACTGCTGGCTGCAATCTGCAAGGCCAAATTCAATATTTCAGAAATCATTGTTACGATTATGATGAATTACATTGCCATTAATTTTCTTGGCTACGCAGTTCGCTCTTTTCTAATGGATCCGGAAGGAAATGTTCCTCAGTCAGCTAAAATCGATAAGAGCGTACAGCTCGGAAATCTGATTCCGGCAACTCGTTTTCATGTAGGAATACTGATTGCCATTGTTTGTGTGATTGTAGTATGGTTTTTCCTTGAAAAAACAACTATGGGTTATGAGTTAAAAGCTGTCGGTCTGAACAAAAGAGGAAGCGCCTGCAATGGTATTTCTGTTATGAAAAACATTGTTCTCTCAGCGTTTTTAAGCGGCGGACTTGCTGCTGCAGCAGGTGGAATTGAAGTCCTCGCGATTCAGAAAAAACTCCTGGAAGGAATTTCATCAAACTGTGGATATACAGCAGTTCTAGTTGCACTTGTAGCATTTAACAATCCATTGGGGGTATTATTCGTAGCTATTTTTTATGCAGCAATGCAGGTTGGTGCAGGTTCCATGCAGAGACAGCTGGGCGTTCCTTCTGCAATTGTCAATATTTTGATTGGTTTGGTTGTAGTATTGATTCTTGGAAGAGAGCTGTTTCATTTCAAAAAGAAACAGTCTAAAGTGAAAAAAGGAGGAAATGCATAATGCTTCAACAGATTTTTACTTTAAGCTTTATGACCGCATTTCTGGCAGCTGCTGTTCGTCTGGCAGTGCCCCTTATGTATGGTGGAATTGGAGAGACCATTGCTGAAAAATCCGGTATCCTGAATATCGGCATGGAAGGTGTAATGCTTAGCGGCGCCTTCTTCTCCTTTGCCGGAGCATGGTATTCTGGAAATCTGTTTGTGGGACTTCTTGCCGGTATGCTTGGCGGACTTGTTGTCAGTCTCCTTCATGGTCTTTTATCCATTACTTTGGTCCAGAATCAATCTGTTTCAGGCCTTGCGATCAACATGCTCATGCTTGGTGTAACAAGTTTTTTATTTAAACTGATGTCAGACGGACAGGGATATCAGCAGATAGAGACCTTTCCCAATATTGCAATTCCAGGATTATCTAAAATTCCTTTAATTGGCGAAGCATTTTTTAACTGTGATTTTCTGACATATCTAATTTATATACTTTTAATCTTTACCTGGATCTTTTATAAAAAAACAAATCCTGGACTGGCATTCGCAGCAGTAGGAGAACATCCACAGGCTGCAGAATCTGCTGGAATTCCGGTAAAAAAATACCGCTGGGTCGTTATGGTATTTAACGGTCTTCTTGGAGGAATTGGTGGTGCGTACCTTGTGTTAGTTCAGCTTGGTGTATTTACAGAAAACATGATCTCAGGCCGTGGCTATATTGCACTTGCAACTGTAATCCTTGGACGCTATACACCTTTTGGAATGTTTGGAGCAGCTCTTTTGTTCGGTGCAGCTAATGCATTACAGATTCGTCTTCAGACTATTGGTGTTTCCATTTCTCCATTTCTGCTGGCCATTTTACCATATGCCCTCACTCTGATCGCAATGCTTGGAGCTGCAGGAAAGAGCAGTGAACCAGAAGCATTGAGCAAACCTTATATAAAAGGATCTAGATAGGAACTTAATATGGGAAATAAAGAATATCTGAACGTAAATGAACTGGCAACTTTATTTGGATTAAAGGTACAGACACTGCATTATTATGATAAAATCGGAATCCTAAAACCGAGCTATCGCGATCCGAACAATGGCTATCGAAAATATCGTTTTGACCAGACATACAAGCTGGCATCCATCCGCTATATGCGAAAGCTTGGATATTCTATAGAAGCAGTCCGGGATTTTCAGGACACCAAAGATCCTGACGAAGCATTGCAGCGTCTTAAAGAACGTTCTGCAGCTATCCACGAACAATGGGAAGAAATGATGCGGATCGATCACGCAATTTTACGAAAAATCCAGTTTATTGAAGACTCCAAAGATGAAATTGATTATGAAGGCTTTCGCATAGTGGAATACCCGGAGCGAAAATATATTTCTATTGGAACGGAAACAGAGATTTATGCCGGAGAATCCTTCTATTTTTATCCAACTCTTGTTTTTTATGAGGGAACTAAAAAAGAATTTGGAGCACTTCTGACAGATGAAGTTCCAGAAGAAAATATAGATATTCATACAATTCCGGCAGGTACCTATGTGGTAGGGTACCACAAGGGTGCTTATGAGCAAATTCAGGATAGTTTCAAGAGAATCAGGGAATGGGGCCAAAATCTGGATCTTGAAGATGGCATTCTTGCAGTAAATATCATTGATCAGTTTGTGGAACAGAATAATGAAAATTATGCCACTAGAATTGAAGTAAGAATTACAGATACACATTAAATGTTTTGATTTATATAGGAAGGCAGGAATAATAATGGCAGTAAAAATTTATCATGGAGATATTTTATTTACACCGGCTGCAGACCGGATGGAAATTCATGAGAACAGCTATATTATAGTAGAAGATGGTGTGGTTTCCCAGATTTGTGAAAAAATCCCGGAAACATATAATGGTGTGGAAGTAGTTGATTATGGTGATAAGCTGATCATTCCGGCATTTTCCGATCTTCATGTACATGCTGCTCAGTATGTACAGCGTGGAATCGGTATGGATTGTCTGCTTTCTGACTGGCTGAACGATTATACATTTCCGCAGGAATCCCGTTTTCAGAGTATGGAGTATGCCAAAAACTGCTATGACGCTTTTGTAGACGAGATGATTCTCCATGGTACTTTTCATGCAAATGTATTTGCAACCATTCATCGTGATGCAACCAATTATCTCTTCAATAAAATGGAAGAAAAGGGAATGTACGGTTATGTTGGAAAAGTAAACATGGACTGTAATTCTCCTGAATTTCTTATTGAGACTACAGAAGAATCTCTGAACGAGACCGAAAAATATCTGGCAGCACATGAGGGAAGCAAGAAAGTAAAAACCATCCTGGCACCTCGTTTTGCTCCAACCTGCAGTGAAAAACTGATCACTGGTCTTGGAAAGCTGGCTGAGAAATATCACTGTGGTGTACATACTCATCTGGTAGAATCCATCTGGGAAGCTCAGGAAGCCTTGAAACTGTTCCCAGGATACGGCTCTGATGCAGAAATATATGAACGCGCAGGGTTGATGGATCATGGCCCTTCAATTTTTGCCCATGTAATTTTCCCATCTGAAGAAGACAAACGTATCATGAAAAAACATGGCAGCATTTCTGTACACTGTCCAGATGCGACAGTAAACATTATTGCCGGTATTATGCCTTTGCAGCAGATGGCATCTGAGGATCTAAAGATTGCCATTGGTTCTGATCTTGCAGGGGGCCATGGACTCGCCATTTATCGTCAGGTAGCAAGAGCCGTGCAGCTTTCTAAGTTAAAAGAGTTCTACGAACCAAATGAGAGCAAGACCATCACTATTACACAAGCCTTTTATCATGCTACAAAAGAAGCTGGAAGTGTATTTGGCAAGGTTGGTTCTTTTGAAACAGGCTATGCATTTAATGCCCTTGTGATCGACAATATGGAAGATCCATGGACCGAGATTACCGCACAGGAAAAGATTGAAAGATTCTGCTATACTGGAGATGATCGAAATATCCGTGCACGATATATTGATGGAGAACTATTAAAATAATAAATAATATGTAATAAAGATAACGACATTGTATGTTACAAGCGTGATATACAATGTCGTTATTTTTTTGTTTTACGAAACAAAAGAAAAATCAAGCTGATATGCCTAATTTCAAAGAATTTGTGATATACTTCTATATAGATTATAGATATTACATATCAGTATAAACCAAGGAGGCTCTTATGAAAAAGAAAATACAAGTTGAAAGGAGAATTGCGTTATGACTTACAAAGAGAAAAAGCGTTCTATGTTTCTTGGTCTGCCATGGACCTTCACTACTTATACCGTAACGGATGAGTTCATATCAATCGATTCTGGTTTACTCAACAAGGTGGAAAATGACTGCTATATGTACAAGGTAATTGATGTCCGTCTGGAAACCACTCTTATGGAACGAATCCTTGGTATCGGCACCATCCACTGCTTCACAGGTGATGTTACGGATCCTGATCTCAAATTACAGCACATAAAAAATGCCAAAGAAATTAAAGATTTTATCCTGAAACAATCCGAACAGGAAAGACTAAAAAGAAAGACCTTAAATATGCAGCATCTGGATGGTAATCCGGAAGTCAGCAGAATGGCCGCAATGGACAGCTGCAGATCATAAATAAAACTCACAGAGGTGATAGCCCACAACGGGAAATCACCTCTTTTTTATATCAATTTTCCTGATATTTTCATTTTTTTGAAATCACTAGCAGAAGTGTTAGTGATTATCTGAAATATGTCCGTATAATAATAATTACAGATAGTATTTGCAGAAAAATCTGGCAACATTTTATTCCAAAGATGAAAGGAGAATCAGGTATGAGTAAAAAAATGAAAATCTTTACAGCGGGTGCGTTAGGAATTATGATGGCAGGTCTTGTTTGTACAAATGTTTACGCATTAGACAACAAAGATGTAGTTGGTACATGGTACGCAAACAGTCTTTCTATGGACGGTATGAATGAATTTCATCCAAATGCGATCATGATGGAAATGTCAATGGAAATCAGTGAAGACGGCAAAGGTAAAGTAACAACATCTTCCGAATCAGAAGAAGCAGACGTTAATGATTTTGAATGGAAGATTGACGGAGATAACATTATCATAACCTCAGATGATGAAGTTATGGAAGGCACCTATGAAGATGGAAAAATCACAATCAGCATGGATGGAATGACCGTAACTCTTGGACAGGAAAAAGAAGAATATAAACCTTATGAACCTGGAAAAGCACTCACAGACACCAAACTTGAAGATTTTGATGGTGAATGGAGCAGTTCCATAATGTCTGCATTTGGAATGCAGGTTCCAACCGGAACACTCTTTGATATGCAATTTAATCTTACAATCGATGATGGTAAAGCAACACTTGTAACAATTGAAAGCGGAACGGAAACCACCACTGAACTTGAAGGCGATCTGGACACAAATGCCCTAGTATTAAAATCAACAGAAGAAAAAACCGAAGAAGACACCGAAGACTATTCATTATTCGATACAGATACCATGAGATTATATCTTCTTGACGATGGCAAATTATGTTTCACCTCTGCTGACAGTATGGATGATGCAGAAAAAACAGACGAAGCTGCAGACGATGAAGACAGTGAAGATTCCATGGATTGGACTGTAAAAGTATTCTTTGACAAATTGGAGAAAAAATAACATAAATTCTCTTACTCTTTGAAGGAGGTTTAAATAATGGGATTATTTGATAAAAAGAACTGTGATATCTGCGGTGAAAAAATTGGACTTTTAGGAAACCGCAAACTGGACGATGGAAATCTGTGTAAGAACTGTGCCAGCAAGCTTTCTCCTTGGTTTGAAGAAAGACGCCACAGCACCGTAGAAGATATCAAAAGACAGCTGGAATACAGAGAAAAAAACAAAAATGCTGTTCGCAGTTTCAGTATCACTCGTGAATTTTCTGCAGACAGATATCATGTGTTTATCGACGATAACAAAGGATTGTTCGCCGTAGCATTTAATATGAGCGAACAGGATAATCCGGATATCGTACCTCTGTCTGCAATAACCTCCTGTCGTTTAGACATCGATGAACAGCGAGTAGAAGAAGAATACAAAGATCAGGATGGTGAATCCAGATCTTATGTGCCACCAAGATACAACTATTCTTATGATTACAAGATAAAACTTGGCGTTAACACACCTTGGTTTGATGATATGGACTTTAAGCTTAATACCTTCTCTGTAAAAGATCACGAACGAGCTAAAATGATGAATTATGAACAGCTTGCAAATCAGATCATAACTGCACTTACCGGCGCACCGGCACCCGCATCGGTTTATAGCAATGGCATGATGAACCAGGGTTACCCACAGCAGAGCAATATGATGAACCAGGGCTATCCGCAGCAGGGCAATATGATGAACCAGGGTTACCAGCAGCAGGGTGGCATGATGAACCAGAATACACCTCAGCAGGCTTCTGGTGATACATGGGTATGCGCCTGCGGTGCCACAAACACAGGTGCTTTTTGTGAATACTGCGGATCACCAAAACCGTGATACTAAATTAAAAGGGGGAATACGGAATATGTCTGATGTTATAGAATATAAGTGTCCATCCTGTAATGCCTCGATGGTATTTGATTCTAAATCTCAGCACATGAAATGTCCGTACTGCGATACGGAAATGACGGTCGAAGAGTTTCAGCGCACGCAGAAATCCGAAGATACACAGACGACTGGAAAATCAATTTCAAACGACAACTGGTACTCAATGAGCACCGGTCAGTGGCAGAATAATGAACTGAACGGCATGCGCGTCTACAGCTGCCAGTCCTGTGGAAGTGAAATCGTAGCTGAGGAAACAACAGGAGCAACGACCTGTCCGTTCTGCAATAATAAAATAACTATGAAAGGTCAGTTTTCAGGTGATCTGAAACCAGATTATATCATCCCATTTAAACTGGATAAAAAAGCTGCCAAAGAAAACTATTATAAGCATCTGAAAGGTAAAAAATATCTTCCCAAGGTATTCAAGAAAGAAAACCATGTGGACGAAATCAAAGGCGTATATATCCCATTTTGGCTGTTTGATGTAGATGCAGATGCTCAGATTACATATGAGGCAGAAAAAGTCCACTCTCATACATCTGGTGATACGGAATATACAACACGTGAAATCTATAGTGTCTATCGTGAAGGAAGCATAAGCTTCGATCATGTTCCTGCAGATGGTTCCAGAAAAATGGATGATACACTGATGGAAGCCATTGAACCATATAATTTCCAGGAAGCAGTACCGTTTCAGCAGGCTTATCTGGCAGGTTACCTGGCTGACCGTTATGATGTCAACGTAGATGAACGTATAGACAGAGCCCGTGACAGAATTCGTGTATGTACTGAGAGAGCTTTTCGTAAAACCGTCAGAGGTTATAACGGTGGTGCCTCAGTTAAAGACAGTAATGTACAGATTCATAATGCCAGTTACTGGTATGCCATGTATCCGGTATGGCTTTTAAACACCACCTGGCACGGTCAGAAATTCACATTTGCTATGAACGGTCAGACCGGAAAAATGGTTGGAGATCTTCCGATTGACAAATCAAAATTCTGGAAATCCGTTGGAATTCGCACCGTCCTTATCTGGGGAGTGCTGTACGGTCTGAAATGTTTATTTTTAATGTAGCAGGAAGGAACAGATAATATGAAGATAAAAAAGAAAATATGGGGCTGCCTGCTTTCTCTTCTCTGTATATTTATGCTGGTACTTCCGGTAATGGCTTCTGAAAGCCCGGAAACAGATTCTGAGGTTTCTGCAGTGACTTCCGAGGAGTCTGCAGTACCTACTGAGAATCCTGCAATTCCGGCAGAACGTCAGAAACCACTTCTCGTGGATGAAGCCGGTCTTTTGACCGAAGAAGAGAGCAGTGCATTATTAAATAAACTTGAGGACATCAGCCAGAAATATGAAAATGAGGTCGGCATCGTTACCGTCAACTCTCTGGAAGGTAAAACAGCCGAGGCATATGCTGATGACTACTATGATTACAATGGCTACGGATATGGAGAAAATGATGACGGGCTGCTTCTTCTGATCAGCATGGGCGAAAGAGAATGGGCAATCTCTACTTATGGATATAGTCATACTGTAGCTTTTACAGATGCTGGTCTTGAATTCATCAGCGGTCAATTCCAGAGCAAGCTTTCCAGCGGAAACTATGCAGATGCGTTCAATTGTTTTGCTGACCAGTGTGATGATTTTCTGAGACAGGCAGCAACCGGAGAACCATATGACGTTGACAATATGCCTTCAAAAGGGAAGGTTCATCCTTTCTGGCTCGTTGCCGATTTAGTTGTCGCTTTTCTGATTTCTTTTGGACTCGTTAAATCAAAATCAAAGAATCTTAAATCCGTAAAAAAACAGGAATCCGCAGAAGCTTATGAGCGTAAAGGTTCCATGTCGCTTCGAAGATCAACTGACAGTTTTGTCAACAGGATTGTCACTCAAAGAACTATTAGAAATGAAAAAGACAGTTCTTCCAGTTCCTCTGGCGGAAGCTCATCACATACAAGTTCTTCCGGCCGTTCCCACGGCGGAGCCAGCGGCAAATTCTGACAACAGATAGCAAATCCGAAAAACTTTGTCATTGCTCAATATTCAGGCATTATAGTATAATGTAGTTAACAGGTTACCGCTCAATATCCGACCGGTAACCTGCATACTTTAGATACTTTTTTCTGGAAAGGGATCGTAATGCCATATCATAAGAAAAGGTTTTTATCATATACGATTGTTATATTATGCTTTTTGACAGCGTATACATGCAGGCTAATTCACACCAATAATTCTTTAATACAAGCTTTAGTTGATCAGAGCCGTACCAGTATTTATCTTGGAATGTATTGTGCATGGGTCATTTATCTGAACAAACATGTTGTATATAAAAGAATGCGTCAGTGCCTGACGGTCATTGGCTGTTTAATGGTATTCTGGTTTTTTCTGCGCACTGTAAAATACCATATTTTTCAGGATCCTCTTAGCACACACATTTGTTGGTATCTGTATTATTTTCCAATGATCCTGATTCCCACTTTAGGTTTAAATGCTTCCTTTCTTTTGGAAGAAGAACATGACAAAGTAAAAAAGAGAAGTATCTTCTTACTATTCTCGGCTATGTTGCTGATCATATCCGTATTTACAAATGATCTGCATCAGCAGGTCTTTCATTTTTATCTGAATCCACCTTATTCAGACAAAAATTACAGCTATGGATTTCTCTTTTTTGTAATACAGGGATGGATTATATTTTGTCTCATTGCAATGGACATAATACTTATTCACAAAAGCAAAATCTCCGGCAAAAAACGTTTCTGGCTTCCGGTAATACCTGGTATTATACTTCTGGCATGGAACATTGCAAATATTCTCCGGGTGCCTATGATCAGCACCATTGCAGGCGATCTGACTGCAATCTGCTGTCTTTGTATAGCTGCCATCTTCCAAAGCTGCATCCTTTGTGGTCTGATTCCTACCAACAGCCGCTACTTTGAATTATTCCAGTCAAATGGCAGTCTGGATGCAGAGATTACAGATAACACTTTTCATCGATATTATTATTCCGGAAACTTTCCAAAACTTACCGAGGAATTGCGTGAATGTGTGATTGCCAATTCTTCAATACAAGAGAATGGAGTTTTGATCAAACATATTCCTGTTAAAGGCGGGCATTTATTCTGGACAGAAGATATTTCTGTACTTCTGGATCAGTACCAGGATATTGAAGAACAGCAGGAAGAATTAACCGAACGAAACCAGCTTTTACAGATGACTTATCAAAAAGAAGCTGCGAGAAAAAAACTAGAAGAACAGAACCGACTTTTAAATATGATTCAGGATCAGACATACAAACAGTATGAGCTGCTTTCCTCATATATGAAAAAGCTTGAACAAACTGAATCCAGAGAAGAATATGATATGCTCCTGAGTAAGATTGTAGTCGTAGGAACCTATTTGAAAAGAAGAAAAAATCTTGTACTTACCAGATACAGTTCACAAGGAGATTCTCTTACTATGGCCGATCTGAAGCAGAGTCTTGCAGAATCCTGCGAAAATCTGAAACTATGCAGGATCCGTGCAGCTTATTATGTACAGGATAAAGAAAAGCAGCTTCAAGCAGATGATATTCTGAACTGCTATGACTTTTTTGAATGGCTGATTGAACAGCTTTTTGATGTTATAAATTCAGTCTTTTTCCGTGTAACCCAGATTGACGAAAAACTACAGATTTCTGTCCATGTTATGAGTTCAACAGATATTCATAATTTTCTGAAAGAACGACCTGAACTTTTAATACAGCAGGAGGAGGAACAGGAATGGTTTATTCGATGTCCGCTCTCATAAATGATACCATAAAATTACAAAATGTTCTTATGATCCTTATGGAAATATGTCTGATTCTTGAATTTATCCTACTATTTTCAAGAATTATGCGTGCTGTTGAAAAATGGAAGATAGCTGTTTCCGCATCATGGCTGATCATTTCTTTTCTTATTATGGCCGGACTTTTGAATGACCATCGACACAGACTGGATAAACCTCCGCATAAACCTATCTTTTATTCATTTCCGGCATATGCATTGGTGATCATAATTGTTCTGCTGACTGTTTATCTTATTCTGGCAATTTGCAAAGAACTTAAGGAATACCATAATACAT
>PPYE01385409.1_pt1 | contig 13418 bp, 18 predicted proteins | sample 1559881 | NCBI WGS metagenome assembly PPYE01 (sample SAMN08240022, study PRJNA423297) | Human gut metagenome, whole genome shotgun sequencing project.
ATTATAGATAAAGCATATGTTTCAACATCTGATAGGAATGATTTTGATAGAGAACTAGAGGCAATGCTTAAAAGTAGATTATGTTTATTAGAAAATAAGTATAATCTTCTTAATTCAAATTCTTCAAAAGATTGTGAACTAAATAATGAGATAAAAAGGCATATTAGCTCATTTCATAACACAAGTAAAATGCAGTTAATAATAGGGGCTGTTGGGTCTGGAAAATCACTATTCATAAAAAGGTTTTATACTAAACTATTGGATGAAGAAATTAGAAAAAATTCTATTTGGGCTTTTATAAACTTCAATGTTGGTTACGAAACAAAAGAGATATTAGAAGATTGGGTTGCAAAGCAGTTTATTGAAGAAATTGAAAAAAATGCTGCAATACAAGGAATTAACATTCTTGATGAAATAGAAAATGTTTTTGCTACAGAAATAAATCGTAGGAGAGTTCAATATAATATGTTGAAAGGTATTTCTGAGGAGAAATACAAAGAAAGATTGGCAAATGATTTATTAGAATGGCAAAATGACAAAAAAATGTATCTAACCTGTCTTTCTCGTTATTTATCAGGGGAAAAAGGTATCACTATCATTGTAGTCTTTGATAATGTTGATAGGCAAGATTCTGAAGTACAATTAAAAATTTTTCAAGTTGCAAAATGGCTATTGGATGAAACGAAATCATTGGGATTAATGGATTTAAGAGATACAACGTATGAAACATATAAAAGTCAACCACCTTTGGACGCTTTTGTGAATAGTAGTAATTTTTATATCACTCCTCCTTATTTGCAACGAATTATTTCAAGACGTTTAATTTTGGCAGCCCAAAAGATTAAAGAAGAATGTGATGGGGATTTAGAGGCTATTTTGCATAGTGGTGCAATTGTTAAATATAGTCCAGACAAACTACAAGATTATTTTACATCAATTTTTAAGTTAATCTCTAAAGATAATGGAAAAAGACTTCTTGGTGCATTGTCAAATAATAATATAAGGGCCGTATTAAATGTCTTCTCTCAGATTTTAAAATCAGGACACGTTGATGCGGAGAAATTTATAAGTTCTGATTATTCTAATGAATGTACAAATAATGAAATTAAAGTTGCTGAGAATGAGCTTATTAGAGCTATTATGCGAGGTAGTTACAAGTATTATACTGAAAAAAGTATAATTACTAATATATACGGAAGTTTAAATAATGCGAAAAAACATAATAGTTTTTTAATTCTGCAATGCTTACTATTTTTGAACAAAAATTTTTCCAATCAGGGCGATAAACTTTTAAAAGGTTTTTTCTATTGTAATACAGTGATTGATAAGTTGGAAAAATATGGTTTTTTACACGATGACATAATGAATACTTTAAAATATCTGCTTAAAAATAAAATGATATTTTCTGAACGGTGTGAAGCCGAGAACTTACAAGATGATGATTTAATTCAAATTGCTCCGTCAGGATTCTTACATTTAACCTTTTTATCAAAGAGATTAGAATATGTTTCGTCTTGTGCTTATTGTTCTCGCATAAGAGATAAAGATGTTGCTGAACGGATAGGTGAATTATGGGAAATATCCAAAGATAATAAAGATATTAAAAAAATTAGAAAAAAAGAAGTTGTTTCTTTGTTGATAGATTCTATTGAAAAAGAATTTAATGATTTAAAAAGCAGTAATCCTTTTTTTGATGCAGATTCAGAATGGATACTTGAAATTATAAATAATGCAAAAGAAGCTATTCATTGGGAACCTTATAATACGACTGACACACAAAGTCTCTTACCATTGAATTAATAAGTACCAATAATAGCATATTTCCAGTAATTTTATAAAAAGGAACATATAAAATCATCCTCAAAGTTAATTTTACTGTAACGTTCAACTATACCCTATTTTTACATTTACAAAAGTGTAAAATCTAAATCATTTCGCTTGATAATTTTACAATTGTAAAATATATTCTCAAATATGAATTTTACATATTTAGGATTGAATGATGATTTTTAACTACGTAAGAGTTTCTACGATTGAACAAAATATCGAACGTCAGTTAAGAGATGTTGTTTGCGACAGGGTATATGAAGAGAAAGTTAGCGGTAAGGATACCAACCGCCCCCAATTGCAAGCGATGCTCTCAAATATTCGTTCAGGAGATATTATCAACATTCACGAAATGAGCCGTTTGGCTCGTAATACTCGTGATTTGTTAAATCTGGTTGAAGAAATTACCTCAAAAGGAGCAACAATTGTTTTTCATAAGGAGAACTTGACTTTCAAAGGAAATGAAAAACAAGACCCATATCAAAAAATGATGATGACTATGCTTGGAGCAGTGGCAGAGTTGGAACGCAATTTAATATTGGAACGCCAGCGAGAGGGAATTGCTCTTGCTAAGCTGCACAACAAGTATAAAGGCGGTCAGCCTAAGCTAACCACCGAACAGGTTACAGAACTAACCACACTTTACAAGCAAGGAATGCCTATCGCTCATATTGCCAAGCACTTCAAAATTTCCCGCCCAACTGTGTATAGCTATTTAAGAAATGACGAAAAGTAAAATGACAAAAGAAGATTTGAAAACATTACGAGAACAAGAGAATGCTGAAATTATACAACATCTAGAAGCAATTTCTGAAATTATTGCCAACAAATGCAAAAGATGTGATACTGTTCTTGGTTGCTCAGGCTGTGTTTTCAGTAAAGGCGAGATGAAGGGCAATATTGAACACGCTCGTGCATTAATCAAGAAAATTATCTAATTAATTGGTATTCTTGTCCTGTTTCAGTAATTTCTTTACTTCTTTATCAAAGTCAGATTCTATTTGTTGGGTTTTATTAAATACGTCATATTCTTTTTCTGCTTTGGTTTTGGCTTGTTTTTGAGATATTTTACCTTTATTGCCCTCAGGGAGAATGTCATACTTGCGGAATGCTAAAAACTCATTGACGCTTTTAGCAAACTCTTGCATCGTAAAAGTATTTTCACGTTCAATTAAGTCTTCAATATAATCAAAATATCCAGAAACTGTTCGTTCTAAGCGTTGAATTTCTTTCTCAAGCAAATAGTTCTTAGCAACAGATACATCTGACTTCAAGATTCTGCCATTGGGTGAATGTTTCCAAGTTGTCAGCCCCATATGTTCTTTAGTATGGTCTGCCTTCGTGTAAATGATTTCTGCCGCTGTTTGCCCCGTAATGGCATAATGGAACTTGTTTTGCACAGTGGCATAAAAATCTTGTGTTATTTGCGAATCCTTATCGTAATCAATAGAACATTCAGCAAAAATATCTGTAATTTGTTGATAGATACGACGTTCGGACGCTCTGATTGAACGAACTCTCTCCAATAATTCACGAAAATAGTCTTTTCCAAAAGCATCTTTTCCTTGTTTCAACCGTTCATCATCCAAAACAAAACCTTTTTGAATGTATTCTTTAAGAACTTTTGTCGCCCAGATTCTGAAATGTGTAGCTTGAATTGAATTAACCCGATAGCCTACGGAAATAATAGCATCAAGATTATAAAAATTTGTTGGATAATTTTTACCATCTGCGGCAGTTGCCGAGATTTTCTCGGTAACTGAATCTTTTTCTAATTCTCCTGCTTCAAATATATTTTTCAGGTGCAAAGAAATGTTATCAGATGAACATCCAAACAGTTCTGCCATAGATTTTTGTGTAAGCCATATTGTATCATCTTTGATAACAGCATTGACTTTCACATCCTTATCTGGAGTTTTATATATTAGAAAATTAAACCCGTTTGTCATTTTTATAAACCTTTATACAATTTTTTCTATAGTAATATAATCAATTTAAAATATGGTGAATCATTTATGAAAGTTTTGCCATACTTCTTGAAAAATTAGATTAACCACACTCCACGAGCAAGGAATGCCTATCGCACGCATTGCTAAGCACTTCAAAATTTCCCGCCCAACTGTGTATAGTTATTTGAAAAATTAAAGGAGATGCTGACTTCCTTGTTAAATTGATAGTGTAAGAATAGATTGTGTGCATTTTTATGTTAGTTTAAATTTAGTATTAGTTATTCGAAAATTTCGAATAACTGGATTAATTTAATCTATTCTCAGCTTGAACTATCTGAAAATATCTTTTAATTACCTTTCAATAGCCAATCCGTAAGGCTTATGATTTTGATACCATCTTCAATTGTTCCTGTTTGTAAAATATCTGTTGTCAGAATAACCTTCGGATATTTCATTTTCAAAAGGACCTATTTGAATAAATGTTTCTGTGCAGAGTTCTCCTGGCGTAGCCAGGACTGGCGTAGCCAGGACTGGCGTAGCAGGTACTTCACCAATCTCCCCACAACCATAGCTTTCTGAAATGAATATTTTATATCTGTTTAATCCTTCATTTTTAGTAAAAGGATAATCTTGAGGTAAGAATTTGTATATGCGTTTTAATTTTTCATCCAATCCTAACAACCGATACCCATCTTTTATCGGGGCATCACTCATTGGCGGTAATTTATATTTTTCCCTTGATTTAATCGCATCACCCGCCAAACTATATGGTTTGCGCGGTGATGCGATTAAATCAAAAGTTTTTTCGCAATGTTTTTGTACTTTGTTTTTTATTGAAACAAGCACATTTTCTCGAATAAAAATATCATCTCCTTCTTCTAACAAAAATCTTTTGCTATGAGATACACTATTTATATTATGACGATATACACCACATTCTTCATTATGCGTATTATCCCATAAAAAGTAATTTACCCCACCCTTAATATCTACATTATTAAAACAATCTGAAGAGTTTGCAAAGTCGTGTAAAATAGCCATTCTTTTATCACGAAGCATATTTTCACGAAAATCATCTAATCCTTTTCCTCCAGTCATCCAACGAGAAGGAGTAATCATTGAGATATACTTCATAGAAATCTTTTTTGCTTGTTCTATAAACAGTTGATATACAGGCTTTGCACTTGCTTGTGCCCCACCATCACTAACTTGATACGGAGGGTTTTCTTTACCGATGCCTTTATATTTAGCCAATCGCTTTTCTGATAATAAATCTGTTATTTCATCCATCTTACCGAGTCCCTTTATAAATTTAGTGTATTATAACTATCTCTATTTAAAATAAAATGAATCTTCCTGAAATATTCAAAAATACATATTAATTAAGATTTTTGCTTTAACTCCAATAAAATCTAACACTTTGATTTTAGGACCAAATCTTGACATTTTATAAATTTTCATTTATATATAGTTTATATATTTTAATGAATATTCTATGAGGCTAAAATGAAGCGTGGAAAATCTAAATTATTATCAGACACAGATGTAAAAAATTGTCTTCGGTTTATCAATGATATGCCATCACATCGGGAACGAACCAGATTAATGTTCTTGATGATGTTGATGACCTCTCTTCGTATCCATTCCATCCAAAAATTGACTCTTGGACAAGTTTATGATGAAAACTTCAATCCTGTGGAATCATTTTTGCTGCAACCAGAGCAAAATAAAGGTGGAAAAAAGGCTCTGCAAGTCTATTTAAACAATACCTTGAAACAGGAATTAAAAAAATATGCCAAATTCTTACATTCAGATAAGTATCTTCAACCTAAAATGAATGATTACCTATTCAAATCAAATAAAGGTTCTTATCTTTCAAAACAACAGATAATCCATATTTTCCGCCAGATTTTTGATGCTGTTGGACTTGATAAGCAATACCGTGTTCATTCTCTTCGAGCAACTTGTTTAACAAAATTAATGGATGCCAATTAATCTATCCTTTTTCAACAGTTTCATAACATTATTAGGAGTATATGAAAAGTCTTGATTATAATCAAAACTTTCTAAAATACTGATGGATGCAGAATTTAGAACTTCATTATTTTTAAGATTTACCAAAATAAAAGCACCACCAGCGGCATTAAATTTTTCAATTTCTTCCGCCAACACACTATAATTTCTTTTACAAATGGCCGCATCTGTATTGCAGGTGTCCGCAAAAGATTTATTGTTGGTAATGTTATTATGAGAACATCCCATCAAAATCAAAGCAACTATCCAAAAAACTGTTTTTTTCATATTTTATCCTATCTAACCATTGCGATGCATTGGTTCTTTTTATTGACATCGGAAATTCTATAACAGACGCCTTTTTGCCTTTTAAGCTTCGCCAAACAGAAATTTTTATCATCAGAATTTGATATGCGGTAGCAATATCCCTCATCATTCTTGGTTTCAGCTAAGCAAGCATATTTCAGGTCTGAATCGGAAATATTATAACAGTTTGCAAGACAGCTATTTGTTATTATCAGTCCAGTAGCTAAGGCAAATAAAAAAATTTTCATAACAAAATCCTCTAAATATCTTTTAGCTCATCCAATACACTTTGGATACCCTGTTTGAGCCATATAAAGCATCCGTTCACCAGAAATATTTTGATTTAGTTCTGCAAGAGAAACGCCAACACTAATTAAAAATTTATTTTGTAAAGAAATATTGTCAAAAATACTTTTTATAACTTCTTCAATTTCATTGGTCTCCAATGTCCTCCTCATAGTATCAATGCAGTTTAGAAGGTCATTAATGGCTGTTTCATTATCTGCTTGGTTATGATTAATAATTTCCAATAGTCTTTTGTAACTCTCTTCTGCTTTTGGAGAAGAAAACTTTAGATTAGAACTCAAAACTGAGGAAGATGGGGTGCTTTTGATTGGCTTCCCGTTGCTCGGGGATTTAATAGTAGTAATTAATAAACTACCAACAATAACCACAAGCAATGATTTTATAACCAACTTTTTTATATTTTGGGTACGTTCTTCTTGGGATTTTTTCTGCTCTTTACCCATAAAAATGGTTATTATTTCTTTGATATATAGACCACTCCATACAGATATAATCCCCAACATTATAAATACTAACATTTTCACTCCGTTTCCGCCAATTCAATTACCGTAACACCTTTATTTTTTGCTCTCTTGCAAACCTCAAATGCTCTTCCTTCCAATTGATTATAGGCAATAATGAAATCAGTATTTTCTATAATCCAGTTATTGCGATGTACAATGCACCAACGTTTGTAACCAATAGCCGCTTTGTCAGGAAGTACAATTTCGTCACAATACCGTGTCCCATCATTGGCTTCCCTCATATTTGAAACAACGAGTATTATTCTAACGGTTGGATTCTCTTTCCAGACACCCAAAACAGCATTGTACGCATCATTTTCATATGCACCGATACAACCGACATAAAAAGTATCCACATTTTCTTCAGCAACAAGACGAAGGGCTTGTTCTTTTACTTGGTCAACAATGTCGCTTCTGCTCCATTTATAGTCATTTCCAAAAAATGCACAGCTTTTACTCATTGGAATTTCTTTCAGAATAGAAGTGTTTTTTTAAGGATACATAAACCAACAATAAAATCAACCCTTTTTTTATAATTATTCGCTTTAGTTCCTTTCGCCCATTTCAAAATATATAAAGGGCATCAACACAAGTAAAACCAATGGTTTCAAGGGGTTTAGCATAAGAAAGCTCATTTCTTTCAAATAGATAAAGAGAAATAGATACACAATTGTTCATTAAAAATGCCCCTCTATTTTTCATTAACTCTTTGAAATCCCGATAAATATATATAAAAAGGGAAAAAGATGACAGTAATCGCATATATCAGGAAAAGCACAGATAAACAATCTTTTGAGCACCAGGAATTTGAAATAAAAGAATACGCAAAGAAAAATAATCTCAAAATAGACAGGTGGATAGAAGAAAGTATATCAAGCCGTAAAGAACTTAAAAAAAGAAAGTTAGGCGAATTATTAGAAGAATTACAAGAGGGGGATTGTCTTATATGTAGTGAAATTTCAAGAATTGGAAGGTCTTTATTGGAGGTAATGGGTATATTACAAACTTGCTTATCTAAAAATTGTCTGGTTATTACAATAAAAGAAAATTATCATTTAGGCAATGATTTACAATCGCAAGTTTTGGCATTTGCCTTTGGCTTATCAAGTCAAATTGAAAGAGATTTAATCTCTCAAAGGACAAAATCCGCATTAGATGCTAAAAAAGCCATTGGTGTTAAACTTGGTCGTCCTTTTTGTGCTGCGTCAAAAAAATTAAAATTATCTAAAAACACCAAAAGAATAAGAGATTTGTTAGATAAAAAAGTGCCTAAAGCACAAATCGCCAGAATTATGGGTGTTCAAAAAATAACATTAAGAAGATTTATTAAACGAATGGGATGGAGTGATTAGTAAAAAACCAGAGTATTAACTCTGGTTTTGCTATGAAATTATTATTTTGCCAAATCCAGCAATAGTTCTTTTGCTGTGGAATTTTGGGTAATATCTGCTATATCAAAGGCATCAAATTCATATTCAGCACAAACATCTCCAGCGAATGCGCCATAATAATGGAGAAGAGCCATATTGTATAATTGACCATTAAAAGTTGCCACCATCAATGGTGTAACTCCCATATCATCAGGAATATTTGGAGATGCACCCTTTTCCAATAAATATTCAATCATTTTTCTGTTGTTTCTTTTGACTGCCATCATCAGTGCTGTTTCACCGTTCGCATTAACTACATCAATACCTTCACCCATTTCTAACATTCTATCTACCACAACAGTTTTTTCAAAAAATGGAATATTGGGATTCACAACCAAAGCCATTAAATGAGTATAGTCATCAATATGCTTAAATTTCATCGTGCTTCTATCTATAATTTTGAGTAAATCCGTGTAATCAGCAGAAGCTAAAAAGTGTATCAAAAATGACTCTACATCAAACAAAGGCTCAAATTGCTTTAAATTGTCATACTCTGGAATTTCCTGCAAATGTCTAAGCACTTCGGCCAACTTCCTCTCTGCTTTCATATGATAAGGCAGTGGTTTAGATGAATTTAATATTAGGTCTATTTGTTCAATCAATTCTTCAAAAACTATATCTTCTCTCATTCTTAATCCTTTGAAGCCATATCATATAAGGTTTTTGATAATTGTTCCTGCCAATGGGGAAGTTGCTTTTTTCTATTTAAATTTACAAATAAAGCCCAACTTGAAGAAATGCTTGGCTTTTTATTTTGCCATACCAGAGAGCCCAAATAATTACTACATCTATTCAAATATCTGGTGCTAAAATCTCTCCTACTTTTTATCTTCTGCTCTTGTAGCAACTCATCTGCAATGTTTAGGAACATTTCTAAATATTGATTTTTCTTATTGTTATTCATCAAATCTCCTTATTTTTGATAATAATATTTATCAGTTGGGAGAAAAGATTAGATGATTTTGAAAATTAATGTCTTTTATCTGGTAGTAAAACCAACCATCACTGAAAATTTTATCAAGAAAAACTGTTCCACTCATTTGAACTGTTTTCCAGAGGATTTTTATTGCTTGCTCTTCGTCATATATAAATTCATCTGTCATTGATTTTTGTGGATGTTTAATGGATAAATGTGCGTGAATATTGCTTTCAAAATGTTCAACAGTTCCAATGTAATTCATTGTCTTATATTTAGAAGCATCTCTTCCAAGAGTATAGGCACAATATAATTTCCACCATTCATTCACTTTATTTTGAATCATCTGTAAGTTAAATAATCCTGATAAATTAACAGGATTGAAGTTTAAAGTGAGTGCTAAATTAAATCCATTGGCTGGATTATTTAATGTATTGATAATTTCCTGCCGATATGGAGTAATTGGTTTATTAAATTCTTTTTTTCTATGGGATTCTTTGTATTTTTTTATTTCATTTCTTTTGGTTTCTTTAAATTTATTCATTAACTGAATGTTGTTGTTTTTTAACATTTGTTGGTGGAATTTAATTAAATCCAGTTCTTTTTCTTCAATGGTTGGTTCTGTGTATTTTACTGAAGTTGCTGTTATCAAATGGTCTTCATTTATTACAGTGAATTTTTCTTTATATTGTTCCAAATGATTTTTGAAGTTGTTTAATCTGTTCATTTCCATAATATCTCCTTAATAATTTAGATAATAAAGTTCTAATGCTCCTCTTGTTGGAAGAGAAAGCCTAAAAACTTACAAAAAGTAGGGAAATTAATGTCTAAAAGTCCATTAATATTTATCATTGATAATTTTATTTATCAGCGATGGCAAAATAGTATCATATATAGGGAGTGGATTTCATTATTATTTTAAAATAAAAAACGCCAAAACCTTGACATTTAAAATTTTTATGATAAAAAGGTTATCGTAGCGTTCAAACGCATTATTCAATCTTTTCTCCTAAAACTTGCCGTGCAAGTGACAGGTAGTGACTTTACCGACAGATAAAAATTTTCAAATAAACACAATTTTAAAGATAGAAACAAATTTTCTATAAGGTTTGTTATACTTTAAATTTAACCACTACTAAGGAGAAAGAAATGAAATCTTGGGAAATCCATAACTTAAAAGTTGATGAATATATTAAAAATCACCGAAGCGAATATGGTTATTTAGACTATCTCAAACTGAAAAAATCTCAGGATGAAGAAACCAAAAAGTTTGGTTTTAAAAATTACAAAGAATATCTTGAATATGAAGAGGAACATTGGGAATTAGTGTAGGGGATGTTCTATAAGGACCCACAGGCTCCATTTTTGGAGCCGACAAACAAATTATTTTTATATAAAATTATTAAATCATAAAAATTTGGGAGAAACTATAATGGAGAATGAAATAAAATTTAAAGAATATAAAATTTATAAAAGAGGAAACTCTTGGTACCTATACCTTGATAAAAATCTAACTGGTAAACCTATCCGCAAAAGTTTAAAAACCAGTATTCAAACCGAAGCAATAGAATTCGCAAAAGAAATATTCAAACAAATTAAAGGGGATACCGAAGAAAATCGTGTTTACAGCAACAGTTTTCAAGCCAATGCGAATGAATTTCTATCTACTACAAAAAATCCTCAACATAGAGAATATATGAATCGTTGTTTTATTCCCTATTTTACCAATAAAATAGGGCAAAAAAGCAAAATTAACGACATAAAAAAATTAACAAATTTAGATTTAATCAAATATGTTGATTACCGCCGAAAAATTCCATCAAAAAGAAAAAACAATAATACAGGTATGCCTGTTAAACCAGCAACCATTATAAGAGAAAATAATACGTTGCGGACATTTTTCAAATGGTGTTATGAAAATGAACGGATTAATAAGCCGTTAAAACTTCCAACAATCAAATGTAAAGAAAATGTTTTTGATGAAAATGGAAAACCAATTTTTGATGATTTATCTGGACATAGAGATGCCTTTAGTGATGATGAAATTAAATTAATATTAAATACTCTTTTGAAAGAGATAAGAAAAGAAGTTAATAGACATACTCAAAGACGGAAAATTTTATTGTATTACTATATCAATATTCTACACCAAACAGGCATTAGAATGTGTGAATTGCGAAACGTTGTATGGGCTCAATTTGTTCCTGAATATCGTGAAGGTGGGTTATTGCGTGATGTGTATTCAGGAAAACAAAAAAAGAAGAGAAGCATTGCCATATCCCCTGAACTATCAAATCTATTGTTGAAATTAAAAAACAAACAGAAAAATTTCTGTAAAGCTCATAATCTACCGTTTGATGAAAACACGGTAAAAATCATCAGCCAATGCAACAGCAATTTAGAGCTTAATAAATATGAATTAGTGGCGGTTAAAGAATTGGATAACGGATTCCGTAGGTTGCTTGGTAGATGCAACATTAAGCATAAAAACAATAAAGTATTGTATTCTTTTAGGCACTCATATATAACCGCGTTAGTTGAAAACAAAACCCCAATATTAAATATAGCCAAACAATGCGGTACAGGAACTAAAATGATAGAAGAATACTACGACCAATCTTCACATTTGCAAGATATGGCTCTACTTTTCATAAAGACTCCAAAATTGGATGAAAAATAAATCAAAAAATCCTAAATAACTCCAAATCGGGAGTTATTTTTTTATCTAACTCATTGTTTGTTTTACACAATGAGTTATTTTTTACACAAAAACTGTGCAAAAAATTGTGCAAAATAGATGTTCGTGTCGTAGGAAATATGATACTTAACACATTGAAAAATAAGGATTATATGTGTGTAAAAGATTCTGTGCAACAAAAAAAAGAGGAACTAAATTCCTCTCTAAAAACTTTTCTTATAAGTTATTGTTTTTTCTTTATAAATTGGAGCGGGTGAAGGGATTCGAACCCTCGACATCAACCTTGGCAAGGTTGCGCTCTACCCCTGAGCTACGCCCGCATCGTTAGAACGACATATTTAATACCATAAGCAAAAAATTTTGCAAGCATTTTTTTTAGAAAATTTGATATTTTTTTTGCAATCTTCACCTTTCGCTTCTATATTCAAACAGAAACAATAAATTATTAACCTCAAAATCCTATAATTATGCTGACCGCTTTTTATAATCTCGGCCCGCCCGAACAATGTCTCGTTATCGGCGCACTGATCGCGGCTCTTTATTGCCTGGCGTTTTTGCTTTTGCATCCGCTGTGGATTCGCCAACGAATACAAAACTGCAATTGGCGGCGCTATCAAAAGAAAATTTTGATCGCCCGCATCGGTATGATCGCCATCATTGTATCTACGGCCATTGCCGCCGTTTACCTCGAAAGCCGCAGTTGGAAAAAAACCGCCATCATTGCCGGACTGATCGCCTGTTACATTCTGATGCGCTGCGAACAGTCCCGCCGGAAGAAAAAGCATTAAAACATGCCCGTTCAAAAGTTCCGCCCTCAGAGCGGAACTTTTTTATAACGTTTCTTTTTTTATGACATTTCTGACGGGAAACTCCGGATTTGCCCGAAGATGAACGCTTTAGTACCGTGACGACGACGCTCCGTGCCTTTGATTATGGACAAACCGACAGCTTTGCATCGGTTTCACCCCGGTTTACCCGGGAAATATTTATTGCCGTTAACATTTTACCGTCCACGGTATTTCTTGCGTCCGATTTCCTCTTGCGCTTTTCCGCCTCCCGTTTCCGCCATACCCGGCCGGCCTTCTCCGTTCCGCGTATTCCGTTACCTGCGTTTTCTTCTCCTTTTTACACCGCCTTCTTCCCATCGCCGTTTTTTTCCGACCCCTTCTTTTCTTTCCAAAACCTGATTAAATTTCAGCTTGCCAACAAGCGGTAACTTCTTTAATATCAACCCTGCATCCGGGAGGCCGGGTGTGGTGTCTAACAAACATCTTCAATGTAAAAATCCTTCTTTCGGAAGGAGTGCTGGTAATATGCTGAATAACGGCGATTGCATACGTTGACAGTTTATTAGCTCCTTCCGCCTAAGGGTTTTCCCCGGGCGGTTTTGTTTTTTTTACCATAAACAAAATCAAGGGAGTTTCAAACTATGTTTAACGATAAAATCAAAAGAATAATCGGACAAGAACT
>PPYE01433417.1_pt1 | contig 13418 bp, 11 predicted proteins | sample 1559881 | NCBI WGS metagenome assembly PPYE01 (sample SAMN08240022, study PRJNA423297) | Human gut metagenome, whole genome shotgun sequencing project.
CCTTCGCCGGGGGTCCAGGGACCAGGAGGTCCCTGGTGAGTCTTTGGTGACTTTCTTCTCATAAGAAAGTCACCCGGGGTTGGAGGGGCGGAGCGCCCTCCTCTTGGGAGTAGAAGCCAAGTCTGACGACTTGCTCCCGAGGGGGCAGCACCTCTGGTGCGCCCCCTCGCAAGGAAGGAGTTCCGCCGCTAGATGAGCGAAATGTACCCTTCCTCCACCGGCTGAAAGCGGTTGTCCAAAAGGCTGTCGAAGACGACGCTGCCTTCTGGATTAAAAAGAAGGAGCCGTCTCCCTTCGGGAATGGCGGGCAGCTCGGTGAGCTTGTAATCCAGGCGGTAGAGCTGGTTCTCTTCGCCGCGGGGAGCAAAGGCTTGCCCCTGCCAGCTTTCCAGCGAGGCGGTGTCCCGGTAGCGGTAGCCGCTGCACTCGCAGGTTTCTGCGCCGTCCTGTTCCTCAAAATAGAGGTTGAGCAGGTCGCGGCCGGCCTGCCAGGGCAGGTTGATGGCGCCGCAGGCCAGCTGATCGGAGGGTTTGCCGTTGATGTAAGGGGTGAGCGGGATCTCAAAATAAGGCTGCTTGCCTTCGCGGCTGTCGTTGACAAAGGAGGCGATCAGCAGTCCGGGCACCTCGTTGTTGGTCAGCAGCTGGAAGGCGTTGAGCTCGCTGTTGCCAATGATGTCCTCCGCAAAGACGTTGGCAATCAGATACTGCTTGCCGATGCGCGCCTTCCAGGCCTCCGGCAGCGGCTGGCAGAGACAGTCGTCGGCCTTGATGGCCAGGGGGAAGGAGCGGTTCTGCACCTTTGCCATCAGGTATCGCTTGCCCTCGTGCTGATAAAAGAAGAAGCGGTAATCGGGCTTCCAGACCATCTCTCCGTCCTGATACAGCAGGTTGGTGTACAGCTTTTTGGAGCCGCCGCGCATATCCTCTGCGAGGATATCCACCCGCGCCCCCTCGATCAGCACCCGCAGCGAACGGCCGCCGGTGAGGTACAGGCCCTGGTAGTTCTCAGCGTCCTGCTGTGGGACGGGCTGGTGATTTTTCCAGATGTTAACGTCGCGCTCCAGCATGGCGACGGCAAATAGCTGCAAAATCTCCGCTTTGACGTCGGTGCCGCAGTCGTAGGTGGCGGAGATAGCCAGCACGGCATTGTACTGCGGGATGACGATCAGGCGGGAAGAAAATTCCTTGGTGCCGCCTCCCTTTTCCAGCACGCCGCAGCCTAAGGCGTAGGTCTCATGCGGCATGTCCACCGAGTCCCAGCCAAGGCCGTAGTTCTGGGAAAAGCCGTCCGCAGGCAGGAAGGTGGTACCCTGGGGCTTGTCGATCTCCTGCTTGCTCTGCTCGCTGACGACCTCGTTTTCGGTCAAAAAGAGCTGGCCAAACTTGCACAGGTCGGCCATGGTGGTGCCGATGCCGCCCGCTCCCTCCGGGCCGATGCTCTCCGGCGGCATGCCGACGATGAAGGTGTGCTGGTAGTCGTGGTTGCGCTGGGAGGACTGGCGGCTGGAGTGCGCGCCGATCGGCTCGGTGATGTACTGCTTGCAGTATTCGCCGTAGCTCATGCCGCTGACCTGCGCGACTACCATCTCCGCCAGGGTAAAGCCGTCGTTGCAGTAGACCGAGAAGGCACCCGGCTCGCTGTGCAGCGCGCTGTGGGCCAGAAAACGGTAGACCTCCTCGTAATAATCCTCGTCCCGGCGGGGGCGGCTGGCAGCAAGCCAGCGCCACTGGGTGCCGGGCAGTCCGCAGGAGTGGCTCAGGCAGTGGCGGAGGGTGATCTTTTTGTACCGCTCGTCCGGCATCCAGAAGCGGGGGAGGTATTCGCAGACGGGGCGGTCCAGCTCGAGCAGGCCGCGCTCGACCAGCTGCATGACAGCCACCGCGCAGTAGACCTTGGAGATGGAACCGACGTTGTAGGTGCCGCCGCGGATGGGGTTGCGGCCCATCGAATCCTCGGCGGTGATTTGCCCATCGATCATGATGGCGTAGGCGGCGGAGGAACATTTCTCCGAAAGGTCGCGCTGTAAAAGGGCGGAAAGGCGCTGGGTTAATGCGTTCATCATCAAAACTCCTTTGTATCAAATATTGTGGACCTGCAAGAAGGCCCGTGTAAAAAATCCGGTACATCCATTGTACCGGATTTTTACAGGACGAACCCGTTCTTTTTTTAGGAAAGGTTCGCGTCAAGAGAGGACAGGGTTATTGGGCGGCCTCATATTCGGCCTTGATGGCTTCGATTTCAGCGGTGGTGTAGCCGTCAGCGTTGGTCTCCCAGTTTTTCATCTTGCCGTTCTGCCAGGCGAAGATGGCGTTGACGGTGCTGTAAGGGTCTATCTTGGTTAGGCACAGGCTGACAGGATAGTAGGAAGGGATTACCAAAGCGTTCTCAATCATGTAGGCTTCCGCCTCGGCGAAGGCCTGCAGGCGCTTGTCGTTGTCGTCATAGATCTGGCTGGCCTGGTCAACCATGTCGGTGAAGGTGCGGTAGGTCTCCAAAAGGTCCTTGGTTGCTTCGCTTTCCTCAACGGAATTGATGTTGGTGAGGATGTTGGCATAGAAGGCGCTGTCGCTTCCCATCACTTCCTGGTCCAGGAAGGCCTTCGGGTCGCCGTAGTCCGGTACCCAGGAGTCCTCATAGAAGGAGTGGAGCTTGGGGGTCAGCACCTCGGAGATCAGGTTGGAGACATAGGATTTGATATTCAGCTTGATGTAGTCGTCGCCAAAGCAGTCGGAATAAACCTGCTGCAGCACGCGGGCGTGGTCCATGACAGTCTGGTTGTTGGCGGTGATGTAAAGGTCCATCTCAACCGGGAAGGTGACGCCCAGAGCGGTCAGTTCCTCAATGGCCTGTTGCTTATACTGTTCGGCTTTGTCCGCATCCAGGCGGGCAACGGTCTGACCGTCGATTTCCGGCAGTCCCAGCTCCTGGCGGACCAGCTCGGTGTAGTCGGTACCGTCCGAGGTGTAGGCGAGACCGGTCATGCTGTAGAACTCATTTTCGCAGCTGAGCGGATTGATCGAGTTGGTGCGTTTCCAGTACTCGGTCAGGTCAAGTCCGTAGTACCAGGACAGGCGGAAGGCCTCGTTTGCGATGGCGGTGTTCCAGTTGACATCCGGTGTCCCATCCTCCAGATGTTTGTCATAGTTAAAGTGAATCTGGTAGGTGCCGGTGGCGGGATTTTCAACCAGATAGTCGTGGTATGGATTTTCCGGATCGTCGTAGATAGTTTTCAGGTTGCTCTCGGTGAGGGTGACGGTGTCGATTTCGCCCGACTGATAGAGCTGGTACATGGTGTCGTTGGATTCCACCATCTTGACTGTGACGGTGTTGAAAAGCTCACAGTCTTGATCCCAGTAGAGAGGGTTTTTAGTGAAGATTTTCTCGTTGCCCTGTACGTAGGAGGTCATGGTGTAGCAGCCATTGTACCACATGTTTTCGTTGTTCATGGCTTTTACACCGGCCGGGCCGCCCAGTTCATCGACCATCGCCTGAGACATCGGCCACAGGCAGGTGGAGAGGCTGTCCCAGTAAGGGCGAGAGCCGATGCAGCGGTAGATCAGGGTGTTCGCATCAGGGGTTTCAACGCCGACCATCTCTTTAAAGACGGAGCCCTCCTCTGCGGTCAGCGCAAAGGCTTCCTCCTCGGAGAGGGTCTTGGTATACTCATAATATTCGTTTGCACCCTCCAACATAATGAGAAAATCGGAGGTCTGAGAGGACTCGTTCTTGTGGAAGTTTAAAATCCACTCCATCGCGGTGGCAAAGTCCTGAGAGGTGCAGTCGGCCTTCTCGTTACCGTTGACGTCCACCCACTTGACGCCGTCACGAATCTGGAAAGTCCAGACCGATTTGTCCTCGTTGGTGGTGTAGGATTCTGCGATGCAGGGAACGATGCGGCTGTAGTTGTCGATCTCCATCAGTGAATCCACCATGTTGCACAGGTTAGCAAAATCTTCCATTGTCTGGCTGTACAGGATGTTGAAGGTCTGCATCTCTGCGGTGGAAAGGCGCGCGATGACCAGGTCCTCAATCGCTTCGCCCTGCTCCTCCTGCGCTGCAGAGCTGGGCGCTTCTGCGGTGCTTTCCGGTTCTTCTGTGGTACCGCTGCTGCATCCGCTCAGTGTCAGTGCTGCGGCCAAGGCGAGGGCCAGCAGACGGGAAAGTTTCTTCTTCATAATAAACCTCCTTCGGCCACACTTTGGAAGAAGGGCGGCCTGTTTGGGATTGCGGCTCCGAACCAAAAGGGGGCGGAGCGACACTTTTTTACATGGTTTATTATAAACTATAAAGTAACTTTAGACTCAAGTGCTATAATCCATAAAAATTGCGCGATCAGATAAGCAATCTGACTAGGAATAGGGAAAGAAGGAAGATCTCTTTTGGAAAAACAAATAAGCCGGCGGGCGCTGGAGAGGGCGTCCGCCGGCTTTTTTATGGATTCCGGGCCTGTCAAGAAAAGCGGGAGGAGGGCAGATGAAAGTAAGAGAGGGAGAATCGTCCCGCCAGAGGCCCGGTAAGGAGATGTCAAATTTAAAAGGCGTTGTACACAAAGTCGATCTGCTGCTGCGGGCCGAACATCCAGTAGAGCAGCAACAGCAGCACCACAGCGGTGTACCAGAGCAGGCGCAGAGGGAACTTTGTAAAGACAAGTGTCTTAATCCGCGTAATAGTAGTCGATAAGCGCGCGATCAACTTGCAGCCACCCCTTCCAGCCCAGGTGCATCACGTCACACATGAAGTAGGGCTCATATTCATAGCCGGTGAGGTCCAGCATCTGGATGCCGTACTCGCCGGCGATCTGCCGCACATTCTCATAATATTGCTGGCGGCGGTCGGCGGTAAAGCCGGTGTAGTCGCTCCACTGGCCGTGCATCGGCACGTGGACAAACAGCGGCTCAATGCCTTTTTCGTTGCAGATTTGGAACAGGATGCGCAGATCGTCGTACTCCACCGACTCGGAGTAGCTCAGGTTCGCCTCGCTGCCCTGCTGGCGCTCCAGGCGGGAGCCGATGTAGGTGGTGTAGTAGTCGTTGTTCATCCCGAAGTCGTTGTTGGAGGACATTTCGATGCCATCCTGGGTGGCCTGCTGCTCCTCCTGCGCCCAGTCGATTTCGGCAGAGCTGTCGGAGGGGGAAGCGTCCACCCCGCGCTGCAGGATGGGGCGGGAGACGGCCATGTCCCGCAGGTCATACAAAAAGGAACGCAGCGCATAGTAGGGAGTCAGAATAAAGTCGGCGGCGCCGGAGAGGAGGGAGGGAGACTGCTCGTGCGCGGCCAGCACCTGGATGGCCGGGTCGACCTCGGCGGCGTCGGGCAGCTCGCGGTAGGCCACCAGCAGCTCGGAGATCCGCCCGGAGAGGTACTGCTTGACCTCGTCGGAAAGCTCCGGGTCATTTAAAAGGTCCAGGTACTGCTGGGCGGAGAAGTTTGCCATGAACAGGTCCGGTGCGATGCCCTCCGGCACAAAGGACTGGGGCGAGGTGATGAGCACCATCTTTTCCCCGCGCAGGCTGTCGCCCGAGGCGGCAAGCTCGATGGCGTGGATCAGCGACTGGCAGGAGCCGCGCCCGATCAGGTCCACCTGAAAGCCCGCACGCTTGCCGGCGAAGAAGTTGGCCGGATGGGTGGGGATGTAGGTGGTGCGCAGCTCGCTGGAGCCGAAGATCAGCAGGGTGTCGTCCTGGGCGGCGGAGAGCTCCACCAGATATTCGCCGGTGATCTTTTCGGTGTCGTTGTGGTCGCCCACGCTGTCCCGAAAAGGCGGCATGGTGCTGCTCAAAACAGCGGCGGTGCCGCCCAGCACCAGCGCGCTGCACAGCAGCATCGACACGGCGGGCAGCAGAACGCAGCGCATTAGCTTCATGACAGCATGCCCCCAATCGTCCGGGCAATCTTGGCCGGGGTGGCCATCTGTTCGCGGGAGAACTCGCTGATTTCCAGGTGAAGGCCGAAGCCCTCCTCCAGCGCCAGCACCATCTGGATGGTGGCGAAGGAATCCAGCAGCCCCTCGTCAAACAGGGCAAGGTCGGGGTCGATCTCCCCCGGCTGCGCGCCGGTGATCCCGTTTAGGATGTCGATGACCTTTTGCTCAATGGAATCGATAGACATGGTTGTTTCCTCCCGAAAAATGTTGTCTTAAATCAGCCTGCCGGAAAAGATCAGCAGCCCGAAGCTGAAGAGGTGAAAGGTAACCAGCACGCACACCACCTGCCCCGCGCCGTGGTTTTTAAAGGAACGAAACGGCTTGCAGTGCAGGTCCAGCACCTCGTTTAAGCACATCAGCGCGCTGTGGTAGACGCCGTAGAGCAGGTACTGCGGCTGCAGCCCGTGCCAGACACCCATGGCCATCATGTTCAGCACGTAGCCGAGGTAGGAGGCGGTGCGGGGGTTGGAAAAGCGTTTTTGTTTGAGGCTTTTCATGACAAAGCGGGAATACAGGTAGTCCCGCAGCCAGGTGGAGAGCGAGATGTGCCAGCGCGACCAGAAATCCTTCATGTCCACGCTGAGGAATGGCTGGTTAAAGTTTTCCGGCATCTGGATGCCCAGCAGGTATCCGGTGCCGATGGCCATGCTGCTGTAGCCGGCAAAGTTAAAGAAAAGGTAGAAGGTGTAGCCATACATATAGGAGAGGGTGGCCCCAAAGCCGCTTTCCGGCAGGGCGGCAAGCCAGTACTGCTGGATAAAGCCGCTGATTGCCACAGCGCTCACGCAGCCGGCAGCCAGCTTCCAGATGCCCTGGGCCAGCAGGGTGCGGTAGTGTTCGCGGTCGGGCGGACGGTCCAGGTCGGAGAGAAACCGCCGGTAGCGGTCGATGGGCCCGGAGCTGACCGCCGGGAAAAAGAGAAGAAAGTAGCCAAGCGCCACCGGCCGCAGCTTTTGCAGCCGCCCGTCGTAGATGTCCAGCAGCAACTGCACCGCCCGAAAGCTCATATAGCTGGCGCCCATCAGCCGGAAGAGGGAAAAGGGCTGCCAAACCTCCCCCAGCTTGATGAGTCCCAGCGGCCCCAGCGCCAGAATCACCGCCGCCCACAAGAGCGGGCGGGTGCGTTTTGGCAGCCGCCAGAACAGGCAGCACAGGGCCATTTCCCACAAAAAGAAGAGCGCAAGCGCGGCAAGCTGGCCGTTCTGCCAAAAGACGATGACAAGCATCGCCGCGCACAGGAAGATGCCGTAATAGTGGAGCTTTTTCCCCAGCAGCCCCAGCACAACGGCCGGAAGTAGGCCGAGAAACAACAGATAAAAGAAGAGAAGTCCGGAAAAGGGAATCATGCCAGTCCCTCCTGCAGGCGGCGGAGCAGCTCCTTTTTGTCCACCTTGCCGTTGAGGTTTAAGGGGAAGGAATCCACCACAAAGAATTTGCGCGGGATCATGTAGCCTGGCAGCAGCTGGGCGGCAAGCTTTTTAAACAGGATGGAGCGGCGCAGAGGGCTTAAAGAGGAAAGCTCCTGCTGCCCCGAATCGCTTAACAGCACAAAGGCGGCGAGGTACTCAACCTTCTGTCCCTGCCAGACCGGCACCACGGCGGCGCGCAGAATCTGGGGGAGCTTTTGCAGGTTGTGTTCGATGTCCTCCAGCTCCACCCGGAAGCCGTTGAGCTTGAGCTGGTTGTCAATCCGGCCGCAGTAGTAGTACATGCTGTCCTCGCAGCGGCACAGGTCGCCGGTGCGGTAGCCGCGCAGGCCGGTTTCCGGGTCAGTGAAGAAGGCCCCTTCGGTCAGGGCTGATGCTTTCCAGTAGCCCAGGCTGACGCTGTCACCCAGGATGAGCAGCTGTCCGACGTCGGGGTCCTCCCCAGGGACCGGCTGCAGCCGCAGGGTGACGCCATCGATGGCCCGTCCGATGGGGATGGGGCGGCTGTCGGCGCGCATCCCGTCGGTTACCTCCACGGCGGTCAGCAGGACGGTGGCCTCGGTGGGGCCGTAGGTGTTGACGACCCGGGTGTGAGGGAAGCGCTCGGCCAGCGCGTCGCACAAAGTGTGGGTGAGCACCTCGCCGCAGAACAGAAACTGCGTGAGCTGCGGCAGGGTCTCCATGCAAAAGTCGCGGGACTGCACGCACAGTTCGGCGAAGGAGGGGGTGGAGACCCAGAAGGTGAGGCCGGATTCCTTTAAATAGGAGAACAGCTCAGCGGGTTCCTCCACCATCCGGCTGTCGATCGAAAAGAGGGTCATCCCGCGGCACAGCCCGGCATAGACCGCGCAGCCGGAGACGTCAAACGAATAGGAGACCTGGTCGAGAATGACGCCGCCCTCCTTGGGGTACCAGGGAAGGACACCGCGGCAGAAGTTGTCTAGGTTGCCTGCGGCGACGGCTACTCCCTTGGGGCTGCCGGTGCTGCCGGAAGTAAAGAGGATGTAGGCGGCGTCCTGCCCCTTCACCCAGTCCTGCGGGCCGGGTGCAGCCTGTGGCGTCAGCGAAAGGATTTCCGCTGTTTTGCCGGTGTCCAGTACAAGCGCCTCCCCGGTCTGCAGCGAGGCGCACAGGCCGCACAGGTCGACAATCACCTTGGGCTGGACAGCCTGCAGGATGCCGCCGGCACGTTCGGCGGGCATCGAGTGCTCGATGGGAACATAGGCCCGGCCGCTTTTGAGCGCGCCCAGGGCGCAGCACAGAAAGTCCAGCTCCTTGTTGCCACAGATGACGACCGGCGAGCGGTCGTCCCCAAACTGCCGCAGCAGAAAGGCGGCGAAGGTGTCCGAGCACTCGTCCAGCTCCCGGTAGGAGAGCCGCAGGCCGCGGTGGATGATGGCGGTGCGGTCAGTGGCGGCATATTCTTTTAGTTTTTGCAGCGCGAGCATGGGCAGGTCGCTCCTTTCTGTTTTGGTTAGATTGCTTCGAGGGTCAGGAAGATGGCCGCCACCGTGTCGCCCTGCATCTCAAAGCAGAGCGCCGCGCCTTCGGAGGTGCCCATCTGGCCGTCGCCGCGGTAGATCAGCATGTTGCCGGCGTCCTCGGCGCTGTCGCCGTAGGCCGCAAGCACCTCGTCCTTGGTGGCGCCGACGGTGATTCCCTTGGAGGTGGTGACGTCGGCGCTCTCGGTGTAGATTTCGCTGACGGTGTCGCCGCGTTCCATGGGGTTGGTGTAGAAGGTGGCTTCCTCATAGGTGAAGGTCTTGTCCAGGCCGTCATAGGCACAGGAGAGCCCCTCGGCGTATTCATAGTCCTCGCCCAGTGCATTGGTGACCGTGTCGATGCCGACTGCGCAGGTGTAGCTATCGCCACCGATGTTTAAGATAAGGTCGGTGTCCGAAAAGGAGGCGTCTGCCGAAGTGCTGCTGCCAGAGCAGCCGCTCAGGCTGACGGTCAGCGCAGCCGCCAGGGCGAGCAGAATAGAAAGGGAATGTTTCATATGATTTCACCTCGTGAAAAAGAAATGGATCGTTTCAATTGTCTGAAGATTAGTCGGGTGGACCGTAGCCTGCCGGGCCGAAGATGAGCAGGTCCCAGTTGAGCTCGACCGGCTCCAGCGGACCGTGCTCGGCCTCATAGGCGGCAAACTCGGCGTCGATCTCGGCCTGGATGGCCTCGGTGTCCGGCAGCGGGGTCTGGGTGATGGGACGGCGCTCGGGGGTAGGATAGTCCTCCTCGGCGCCCTCGGGAAAGAGATAGTGCTCCCGCACATCCTCCTCCTGCTCGGGGGGTGAGCATGCCGGAATCGATCAGGTTCTGTCCCCACCAGTGGGAGGCGTGAATCGAGCGGCCGCGCATGAAGTAGCGGTAGCGGACGTAGCCGTGGCGGGAGATGTTGTCCTCCAGCTGCGGGTCGACGTGGTACCACTGCCTGTCCACCATCACCATCGTCCAGTAGTGGTCGACCAGCGGCCCCTCCGCCGAATAGGTGATGCCGGGGACGTACTCGGCCTGCAGCCCCGCCGCGCGGTAGAGCAGGGTGAGGGCTGCGGCGTAGTCCTCGCACATGCCGACATGGTAGAGCAGCACGCTTAAAGCGCGCTGTTCCATATAGGACGGCGGCTCGGTGTAGTTGCCGCGCACCCGCCAGATCTCGATGCCGATCGGCTCGCCGATGGCGGTGGTGTCCAGCATGTAGTCGAACAGCGTCTTGACCTTTTCGTACTCGCTCATCTCCGGGGTGACAAGCTCGTCGGCGATGTCCTGCGCCAGTTGCTGGATGTAGGTCAGCTCCCCAGTCTGTCCGCTGTCCGCCGTCTCCTGGTCGGAGAGGCCGGGAACCGGTTCCTCAGCCTGTTCAGGCTGTTCCGCCTGCTCGGACGGCGGCGCCTCCTCCGGCTGGGCAGCCGCTTCGGTGGCGTCGGGCGTCTGGGCTGCGCTCTCCGGCTGCTGTTCCGGCTGCTGCTGTTCCTGCTGGGCAGAAGCGGAATCGGCGGGGCGCTGCCGGGCGCAGCCGGTGGCGCTTAGAGAAACAATCGAGGCTGCCAGCAGCAGGGCGATGATTTGTTTGCGTCTGTCTTGTTTCAAAGAAAAGTCTCCTTATCCCACATAAGCGGAAAGAATGTAGTCGGTGAAGAAGGGGCGCGGCGCGTAGGTGGAGTTGCCCTCGGCGGTGATGGCGCAGACCAGGTCCAGCTCCGGTACCACGAAGATGAACTGTCCGCCGTGTCCCAGCGCGTAGTAGACGGTGTAGCCCACCCGGCCATAGGGCGGGGTGTAGGTGTCATAGCCGCCCGAATGGTAGGTGCGGGTCCACCACTGGTAGCCGTAGCTGCCGGTGCCGTCCCCTGCGCCGCCGTTTTTGGCGGTGGTGGAAACCTCCACCCACTCAGCGGGGACCAGCTGCTGGCCGTTCCACTGGCCGTTTTGTAAAAAGAGCTGTCCAAACCGGGCGGCGTCCCGGGTGGAGAGGTGCAGGCCGTTGCCGCCGTCGGTGATGCCCTGCGGGTCGGTGTCCCACTGCCAGTTTTCGATGCCCAGCGGCTCAAAGAGATTGATGCGGGCGTATTCCTCCTCGGTCATACCGGTTGCCGCTTCCAGCACCGCGCTGAGCAGGTGGGTGTTGCCGGTGCTGTAGGCAAACTGGGTGCCTGGATCGTAGACAAGGTTGCGGCCAAGGATGTAATCCACCCAGTTGGGCGCGGTCTGGAACTCGATCCAGTTGGAGTAACCGCTGCCCCACTCGTACCACTCCAGGCCGGAAGTGTGGGTCAGCAGGTGCTCCAGGGTGATCTGGTGCTTGCGGGTGTCCTCCTGCTCCAGCACCTGCGGCAGGTAGTCGGAGAGCAGGTCGTCCACCCCGCCGATGTACCCCTGCTCGATGGCGATGCCGATCAGGGCGCTGGTGAAGGATTTGGAGGCGGAGTTTAAGCGGTAGAGGCTCTGCTCGTCGTAGCCCTCGCGGTAGTACTCGTCGATGATGACCCCGTCCTTGACGGTGACCATCGAATAGACCGAGCTGCTGGGCAGCACCGCATGCAGGTCAGCCAGCACCGCCGGGTCCATGTTGTGATTTTCCGGGGCGTCGGTCTGCCAGTCGTTGCTGGCGGCGGTTTCGGTGGAGGAGAGTTCCTCCTCGCCGGTCTCGGCGGATGTTTGCTCGCTGGTGGAATCTTCTTCAGCGGAAATTTCCTCCTCGATTCCTTCCTCAGAGGGAGGCGTTTCCTCACTGGTGGTTTCCGTCCCGGTGGCTTCTTCGGAGGAAGCTGCTCCCTCCGAAGAATCCCCTGCGGAGGTCTCGTCTACCGCTTCGGCCTGCTGGGCCGGAGCCTGGGATGAAGTGTTTTGATCGGTGGAGGCTGGGGAACAGGCGGCCAGCGTGAGCGCCGCCAGGATGGCGGCTGCCATCAATCGTGCGGAGGAAAGAGCTTTTTTATGGTTCATCAGGTTCACCTCGTAAATGCCTTCTCACCATCTGCTTGTCTTTATTATAAAGAGTTTGGCCGAAGGGGAGAAGTCTGGATTTGTTATCTGCCGATTACCTTCGGGTAAGGACCGAAGGAAAATCTTCTCTCTAAAAATACGATACAACCTGAAGCGGGGTCCAGGTCAAATAAATTTTTTGTAAACTGGGGCTGTAGGGGAAAGAGCCCCTACAGCCCCAGTGAGGAGGGCGCTCCGCCCTCCTCACTGGGTGACCGATACGAGGGGGCACTGCCCCCTCGACCCCCAAAGGAGGGCGCTCCACCCCTCCACCCCGGGTGACTTTCCCGTCGCGGGGAAAGTCACCAAAGGCGCGCCAGACCCTACCAGTACAGGAAACTTGCCCTCATTGGTGCTGCGCTGACGCTTGCACCCGGGCTGCTTTCTGCCACAACAAAAGACCGATTTGCCACTTTGAACTGGTGGCAAATCGGTCTTGTTTTTTTCCTTTGGTATTGTCAGGGAAACACTTTCAGCTTTCGATCCGTGGCTCGGCAGGTGAGGTGCTTTCAAAGATGCTTGAGGGTTTCATCTATCGCGAACGATTCCGCTAGGGCACAAGCCCTTTACAAACGCCTTGCCTTGTAGTATCATGGAGGGCAACCGGCGGGAAATACGCTGGAATCAATTTTCAAAAAGAGGTGTGAAGATGGAAACAAACCGATACATCATCGACTTTTACAATCATTATGACGAGGACAGCCGCCTGGCTCCCCGGCACGGGATGGTGGAATTTTTGACCACCATGCGGTATATCGAGCGATTTATCCGGCCCGGCGACCGGGTGCTGGAAATCGGGGCGGGCACCGGGCGCTATTCCCACGCGCTGGCCCGTCAGGGATATGCGGTGGACGCGGTGGAACTGGTCGAGCACAACATCGAGGTCTTTAGGCAAAACACGCTGCCGGAGGAAAATGTTCGCATTGTGCAGGGCAACGCCCTGGATCTGTCGGCATTTCCAGACCGCACCTATGATATCGTGCTGTTGCTGGGCCCGCTGTACCACCTCTACAACGACGAGGACAAGCGGCAGGCGCTGCGCGAGGCTATCCGGGTCACCAAAAAGGGCGGAGTGGTGTTTGCCGCCTACGTCATTTCGGACGGGTGCCTGTTGGAGATGGCCTTCCGCCACCACAAAATCGATGTGGCGCAGTATATCAAAGACGGGCTGCTGGACGGGGAGACCTTTGCGGCAAAGTCCGAACCGAAGGATCTGTTCGAGCTGGTGCGCAAGGAGGATGTGGACGCGCTGATGAAAGCTTTCCCAGTGACCCGGCTGCACTATGTGGCTACAGATGGCTGCGCGCCGCTGCTGCAGGAGGAGATCGACGCGATGGACGATGAGGCTTTCCAGCTTTATCTGCGGTACCACTTTGCCACCTGTGAGCGGGAGGACATGCTGGGTGTCAGCAACCACGTGGTAGATATTTTTCGGGTATAGGGAACGAAGGCCCCTGCCACCCCGATACGCTTTCTCTATTGTGGAGGATTTTGCCCCCACAGCCCTTGTATGGGCGCTCCGCCCCATGCCCCGGGTGACTTTCTTATGAGAAGAAAGTCACCAAAGACTCACCAGGAACCT
>PPYE01000945.1_pt1 | contig 13416 bp, 12 predicted proteins | sample 1559881 | NCBI WGS metagenome assembly PPYE01 (sample SAMN08240022, study PRJNA423297) | Human gut metagenome, whole genome shotgun sequencing project.
CTTTCCTGACATGCCGTCCTCCGATCTCCCGGGGCCGGCCGATCCGGCCCTCAGGGTATCGGGTTCCCACATTCATCCGTACATGTGCGGATGAATGTGGGAGGTGTTCGGATAAAGTTGATAATCAAGGCCCAACGACTGGGTCGGAAAATTTCTTAAAAAAGTTCTTGCCCTTCGTCCAATCGTCCGTATAATAAACTTCGTTGCTTGAGAGCACGCACCTATTCCTCGGTAGCTCAATGGTAGAGCACGCGGCTGTTAACCGCGCTGTTGTAGGTTCGAGTCCTACCCGGGGAGCCAGAATTTCTCAGCCCATTTCGCTGGGCTTTTTAATTCCTCGGTAGCTCAATGGTAGAGCACGCGGCTGTTAACCGCGCTGTTGTAGGTTCGAGTCCTACCCGGGGAGCCAGGTTTTAAAACCCGTCGCTTATGCGGCGGGTTTTTTCGTGCCTCGATCGCCGGTGGCGAACGTTACCGTATCAACATTTCGTGTCGAGGATGTAATCGCGAACCCCGTGGCCTTAACATGGCGCGGTCGTTGTAAAATGTTGGAATGATTGCTCCCACGACATGGTGCCGCGAGTACCAGAAAAGGAGATTCTTGTGTCTGAGACCATTAACGGCAGCCTGAGCGTCTCGAACGACGTTATTGCCGATATTGCCGGTTATGCCGCGATGACGTGCTACGTCGTGCTCGAGAACGGCGTCAACATGAAGTCCGTCTGCCACAATCTTTCGAGCTCCGTCGCCTTCACCCTGCAGGAGATCGCCCAGATCGATCCCGCCAGCCTTAAGATCGGCATTCACATCGACGCGCTCAAGAGCCGTCTGAACTAGCATCCGAATACGGAGATTTCATCACTTATGATTGCAAAGACCATTCGCACCTGTTTTCCGATCGCTGCGGCTGCCGTTTCCGACAAGGCCGAGGAGATCAACAAGCTCAACGTCTTCCCCGTACCCGACGGCGACACTGGCACCAACATGTCGCTCACGCTCGCCTCGGTGACCAAGGAGCTCTCCGCCCTTCCCGCCGACGCCGACATGGAAGCCATCGCCGGCGCTATCACCCACGGCTCCCTGATGGGTGCCCGCGGCAACTCCGGCGTCATCACCTCGCAGATTCTGCGCGGTGTGGCTGAGGGTCTCGTCTCTGCCGATGAGCCCATTACGTCTGCCAACATCGCCTTCGCCTTCCGTCGCGCCGTCAAGGTCGCCTTCCAAGCCGTCCGCAAGCCCATCGAGGGCACGATCCTCACGGTCCTGCGCGATGTCTCGACCAAGGCCGACGAGTGCGAAAAGAAGAAGTTCTCGGCCGAGGATGCGCTCGATGCCATCGTCGTCGAGGCCTACCAGTCCGTCGCACGCACGCCCGACCTGCTGCCCGTTCTGAAGGAGAACGGCGTGGTCGACTCCGGCGCCTTTGGCTTTGCCATCTTCCTGGAGAACTTTGTTGCCGCCGCGCTTGGCCGCAGCACCGTTGTCGAGGATTTCTCCGCCACTTTTGATTCCGCTGGCTCTGCCCGCGACGCGGCCCTCGGTCGCGTTGAGATCGAGGCCAACGATGACTGGGAGGGCTCGGAGTTCCGCTACTGCAACGAGTTCCTCTTTAAGGCCGACGCCCCGTTTGACGAGGACGAGTGCCTTAAGTTCCTGGGCTCCATGGGTGACTGCGAGCTGCTCGTGGGTGCCTACCCCGACTATAAGATTCATGTGCACTCCAACACCCCCAACCTGGTGCTCGAGCACATGCTGCAGCTCGGTCAGATCTATGAGGTCTTTATCCACAACATGGAGATGGAGGCCCACGACCGTACCGCTAAGATTCACGAGGACCAGGAAAAGGCCGCCGAGCCCGCGAAGGCACTGGGCTTTGTCGCCGTTGCGGCTGGCTCTGGTGAGGCCGACATCCTCAAGTCCCTCGGCGTCGATGTGATCGTGTCGGGTGGCCAGACCATGAACCCCTCGACCGCCGACCTGCTGGGTGCCGTCGACCAGGTCAACGCGACCTCGGTCATCATCCTGCCCAACAACGGCAACATCCGCATGGCTGCCGAGGCCGCTGCCTCTGCCTGCACCGACAAGAAGGTCGCCGTCGTTCCCACCAAGACCGTCCCGCAGGCCTTCTCCGCGCTGTTCGCGGTCCTGCCCGATTCCGAGCTCGAGGATGCTGTTGCCGCTATGGTCGACGCCATCAGCGAGGTCCGCGATGGCGAGGTCACCCGCGCCGTGCGCGACTCCAGCGCCTCTGACGGCTCGCCGATTCACTCCGGTGACGTCATGGGCATCATCGCCGGCTCCATCGATGTGGTCGGTTCTGACGTGAAGCAGGTCACGCTCGACTGCATCAACCGCATGCAGGAGGAAGAGGAGGGCGACGCGCTGACGATTCTGGCCGGCGAGGAGCTGTCCGATGAGGCCTTCCAGGAGATCGTCGATGCCATCGAGGAGGCTCAGCCCGATCTGGAGATCGACGCCCATCGTGGCGAGCAGCCGCTCTATCCCGTGATCTTCTCGATCGAGTAGGCTCTGCCTATGTCCGAGCTGTGCTCCGTGCCGCGCGTCTCGGAGCGTTTTGCCCAGAGCAATGCGCTCGACGAGGATATCGCGCGACTCAAATATGTTTCGGGTAAACGTGAGGAGGCCCTTCGCCGTCTGGGAATTCGGACGGTGGGGGACCTCCTTCTCCATATTCCTCATCGCTACCTGGACTTTACTCGCTCGTGGTCCATCGAGATGGCGCCCATCGATACCGTGTGCACCATCATCGCCACGGTCGATCGTATTGTCCAAAAGCAGCCCCGTCCGCGTATGCAGGTGACTGAGGTCTCGCTCGTGGACGAGACGGGCGTGCTGCAGGTTGCCTTTTTCCGTCAGCCTTGGATTGCCCAACAGCTAAAGCAGGGCGACCGCCTGGCCGTGATGGGCAAGGTCGAGTTTGCCTACGGTTTTAAACAGATGGCCTCGCCCCACTTTGAAAAGCTCGAGGACGGGCGTGCCGCGGGTACCATTTTGCCGGTTCACTACGTAAGTGACGGCGTGAGCCAGGCGTGGATGCGCCGTATCGTGAGCGGTGCGCTCGAAATGGTCGCCAATCCGTTCGATCCCATTCCCGCGCCGCTGCGCGCAAAGCGGAAGCTCATGAGCAATGCTCGTGCGCTGCGCTCGATCCACTTTCCCTCGAGCATGGCCGAGCGCGACATCGCGCGCCGGCGTCTTGCCTACGAGGAGTGTCTCTACTTGCAGCTCGCGCTGCGTCTGCGCAACGATGGCGGTATGGTCGACGTGGTGCCTTATGCGCATGCCGCGGGCGAGCATTTGACTGCGCTTAAACAGGCCCTGCCGTTTTCGCTGAGCGATGAGCAGGAGGCTGCATTTCAAGACATCCTGCACGACATGTGCGATGGCGGTCGCGTGATGAATCGTCTGCTGCTGGGCGACGTCGGTACCGGTAAGACCGCCGTTGCCGCCTGTGCACTGGCGGTTGCGGCCGATAGCGGCACTCAGGCCTGCGTTATGGCGCCTACGGGCGTGCTGGCGCGTCAATATGCCGATAAGACCGGCCCCTTGCTCTCGCAGGCTGGCATGACCTGGGCGCTCCTGACGGGCGCCATGCCGGCGGCCGAGCGTGAACAGATTCATGCGCGGCTCCAGTCTGGCGAGCTCGACGTGCTCTTTGGTACCCATGCGGTGCTTTCGGAGAACGTCACGTTCAAGCATTTGTCGCTTGTGGTGATCGATGAGCAGCACCGCTTTGGCGTGGGCCAGCGTAACGCTCTACGCGCAAAAGGCCCGGGTGCCGACTTGCTGGTCATGACTGCCACGCCGATCCCGCGCACGCTGGCGCTTTCGGTGTACGGCGACCTGGATACGAGCATCATCCGCCATCGTCCCGTTCCGGGTGCCGGCGTGATGACGCGTGTCCTCACTGAGTCGAGTCGCGACCTGGCCTATGGCGCCATTCGCGAGGCGCACGAAAAGGGGCAGCAAGCCTACGTGATCTGTCCGCTCGTGGAGCCGAGCGATTCGGCCGATGAGCTCGAAGACGTACCCGGCATCGCTCGCGACGACGAAGGCCGCGTGACCGTGCCCGTGCCGTTGCATGACACGGCGACCGAGCTCGACCGACTTCGCCTGGCGTTACCGGGGCTTACTATTGGGCGTCTTCATGGCCGCATGTCGGCGGGGGAGAAGGACCGGGTCATCGATGCCTTTAAGCGTGGCGAGATTGATGTGCTCGTCTCGACCACGGTGGTCGAGGTGGGCGTTGACGTGCCCAACGCCACCGTCATGGTCATCGAGAATGGCGAGTGCTTTGGTTTGGCGGCCTTGCATCAGCTGCGCGGGCGCGTAGGTCGCGGCAGCGTGTCGGGTACGTGCCTGGTCATGACGCACTCCAAGGGCAACGGCGGCGCGTCGGCGGCACAAGACCGCCTCCAGTCGCTCGAGAAGACCTCGGACGGCTTTACGCTCGCCCAGATGGACCTGCGTCTGCGCCACGAGGGCGAAATCCTGGGTTACCGCCAGCATGGCGGCGTGACCTTGCGCTTTGTTGACCTCGATGCCGACGAGGAATTGATCGAGTGGGCCCATTTGGACGCGGTCGAGCTCTTGCGGTATGCTTGCAACCTTGACTCCGTGGCGACGCGCCCTCTACGCGATGCGGTCGCCATGCGGTATCGACACATCTTTAAGGAGGTCAGCGGAGGATGAGAATCATCGGCGGCGAATGGCGCGGTCGTAAGATCGAGGAGCCCCGTGGTCGCGATGTCACCCGCCCCACGACCGATCGCGTGCGCGAGGCGTGCGCATCTATGGTCATGTCGGCATTCGACTTCGATCTGGACGAGGTCCGCGTGCTGGACGCCTTTGGCGGCTCCGGCGCCTTGGGCATTGAGATGCTCTCGCGCGGTGCCCGCTCGCTCACGACGTTTGAGATCGATCGGAATGCCGCGCGGCTCATTACCAAGAATATCGAGTCACTCTGCCGTGACCGTGCGCGTTGGCGCGTGGTGACGGGTGACGTGCTGGCAAGCGCTTCGCGCGGCCGCGTGCCGGGCGGTCCCTTTGACCTGGTCCTGCTCGACCCGCCCTATGCTTTTGGCGCCGAGCCGGTCGAGGAGCTGCTGCAGAACCTGGCTCAGCAAGGCTTGCTGGCGCAGGGCGCTTACGCGCTCTTTGAGCACGCTGCCGCCGACGCGGGTGCGCATCCGGCAGGCTTTGAGACCGTGCGCGAGAAGCGTTACGGCATAACCTCGGTTGACTTGCTGCGCTGGGTTGGCAACGGCGAGGATGATGGCAACGATAGCGACGCACCCACGGAGGATTCCCATGAGTGACACCATTAACCGCGTAATCGTCCCGGGCACCTTCGATCCCATCACGTTTGGCCATATCGACGTCATCCGCCGCGCCCGTCGCATCTTTCCCAGCGTGATCGTGGCCGTTGCCGAGTCGCAGGGAAAAAACGGCGTCGGCACCACGTTTAGGCTCGACGAGCGCGTGGCGCTGGCCCGTGAGGCGCTCGGCGATATTGACGGCGTCGAGGTGCTGCCCTTCACCGGCCTCTTGGTCGATTTTGCTCGCGAACAGGGAGCAGGAGCCGTGGTCAAGGGCCTGCGTGCCATGACCGACTTTGAGTACGAGCTGCAGCAGGCCGACCTCAACTACCGCCTGGATAACGAGTTGGAGTCCATCTTTGTCATGAGTGCGCCGCAGTACGGCTATATCTCGAGCTCGGTGGTTCGCCAGATTGCCTCGCTCGGTAGCGACGTCTCTAATTTTGTTCCGTCTAATGTGGTCAAGGCGCTCAAACATCGCTTTTCGTGACGTTTTTTAATGCCTGGTGGCATGTGGTAAACTAACACGATGATATGTTACCTATGAAAGGAGACCGGATGCCGGGCGAGAATTTTCCTGGCGACAGGATCGTGAGTCTTGTCGACGAGCTCGAGGGGCTCATCGAAGAGGCTAAGACGCCGTTCGGCAAGAACGCCCAGATGAAGGTTATCGACGCCGACGTCTTCTTTAACATCCTCGACGAGATCCGCATGAGCTATCCCGAGGAATGGCAGAAGTCCCGCCGTATCCTCAAGGAGCGCGAGGAGCTTATGGCTTCCGCCGCCGCTCAGGCCGATTCCATCATCGCCGATGCTCAGCAGCAGGCCCTCACCATTGCCGGTGAGCAGGAGATCGTCCGCTTAGCGCAGCAGCAGGCCGACGACATTCGCGACCGTGCCCAGCAGTATGAACGCGAGACGCGCTATGCCGCCGAGGATTACGCCGAGCAGGTCTTTACGCACCTCGAGGAGAACCTCAAGAGCCTGACCGGCACCGTCACCCGTTGCCGTCAGCAGCTCAACGAGGGTGCCGCCCAGCAGAATGGTCAGTGGTAATGGCTGAGTTCCCGAGCGTTACCGTCGATCTTTCCGAGCAGCTCGAGTTTCCCGGAGATTCGTATCCGCTGACCGGCAAGGTCGATGTCGCCACCTATACGGTGGGCGAGAAGGAGTACCAGCTGCAGGACGGCATTGACTACGACGTGGTCTTTACCAATGCCGGCACCGGTGTTCTGCTTACGGGCATGGTCCGCGCGCACGCAACCGGTGAGTGCGACCGTTGCCTGGAGCCCGCTTCGTTTGATATCGCCGGTGAGATTGAGGAATTCTATCTCTTTAACGAGCCCGAGGACCCCGAGGCCTACGAAGACGGCTACGAGTTTCTGGGCGAGGATCGCATCGTCGATCTGGGAGAGCCCATCAACGACGCGGTTGTCATGGACACGCCGTTCGTTGTCCTGTGCAAGCCCGATTGCCGCGGCCTATGCCCCACTTGCGGCATTAATCTCAACGTCGAGCAATGCGATTGCGCCGCTCAAGCAGAGGCCGAATGGGCCGCTGCCACGGAAAATCCATTTGCAGCATTGAAGAATCTCAAGCTTGACGAGTAAAACTGTGGTAGTATCGCTACTTGCGCGTAATCGCCACACTGGATAGTTCATAAGGAAGGTCACTATGCCCGTACCTAAACAAAAGCAGGGTCGTATCCGCACTCACACCCGCCGTTCCGCCAACATGAAGATCTCGGCTGCGGCTCAGTCCACGTGCCCCCGCTGCGGTGCTGTCAAGCTCCCGCACCACGTGTGCCCCAGCTGCGGTTTCTACAAGGACCGCGAGGTTATCGTTACCGAGTAACTGTATACTCTGGATGCGATGCCGTTCCAACTGGAACCACAATGGCCGGCTCAATGAGTCGGCCATTTTTGTATAAGGAGCATGTATATGAGTAACGTTCGCGTTTGTGTAGACGTTGTGGGCGGAGACGAGAAGCCTCAGGTTGTCCTCGACGGTATCGAGGCGGCGCTTGCGGCGGATCCCGATATCGAGGTCTTGGCCGTCGGTCCCGCAGAGATCGTGAACCCCTTTGCCGCGGCTCACGCTCGCGTTGAGGCCTTGGAGGCGCCCGATGTCATCGCCATGGATGACGATCCCATTCGAGCCGTGATGACCAAGCGCAAGTCCTCGATCGTACTTGCCTGCCGCGCTATCAAGAAGGGTAACGCGGATGCGTTCTTCTCTGCCGGCTCCACTGGCGCCATGACCGCTGCTGCTACCGCCTACGTGACGCCATTTAGGTATCAGGCCGAGGGCAAGAAGCAGCCAGTGCGTCCGTGCCTCACCAATGCACTGCCCAACCGCGCCGGCGGCCTGACGGTCCTGTGCGACATGGGCGCCAACCCCGATGTCGAGGTCGACGACATGGTGCGTTTTGCCCAGATGGGTAGTGCCTATGCGCGCGTCGTCTTGGGCATTGAGCATCCCCGCGTCGGTCTGCTCGGCAACGGTACTGAGGACGAGAAGGGCTCCAACTTTACCAAGGCGTGCTTCCCGGCCATGAAGGCCGCCGTTCCCGGCTTTGTGGGCAACTGCGAGGGCACCGACCTGACCTCGGGTAACTTTGACGTCGTCGTTGCCGATGGCATGTCGGGCAACATCGCGCTCAAGGCAACCGAGGGCGCCGCTAAGTTTTTGCTGCAAGAGCTCAAGGGTGCCTTTATGGCTTCGCTCGGCACCAAGATCGCCGCGCTGCTCATCAAAAAGCAGATGCGCGAGATCAAGGCAAAGCTCTCGGGCGATGCTAAGGGCGGCGCCATTCTGCTGGGCCTGCGTGGCGTGGTCCTGATCGGCCACGGTGCCACCTCGGTCGAGGCCGTTAAAAACGGTACGCTCGCCGCGGCGGAGGCCGTACGCGCCGGGCTGGTCGAGAACGTCGCCAACTCTATGGACGGCATCGTTTTGTAGGAGCGAGTTAGAGCGCTGTTATGTGCCTCGCGGCCTTCGTCGTGGGGTAGAATCAAAACCGTGTCTTGGCGCTGCGCTTGCGGCGCCAGCTCGTTGATGTTCACGCAATATGAGAGGAAGCGCTATGGACCGCTCCGAAATCTTCGATAAGATCGCCGAAGTCGCCGCTGACGTTCTGGGCGTCGATGTCGCTGACATTAGCGACGAGACTACCTTTGACGATCTCGATGCCGATTCGCTCGAGCGTCTGCAGCTGGTGACGGCCATCGAGGACGAGTTCGACCTCGAGATCGATGACGAGACCCTGCTGTCGCTCAACTCTGTCGCCGACGCTGTCGACGCTATTGAAAACGCCAAGGAGGCCTAAGTCTTGGCTTTATCTCAACGACTCGCGCGCGCCCAGGAAATCCTGGGCCACGAGTTCAATAACAAGGTGCTGCTGCGCGCGGCGCTCACGCACCCTTCTGCCGTGGAAGGTCAGCCCGTCTCGGCGAGTTATGAGCGCCTTGAGTTTTTGGGCGATTCCATTTTGGGCGCCGTGGTTGCCCGCTCGCTCTTTGAGTCCTATCCGGAGTTTGACGAGGGCAAGCTTACGCGCCTGAAGGTGTCGCTCGTCTCGGGCGCCACGCTGTCCGAGGTGTCCCATGAGCTGGGCATCGACGACATCATCATCTTTGGTGCCTCCGAGACCGGCACGGGCGCGCGCGGTCTGCACTCGGCGCTCGAGAACGTCTACGAGTCGCTCGTGGGCGCCCTGTACCTGGATGCCGGCTGGGATGCGGCGGCGGACTTCATCCACCGCACGCTTAAGCCCCATTTGGCCTCCGAGCGTGCCGAGCACCCCGCGAACCCCAAGTCGTTTTTGCAGGAGTGCGTGCAGGCCGACGGCCACGAGCCTCCGGCGTACAAGCTCGTTGGCTCTGAGGGCCCGGCGCACGCACCGACCTTTACCGCCGTGGTACTTATCGACGGCATCCGCCAGGGCCGCGGTACCGGTTCCTCCAAGAAGGAAGCCGAGGGTGCCGCTGCGCTCGAGGCGCTTGACCGCATGGGTTACACCACCAACGGCGTGATTCTCAACAAGAAGCCTGTTTAAGCGAGGAACCGTGTATCTCAAGTCCCTCACGCTCAAAGGGTTCAAGTCGTTTGCCGACCGCGCCCATATGACGTTTGAGCCGGGCCTAACCGTCATCGTCGGTCCCAACGGCTCGGGAAAATCGAACATCTCCGACTCGATTCTGTGGGTCCTGGGCGAGCAGAGCGCCAAGCAGCTGCGCGGCCAGGCCATGGAGGACGTCATCTTCTCGGGCTCGTCGGCGCGCAAGCCGGTGGGTGTGGCCGAGGTCACGCTGGTGCTCGACAACTCGGACCATATGCTTCCCGTCGACTTTGACGAGGTCGCCATCACCCGTCGTATGTATCGCTCGGGCGAAAGCGAGTATCTCATCAACTCGAGCCCGTGCCGCCTGATGGACATTCAGGACATCCTGCACGATTCGGGACTGGGCAAGGATACACATTCCATCATCAGCCAGGGCAAGCTCGATGCCATTTTGCAGAGCCGCCCCGAGGAGCGTCGTGCCCTCATTGAGGAGGCCGCCGGCATCTCCAAGCACAAGCGTCGCAAGGAACGTGCGCTTAAAAAGATTAAATCGATGGACGAGCACCTGACCCGTGCTCGCGACATCAATAAGGAGATCGCCCGTCAGCTGCGGCCGCTGGAGCGCCAGGTCGATCGCGCGCGCAAGTACAAAGAGCTGTCCTCGCGCGCGAACGAGCTTACGCAGATGCTGGCCGTCGATGAGCTGCGTTCACTGCAATCGCAGTGGAACGACCTGGAGAGCCGCTCCAAGGAGGGCGCTGCCGAGCTTGAGCTCGCGCAATACCGCTTGGGTGAAAAGGAGCGCGAGCTCGAGAAGCTCCAAGTTATGCTCGAGGAAAAGGGCCTGTTTGTGGGCGACTTGGGCGAGCAGCGCCGTCATATGCAAGACGTGGTCGGTCGCATTAACTCCGATATGCGCCTGCTCGAGGAAAAGGGCCATAACATGGTGTCGCGCCTGTCCGACATGCGTGGCCAGATCTCGAGTTCCGAGCATCAGCGCCGTCGCGTGGTCGAGGAGCTCGAGGACGCACGTGCTCAGCTCGAGGAAGTGACCGGCGCGCATATGCAGGCCCAGGAGGACGTTGACGCCGCTGGTCCTGCCGCCGCCGAGCTCCACGAGCGTCGCGTTGCGCTCGACAATCAGATTTCGCAGCTCACGCGCGAACAGCGCGATGTGCAGCGCGTTGCCGATAATGCTGCGCTCGAGCTCGCCAAGGTGAAGGACTCGCTGAGCAACGCCGAGGTCGAGGACAACATGTATGCCTCGCGCCTGGAGCAGATCGATGAACAGCTCGAGGAGGTCACGGCATCGCTTGAGAGCCGCCGCAACCGTGCTGGGGAGCTCGAAGGCGCACTCGATCAGGCCCGCCAAGCCCAGATAGATGCGCGCGAGGCCACTGAGGTCGCTCGTGCGGCCCTTAAGGACTTGCGTAATCGCGAGAGCGAGGCGCGCAACAAACTGTCCGAGGTTCGCTCTGAGCTCGCGAGCCAAAAGAAGATTGATGCCCGCATGGCAGACAGCTCGCCGCTGGTGAGCCGTCTGATGGGCGCGTTGGGCGATGATGTCTCGGGTCGTCTGGGCGACGTGCTCGAGGCCCCTCGCGAGCTTGAGGGTCTGGTTGAGCAGCTGCTTGCCGGCGATATCGATGCCCTGCTATTTGATGACGCCGCTACGCTTGAGCGTGCCGGCCGCGCTGCCCTGGACCAGAAGAAGGCCTCGGGCGAGGCGCTGCTGGTGGCGCGCAGCGTGAGCGGCTCTGCGGCCGCCGAGGGTGCCGCCGGTACCCGTCTTGTTGATCGTCTGTCCGTGCGTGCGGGCTACGGTCCGGTCGTCGAGGCATTGCTCGGCGGCTATTACGTGGTCGATGACCTTTCTGCCGCCCTGGCCGCGCCCGTCGTTGACGGCGTGACCTACGTGACGCCCGATGGTGCCCGCGTTGCCTGCGGCGGCCTGGTTCGCGTGGGGGTCGATGCCGGCGAGGCTTCGGGCGCCCTGGAGCGCAAGCGTCGCATCCGCGAGCTGGAAGGCCTGGAGCCCGATCTTGCTACCGTGTTTGAGCATGTTTCTGATCAGGTCGTCGAGGCCAACGCCGCCGTTGAGGAGGCCCGTGCCGCCGAGGGCGATGCTGCCGGCGAGATTGCCCGTCTTGAGGGCGAGCGCCGCTCGCTGCTCTCCGAGATCGGCCGCTTGGAGCAGAGTGCCAACAACGCCGAGGTCGAGCGCGTGCGTATTTCCAAGCGCCGCGAGCAGGCTGCCGAGGCCGTTCGTGCCGCACGTCCGCGCGTGGATGAACTTACCCGTTCGCGTGACGAGGCCCGTGCGCAGGCGAGCGACTTGGGCTTGCAGATTGCCGAGGCCAATGATGAGCTCGATCGCGTGCGTCGCGACGATTCCGAGGCCGCCGGTAAGCTCGCCGACGCTAAGGTACGCCTGGCTCAGACGAGCGAGCGCCTGCGTTCGCTGAAGGGCCGCGTGCCCGATCTTGAGCATCGCCTGGAGGGTATCGACCGTCGTATCCGCGGGACGCGTCAGGCCTCGCGCTCGCTCGAGCTGCTGCGCCTTCGCGTCGATCCCATGCACGAGCGCTATTCGGCCCTGTTGGAGCGCGCCTCGGACTGGGCTGCGCGCCTGCGCGATCAGGCAACGCTTGAGGAGGCGGACTCGGCTTCGCTTAAGAAGACCATCGAGGACGCCAAGACCGAGGTCGCCCGCGCCAAGGAGCGGGTCGATGCTGCCACGGCGACGCAAAACGAGTTCAAGGTCGCACGCGGCAAGCTCGAGGTGCAGGTCGAGGCTGCCATCAAGGCCATCACCGCCGATGGCACCACGGTGCTCGAGGAAGCGCTCATGCTGCCGGCGCCCACCGACCGCGACGCCGCCGAGCGCGAGCTCAACCAGCTCGTGCGCCAGATCAACAATCTGGGCCCCGTGAACCAGGTTGCCATGGAGGAGTACGAGCAGCTCAAGCGCCGCGCCGATTACATCGAGGAGCAACTTGCCGATCTGGAGAGCGCGCGCAAGGCGCTCACCAAGATCACCGTGGCGATCGACCGCAAGATGCGCAAGGCGTTCCTGGTGACGTTTGAGAAGGTCGACGCGAATTTCCGCGAGATCTTCGCCATGCTCTTCCCAGGCGGTCAGGCTCACCTTGAGATGACCGATCCCGAGCATCCGGCCGAGACGGGCATTGAGGTCGTGGCGCAGCCGCGCGGCAAGCGCATCACCAAGATGATGCTCATGTCGGGTGGCGAGAAGAGCCTGACGGCGCTCGCCCTGCTCTTTGCCGTGTACCGTACGCGCACGGTGCCGTTCTATGTGCTGGACGAGGTCGAGGCGGCACTTGACGACGCCAACCTGTCCAAGCTCATCGGTGCTCTCGATGTGCTGCGTTCCGATACGCAGCTCTTGGTAATCTCGCATCAGCGCCGTACTATGGAGGATGCTGACGTTCTCTACGGCGTCTCGATGCAAGCCGACGGCGTCAGTCGCGTCGTCTCGCAAAAACTCGATCGCGAAACCGGAAAGGTCGTGAATGCATAATGGGATTCTTTGACGCTCTCTCGCGCGGACTTGAGCGCAGCCGCGAGGCCCTCAACGAGGTCTTTTACTTTGGCGGCGAGGTCGACGAGGATTTTTGGGAGGACCTTGAGGACACCCTCGTTATGGGTGACATGGGTGCCGAGGTCGCCATTCAGGTCTCCGATGACCTGCGCGACGCCGCTGCCAAGAAGAACCTCAAGACCGCCCCGCAGCTTCGCCGTGCCCTGGCCGAGCAGCTCGAGGGCCATTTTGTGCCTGTTGAGCGCGATCCGTTTTCCGATACGCCGAGCTGCGTGCTGTTTGTCGGCATCAACGGTGCCGGCAAGACCACCACGGTCGGCAAGATTGCGAGCGCCATGGCCGCCCGCGGCAAGAACGTGGTGATCGGTTCGGCCGACACCTTCCGCGCCGCTGCCATCGAGCAGCTCGATGTGTGGGGTCAGCGTGCCGGCGTACCGGTTATCAAGCGTGAC
>PPYE01454604.1_pt1 | contig 13413 bp, 8 predicted proteins | sample 1559881 | NCBI WGS metagenome assembly PPYE01 (sample SAMN08240022, study PRJNA423297) | Human gut metagenome, whole genome shotgun sequencing project.
TTTTTCCCATGTTTGTGATTGAGGGTTATAGCGTTTGATAATGCGTGCGGGATTTCCTACCGTGACACAATAGTCGGGTATGTTTTGGGTAACCACACACCCGGCACCGATAAAACAATGTTTGCCGATGGTGATTCCGGGCAGTACAATCACGTTGGCTCCTATGATGGTATGTTCTCCGATGTGGATAGGAGAAGTGGTGATACCTTGTTCGATGATGCCTTGAGTGATATCCTGGTAATTGTGATCTAATCCTATCAGGACTACGTTTTGTGAAATATTGACCCCGTTGTCTATCCGGATGGGACCGATGACCGTATTGCCGAGTCCTATCCGGCAATAGTCGCCGATTACGATGTCGCCTACGGCATTGTTCAAGCAGGAGAAATCTTCCACTACCGAATATTTTCCCATCTGGAACAGGTGGAACGGTGGAAGGTCTTTCCGTACACTGGAATAAATGACTGAGCCCCGGCCTTTTTTTATGTAGAAAGGCTGCCATACGCGTATCCACCAATAGGGGCGTGTCTTTACCGGATGCATGATGAAACCGTGTATCCGTTTTTTCCATTGCGGGTGTTGCTGTAAGTACTCTTTTATATTCATAATTCTATCCATGCTGTGTATGGTTGAACTTCTGTGCCATTCCTTTCAAGTGAAACAAGTTGAGAAGCATAATGATTACAAAATAAGGTGTCTGCCTGAGGATTCTGCTCATGTATTTATATCTCATATTGGACGGAATGGCCAGGTATAACGCACCGTTCAGCAAGATAAGCAAAATCCACCACTTTATGGAAGAAGCCGGAGAGAAAATGCAGAGAACACATGAAAAGAATCCGATGAGCGCCAACAGAATGCTGCGGGGGGCGATAAAGGCTTGGAGGGTTTTCAGCAGATAATCTCCGTTTCCGTTCAGTAAGGCTGTGGGGAGGTTACGTCCCATTTTTAATGCAAGGAAAAGCTGGGTGGCTATCCAGCGGCGGCGCTGGTTACGCAAGGCATCCGGTTGCCGGACTTTTTCGTCCAATGTTTCTAGGGTGTCTATATATTCAATGTGAATGCCTTGACGGAGCAGGAGTTCTTCCAGTTCTTTGTCTTCGCCCGTACTATGGGTATGGATGATGTTCCGGACAAACCATCGGAAATCGAAAGCCATTCCGGAGCCGGTAAGGGCAGATGAAAATCCCAGCCGGATGTGTCCCTTGCGGAAGATGGAATTGTTCATCTCTTCGATGGCGGCATCCAATAGGGCTATGTCTGTATTCATATTTTTGGCTTTGCGGTGTGTCTGTATGGCTTTTATACCCTGTGAAACTGCCTTATTCAGTTCTTGAAGATAACAGGGTGAGATCAGATTATCGGCATCCAGTATGAGGACATAATCGTATGGCTGGTCTGTGATGGTCTCTGCTGCAATGCGCAGGGCTTTTGCCTTGGAACTTTCCTTTTCATGCAGTTCTATCAAGCCGATGCGTTCTTTGCGCAGTGAGGCATTGGTTTCGGGACGCATGTGGTCGGATATGACTATCAGGTCGTAAAGCTCTGCCGGATAAGTTTGGCGCAGAACGGAAGTGACGCAGGCGTGAATGACCGCATCCTCTTTATAGGCGGGAACAAGGATGATAAAACGTTGCCGGACAGTAGTCGCGGGATATTTCTTTTGTTTGAAGAAATGAGAGGCGGCAGAAAACAGGACTATATACCCCACACTGACGGAAAGGTAGATATATAGCGTATATTCCATGATATGTATAATTTCCGATAGCATGGGGCTTTTATTTTTTCTTTCTTAAAAGCATATTGAATATCATGCCTGCCGCCAGAAAGGGGATAGCTTTCATGGCTTTGTTGAATTTGCTGTCCACCAAGTAGTTTGGAGTGGCTATTGCCATAGTCAATAAGAAAGTGAGTAATAATCCCCACCATTTTAGGCAGGCGCTCCAGTGGAAGTATACGGACAGGAAACTGAACAGGAGGAGGATACCTAGCAGGATGGTGCGAGGGAAAATGAACCATTGCAGAATACGGTCGGCATAATCAAATTTTCCACTTAAAATGGCGCCGGGCAGATTACCGATATTGGTGAACAGGGAATAATATTGGGTTTTAATCCAAGTGCTATGTTGGGTATAGAATTTTTTCTTTCCACTATTCTTCAAGGCATATACATGGGTATTATTTAAATATTCCACATATATCCGTTCGCGGAGCAGCAAGGATTCGATGACTTTTTCATCGTCATCGTCTTTTAAATGACGGATGTTTTCTTTGAACCAAGTGAAGTCTATTGCGGTTCCGGAGCCGTTCAGCGAAGCTGAAAGTCCCAAATTGACATGCCCCGCACGAAGAATGGAATTGTTTATCTCGTCGGTGATGGCATTCAATATGCTGACATTGCTGGGTCTTTCCTGATAGATGCGATGGGTTTGGATGGCATTGGAGCCGCTGGCATACGTATTGTTGACAACTTCAAGAAAGTTGGTGTCCACTACATTGTCCGCATTCATGATTAAAACGATATCGTATTGTCCTTCTTGTAATTGTGACATGGCAGCTTTGACAGATTTCATTTTTGAGCTTTTCTTGAATCTGGCTTGCAACAGGGTGATGGGATATTGTGCCAGCTGTTTGTTTGTTTCCGGCTTCAGGTGGTCTGAAATGACGATAATGTCATAGCAGTCTATAGGATATTCTTGTTGCAGAAATGATTTGACGGTATAGGGTATGTAGTCATCGTCCTGATAGGCCGGTATCAGAATGGCGAAACGGTGTTTTACTCTTGATTCGGAATATTTGTCGGTGCGGTTGCCTGTTGCCGCTATGGCGTACACCAGCAGGTAAAAAACAGTAAAGGCACATATCGCGAAAAGTAGTAGTTCTATGTATGCTAGAAATATCATGGCTGTTTGTCTTTGTTTCTAAGTTTGAAAAATGCTTTTGTTCCCTCCCAATGTGCTTTGGCTATGGCTTTCTTTCCTTTTCCCAAGGCGGTCAGTATGTTTTTGGGACATACAATCATTGTCTGGTATAAGATGGAAACCGGAAGTTTCCAGTCAAAGAGATTGCGGTAGGCATATAATAATCTGTTTCTGCTCAGGTAATAGTATTTCAACGGACTTTCTTTTCCGGTGGAGCTGCTGTCCTTGTGCCATATTTCGCAAGCGGGATCGTACCATAGTTCGTAGCCTTCCCTATTGATATAGGTGCACCAGTCCAGTTCCTCATAATATAGAAAATATTCTTCGGGCATCAGGCTAAGCTTGTCTATTATTGTTTTTTTCAGTAACATGGCGGCACCATGCAGATAAGGCGTTTTTTGGGCGGGGTAGTGGTCTTTATTTATTTTCCCTTTGCCTATGGCTCTGTTTCTTAAGGTAATGGGCGAAAGTTGGGTGTATCCTGCAAATTGTATGGCGTGCGGTTCTGCATAATCACGGATTAACGGGGAGACACCTGCTATCTTGTCGGAGGACAGAAGGCGTTTTATCAACAAGGGTATGGCATCTTTGACCATACAAACATCATTGTTCAGCAAGAACAGGTATTTTCCTTTTGCAAGGTTTATACCCAGATTGTTACCTCCGGCGAATCCTAAGTTCCGCTCACTGCGTACGGCTTGGATAAAAGGATATGTTTTTTGTAGCAAGGCGGCTTCATTGGCAGTGGAACCATTGTCAATGACTATCATTTCATAACTGACAGAGAATACAGTGGCTGCCCATGAGTCAATGAATTCGCAGGTGTCGTGAAAACCGTTATAGTTCACGGTGATGACGGATAGGTCAGGCTGTCGGTAGTCCATGTATTTCTGAGTATTGTTTATCTAAATAAGGTCCTAAAAAAACAAAGGTGAAACAAGAATAAATCAAGATTCCGTTAGGAAACTGGAAATAAACCATATTGGCGTAAGAAGCTACCAGTATGCCTGCACAACCGCATAACATACCTGTCAGCGGTCCCCGGATTTCCGGATTTCGGATTTTGAATAAAAGGATGTAGGAGCCCGATAGAAATAGAATGGCATGCATACCCAAAAACACACACAGTCCCACTATTCCCATCTGTTTCCATACATCTACCAGACTGGAGTCTGAAGGACAGATGGAAACGAAATAATATTTGTTATGGGGAGGAACTACCCCGTCTATGGCTCCCATGCCTATGCCGAAGGGCATTTCATCCATGTAGGCATTCAGTGCTTTCTGGTTCTCGAAACGAGCCATCATCGATTGATCCTCTGTGTCAAAGACAGTACGCATACGACGGATCAACTTATTGTTCTCTCCGATCTTGGTGTATTTCAGCATTCCTATCCCTCCGGCAAGCAGGATAAAGGAGATGATGCCTATTTTCCAACTTTTAGACAGGAACAGAAAGAGCCCCAGCCCTGCAATGGGTACAGCTATGGCCGATCGGGTTCCCGATATTAACAGACCATAAAATCCTGCCATACCCACTATTAAATAGAAGAGTCTGAGAAATAGGTTCTTTGTATAGAAAAAAGTAAGCGTGAAAATAGTGCAGGATAATCCCATGCTGGCACCGAAAAGACCCGCGTCAGTGAAAAATGAGAAATAGCGGATGCCGGAATGGATAAAATGGGTACGTGCTCCGTAGGCCCACAACCAGCTTAGCTCGGTACTGTCAAAACCTTTGTTCTTTTGCCAATATCCTTTTGCGGCAGCCAGTAGGGTCATGATACCCCATAGTATTAAAAAGTAATGGATAAAAGTGTAGCGATTGCAGTGTATGGATAGAATAATACAGGTCAGAATAGGGTATAAGGCCCAGGGTCTTAAAATACGAAGCCATGCTTCCATGTAAAATTCACCGGTTATACCATTACCTATGTTGATGATACAATATAGCAGCCAGACCAATGTGATGCAGGTATAGACGTTTAGTATTTTCCTGAAATGATGATTGCTTTGCAACTGTTTCAGAAGAATAAGGGCCAACATGATGCCGTAGAGCAAATCAAAGATATTGGTAATGGCAATAGGGATGGAATGATATCTGTTAATTCCCATTATCAGGTAATTCAGCATAAAGGTGATGGCCAGCAGAATGACGGGTCTGTTTATGCATATGAAGATAAAAAGCGTGGCAAAAGGTATGAACCCTATTGCAACTCCTATGGAGGGCTTCATGTTGAGGGCTGTCCATAGGCATAAGCACAGTCCGATAATGAAGCTGGCCAGAATTTGACCTGTATGGGTTATATTTATTTCTTTTGCTATCATTATTTATTTTCCTTTGTATTCAATGGCGGTCAGTCCGAGTTGGAACAGCCTGTATTCCATATTCTTAAAGTTCGTGTAAGGAGGTAATTGTCCTGTAAAGTCTTCCACTGTATTTCTGTCTGCTTGTGTCAGATAGAAAAGGAGGGGTACTTCTTTTTGTTTAACTTGTAACAAATGCTCATACAGTGCCTGATCCGTATTTTTCCAAGTACGGTTGGCACGGACAACCAGCAGATTGATGGATGCTTCATTTAACAAAGCCGGAGGCAGAGGATTGCTTTTCAGGACCGGGTGTTCGATTAGAAGTATTTCATCCTTTTCCAGATCGGAACATAGTTCTTTCAAATTGTTTGCCTGTACATATTGGCTGTCTTCGCTTAGAAAATCTTCATCGTATGTAATGCGGCGGACGTTTAGGCCGATGCTGCTCCAATATTCCTCTATCAGGCGGGCGACATGGGTCTTTCCGTCTTTCTCTTCTGTACTTAACAGATTGATGACCCGCTGTTCCTGTGTATTTAGATGAGGCAGTAAAGCGGTGCTGAGTTGCCTGACGGCCATCTTGTTTATGGCTTTATTATAACGTCTGTATCTTAACTTGCTTTCTCTAGGATATGCGCCGATAACTGTTCCTCCGGTAATTCGTTCTGCACGTATTTTGTCTCTGAGGGTACGGTCCAGTATTTCTATAATCAGAAAATAGCCAATGATGAAAAGTAAAGTCCCCAGTATGGATGCAAGTATAATCATGCGTGCATTGGTGGGGGAGGAGGTCAGTGGAAACAGGGGCGGATTCATGATTTTTAATGAAGCCGAGGTCATTTCCAGGTTCTTTTGTCGCAAGATGGCTGCATTCAAGGCTCCCATGGTAGACATATAGTTGCTTTCCACAAAGCCGATATGCCTTTCTTTCCGGCCCAGGGTAGCGCCGATGGGGGAGAAATAAAGGAAATCTTCATTTAAATTCTCTCTCATTATATCTCGTGCTTCCATTTGGGCTTTAGTTTTTTCGGCAAGGACTATTTGGTCAAGCCACTGGCTGATGAGTGTCTCATAAGATACATTGTTTGTACTTGCGGCTTCGGCACTTAGTTTCAGGGCGAGATCGTTGATGTTTTGTTCGGCGTTACTTAACATGTTTTTTTGTTCTTCCAGCTTTTTCCGGTTCTTTTCGTCCGGAGTGATTTCCATGGTTGAGATCTGGGTGTTCAATTGGGACATTTGATGGAGTTTGTCCATAAACTCATTGTTGGTACGGATCAATTTGGCTACATCACCTAATTTATATTCATAGAAATCGATCAACGCCTTACTGGTGGAGTAATTGACAAGCAAATCATTGTCCATCATCCGGTAAGCGGCGTCCATGCTTGCCACCTGTTTGGTTTGTTCTCCGTAGTTGATGATGCGGTTTTCTATATTGTACTCGATTAAAGAATCCTCGGCGGCAGTCAGCATTTTGCCCAGTCTGGCCAGTTCTTCTTGAAAGAACTTGATCACATTGTTTGTTTCTCCATAGCGTAGTTCATGGTATTGTTTGACAAACTCTTCATTCAGAATCTCAAGTGTGTTATAAGCTATTCCCGGATCGTTGGCACTATAAGCAATCTCGATCATATCACTGTTTCCCAACCTGGCTACTTTTATATGTTGTGAGAGTAGAGGTACGCTGAAATAAGGGTGGGTATAATTGAGTAGTTGGTAGATGAAATTATTGACGGACGGGCGTTCAAAAGCTACCAGATTATGATAGGTCTTCTCTTCGTTTTGCTTGTCTATCAAAGCCTGTAACTCTCGTGGAATACCGGAAACCAGCTGCTGGTAATGTATGGCTGAAATATAACTGGTGTTTCTTTCGGCATCTCCATAAACCAGACAGCGGGCAAGCAGTTTCAGAGATACTATTTTCAGTGTGCGTTCCGTTGTAATGATATTCATTAAATTACTCATGTGCACGGTGGCGTTTCGGGTATCGGTGGCATCTACATTGTATCCGGAGATGATTCCTGTAAAGATGGTGGTTTTCACATCATACGTTTTTTCCAGATTTCTGGTAAGAAACCATGCTATGATACCGGCTATACATGGAAATATAACCATCCACCAACGGATACGGTAGATAAACTTGACTATGTATTTAAATAATTCCATGCTTCTTATTCCTTTTTGTCTTTTTTCTTACTTTGCCTCTTGTTTTCTTCCTGTTCCTGTATCGTTGTTTCTTGAACGTCCTTTTCTCCTTGTATGGTCAGGATGGGGGTGTGGGAGATTATTTCGAGGGTCAGCAGCTGGTCGTTAATAGTAGAGCGTAGTAAGGCAAAGTCTTGATTAGCGGCAAATTCCTGTTCTTTAGTCTTGGCCACATCATGAATAGAGGTACGTCTGTTTCTATATTCCTGTTCTGCAACAGCCGATGCACCTTTATATAAAGCTATATTTTCAGCTGATCTTTGCAATGTTTCTATATTGGATAAAATCTGGACATATAAATGAGCTATTTGTATTTTAAGGGTTTCGTATGCTTCCTGTTTTCTTAACTCGGCAATATCCACTTGGATTCGCTGGCGCTTGATTCCTCCCCGGAGGTCGAACAGCTTTTCAAAAGGAATACTGATGCCGCCTCCCACATTCCACGAAGTCTGTTCTGTGCCTACATACCTGTAAATAAGTGGGGTGTTGACATCCGTATTGCTGGCCACATTGTCTGCTATACCGTAAGAAGCACTTCCGCCGGCATGGATAAACCCCAGCCAGTTCCTTTTCTCTTTCGATAGTAGCTTTTTCTGTAACTGTTTCTCCTTCTCTAAAATCTGTAAGCTTGGAGTGCTGCGTGCATTCTCATAAAGGACACTTAACGGAGGCAGCTTTATCTTTGCATAATCCACATTCATATTCCCCAATATATCATCCTGTGTCACAAGAGGTTGTTGTACCGGTTGTGTTTGCTGCTCTTCCTGTTGTGCGCTTAAATGGTGGATAGAACAATACATACAGATGACAAAAAGACATACTTTACCCATATAATAAATCCCCTTTTTATTCCTAAAACAAATTATTTAAACATCTCCTTTTTGGACAAAAGCTGTCAAAGTCTTGAACAGGATTTTCATATCCAGGAAAAAGGAGAATTCTCTACCGTATTTCAAATCTAATTCTTTGCGTTCTTTAGCGGATAATTTTCCGGCATCCCCCCGTTTTTCCACCTGCCACAAGCCGGTCAGCCCGGCAGGCGCCATGAAGCGTTCGATACTTTCATCGTTTGTCAGGCGTTCGGCTTCATAGAGTGGAAGAGGACGGTTCCCCACCACAGACATGTCGCCTTTCAAGATGTTGACCAGTTGAGGTAACTCATCCAGGCTGTATTTTCGTAAAACGCGTCCTACCTTGGTAACCCGCGGGTCTTTTTCTATTTTTATGAAAGGACTTTCATCCAGTGCGTTTTGTCTGGAAATAAACTCTTCTTCCGGAATGATGAAGTCATCGGAAACCAGCATTCCGCCATTATCTATAACACCGTCATCTCCAAACATCAGTCCTCCTAATTCTTCCATCGAGAAATCTTTGGCAATCTCCGGAGTGCCTTCCGGCTGGTACTGGTTCTGACCGGCAAGGTCTTTCAGCTTTTTATCGGCGTCCGTATACATGGAACGGAATTTCAGGAAATTAAAAATGGTATAATTCGTTCCTACCCGTTTGGATTTGTAAATAACAGGTCCTTTGCTTTCCATACGTATGGCTATGGCAATCAGCAGAAAGACTGGGGACAGGAAGACTAACGCTGCACCGGAGAAAAGGATATCGAAGCAGCGCTTCCATTGGGGAAGGATAAAATGCCTCACGTCTTTTTTCTTCCGGTTATGTGCATATAGCAGTTCCTGCCGTTTATTGATGATGTCTATTTTCTGCCTTAGCCGGGCGGTGGTGATGTGCAAACTGACGGTATCGTTTATTCCGCTGTTCAGATAGACTTTGCTGGCTTCGGGAGTCAGCCTGTCCGTAATGAGTACGACATATGCCTGATAGAACTTTTTCCTGAAAGCACCGACCTGCTCAATATCTCCGTTCATCTCCCCTTGTTCGTGAAGGACAATGATGTTCTCACGTACTTTCAGTCTGATACAAATTGTAATGGCATCCTGGTAGTTTTGGGCATAAATCATCTGGACATTTTCGAGCTTGCTGAATTTGCGCAAAAAATCCTTGTTCTTTCCTATATAAAGCAGAAAGGTCATGCTGATTTACTCAATGATTTTCTTAATTCTTACTTTTAACTCCATGGGATTGAAAGGTTTGACAATATAGTCTTCCGCGCCTTCTTGTAACAGGCGGATGCGTTCTGTGGTACTGTCTTCGCTGCTTAGCATAACCACCGGAATGTGTTTGAATAACTGATTGGATTTTATCCATTCCAGAAACTCGTCTCCACGCATTTCGGGCATACGGATATCTGATATAATCAAATCTGGTATGTTACCTTCCTGAAGCCATTTTACCCCTTCGATGCCATTCGGTAACCAAATACAATCATAATCACTGGCCAGATAGATTGAAAGGACTTTTGCAATTGCTATTTTGTCGTCCAAGACCAAAATTTTCTTTCTCATAGAGTAATCTTTAGATTTTAATGGGCAAAAGTAAAGAAAATTATTGTGAATAAACAACTTTATTCTATTAATTTTTTGGCGTAAAGATTGCTTTTCCTTAACCAAGTGTCTGAAATAGGGGGTTGAATGGAATAAAAGTCCTTTGGAAAAAGGGAAAAAAGAAGACGGGACAACTCCTGTACATTATATATTGTAGTGTATATGATAAGATTAAGATGTGATATTGTATGATGGATGATATTTATTATATTGAAAAATAGTGTTTTGGAACATAATAAAAATAAATATATTGTTTTGTGTAATTCGAAAAATAGTATTTATCTTTGCTGCCGGAAATGATAAAAGCCATATTACTATGTCGGAAATAAACCAGACGATTAATTTACATGTATCTGTGGACTGTGTGCTGATTGGGTTTGATGGAGAGCAGTTCCGTGTCCTGTTGGTAAGGCAGGTGGGGAAACAGTCCGAGGACGGATATAATAACATGAAGTTGCCGGGCAGCCTTATCTATGACGATGAGGATCTGGATGAGGCGGCCAAGCGGGTGTTGAATGAGTTGACGGGCCTGAAGAATGTGAAGCTTACCCAGTTTAAGGCGTATGGATCGAAAGACCGTACCCGTAACCCTAAGGATGTGCTGTGGCTGGAACGTTTTCATCGTTTGGACGAGAAGAGAATAGACCGCATTGTGACTATCGCTTACCTGACACTGGTGAAGATTGACAGACGGTTCGAACAGCTGTCTGATAAATACGATGCTTGCTGGACACCTGTGACGGAGGTGAAAAGCCTGGCGTTCGACCATTTCCAGATTTTGCAGGATGCATTGGTGCATATACGCCATTATGTGGAATATGCTCCTTCCGCAATGTTCGACTTGCTTCCCCGGAAGTTTACGGCGGCCCAGTTGCGGACTGTCTATCAGTTGATTTATGATAAGGTGTTTGACGTAAGGAACTTCCATAAGAAGATAGCGTTGATGCCATATGTAGTACCTTTGGAAGAAAAACAGGTAGGTGTATGCCACAGGGCGGCACGCTTCTATAAGTTCGACCGTTCAATATATAATAAGTCGGGAACGAAGTGATAACAGACAGATAACTTTAGCCTTGTTGTGATTGCTGTGAGAATACTCCGCCTGGTCGTTTCGGGGAATCGGTATATGCTTTGGGATTCTTCACCGGCCTTTCCTTGGAAGGATAATGCTGATGCATCGGGACAGAGACTATTATTTTTAAATTCTTAATTTTCAATTTAAATGTACCTATTAGGTTATGATATTGGCAGTTCGTCGGTAAAGGCGAGTTTGGTAAATGCAGAGACCGGAAAGTGTGTTTCTTCTGCATTCTTTCCTAAAACAGAGGCTGCTATTATGGCTGCCCGCCCCGGATGGGCTGAGCAGGATCCGCAAAATTGGTGGGAAAATCTGAAATTGTCAACTCAGGCTGTCATGGCCGGGAGTGGGATCGGTCCGGATGGAATTGCCGCTATCGGTATCTCTTATCAGATGCACGGACTGGTTTGTGTGGATAAAGGGCAAAATGTATTACGTCCGGCTATTATATGGTGTGACTCACGGGCGGTTCCATACGGGCAGAAAGCGTTTGAGGCATTGGGGGAAACGCAATGTCTTTCTCATCTGCTGAACTCTCCGGGGAATTTTACCGCTTCCAAACTGGCATGGATTAAGGAGAATGAGCCTGCTGTGTACGAACGTATTTATAAAATAATGCTGCCCGGCGATTATATCGCTATGAAACTGACGGGGGATATTTGTACCACGGTGTCCGGTTTGTCCGAAGGGATGTTCTGGGATTTTCAGGCAAATGATGTCGCGGGCTTCCTGATGGATTATTATGGATTCGACCGTTCGCTGATAGCTGATATCAAACCGACTTTTGGCGAGCAGGGGCGTGTAAATGCATGGGCTGCCAAAGAATTGGGCCTGAAAGAGGGAATTCCTGTAACCTATCGCGGAGTAAGTATTCTTCCTTTTGGCAACGGGGCGGAGCGTATGTTGGAAAATAAAGAGACAGGATGCTCTATATGTGGAGTTAATTTTAACCTGCATGGAAAGCAGCATATTGTTCGTGCCGCACAGGAAGGGATCGTGTTCTCGTTTAAATACGGCATTGATATCATGGAGCAGATGGGTATCCCTGTACAGAAGATTCATGCCGGACATGCCAATATGTTTCTCAGTCCTATCTTCCGCGAAACATTGGCGGGAGTGACAGGGGCTGTAATCGAACTGTATGACACGGATGGATCGGTGGGCGCCGCCAAGGGGGCCGGCATAGGCGCGGGTGTTTATAAAGATAACAACGAGGCATTTGCCACATTGAAAAAACTGGAGGTGATAGAGCCTGATGTGGCACAGCGTACTGCTTACGATGATGCGTATGCCCGCTGGAAATCCAATCTGGAGAGAGCGATGGCTGCCTTTTAAGGACCTTCGGATAAAGAAATGGCTATTCCGCCTGCGTGTTGAAAAAAAATAGTAGATAAATTAGAACAAGTTATTAAAATAAGTAAAGAATTATGGCTACAAAAGAGTATTTTCCCGGTATAGGAAAGATTAAATTTGAAGGTAAGGAAAGTAAGAACCCGATGGCGTTCCGTTATTATGATGCTGAAAAGGTAATTAACGGAAAGAAGATGAAAGACTGGTTGAAGTTTGCTATGGCATGGTGGCATACGTTGTGTGCCGAGGGCGGTGACCAGTTTGGCGGCGGAACAAAGAAATTCCCTTGGAACGGTGATGCCGATAAGGTGCAGGCTGCCAAGAATAAGATGGATGCCGGCTTTGAATTCATGCAGAAAATGGGAATCGAATATTATTGTTTCCATGATGTGGACTTGTGTGAGGAAGCCGATACAATCGAGGAATATGAAGCGAATCTGAAAGAGATAGTTGCTTATGCCAAACAGAAACAGGCTGAAACCGGAATCAAATTGTTATGGGGTACGGCAAATGTTTTTGGTCATGCACGCTATATGAACGGGGCTGCTACAAACCCCGAATTTGATGTGGTTGCCCGCGCTGCTGTCCAGATAAAGAACGCTATTGACGCTACCATCGAACTGGGTGGCTCCAATTACGTGTTCTGGGGTGGACGTGAAGGGTATATGTCTTTATTGAATACAGATCAGAAGCGTGAGAAAGAACATCTGGCTCAGATGTTGACCATCGCCCGCGATTATGCCCGGAGCAAAGGGTTTACAGGTACTTTCCTGATTGAACCCAAACCGATGGAGCCGACTAAGCATCAATATGATGTGGATACCGAAACTGTGGTAGGGTTCTTGAAAACTCACGGACTGGACAAGGATTTCAAGGTGAACATTGAAGTGAATCATGCTACGTTGGCTGGTCATACATTTGAACATGAACTGGCTGTTGCGGTAGATAACGGAATGTTGGGATCTATTGACGCTAACCGTGGCGATTATCAGAACGGATGGGATACAGACCAGTTCCCTATCGACAATTACGAACTGACCCAGGCCATGATGCAGATTATCCGCAACGGCGGTTTGGGTAATGGCGGTACCAACTT
>PPYE01540207.1_pt1 | contig 13413 bp, 10 predicted proteins | sample 1559881 | NCBI WGS metagenome assembly PPYE01 (sample SAMN08240022, study PRJNA423297) | Human gut metagenome, whole genome shotgun sequencing project.
GTATTATTCGTCATTTTGCAAACTCCGCATTACAAATCGCGGCAAATTTAATCATTATTTGTGAACTACGAAGCATTCCCCCAACTTTTTCTACATAATAAATTGTTATTTTTTGCGTTTTCGTTATCGCACACGGAAAAAAGATTCCTATCATTTAGTACTCTATATAAATAAACGTGAGTTCGATATGTCGAACTCACGTTTATTCTACATTATGCATCTTATTCTACTTATCTTCTACGCATCGTACGAAGCAGGCATCTTGTGCACCGCCGGTTGAACTACGGGTGATGGGATAGAAATCAAAAGTAAAGTAATTGAAATCCCATCCGGTTGCATTCCCATCTCCGGGCTTTTCAGCCTTTACATAATGGCTCAACCAGTAGATTGCTCCGGGACGCATATATACGTCATAAAAGAGAGGAGCGCCCGCGACACCCACGGGGTAGCTCTCGCTAAGCCATCCACTGGGGAATCGTTCGGCTCGAGTTGCTGCATATCTTAATGTGCCCGCGCCTTTGGCATCTTTTTCTTTTCTATGTCCATATCCGGAAGCTCCAATAGGAAAGAACAGACTTTTTCCGGTTTGTTGATTGTAGACAAAACAACCACGCATTCCGCGCTTTGTATGATTGTAGTCATAACCGTACGCGTCGTTTATATCATCTTCAGTACTTGTCGATCCATCTCCATACAGTATACCATATCCTTGTTTGATGTCTATATGGTCATATAATGCTTTAAAATCATCATAAGAAGCAATTCTTGTATTTGAAGGAAGCTGCGATGAATCGACAAACGCAGCATCGAAACCACTGTTCTCCGACGGCGCGTTTACAGGTTTTATCTCTCCCCATGTCTTTCCTTCACTTGTGCCGGCAATGGTTAATTTTTGGGTTCCTGGCCCTTGGAAAGATTCCGGTGTAACGTTTATCCAATATGGACCCGGGGTCTTATTATTGACCGCGTCGATTGGCTCGGTCATGTTACCCCATTTGAACAACGAACCTTCTTCCAGCGGAGAAGCGGTTTCTGTATCTTTAGTCTTCATGTTACGCGCATGCCATTCGGTCCCTCCATCAATCAATGCATCGGGAGCATCTCCTTGACGTACAAATATCAAGTGGTAACAAGTATAGTTGTGATACTCTACCCGTATGATGGCATATCGATTTTCATTCTCTCCGCAGCCGCCATTAAAGTCAATTCTGAAATCTATATTCGAACCGGTTTTCCCATAAACGGTGTCGTTGCTTACTTCGCTATGTTCCTTGCCGACACCTAAATTGATAAAGCTTTTATCCCCACAAACCACATAGGCTTTCCACGGACCTTCGGAAGCGAATACCTCAAATTTTGTTCCATTCTCTTGAGGTAATCGTTTCAATAGTACGTCGAATCCTGCGTCATTGTCATGGCTGCGCCAAATTCCTTTGGGGTTGACAATACGACGCACTTGATAAATAACAGGGTTTTCATTCCCTTTGGCGGAGTTTGTAACGGAAGAATTTGTAGAAATCGTTTTCCATACTGTACCGTCCGGATTCAATAACGTCGCTTTTATCTCCACTTCCGATCTGCGTTGATAGGCCACATAGGGATTATTCCCAGTATATGCGGTTGCTTTAATTAGCTGTTTGGCGCGGGTGTACATAGGAAGCAGCATATGATATATGCTATCACCTTCTTTTCTTACTTTGTATTCTCCGTCTTTTTCCTCTCCTGCTTCACCAAAGAAACTATGTTCCTCTTCGTCTGTAATATCTCCGATGGGATATGTGCGTTCTCCTCTTTTATGCTCTTCATAATAAGATTGGTTGGAGGTTTCAATATACGGAGCTGTTCCGGTTATAACCAAATCCTTGGTCGCACGCAGGGACAGAAAACCATTCCACGGGTTGGCATTGGCTATATCCATCTTATCGTAATAATCGAAAGTTTTTAATGCATTGTGGGGGCCCCATCGATTGTCTACAATCCTTGCCTCTATTTTACCCAGTTTACGTCCTCCTGTTTTGACTTTCAGCGGCAACATCATCGAATGATTATACAGATAAGATATATAATAAGGATTCGGCACCTCAATACCCGGTTCCGGCTCCTGATATTCTATGTGCCAGTCGGCATCATTCGCGAAGTTTTTGAATTTCAGTGTGAGTTTATAATGATGGTTACGCTCGGCGTTGTAGTCGTCCTGCACATTTTTTCCAAGCATAAAACGATATTTGATATTCCCGCTCCCCACTTTTTCAGGGTTGACAGAAACGTAATAAGCATCTACTTCGATGTAAGTGCCATAAGGCACGTCATCTTTCGGCAGATAATCGGGATATAATATATTATCTCCCGGCAATCCGGGATGATCCAGTTCTCCATTACCATCGGTATCCTGCAATTTGCTGGGGCCTTTTCCTTGCATATTTTCGAAGAAAAACAAGGCGTCGGCAGTTTCTTCGTGTCCTTTTTTGTGCAACACTCCGTTTTCTTCAACAGGCCACGGATAATAAGATTTACCAGTGGACAGACGTACCGGATAGGATGCATCAAACACTGTCGGTTCCGTATCTCCTTCGTAGTATTTGATCACCTCTCCGTCAGGCATATCCTCTCCCTTTGCAGGAAAAGGCAAGTCATATCCTTCATCTTCCGCTCCCACCTTATTGTCTTTTCCCAAATAGCAATGAGTCGGAATATCTTTAATCTGCACCGACTTCAGGTAAATGAAAACCCCTTCTTTCAACGCGCTTGCATCGTATGCAACAGTAACTTTGGAGGCTGCGCGGCGTATCCATGCATGCAGCGTCATACCTTTCTTGTTGATGGCTACCAGCGCATCTTCCGTATTGCGGTTGGCTCCTGTGGGGGCATCCGGCAGCGTGGTGAAATGACCGAACATCTGGTTGTTGGCGATGGCTTTGCTTTTTGCACCGCCACCGGTTTCTTCCGTCGACACCCAGTTCTCTGCCTGCCATGCCAGGCCGATAGATTTCAGTCCTTCCCTAGTCCTGATGGCAGGGTAATGAGATGTTTTCATCAGATTTCCCATATTGGCCACTGCATATATATAATGATTGCCATAAGGCACTCCGGATAATCGGAATGAGGCTTGCTGGGTCCGGCTTTCCGCGGTTGGTCCCCCTTCTGCGTCGTCGTTTGTGCGGTCTTCATCTTTCACCGTGAAAGAACCGTCGTTACTTTCTGTAGAAGCAGAACCGTCGGGAAGGAGGTAATATACTTTCGTCAGGGTTCCTTCTTTATCATACAGCAGCACACACAGGTTGTTGATGTCTTTGATGGCATCCCCTGCTGTGCGTGTCTTTACGTCCAAAGCCGGGCGAAGAGGAAGAAACTCTACCGTTGCATTTACGTCGGTTTCCCCTTCGGGCATTTGTCCGTATCTGTTGTTGAACCAATCGTCCGTGCAGGCAGCCAAAACAAATATCAGCATACCCGTAAGACTATAAAGAATATTTCGTTTCATATTTTCCTGCATAAAATTATTTTAAGGAAATCCTCCCTTCGTTGGTTATAGCCCGAAATCGGGATCTAATGTGACTTCGGTATATGGACGCACATCTACCTTCCAGTCCGTGCTTGTATCTTTAATGGTAATGTATACTTTTACGTGCGTATTACGCGGCAATTGGGGCACGTTCTCCAAAAAGCCTTTCAGCTCCGCACCGTCTACCCAAAGGCTTACCGAATAGTTCTTCTTCTCGTCCGCTCCTCCTTCACCTTCATACACGTGTTTGCCTTCCAAAAAATAGCAGGAAGGCGCCAGGGTGATCTCTTTATTTTTTGGCAAAGAGTAACTGGCATTAAACCGATAGGTATAATATTCCGTTTCGGGAACCTCAAACGCTTCAATTTCTTTATAAATAGTTCCGTCGCTTCCCTCTACGTCCCGATACCTCACACCTCGTGGTAAGAGATATGCCTGTCTTGCCATATTATGAACGGAATATCCCGTGACAGTCTTGTCTAGCGAACTTTCATTCTTGACATAGAATGAGTATTTGACAGCAGCTCTTATGATGAACAAATCAGCTTTCCGGTCGGTCTCTCCCACCTCCACCGTATGACATTCGTTCATGGGCACATAGTTAGGTTTCACCTCCAGTTGTTTGCCTTCATCCAGCTTTACCATCAGCTTGCCGATCTTCTCCGTCGGAAACGCATCTCCTTTTTTAATCCGCTCCAGTTCGTCTTTCAACCGGATCCGAACACCGTCTTCCGACTGGATGTCTACTGATGAGTTTTCATTTGCAAACAGATAAACTCGCTTGGTTTCCCTGCCGCGCACTTTGAAGCGTTCATCCCCATAATGTTGCAGGACATCCCGGAAAGAGATAAACCGGTTTTCTTCTACAGTGTTATCAGGACGCACTACGATGATGCGCAGTGTGCTCATCAATTCGTAACCGTTGGCGGCATCTTCGTATCCGTCGCCTTCGGCGCGGGTAATGCCCGAATGCATCACATCTGTAAGCGAAACATTAATATCGAGATTTACCCACACCGCATCATCATCGCCACCGAATCGGCTCATCTCCTCTTTGTCACTGCCGCAAGCAGACAACAGACAGACAACGGAACTGAATAGGATAATATATACGAATTTATTCATATTTTATATTATTGACTCTGACTACCCAATCGTTTACTTTTATAGTCACCTTAAACCACTCGTGGCTTGAATCAAGGAAAAATATCATCGACCAGTAATATCCCCGGTCCAAAAACTCCTGTGGGGGCATCGCGGCAAAATGATCACTTTTGAGTATTAACAGATAATTAATCAAAGGGATGTTGACCACTTCCTTTCCGTCTGCTTTACGCTTGATAATCATCTTCGGACTATTCTTCGTCATCAACCGCGACGTGGAAAACTCTGCATAAGCCACCACTTCCTCTTTGTTTCCTTCAATGACTCCCGTCGAAGCTTGTCCTTGCGACCACGGGGTATAGGTGACCGGACCATTCGGAAGCAAGTCGTTGTCATACGAAAACAAAGTATTGTCGTCGGTGATTTCAAACTCATACTCTTTGTCATCCACCGGTTCACCGTTCATTTGTTGCAATACGATACGGATGTTGTTGGTGTTCTTCATCATCTTCACCACCCCTTTCTGATAAAGGTCGGATGTGGCAAGAGTGAGCTCACCCCAAAACATATCATGCAATTTACGCTTTTCAGGAAGATCAGACTCGACGCGACGCCAGTCGGCTTCTACCCGCAGATCGGTATAATTGCTTCCGGCGTCAGGCTCTTGAAGCAGCGAGAAGGTTTTCTCCTTGCATGCCAATCCACCATAGGCCACAAAGCGATATGTGCCTTTCTTCAAGTCGAGCTGCATCCGGTAGTCCTCATTTTGCAATTCGGTGCCTGTGACGATACGGCGGTCTACGTAGTTGCCTTCTTCGTCGTAAATAAACAAAGTAAGGCAATCTACCTGGTTCGGGAATGCGTTGGCAAACTCCAGGTTATAATCGTAGATAAAGCGTAACGACACACCATGCGGACAAGGATCAAGATCCTCGTAGATGCGTTCGCACGAAGAAAAAACAAGCCCCATAGCTGCGGCACAAAACACCGCAGCCATAAGTCTTGAAATTATATTTTGTTTTCTACTTTGCATTGTTTTAATCAATCAAATGTGATGCTATTGACGCGAACTACCCATGGCAACACTTGTACAGACACTGTGAAGTATACATCACTGTTTTCGTCCGGCTCGTTCGGATCTACCGGATCAGGATCTTTGCCCGGATCTGCGGGATGTCCCAATATGGAAATCTTGTCTACGCACAATTTATAAACATTATTGCGGACCACAGCAAACTCCATGATGCCCATTTCTGCAGGCATTGCGTTGTTGTTGTGACGGTTCCAATAATAGTAAAACACTTCATACTCACCGTTGTTATTGGGTGTGTAGATAGTAAAACCGTGGTCCGTCCACATCTTATCCGTTGGCCTGCCGTTGCCAGCTGCAGCCATCACTGCATTATAATCATTCTTAACGGCAGTGTTTTCCGATAAACCTGCGAACATACTCTGAATATACAATGCATTGTTGTACACATAAAGAGGTTCTCTTTGTGCCATAGCAGCTCTCACGACAGGATTATTATCTGTAGCGATAATATGTCCTTTAAATACAATACCGGTCGAAATACCGTTCATTTGTCTGCGCGGAGAAGGAATCGTGTTTTCTGTCACATAACGCCAGACACGATAACCAGTCTTGTCGATGCCATCCGGAGCATCCTGCCAGTTGTTAGAATCGTTTTCTCCTTTGTTTATAATATCTCTCAATTTCACCCATTTCCATTCGGAGTTGGTGTCAAACTGTCCGGAAATCCAACTATTACCATTATCGGTAAATCTTCCTAAGTTATAGAAGAAGTTTCCCGTTAAATCTTCGCTTCCCGTATAAGAGATTTTGTCATCAAAGTCGTAATCCACTACATAATTATTAGTTGTCTCAAGCCCGCAAAGGTCGAATTTCGTATAATCTGCATTGCCATTGCCATCTTGTAAGCAAGTGCGGCGCAAATAATAAAACTCCTTACTCATATTGAGCAGAGCAGCATCGGTCAGCTGTACTTGAACCATGGGTTTACCTTCCGAATTTTTGAGAACATGATAAGTAGCAGTAGCTCTATCTCCATTCTCACTATCGGACGGTCCTTGCTTGTAGTCGAAACGAGCCACTGCGCGTTCCACTTTCACAGTTCCTAAAGGATAGGCAGATTCTTTCGTTTTATATCCTGAAAAAGAATCCGGCAATTCGCGGGACAGTAAAACTGCATTTGCCATTAAGAATTTCCCACCTGTACATATCTCTATGTTTTCTGCACCTGACAATTTACAGGTTGCATTTCCCACAGTCAGCAATTCACCGGAATTAAATTTATTAGCCTTTTCTATCAAATCATCTGTCGGATTGCAAAAGGCATACACCAATACTTCTTTCCCTGCCTGACCGCGCAATGCCGTTTCAGAAAGTCCCATGGTGTAAGTGCTGGCATCAGCACCCTCTGTTCCGTCAGTACCACGTACATAGCTAGACGCAACAAATTTGCGGTCGGGTGTAGTCAAGACAACCAATACACCTTTTGTCACTTTGTTTTCATTATCTGTTCCAATTTCTATACCACCGTTAGAAGTAACATAATCGTCCCCTGCCCCAGTATCTGTTACACTGCGGGTTGTTTGGGGCAGTTCCAATCTAAAGCGCATATAAACTCCGTTTTCCACATCACCATCATTCACAGTAGCAATGTCGTCATTGTTACAAGCTGCCAATGCAAAACATAAAGCGCCTGCTAAAATTTTACTCCAGCTTTTTTTCATCTTTTCTTATTTTTAAATTAATATTCCTTATTTGATTTCCTCAATTTGCCTTAACATCTTTTCTGCATCCGGCATTCCTTTACGCACAGCTTCTTCAAACATTTTTTCGGCAGTGTCGAAATCTTTGTTCAAAGCAGCAAGAGTGGCGCGTGCATAGATGGCTTGCGGTGAATCACCGGCTTTCTGCAGGTAGCGTTCGGCACTTTTAAGACTGCCACGACTCATGGCGATATTGGCCGCATTGAGGTTAGCCACTTTATCGTCGGGGAACATACGCACAGCGATGTCGAATGTTTCGTTATACTCCTCACTGCCAATTTCCATTTCTTGTGCAGCAAGATACATTTCATTGAGACTTAGCTTCTGCGGCTGTGTCTTGATGAGACGTTTAATCTCTTCCACGTCAGTATAAGCCCGCACTTCATACTTCACGGCATAGTCCGAATGGCGCAACCCCGGATACACCTCTTTCAGTAAGAAAGCATACTCCTTCGGGAAGGCAGTCTTGATACTCCGTTCTTTGGCGTCCGGATCCATGTTGCTACGTATCAAGGCAAGGATGCCTGCCTTGTTGTCCAAAGATGAACTTTCAACGTAACGCTCCAGCCCGGCCCAATCCTCGGGTTCGTAGTCGGTAATGAATTGCATGTCGGCAAAATTATATTGTTTGCGTACATACTCTTTCAGTGTCTTCGTACGCCCCATGGCAAGGCGCTCGTTATTAGAATACGGACTTTCGGGCGATGCATATCCCTTGATGCTGACAGAGATGATGCGTGTATCGGCATCGTTGCGCACAGCATCAATGGTGGAAAGAATCTTCTGCAATTCCACCGGATTACGGCGGTAGTTCTCATGTATTTCCGTACGATTTACAGGGAAATCGATATAAGCAGAACCTTCCAATACATTAATTTTAGGTTCGGCTTTCGGGCGGATGTATATGTAAGAAGGCACAAACGCCTTCGGTTCGAGCCGAAGCGCCAACAGCGGTTCGTTTTCGCCGGCAAGCGTCTCGTCACAACATCCACACACTTCATTCAGGGTAACAAGTTTAGATGTATTCATCCATTTTTCATAAGGTACCACCGTACGATATTCCACTACCGATACGTCGCTGCGACGGTATATTTGCGTAGTCGCCGGCCTCAAGTTATCATTGCGTAAATGATGGTAATACCGATTGCGCCCTGCAATCAACACAGCAGGCAAGCTCAACGTGTTGTCATCACTTGCCAATGCCGGCGTAAATATCACTTCGCGATTGCTCTTAACCTCCAAACCGGATACGTCTATATCCATCGAAATGAAGAGTTTATCATCCGAATGGGAAACGAAAAGATTTCGCACTGTCACTTGCCCATTCATAAGCGGCTGTCCTTTTACACCAGCCACACCAAGTAGTGACAACAAAACACTACCTGTTATTTTAGCTATTTTATTGTTTATTGTAATCATGACTACAGACCGAATTAAAATGTATAAACCAGATTGACAGCCGCTTTTGTGGGACCAAAATAGTTGTGCGATTTTCCTTTGGCAAGTTTGGTGCCGCAAGTTGCACATGGATAGACATCATAGCGTGTATAAACCCAACCCAGCCCGAGTTCGGCTTCCAAATTCCAATGCTTATTCAATATCCATGCATAACCGTATGCAATGCCGGCACCAGCAAACCATCCTTGATAACGACGGTCGGAAACTACAGAGAAATCTGTACCTAGAAAAGAAAGGTTGTTTTTCAGACCGCCAACATTATATTGGCCGCCTAAAGCGTGGACACCCATAAAATGACCGGCAAAACGGTCGCAGAACCAATAACGCGCTTCCGGTTGCAAAAGCCAGTGCTTCCACTTCCGCTCGTGAGAAAGTGTCCATCCATTGTAATCGGCAGATAAATCGAATGTCCAGCGAGGAGCCAAACCTACCTCTACGCCTACATTCACATTCAAAAACGCATCATACAGAACATTAGTCTTAATTGCTACTTTCTGTGCTCTCGCCTGCGAACAGAACGTCCCGGACAAGACTAACAACAGAAAAAAAGTCGTTCGTTTCATCTCAAGTGTGTATTATTCAGTTTAACTTTAAGTCTTTACCTTATTTTCCCTCTGAATCCCCCACAAGTACATATCAAACGTACTAATAAAACAACATCGGACAATACTCCGGATGATAATATAATATACACAATATTTATGCTTCTCTATATTTAAGATTAAGAGAAACATCAAGTAACACAAAAAAATCAACATCTCTTCATTAGAGATATATTAATTTACAGGCAAAATTACATAAATTCCATAAAGTAACAATATAATATGACTTTTTTTTTTAATCATCCCAAAAAAAATCAAATAAGACAACTGCCATGCACTCCTCCTCTTATTTTTATAAAGCCACCAAAATTCATTTATAAAAAAATAGCAGGCGAGAAAATTTTCTCGCCTGCCTTTTTTTATTTCACCTGCTTTTCATTGCGTTCTTCTCTCTCCTCTTTTTCCTTCCGATACCTCATATATAGCTGTTTCCACCTGTTCAAAACCCTCTCGATTTCCTCCTCGTCAAGATAATCAAAACAGAATTCCACCACTTTTAAGTAATTACCCAATGAGCAATCTAGCCCTTTTTTAACTCATTCAAAGGATCATGGCCGATCCCCAATGCCTTGTACACATTCTTATTTGTCAAACACGTGCGTTTAAGCAACTCACTAACGCTAGCTCCTAATGCTGCGTAATAGTCTTTTTCTTTTTTCATACTTATTTATTATTAAAATTACACCATGATGGTTAATTATTTTAACTTTCATCCTAACATATCAGGATAATGCTTATTTTGTTTCTACTACATTTACACCATGTTTCAAAATGCACACATATATGATGCAAAGTAAATAATTAAATTTTTAATAACAAAGAATTATGCCAAACGATTACAAAATGTCCTATTTCATGCCTCCCATCGCCCCTATCAAAGACAAACAGGGACAAATACTCACTCCCCCCACACTTTTCCCCTTCTGCGAAGTCTGCATTGAACAGGTTTTCCAAATGATCACCAGCAACGAAGAACTCAGGCTCCTGACCGAGCAAGTACGCAACGCACCGGACATACGCATAGCAAAAACAAGACTTTTGCCCTATGTAACTCCCTGCGGCACCTTCTCCCGCCGCAGCGGCAAATACCTCCTGTCCCCATCAGGGCTGGTGATTGTAGACCTGGACCATTTCCGCTCTTACCGGGAAACTGAAGAAATGCGCCGTGTGTTACATGACGACCCGCTCCTCCGTCCCGTACTCACGTTTATCAGTCCCAGCGGACTGGGTGTAAAGGCCTTTGTCCCCACCTACCATTTATCCACGGCAACAAGCGGCAAACAAATCACAGAATGCATGAGTTGGGCAATGCAGTACGTAGAGACAGCGTATAATACAGAAACATCTGTTTTCTCCGAAACAAAGACCAAAGTAGATTTCTCCGGCAAAGACCTTGTGAGATCCTGCTTTCTTAGCCACGACCCCGAAGCTTTATTCAGAAACATCTAACATAAGAAAATTAAGAAAAAATGAACAACATCGAATCACTACGCCGTCTCACCGAGACAGTTGAAACAGCAGGAGCAGACATCGCACCCACTTACATCGAATACATACAACTGGCATTTGCCATCGCCACAGACTGCGGCGAAGCCGGGCGCAACTATTTCCACCGTCTCTGCCGCCTGTCTGCCAAGTACCAGCGCGAACACACCGAACAGGTGTTCTCCAACGCACTCGCCACAAAACATGGTGACGTACATCTAGGCACGGCTTTCCACCTTGCCGGAATCGCAGGAGTCAAGCTCCATCAAGACGACGTAATGAACAAGCCGAAGGGTACAAAGGGTACAGAAGATTCAGGGGCAAATTTCTCCACACACACGTGCGCGCGTTATAAGGTAGACAATGACGAAAATACCGGAAAGGAGGAAAATACCCAAGAAGAGGAAAGAGAAGAAGAGGAACTTCTCTCGGGCAGTGAACCGAAACAACAATTGCCCACCTTCCCCAAAGCCGACTGGCCCACACTCCTACAACGTATCATTACCTATGGCAAAAGCGACGCCCTGAAAGACGTTATGCTTTTAGGAGCATTGACAGCCCTGGGTGCAACCATCGCCCCACACTTGCGCTGTTCCTATAGCGGCAAATTCCTGCATCCCTGTCTTCAGTATTTTGCCATCGCTCCTTCCGCTTCCGGCAAGAGCATCCTCTCTTACATCCGGCTGCTTGCCACTCCCATTCACGACGAAATCCGTGCGGAAGTGGCAGCAAAGATGAAAATCTACAAGAAAGAGAAAGCCGCCTACGAGGCATTGGGCAAAGAACGAGCGAAAGTGGACGCACCGCAAATGCCCGCCAACAAGATGTTCATCATTTCGGGTAACAACACCGGCACAGGTATCCTGCAAAATATTATGGATTCTGATGGAATAGGATTTATCTGCGAATCTGAAGCGGATACCCTCTCTACCGCCATCAACGCAGACCATGGACATTGGAGCGATACCCTCCGCAAAGCCTTCGACCACGACTGCCTGTCTTACAACCGCCGCACCGACCAGGAATACCGTGAAGTGAAGAAAAGCTACATCTCCCTCAACATTTCCGGCACACCGTCGCAAGTGAAATCCTTCATCCCCACCACGGAAGACGGAGCCTTCTCCCGCCAATTGTTCTACTACCTCTACGGCATCGACCAATGGATCAACCAATTCTTGGAAGACGACCTGGATCTCGAAGAAATATTTACCAACCTCGGATTGGAATGGAAAAAAGAAGTGGAACAGATTAGAGCACATGGGATACATACGCTCTGTCTTACCGAGGAACAGAAAAAAGAGTTCAACACGCAATTCTCCCACCTCTTCCAACGCTCAAGCATAGCCAACGGCAGGGAGATGTACAGCTCCATCGCCCGCCTGGCTGTCAATCTATGCCGCATCATGTCGATAGTGGCCCTGCTACGTGCCCTCGAAAGCCCGCATCCCTACCAAGTGAAGAACGCTCCCTCCTCGGGACTGACTCCGGATAAGGGCATTCCCGAAGATAACATCAAAGACAACATCATCACCCGTTGGAAGCTTGCCATCACCCCTGACGATTTCCACGCAGTGCTCCGTCTTGCGGAACCGCTCTACCGCCATGCCACACACATTCTCTCGTTCCTTCCTTCCACGGAAATCAGCCGACGTTCCAATGCCGACCGCGACTTCCTCTTCTCGCAGTTGGGCGACCGTTTCACTCGTGCACAAATGATAGAGACAGCAGAATCCATCGGAATTAAGAAAAATACCGCCATCACTTGGTTGAAACGACTGACGCAGCGAGGCATATTAGTGAAGGGAGATGGCAACGGAATATATGAACGCGCATGTGTGCGTGTGTGAGTGAGCCCTGAAAAAGTGTACCTGCTGTACCCCCGCCGCAAACAAATAATGGTACAGCGTTTTACGGATACTAAAGCGGCGCTTTAGAGAGCATAAAGCTAAGCTTTAGCCCTCTTAAAGCGCCGCTTTAAGGTTCTCCTAATGCATCCACAATCACCCTCACCTCCAAAGGCGTATATGAACGGTGCTCCGGTTGATAGCCCAGGTCGTACAAGCGTTGCAGCAGTCCGGGACACCGCTCTATCCACTTTTTCATTTTTCGGTAAGCGGCAATATCAGTAAGTTCTGGAGAATAGAGTTGCGCCAGTTCCATGCGCCCGTAGGCGCGTATTCTGAATTCGATCATGATGAATAAGAGTTTGATTTAATGTTACAAATATAGCAAAATAGTTGCACATACGCAACGCTTTCCGGTTGAATAACCGACGCAAACTGCACATAACTGACAAGTAACGGACATAAGTGTATATAAGCGATTTTTCGGATTTTCGGCAGCCTATCTTTGTATCATCGGAAGGGAAAAGAATCCCGAAGACACGATGTTTTAACCCTTTAATTTATTGTTTTATGATTCGTTACAAAATTTATCAGAACCAGCAGAAGAAAGGCTTGAATGCGGGTA
>PPYE01662367.1_pt1 | contig 13410 bp, 3 predicted proteins | sample 1559881 | NCBI WGS metagenome assembly PPYE01 (sample SAMN08240022, study PRJNA423297) | Human gut metagenome, whole genome shotgun sequencing project.
GCCTTTTTTGGGGAATTTCCCTTGCTGATTTCAGGGAATTCTGACGCTTTTTTTCGGTAATTCTAGTGTATCATAAACAAACAGCCTGTATCAGAGCCTGTTACTGACTGGGAAACTGAACAGCCATCTGGAAGAGATCGAGAAAACAGCACAGAAGAGATTGGAAGTACAGATAGCGAAACTGTTGGAGAAGAATCCGGCACCATTGAAAGGGGAGAACCCGATGGCTTGGACAGCACATATGAACAGTCTGACGGCAACAGCGGAAGAGAGCATCTTGACGGAATTGGTGTACAGCTAATTGAAGACACAAGTGAAGATCAGTTAAGTAAAGCAGAGGAAGAAATTGCCTCTGCTTTATCTTTGCCCGAACTTCCATCTGTAAATGAACAGAAAAGGGAAATCGAAAACAGAATAGCTGCCCTCTATGCTGGGGAGATTGCCATTCCAAGTGAGGTGGTCGATGAGGTTTTAAGAACCGGAGGAAACCGAAGCAGGAGCCAGCTTCGTATTATCTATAATTTTATGAGTGAACAGACACCGGAGGAATATACGGAGTTTGTGAAGCGGGAGTATGGGACTGGTGGAAAGGGATTTGAAATTAATGGTATGGAGTATTCGGTCTGGTTTGATGAAACTGGATTGCAGATTGCAGTAGGGCATACCGTTACCAATCAGATTCTGGATAAAGCATTTTTGTCCTGGAAAGATGTGAGTGGTCGTATCCATCAGCTTTTGAAACAAGGCGAGTATGCACCGCAGTCCGTACTTGATGTTGCAAGGGAGAATGCGATAAAGGAACATGCCCAGGCACTTGCCTATATGAAAGCGGATATGGCAGAGGGTGTAGCAGAACTTGTCTTTGATGAAGAGGATTTACCACATCTTCACAGTATTTATCCGGAAATTACTGATTATCTGGAAGAGAAACTAACAGATTCGCAGTGGCTGGCAGATCTGATCGAGCGTCTGGAAGGACTGGCAATGGCTTATGAGGAAGATAAAAGCATTATGCGGTTCCGCACCTATAATCCAATCAGAATATCCGGTCAGTTTCAGAAATTTGCTGCAGAAGTAATTCCATACAATGCCAGAGATGAATTCGCATGGCAGGAACATAAGGTATTTATTACTCAAGATGAAATAGATGCTTTTCTTGCCGGTGGGGGTCCGTATTCGGATGGAAGACTTTCTACCTATTCTTTTTATCTTCTGAATGGAGATGATAAGGCAAGGACAGATTTTATCAAGGAAAAATATGGGATAGGCGGTCAGAGCCATGCTTTATGTGGAGCAGACAATTCACATGCAGATTATGGTGGGAAAGGTTTGAAGCTGGAGAGAGGGGACTATGGGAATCCAGATACTTCGGTGTTGCTGCCCTGGGCAAAAGTTGCAAAAAGAATCGGCTATCTGATTGATAACCAGCAGTTCTTACGTTCCGCAGATTATTCCCGTATGCCGGAATATGAGAGGGAACGGATTGCAGGAAAAGTGATCAGTTTTTATGCAAGGCTGCCAGAAGAAATCGAGCGTCCGTTCAAGCAGGATTTCTTTAATGAAGAAGCAAGAAAAGAACTTCCTGTTATGCTGAATAATTCGGAGCAGTCGCAGAAATTGTTACAGGTGATGGACGATGCACTGGCAATGCTGCCATTGGATTTTGAATCAGTGAATGAAACTTATGAGAAGAAATTACAGCTTTTGACGGAAGTACATCAGTATGTGGAAGGCAGCTATACGATTTTCCCAGCACAGGCAGTACCAGAGCAGGCAGATGTCTTAAATGGATACAAGATGTCTTTATTTGATATTGTGAGTGCTTCCGAACCAGAAGAAAATACAGAAGAACCAGAAGTGGAAGAATCGTCTGCAGAAATGGAGGAGGTACAAAAAGGGGAACCAGAATCAGAGTTTGAGCCGGAATCCGTAATCGTGCAGGAACAATGGGATGAGAATATATTTGAATATCAGGGGTATCATTTTGAAGCAGTGGGTGTTCTTCCTCAAGGTCTGGAAGGAAAAGAACTGGTAAACCAGACGAGGGGAAATACAGAATTACATTTGACTGCTTACGAGCGAGAAGATGATATTTTATATTCCTATACAGGATTCTACGAAGCAAGTGGTTCATCAAAAGCTGATATTTTCCGGTGTATGGAAACCGGACGAAATTATATTCCAGGGGAGAACGAACTGTTTGGTTATGAGGGAGAATTTTTACCATATCTGCAGAATGAACAGGTGCAGGAACAGGAACCCCATAATTTCCATATTATGGACGATGACCTTGGTGCTGGCGGTCCGAAAGCAAAGTTTAAAGCAAATATGGAAGCTATCCGACTGCTGAAAGAATTGGAACAGAATCAGAGATTGGCAACACCAGAAGAACAGGAAGTGTTGTCAAGATATGTTGGATGGGGCGGTATTCCACAGGCTTTTGAGGAAAGAAACAGTGCGTGGGCAGAGGAATATACGCAGTTAAAAGGAGTCCTCACGCCAGAAGAATACAGTGCAGCAAGGGCATCAACGCTGAATGCCTTTTATACTTCTCCGACAGTCATCAAAGCAATGTATGAAGCACTTGGAAATATGGGATTGAAACAGGGAAATATCCTGGAACCGTCCTGTGGAGTAGGAAACTTTATGGGACTCTTACCGGAAAATATGAGTAATGCAAATATGTATGGTGTAGAGCTTGATCCGGTTTCCGGGCAGATTGCAAAGCAGCTTTACCAGAAGAACAGGATTGCAGTACAGGGATTTGAGGAAACCAGTTACCCGGACAGCTTTTTTGACTGTGTGATTGGAAATGTACCGTTTGGGGCATATCAGGTCAGTGACCGCAAATATGACAGATACCATTTTATGATCCATGATTATTTTATTGCAAAATCCTTAGACCTGGTACGTCCCGGAGGAGTGGTGGCAGTTGTCACATCAAGCGGTACGATGGATAAACAGAATCCGGAAGTCCGACAGTATTTTGCAAATCGGGCAGATCTGCTTGGGGCGATCCGCTTACCGAACAATGCTTTCCAGAGAAATGCCAATACCAGTGTGGTTGCGGATATTCTGTTTTTCCAGAAAAGGGACAGGGCTGCGATCACAGAACCAGACTGGATACAGTTAAAAACTACACCAGAAGGTTATACAGTCAATTCCTATTTTGCTGATCATCCGGAAATGGTGCTTGGGGATTTCACAACAGAAAGTACCCAGTACGGAAAACAGGAAGTGACGGTAAAGGCAAAAGAGGGAGCAAATCTGGCAGAGCAGTTAAAAGAAGCGGTAAAGCATATCCAGGGAACCATCACAGAGCAGGAGATTTCGGATACGGAACTGGAAGAACAGGTGGTATCCATACCGGCAGATCCGAACATTAAGAACTTCAGCTTTGCACTTGTCGGAGAGGACATTTATTACAGGGAAAATTCTGTTATGAATAAGATGGAACTTCCCGTTGTGACAGGCGAGCGTGTCAGAGGGATGGTTGCTATCCGGGATGCAACAAACAGGCTTCTGGAACGGCAGTTGGAAGAATGCAGTGATGAAGAGGTTGCCAGCTTACAGGCTGAATTGAATCAGGTCTATGACAGTTTTACTGCAAAATATGGACTACTCAGCAGCAATGCAAATAAAAGGGCGTTCAGCATGGACAGCAGCTATTGTCTTTTGACTTCCCTTGAATTTCTGGACGAAAAGGGCGAGTTGAAGCGGAAAGCAGACATATTTACGAAAAGGACGATCCGCAGGGCAGAGCCGGTAACATCGGTGGATACTGCAAGTGAGGCACTGGCGGTATCTATCGGGGAAAAGGCAAAAGTGGATATTCCTTATATGATGCAGCTTACCGGAAAAACAGAAGAAGAGGTCGCAGAGGAGCTTACAGGCGTTATCTTTAAGAATCCGCTTACGGATAAGTGGGAGCCATCTGACGAGTATCTTTCAGGGGATGTCAGGGAGAAGCTGAACATTGCAAAGCAGTTTGCAGAGAACCATCCGGAATATATGGTCAATGTACAGGCACTGGAACGGGTACAGCCAAAAGATCTGGACGCTTCCGAGATTGAAGCAAGGCTTGGTGCAACATGGATTTCTCCAGACTATATTACAGAGTTCATGGCAGAAACATTCCATACACCACGACAGCATATCAATTATGAGCGTATCAAAGTACAGTATGCGGAAGTGACCGGGCAGTGGAACGTAAAAGGAAAGAACGTGGACAGCAGCAATAACCCACTTTCCACCGCAACTTACGGAACACAAAGGGCAAATGCTTACAGGCTGTTGGAGGATGCACTGAATCTGCGTGACACAAAAATCTATGACACAATACATGATGCGGATGGGGAACACCGGGTATTGAACCGGAAAGAAACCACCCTGGCACAGCAGAAGCAGGAACTGATCCGGGAAGAGTTTAAAGAGTGGATCTTTAAGGATATGAGCCGACGGGAAACACTCTGCAAAATTTATAATGAACGGTTTAACAGCATCCGGCCAAGGGAATATGATGGCAGTCATATCCAGTTTGTCGGAATGAATCCGGAAATTAAGCTGATGGAGCATCAGAAAAATGCGGTGGCACATATTCTTTATGGAAATAATACCTTGCTTGCACACTGCGTAGGTGCAGGTAAGACGTTCCAGATGATCGCAGCCGGTATGGAGAGCAAACGTCTGGGACTGGCACAAAAAAGTCTTTATGTGGTTCCGAACCATTTGCTGGAACAGTGGGGAAGCGATTTCTTACGCTTATATCCGGGAGCAAATATTTTGGTGGCAACGAAGAAAGACTTTGAACCGGCAAACAGAAAACGGTTCTGTTCCAGAATCGCAACCGGGGATTATGATGCGGTCATTATCGGACACAGCCAGTTTGAGAAAATCCCGCTTTCCAGGGAAAGACAGATCGCATTGCTGGAAGAACAGATTGCAGACATTACCTATTCTATTGAAGCAGCAAAAGAGGAAGCAGGACAGCAGTATACGGTTAAGCAGATGGAAAAGACAAAGAAAACCCTGAAAGCAAAACTGGAAAAACTGAATGACCAGACACGAAAGGATGATGTAGTGACTTTTGAGCAATTAGGCGTGGACAGGCTGTTTGTAGACGAGTCACATTATTACAAAAATCTTTTTTTATACACAAAAATGCGAAATGTGGCAGGCATTTCACAGACTGATGCACAGAAAAGTTCAGATATGTTTATGAAATGCAGGTACATGGATGAGATTACCGGGGGAAAGGGAATCACATTTGCAACGGGAACACCCGTATCAAACAGTATGACTGAATTATACACCATTATGAGATATCTCCAGTATGATACTTTAATGAATATGGGAATGGGACATTTTGATTCGTGGGCAGCAACTTTTGGAGAAACAGTTACGGCAATCGAATTGTCACCGGAAGGGACGGGCTATCGTGCAAAAACACGATTTGCCCGTTTCTTTAATCTTCCAGAGCTGATCTCCATATTTAAGAAAGCTGCGGATATTCAGACTGCGGATATGCTGAATCTTCCTGTACCGGAAGCAGAATATATCAATGAAGTGTTAAAGCCGAGTGAGGAACAGAAAGAAATGGTGGAAGCCTTTTCAGAACGTGCAGAACAGGTCAGGGGCGGTGTAGTAGATCCAAGGGTAGATAACATGCTCAAGATTACCAATGACGGAAGAAAATGTGCATTAGACCAGAGGCTTTTAAATGATATGCTGCCAGATGCAGGGGAAAGCAAGGTAAATGCCTGTGTGGAGAATGCGTTCCAGGTATGGGAGGATGGAAAGGATACACAGGCTACCCAGTTGATCTTCTGTGACCTCAGCACACCGAAAACTGACGGAACATTCAATGTTTATGATGATGTGAGAAACAAGCTGGTAGAACGGGGAATCCCGAAAGAGCAGATCGCATTTATTCATGAGTACAATACGGAAGTAAAAAAAGCAGAACTGTTTGCAAAGGTGCGGGCCGGACAGGTAAGAATCCTGATGGGTTCCACTCCGAAACTCGGTGCAGGGACCAACGTACAGGACAGATTACTTGCACTGCATCATCTGGACTGCCCCTGGAAACCGTCTGACCTGGAACAGCAGGAGGGACGTATTCTCAGACAGGGAAACCAGAATGATAAGGTAAAAATCTTCCGGTATGTAACGGAAAATACATTCGATTCGTACATGTGGCAGATTCTGGAAAATAAGCAGAAGTTTATTTCGCAGATTATGACCAGTAAATCCCCGGTTCGTGCCTGTGAGGATGTAGATGATACCGCCCTGTCGTATGCAGAGATTAAGGCACTGGCAACAGGAAACGAATACATCAAGGAAAAAATGGATCTGGATGTGCAGGTAAGTAAACTGAAACTTCTGAAAGCAAACCACACCAGTCAGATCTATCGTTTGGAATCGGATATTGCAAAGCGGTATCCGGTACAGATTGCAGCATTAAAAGAGAAGATTGCCGGTATGCGTGTAGATGCAGATGTGGTAAAAGGAATAGATTTACAAGACAATGACCACTTTGCAATGACAGTTGGTGGAAAGCTGTATACCGATAAAAAAGAAGCAGGAGTTGCACTCATTTCAGCAGCGTCCGGTTTGAACTCTGTAAAATCAGCCGGGCAGATTGGGGAATATCATGGTTTTGCACTTTCTTCAGAATACAATTTCCTGTCAAATACCTATACCATGACGATCAAGGGAAAATGTTCTTATAAGATTGAGTTCGGAAAGGATATTCTGGGCAATATCCAGAGGATTCATAATGCACTTTCTGCAATCGAGAAAAAGCTGGCAGATACTGAGCAGAATCTGGAAACGGTACAACAGCAGTTAAAGACCGCACAGGAAGAGGTGCAGAAGCCATTCTCAAAAGAAGCGGAACTGAGTGAAAAAATGGAACGTCTGGCAGAATTAAATGCCATGCTCAACATGGATGAGAAAGGGGGAGAAAATCTTCTGGCAGATGAGGGCATCGGGGAAAACCCGGAAGTAAACGTGCCAGAGGAATGTCAGGACAGAATCGCAGACAGTGTTCATAAAACGTCTATTCTGGAAAGACTGAAAGAACAAAAGCAGCAGGAGCAGACAAGCGAAACACAGCAGAAACCAAAAAAGAAACACGAACAGGAGTTATAAAGGGTATCCCGTCAGAGTGACCAGAGCTTTGGCGGGATTTTTCTATGGAGGATTTGACTATGGCAAACAGAGAAGAACAATTAAAGCAGATTACAGAGCAGTTGGAACAGGGCGTTGCAGAAATATTTACATCAGAAAAATATACTGAATATCTGAAAACAATGGCAAAGTTCCATAATTATAGTTTCAATAATACTCTGCTGATCGCCATGCAGAAACCGGAAGCGACACTGGTAGCAGGGTACCAGGCATGGCAGAAGAAATTCAACCGGCAGGTAAAAAGAGGAGAAAAAGGCATCCAGATTATTGCCCCGGCTCCGTATAAAGAGAAACAGGAGATTGAAAAAACTGATCCGGAAACAGGAGAGATTGTGATCGGGGAAGATGGACAGCCGGAAACAGAAGTAGTAGAACGTGTCATTACAAGATTCCGGGTTACGACAGTATTTGATGTCAGTCAGACCACAGGAGAACCGATTCCAGAGTTTGAGGTATCGGAACTGGAGGGGGATGTTCTGATCTACCATAATTTTATGGAGGCATTAAAGATGGTTGCCTCGGTTCCTATCCGCTTTATTGAGATTGATGGCGAGGCGAAAGGCTTTTATCAGCTTGTCGATAAATATATCGCTGTCCAACCAGGCATGAGTGAAGCGCAGACTATGAAAACAGCGGTGCATGAAACCGCACATGCAGTATTGCATGATCGTGACCAGATGGAAGCGGAGGGCATCGTAAAAGATCAGCTTACAAGGGAAGTGGAAGCAGAAAGTGTTGCCTATGTGGTATGTAACCATTTTGGACTGGACACATCAGAGTATTCTTTTTCCTATATTGCAAGCTGGTCTTCCGGTAAAAATATGAAAGAGCTTCGTGCTTCTATGGACACCATCCGTAAGACTTCTGCTGATATGATCGGACAGATTGAGGAAAAGCTCAGAGAACTTCAGATAGAAAGACCAGAGCAGGAAGCAGCCGTTGTGGAGCAGACAGAAGAAATGAGTGCCATGCAGTATGCAGAACAGACCATTAACCGTCTGGAGCAGGAACGGACGATTTTCAGCAATGACCAGAGAAATCTTATCGTGAATTTTACTTATAAACTGGATGATAGGGAAGCGGCGGAAAAACTGGCAGAGAATCTTTCAGAATCTATTCTGAATGGAAATAGAGAAACGGTACTAAAACTGATTGGAGAAGCGGAGAAACAGATTGACAGTCTGCCGGATTCGATGATCGGTTTATCAGAATTGCACGAAGCCGGATTTTATTCAGAAAGTATGCTTCCACTTACCAGAGAACGGGCAGTGGAATTGCACCATGAGGGAGTAACGGTTTACGGACTGACCGGAGCAGTGGGTGGTCAGGAGCAGTCGCAAAGAGTTATGAATCTGGAACTGGATATTTTACAGCATGACGGGTTATTCGGAGTGACAAAATTTGAATGGGACAATTACCGGAGAAGTCAGGAAACAGTTATGACACCGGAAGAAAAAGCAAAGATTAAAGAAACACTTCTTTTAGAAAGTGATGGAAACCGCTATGGAATTTACCAGATCAACAGCGGACAGGAAGAAAGAGGGTATCAGTTTTTAAGTCTGGAAGCGGCAAAAGAAATGGGATTTACCGTAGATGGCAAAGACTATCAGATTGTTTACAGTGAAAGACTGAGAGATGCTACGACACTGGATAACCTCTTTGAGCGTTTTAATATAGAACGACCAAACGATTTTACCGGACATTCCATGTCAGTCAGTGATGTGATCATTATGAACCGGGGCGGCAGATTAACCGCATACTATGTAGATTCTTTTGGATTTACAGAACTGCAGGACTTTGTGGCACAGAGAACCGAAATGTTAAATGCCAATCCAGTAAAAGCATATCCGGAAGTTTATATGGGAACTTTGGAAAAGGCTATGCAGGAGAGAAATGTAGATGCTTATCTGGATTCCAGAAAACTGAATATCGACTGTAAAAATGCAATCGAACAGGCAATCGCAGAGGGCTTTGACGGTATGCGTTTAAATCCAGATACTGCAGTAAGCGTGGTTGAGAAATACGGAGAAGAACGGGTTGCCTTTGTTCTTGCAAATACATTGAAACAGCTTTCTCATGATGGAAGATTTTCTGATGGCAATAAACGATGGGCAGATGGCATTGATATTCCGGAAAATATCAGCCGGGGAATGGATCTGAACAGGGACTATATTGTGGGCAGTCATCCGGCAGTCCTGAATGGCTTCATTGATATGGCAAGAAAAGAAATCCGTACCCGGAAACTGGAAGAGGTGCTTGGTGTGAAAAATCAGCAGATCACTGAAACTACAAGAGGATATGAAGCAGACGGACATACAGGCACCTGGTATGCGATGGATATGAAAACGTATCATGGGGAGCGATTTTTCCAGATGCGGAATGAGGAATACGGTCAGGACGTGGCAGATATTATCGTATCGGAAAATGGAACACTGGTGGCAGAAGACATCTGGCATGGATTTGATGAAGGAGCCAGGGAAGCTATTTCAGAATATCTGGAAGAAAATGGTGCAACGGTGTATGAGCTGATAGATCTTCCAGAACAGGCAACAGTTATTTTAGCAGACGGAACAGTTATGAAAATCATGGAACAGCAGCCAATCAGTACGGACACATGGGAGCTGACACTGACCGGACAGAATCTGCAGGGGGAAGAACAGAAATTCAGTTTTTTCGAGATACATAAAGTCAGAGAAAATAATGGAATTGACCTGAAAATGCCTGAAAATCATTATATTGACCAATATTATGTGATCGAAGATCTGGCAGCAAAAGGTGGAATGAAGATTGAGCGATATAAGGATCTTGGGGCTGCCCTTGGAGCATATTACTCTCTGCCTAATCATAAAATGAAAGCTCTTGGAATTGAAAATACAGCACCGTTGCGAGGTAGTCTTGATTTTATCCAGTGTAAGAATGGAATAGATACATTGATTTATGATTGCCAGGAAGTGGAAGGATGGCTGAATCCGCAGATATACAATACTTTTAAAGAGATAGTAAACAGTCTGGCAGGACATGATACAGAGATAGCATACCAGATTGGAGAGCAGTATTTTACAATCCAGACAGTAGAAGATGGTTATGATTATACATTCTATGATAAGGATTATCTGGAACTGGATGGCGGTGTCTACGATAATCCGGATATTTCTATTTCAGAAGTAATGGAGAACATTTTAGAGGAAGAAGGATTGCCCCTAGAAGATGCAAATGTGATGGATTATGAAGAACTGTATGCCGAAATTGAATATGCAGAAGAAGAGAGAATGGAGAAGATACAGTTTGAACGTAATTGTCCAAAGGCTTTTTTTGATGGTTATGACAGGGAAGCGGCATTAAAAAATTATGAGGGAATAACCGTACAATTTAAAAAATCTGGTATGTATTTAACAGTGCAACCGACGGAGGATGGCTATAAATACCTGGTTTATGATCAGGAACTTCATGAAATTTCAGGAGATGCCTGTGGAAATCCAGAAGATTCTATTCAGAAAGCAATGTATGCCAGCTTGAAAAATGAAGGATTGGAAGATGTTGAATGTGTAAAAGTTGATGACAGGGAGTTTCGGGATAAGGTAATCAGTCATTCTAAAGAAGTGCTGGCTAGTGGAGATATTCGATTCACTTCGGAACTTGGCAGATGTGAAACAGCATTGAATGGAATGGGCAGGGCAGAAATTGAATATGAAGTTTTATTTCATGCAAGAGCTGTTCTGGAAGAAATGGGACTGGAAAATGAAGTTACATTGATTGGGGCGAGAGTACATGGTTCCAGAAGTAGAGATGACCTGTATCGTGCAGATTCTGATCTTGATGTGGTGCTTTCTTATCGAGGAAATATTCGAGAGGATAGTTTTTTTAACGAATTGAATTCGTATGGTATGGCAATAGCAGGCATTAAAGTAGATATTACCCCAATCTTAGAAGAAAGAATTACTTTGGCAGAGTATATAAAGGAATCGGAAGCCTATCTTGATCAGCAGGAAATCAGGAAACTCGCAGTGGACTTGGATAATTTTAGTTATGAATATGATACTTATGAATATAAAGATACCGTTGAAAATAGGGAAGAACAGGTTGAGAAACTCACAGAGGATATTTTGAACAAGGAGATAGCAGGTTTAAAAGACTGGCTGACTGAGGTGGCAGAAGAATCGGATATAGACAGCGATGTAGTCACTGCCCAGTCATTACTTTCACGTCTGAAAAATGCAGAAACACTTTCTGTTTTTACCAGACAGCCAGAGCAGAAACAGCCGGAAGACACGATCACTTTTTATGTTGCGGAGTGTATGGAATTTCCTGTTATGGGTGAGTATCATGAGAACCTTACCCTGGAAGAAGCCTTACGCATTTATGAATCAATTCCTGCAGAACGCATAAATGGAATAAAAGGTGTTGGATTTGAACTGCATGATGGAAGCGATTATGACGGACCGTATGATCTTATGCGACTGGGAAAAGTTGACCGGGAAGGTGTGGAGATGATTCAGCATTATAAGGAAAGTCCATTAGTGCAGAAAGCAATGGATGATGTAGAAAAATATTTTGACTCAAAGCAGGAGATTACGAAAATAGAGGAAAAAGCAGTTGAAGATAAGTCTGTACCAAAAGAAAATCTTCCGCAGCCAAAGAGCAGAAAAGAATCTGTTCTTCAGGCACTCAGAGAGCGTCAGGCGAAAATAAAAGAGCAGGAGCAGAATATGTCGAAAGAAAAATCCAAGGCACATAAGAAGGGAGATGTAACATTATGATGGTAAGGTTTGAGGAAGATGAATATATAGCAGTGGCAATTTTTGATGCAGGAAACCGGGTACAGACAATGGAAGCAATGGATGAGATTTTTTCATATCTGGACGAAGATATGAAGCTGCTGATTTTCACGACGATTCAGAAACTCTATTATCTTAGCGATGAGGGATATGAAGAATTGCAGAAAACGGTAGAAATTTATAAAGCAGATCTGGAGGTGGATGGAGAATGAGTAGAAGTCAGTTTGCAGTTTACCAGTTAAAAAAGAAACCGGAATTGAGAAATCTTCTTTTCCGTACCTATGAAGAACTTGCACAGGATCAGATTCCTGTGCAGGTGGCAAATTATGAACAGGTGTATCTTGGAACAATGAAACCGGGAGAAACACCAGAACAGATAAAAAAGGAGCTGGAGAAGAAACAGCCACATAATTATAAAGGTCATGCAGTCAGTACCAGTGATGTGCTGATCCTTAATGATAATGGTGTCACGACCACTTACTATGTAAATAAAGATACTTTTATAGAACTTCCTGATTTTATGAAAGTTACATCTTCAGAAAGTGGTGGACTTACCAAAGATACAGTTGGCTATGAAATCGAGGGAAAAGATGGAACATGGGAAGTAATAGATTACCTGCTGGTAAAGGGAAAAAATTATTTCCTTATGGAGCATGAGCAGTATGGGAAAGATGTTGCTTATGTAGTCCTGGATCAGAATGGTAGTGTACTTGTGGACAGCACTTACAATGGATTTGATGATGTTGTAAAACAGAAGATTCTTGATTCTCTGCACCCGCCAGTACAGAAGCGGTCGGGAGACAGTAAACCGAAACTGGATAACTGGCAGAAATATATGGAGAACGGAGAATACCTGCGAAGTGCGGAAATAACAGAGGAAGCGAATTATAATATGATTGACGGACTCAAAAATAATGCAGCCCCAAAAGATAAAAAGAACCGTCAAAAAGAATCTGTCCTTGCAAAACTAAATGAGAAAAAGGAAGAAATTGCAATACGAAGTGGGAAGAAATCTATGCAGAAAGTGATGGAACAAGATATAGAACGCAGTAAAAAGTGATAAAAACAAGAAGTAATAGTTAATTACGGAAATGGTACAATGTTTTTGGCATTAACTATTCTTGCTTATATAGATAATCTATTATATAATTGATACTACGATTAAAAGATATAAAAGAATAGCAAAAAAGCAATGTGTTTATCGACACTAAAGTCGCACATTGCTTTTGCTTTCATCTAATATCTGCTATATAGTATATTCAAAACGAAACATAATGTCAATAGGAAAATAAAAATTGTTAAAAATTTTATTTTAGTTATGGAGGAATAAGAGTGTTAGGATATCTTACGAATCAATATTTAAAGGAAGAACATGGTTTTGTAAATGAGGGTGAATGGCTTTTTATTCAGAAAATAAAAGAATTATTACATAAAAATTCTGGAG
>PPYE01047758.1_pt1 | contig 13406 bp, 12 predicted proteins | sample 1559881 | NCBI WGS metagenome assembly PPYE01 (sample SAMN08240022, study PRJNA423297) | Human gut metagenome, whole genome shotgun sequencing project.
CCGATCTCCAGGCTGCGCTCCAAAAGCGCCTCCCATTTTACATAGCGGTTGCAGGCAATGCACGGATTCGGTGTCCGTCCGTGCAGATACTCCGCAACAAAATAGTCAATGACATTCTTCTGGAATTCTTTCCGGAAGTTCATAACATAGTAGGGAATTCCAAGGGTCCACGCGACACGTCTCGCGTCTTCCACCGCGCTGAGTCCGCAGCATCCGCCGTTTTCCTCAACGGTACAGGAATCCTCTTCCTGCCAGATCTGCATGGTGACACCGATCACATCATAGCCCTGTTCCTTTAAAAGACAGGCCGCAACCGATGAGTCCACGCCTCCTGACATTCCCACCACGACTTTTTTCTTCATTAATATTCCTCGTCCTCTTCATGCTCACTGATATCGGACACCGGCTTCTGTAAGCCTTTGATCTCGATATGGTGCTTTTCTGCATAATCCCAGAGTGCTGCATGGATCGCTTCCTCTGCAAGCAGGGAGCAGTGAACCTTTACCGGCGGAAGTCCGTCAAGTGCTTCCATAACTGCCTTATTGGTTACTTCCATCGCTTCCTCGATCGTCTTTCCCATTACCATCTCTGTCGCCATACTGCTTGTGGCAACGGCAGCACCGCAGCCGAATGTTTTAAACTTACAGTCACGGATGATATGTGTCTCGTCATCAATGTCGAGATAGATTCTCATGATATCGCCGCATTTTGCGTTTCCGACAGTACCTACGCCGCTGGCGTCCTCAATTTCTCCCATGTTTCTTGGGTGCTGGAAATGGTCCATTACTTTCTCTGAATACATTATTTTTCCTCTTACTTTCTGTTCTTCTTAATGAAATCCTCATAGAGTGGGGACATTGCGCGAAGCTTCTCCACGATCTTCTTAAGGCAGTCTACAGTATGGTCGATCTCTTCCTTCGTTGTCTCCTCGCTTAAGGTAAGCGTGCGGTGACCGTTTAATCGTGTGTACGGGATCTCGTCCATGACACGTCCGATCAGGTAATCACGGAGCTCTGTCTCTTTCTTCTTATTATTCTCAAGCTCTGCCATCCCGATCTCGACAGCTTTTCCGAGACCGACGATTCCCGGCACGTTCTCAGTTCCGGCTCGGCGTTTTCTTTCCTGGGCACCGCCATGGATGAAGGAGCGGAGCTTTAAGCCTTTTCTGATGTAGAGGAAACCGACTCCCTTCGGTCCGTGGAACTTGTGGCCACTGGCGCTTAACATGTCGATATGGTACTCATCCACATTGATCGGCTCATGGCAGAATGCCTGAACCGCGTCTGTGTGGAAGATGATCCCGTTCTCATGGGCAATCTCACCGATCTCCCTGATCGGCTGGATCGTTCCGATCTCGTTGTTGGCGAACATCACAGAGATCAGGATCGTATCCGGGCGGATCGCTTTCTTCAACTCGTCGATGGAAACGGAGCCGTACTCGTCTACCGGGAGGTAGGTGATCTCATAGCCGCGCTTCTCGAGATACTCACAGGTGTGAAGGATCGCGTGGTGCTCGATCTTTGTTGTGATGATGTGTTTTCCTTTGGACGCGTAAGCCTCCGCAGTCGCGATCAGAGCCCAGTTGTCGGACTCGGAACCGCCGTTTGTAAAGTAGATCTCATTGTCCTTTGCGCCGAGAGCGTTTGCTACAGTCTCTCTTGCTTTTGCGAGGGCTTCCTTGCACGGGGTGGAAAACTCATATACCGCGGAAGGGTTTCCGTAATATTCTGTATAAAACGGCAGCATGGCTTCCACGACTTCCGGACGTACCTTTGTCGTAGCCGCATTGTCGAGATAGATTACTTTCTTCATTGTTCCGCCTTTCTGTAAAGCTTGATCATCCAGTCTTGCTGTTATACCGCCGCAAGGCTGAACTGTTACCATTTATTTTATGCCATGACCCGAAAGTCAGCTCCCAAAAAGGCGCGGACAGGCCACAGATATCCTACATTATATACGAAACCGGTTGGGAATTTCAACCGGTAATCTTATGTTTTTTCAGAAATACACAGTAACTCGCTAAGTATTTAGGAAATCCCCGTATTTTCAGCGGTTTCAGCCGTCATATCCATCTCTTATTTCCACATATATATAACAGAATCCTTCTGCCTCAACGGAGCTGCCCATGCCTTTATCCCATAAAACTCACCCACTGATCACCGGAACCCTTCTCCTCACCGCCGCCGGACTTCTTTCCCGGGTCCTCGGCTTTTTCTACCGGATCTTTCTCTCCCGGACGATCGGTGCGGAGGGACTCGGAATCTACCAGATGATCTTCCCAGTCTACGGAATCTTTTTCTCCCTCTGCGCCGGGTCGATCCAGACCGCCATCTCCCGCTTTACCGCAGCGGACCCGGACCATGCGAAGCGGACGCTGCTCTCTGGCTTTTCTTTATCCTTCGCCATGTCTCTGGCCGCCGCCTTTGTGATCCGGCACTTCTCGGGCCCTCTTGCGGAACATGTCCTCATGGAACCGCGGTGTGCCCCTCTGCTCTCCGTCATGGCCTTCGCGATTCCGTGTACCTCTGTCCATGCCTGCATATGCGGGTACTATTACGGAAAAGAAAAAGTCTCCGTCCCTGCGGCCGCCCAGCTTTTTGAGCAGATGATCCGGATCTTTACGGTATTTCTGCTGGTGTCTGTCTGCATCGAAAAAAGAATTCCGGTCACAGTGTCACTTGCCGTATTCGGGCTGGTTGCCGGGGAAGCCGGATCGGCGTTGTTTGTGCTGATATTTTTTCTTTTATTTCATGAGTTTCATGAAAATACAGGCAGATCCTGCAGGATTGGCCAAAGTTCCATAAAAAATCCGCTTTTCAGGAATTCCGAACGAATTTCGGATCTCTCTGGCAATCTGTTCTCTCCCATGTCCGCCCTCCTGGCCCTCGCTGCCCCACTCATGGCAAACCGTCTCATCCTGAACCTTTTGCAAAGCGCGGAGACGATCATGATCCCGGAGCGCCTGACCGTCTACGGACTCACCCGTTCCCAGGCCGTCAGTACATATGGAACTCTCACAGGCATGGCGATGCCTTTTGTCCTCTTTCCATCGGCCCTGGTAAACTCCCTGGCTGTGGTCCTGCTGCCCGCCACTGCGAGGCACCAGTCCGCCGGAAACGACTCCGGAATTGCCGCCGGGATCTCCATGTCCTTCCGATACAGCCTTTATCTCGGAATTTTTTGCATCGGGGTCTTCACAGTCTTCGGAGATGTGCTGGGCTTACAGATATTTAAAAGCCAGGACGCCGGATCCTTCATTCAGATCCTCGCCTGGCTCTGCCCGTTTCTCTATCTCGCCACCTCATCCGGCAGCATTTTAAATGGGCTCGGAAAAACGAAACTCACGTTTTTCCATCACCTGGTCTCACTTCTCATCCGCATCGCCTTCGTGTGGTTCGGGATCCCGGAGTTTGGGATCCGCGCATGCCTCTGGGGGATGCTTGCGAGTGAGATGCTTTTAGCCCTGCTCCATATTCTGGCGCTCCGAAGGATCGTCCCATGTGACTGGAACGCATGGATATTGATCGGAAAGCCTGTTTTCTGCCTGCTTTGCGCCCTGTGGCTCTTCCGGCTCTTTCCGGAAACGCTTCCGCTTCCGGCAGGACTCCCGGATTTTTTCCGGACTGCAGTGCAGATACTTCTTTTATCCACCATGTATCTCCTGTTTCTGCTGCTTTTTCACAGAAAACAGAGTCCGGCCGCTACATGATCACTCGTCGAATTCCACCGTCACATAATACCCGCGGTCATTCTGGATAATATCCTTCACGATGCCCTTTTTGCTCTTCAGTCTCTCCGTAAACCGGAACAATCCCGACATCGCCACTGCCGGCTCGATCATGTAGTTCACATTGACCGGCGTGATGGACTCGCTGACGTCCACCTCCTGTCCAACCTCCACAAGGCCCGGACGTTCCATTTTAAATACGATCTCTCTCATTTTTATCCTCTTTTCTATTTACGGTAACAGGCATTCCAGAAGCCGTGAAACATTTCGTCGGTACCTTCTGGTTCTCACTTTCCGCCTTGTATCATCGCCACAGGCAGTTTCTTCCGGATGCCCAGTGACGTAAAAATGCCGCCAGACCGCTTTTTTAGCGCTCCCTGGCGGCATTACCTTTTTACTTTCCCGGCATTGCTGCCATGTTCTCTCAAACCTGTCTGACGAGCTTATTTCCCCTCGTAAATGATCGCAGAATCCACATCATATTTCTGCAGTTTATCTCTTCCTTTTAATCCCGCAAGCTCCATCACAAAACAGATCTTAACGACCTCTCCGCCAAGCTCTTCCACAAGCTTTGCGATCGCTTCCACGGTTCCGCCTGTCGCGATCAGGTCATCGATGATCACGACCTTCTGGCCCGGCTTGATGGAATCCTTGTGGAGCTCGATGGTTCCTGTGCCGTACTCCAAGGCGTACTCCATAGAAACGGTCTCTCTCGGAAGCTTTCCCGGTTTTCTCGCCGGAACAAAGGCTTTTCCCATCGCGTAAGCAACCGGTGTTCCAAAAATAAATCCTCTGGACTCCGCTCCAACGACCACATCGAAATCTACGTCTTTTACCATCTCAAGGAGAGAATCGATCGCCAGCTTTAATCCATCCGGATCCTGTAAAATTGAAGTGATATCACGGAAAATAATCCCCGGCTCCGGGAAATCCGGGATGCTTATTACATACTCTTCCAGCTTTTTCATAATATTTATGGTTCCTTTCTGATTCGATCCACGATTGCTTCTATTTTATCACATGTATTTTTTTCTGGCAACCATGAGAAAAAGCAAAACGTCGGTTGAATACCTACCTTTTTTGTAGTATAATCAGAGCAGTTCCAGATTCCGCATGATGAGCGGAATCTTTGTTTGTTTCATCTGCAGATGCCCTCTGAGCGCATTTCTGCAGAATAATATCGCAAAATTGTTCCTTATCGGCACAGTTATAACATTTTTTAGGAAGTCCAATGATCTGAACATCTCACATCTTGTCAGATCACTGTTGAAATTGGTGAAAGAATCATGAAAATATCTACAAAAGGTCGTTATGCACTGCGCATGGTCATCGACCTGGCTGAACATGCCGACGATGGCTTTATCTCCTTAAAGGACATCGCCGCCCGCCAGGGTCTCTCAAAAAAATATTTAGAGCAGATCGTTCCACTCTTAAACAAGACCGGAATGCTCTCCACCACCCGCGGCTACCAGGGCGGATACAAACTCGCAAAATCCCCGTCGGAGTGTACCGTCGGTGCGATCTTACAGACCACTGAAGGCAGCCTCGCCCCGGTCTCCTGCCTCGAGCACACTCCAAACCCCTGCGAGCGCTGCTCCGCCTGCGACACACTCCCGGTCTGGGAAGGCCTAAACCGCGTCATCATGGACTACTTAGACGGAATCACGATCCAGACGATCCTGGATCAGAAGCATGAGCTGGAGGAAAAGCACAGACTGGCGGCTGAGGAGATCTTAAACAGTGTGAAGGGTCCGTGTCAGTCATAAAATCTGCGGCTTTGTGACTTTTTTATATTGTATTTTATATGTCGAAACAAAAAAGCTTCGCAAAAAAATTGTCTTAAGGCAGTTTCTTACGAAGCTTTTTCTGTGCCTGTTCAACGGCACAGACCGTTACAGATTTATATATTGGGGACGGCAGCATGGCATCCACATATATTCCACTTCCGTCCAACAACAGAACAGCGGTCACACATATTGCTACGCAGTGACCGCTGTCCTGTATTCGTTCGTTAATTGAGGGGGATTTTTTCCAGCACAGCTCGACGCACGGCTGAACTGTTGGGGGATTATTCCTGTAATGTCTTAAACGCCTCGTCCAGATCCTCGATGATGTCGTCGATGTTCTCTGTACCGATGGAGAGACGGATCGTGTTCTGCTTGATGCCCTGATCCGCCAACTCCTCGTCGTTTAACTGGGAGTGGGTCGTAGATGCCGGATGGATCACGAGAGACTTCACGTCAGCAACATTTGCAAGTAAGGAGAAGAGTTCGAGGTTATCGATAAACTTCTTCGCTGCCTCTGCGCCGCCTCTGATCTCGAAGGTGAAAATGGAACCACCGCCGTTCGGGAAGTATTTCTTGTAGAGTCTCTGCTGTTCCGGATCATCGGATACAGACGGATGGTTTACTTTTTCTACAAGCGGATGGTTGTTTAAGTACTCAACGACCTTCAAGGCGTTCTGTACATGGCGCTCTACACGGAGAGACAGTGTCTCGAGTCCCTGCAAGAAGATGAATGCGTGAAACGGGGAGATCGTTGCTCCTGTATCACGAAGTAAGATCGCACGGATCTTTGTGACGAATGCTGCTCTTCCTGCTGCCTTTACGAAGCTTACACCGTGGTAGCTCGGGTTCGGCTCAACTAAGGACGGGAACTTTCCGCTTGCTTCCCAGTCAAAGTTGCCGCTGTCGATGATCACACCGCCGATGGTGGTTCCGTGGCCGCCGATGAATTTTGTCGCGGAATGGAATACGATATCTGCGCCGTACTCGATCGGTCTTACAAGGTACGGAGTTGCGAATGTGTTGTCGACAACCAGCGGGATCTTATGTGCGTGGGCGATGGAAGCCAGCTTCTCGATATCAACGACATCGGAGTTCGGGTTTCCAAGTGTCTCAACATGGATTGCTTTTGTGTTCTCCTGGATCGCATTCTCTACTTCCTCGTAGTTGAACGGATCAACGAAGGTTGCTGTCACGCCGTACTCCGGAAGTGTGTGTGCTAAAAGGTTATATGTTCCGCCGTAGATGTTCTTGGCCGCAACGATGTGGTCACCTGCATGAGCAAGGTTCTGGAATACATAGGTTGCAGCTGCCGCGCCGGAGGCAACCGCCAGTGCTGCAACGCCGCCCTCCAATGCTGCGATCCTCTTTTCGAAAACATCCTCAGTCGGGTTTGTCAGCCTGCCGTAGATATTTCCTGCGTCTGTGAGTCCGAAACGTGCTGCCGCATGCTCGCAGTTTCTGAATACATAGGAAGAGGTCTGGTAGATCGGAACCGCTCTCGCGTCTGTCACCGGATCCGGCTGCTCCTGTCCTACATGAAGCTGTAATGTCTCAAATTTGAAGTTTCTCTCTGCTCTTGTTTTCTTTGCCATAGTGATTTTCCTCCTCTTATTCCGAATCGGGTCATCGCATTTCATTCCCGAAAAATTTCTTATTTTCATTTACCAACCATCCTATCTGGTTGCAAGGTAATAGTACCATATGTTGGAAAATCTGTCTAATTGGATGTACTCAGGGTTTGCTATAGGTTTTTCCTATTGCTTTATGCTGCGTCAAGGCACCGCAGGAATCATGATCTTTTGCACCCTTTCCGGCATTTCTCATACACTGAACATATAGAACGATCGCAAAGAGAGGTCTTTTGGTATTATGAGAAAAATTCTGGCACCGGTTCTTTTTGTGTTTACGGCGGCGGCTCTGCTCACCGGGTGTAAAAAGAACGCGGAATCATCCTTAACTCCCGTGACTTTAAATGAGGTTGCCCACTCCATCTTCTACGCGCCCCAGTATGCCGCCATCGAGCTGGGGTATTTTGAGGAGGAGGGAATCGATCTGACACTGGTAAACGGTGCCGGGGCTGACAAGGTCATGACAGCCTTGGTATCCGGGGATGCGGACATCGGGTTCATGGGATCTGAGGCGAGTATCTATACTTATATCCAGGGCGATGATGACTACGCCGTAAACTTCGCCCAGCTCACCCAGCGGGCTGGGAACTTCCTCGTTGGACGGACACCGGAAGCTGATTTCAAGTGGGAAAACCTCATTGGGAAGAAAGTTTTAGGCGGCCGCGCCGGCGGCATGCCCCAGATGGTCTTTGAGTATATCTTAAAGAAGAACGGCATCGATCCCGCAAAGGATCTCTCCATCGACCAGAGCATCAGCTTCGGTCTCACCGCGGCGGCGTTCACCAGCAATGATTCCGACTACACCGTCGAGTTTGAGCCCTTCGCCACTGCCCTGGAGCAGGAAGGAAACGGCTATGTAGTCGCATCCCTCGGAAAAGATTCCGGCTATGTGCCCTACACGGCCTACAGTGCCAAGAAGAGCTATATCGAAAAGCACCCGGAGATCATCCAGAAATTCACAAACGCGATCCAGAAAGGCCTCGACTACGTGAACACCCACTCCGCCGAGGAGATTGCCGAGACGATCAAACCGCAGTTTAAGGAGACCGACACCGAAAAGATCGCGATCATCGTGGACCGCTACAAAGAGCAGGATACCTGGAAAGAAAATACGGTCTTTGAGAAGGAAAGCTTTGAACTTCTCGAGAACATTCTGGAGGAAGCCGGCGAGCTTGACACGCGGGTTCCTTATGAGGATCTTGTGAATACGGAGTTTGCGAAGGCAGCCGCAGAGAAATAACTTTTTAATCGGAGAGATCTGAATTTTTTTAATCATTGTAACTGTTCAGCAGGTCTGCGCACTTGCTGCGCTGACCGTAAGAAAACATAAGCTGGAAGGCAAAAATCCCATCGGCGCAACCGATCTGGAATGGATTTTTGCTTGTAACTATGAAGGTACTGAGGTTACTAATCATTTAAATTCAGATCTCTCCGATATTTTTATACTTCCTCTCCTCTCATTCTCCACCACCCCATCATCCACTTCACATAGTCAGAAAATCCCGCGGGATCCACATCCCGGGCCGCAATGACAGGGATGTTTCCGATCTCCTCCCCATTAAACCGGTAGCGCAGCGTTCCAAGCTGGTCTCCCGCCTTTACCGGGGCCTTTGCGCTCTCTTCCAGCATCAGTTCCCGCTCCACGCCGGAAAAGTCCTCGCCGTGGAGTCCCAGATATGTAAAGGTCTCGCCGTAGGAAAGTTCCACCTCCGGCTCTTTTCCGCCTGTCACGGAGAGTTTCGGAAGCTCCGGCGGCGTCTCATCTTTATAGAGTCGGCAGTTTCCGTACCCGTAATTTAAGAGTGTCACCGCGTCCTTAAATCTCGCCTTGAAGTCCGGTGCCGCCATGATCGCGGCGATAAGCTCCACGCCGTCCTTTTTTGCTGTGGCGGAGAGACAGTATTTTGCGATACTGGTGGAACCTGTTTTCAGCCCCGTCACCTCGAAATTCGTCGCCATCTTTAAGAGCTTATTTGTGTTGGAGAGACCGAACTCCTTTGTCCCCTGCTTCGTCACATGGGTGATATTCTCCATCCAGATCGTCGTATAGTTTGTGATCTGCGGGTATTTTGTGATAAGTTCCCTGGACATCAGCGCGATGTCCCTCGCCGTAGTCACATGTTCCGGGGAATCCGTGAGTCCACAGCAGTCAATGAACTTCGTGTGCTCCATCCCCAGGCCTTTCGCCCGCTCATTCATCATCTTCACAAAAGTCCCCTCATCGCCTCCGATAAACTCAGCCATTGCCACCGACGCGTCGTTGCTGGAGGCGATGACGATGCACTTAATCAGAGTTTCCACTGTCTGGATCTCGCCCTCCTCCAGGAACACCTGGGATCCGCCCATGGATTTCGCGTGGGCGCTTGTCACCACCTCGTCTGTCAGACGGATCTTCCCTGACTGCAGGGCGTCGAAGATCAGGATCAGCGTCATGATCTTTGTGACACTGGCGGGATTTCTCGGCTCATCCGCGTTTTTCTCGCAGATCACGGTCCCCGTGGATGCCTCCATGAGGATTGCGGACGGAGCCGTGATCTCCGGGCCGGTGTACGGCGTCAGCTCCGGCTGCATCTGCTGTATTTCCATGATCTGATTTCTTATATCCTTTTTCCATGTCCCTTCCCTCATCATCCCGTATCCGCTCACCGGTTCCACCATGAACAGGATTCCGGCCATGATCCCACAAATGATTCTTTTTCCCACTCTCATATTTCTGCTCCCGACCTGCCTGCTGTTCCATAAAATTTCTCCGCCCGGACGCCATTTTATTCCGCCCTGCGGCACGCTTTTCATGTTCTCAGCCAGTTTTCTCCTTATAAAATATGGCCCGGACATCCCCCTTTATGTCACTGCTTACAAAATGCTTAATTTTTCTATTTCTCGTAGCGTCGGACATGGGGTTGTGCTATGATAGAAGTAATAAATACAGAATTTTATCCGTTGTTCTGTCTGACAAAGGACGGCGGTTACGAATTAAATTACGAGGTGATATTTTGGAATACAATAATGATTTTGAAAGGCGCCGCGCATATATTTCAAGCCGCGAAAAGCTGCGGAAACGGCGGCGGACAGTTCATATTACGATACTGCTGATCGTTCTCGGAGTTCTTCTCCTGGGAATCGGCGGACTGCTCCTCTTTAAAAAAGGAGGCCACTTATCCACACAGTTGAAAAACAACACTTCTGAATCTTCGGCGGAATCCAATCCGTCCGGAGACGATAAAACGACTGTTTCACTTGCGGAGAGCGGATCCGGAGAAGACGCTTCTCTGGAGTCACAGGAAGCTGCCGCACCGGCTGCCGCCTACAATACAGGCGATACTGCCCTGGATGGGATTTTAAACAGCGCTCACGCAAAATTCGTCACCTACGACTACGATGCTGCCATCGAGATCTTAAACTCCAACCCGGATTACGCGGAGAATTCCGATGTGAAGGAGCTTCTCGCCGCCTGCGAGGAGACAAAATCCACACTCGTCCGGGCGGATGTAAACAAGATCACCCATGTGTTCTTCCACTCCCTGATCATGGATAACTCCAAAGCCTTCGACGGGGACGCGGATTCCAAGGGCTACAACCAGGTGATGACCACGAAGAGCGAATTTTTAAAGATCCTGGATTCCATGTACGAGAAAGGATATGTCCTCGTAAAGCTCCACGATATTGCCCACGAGGTGACGGACGAAAACGGCAATACGAAGATGGTGGCGGGAGATATTATGCTGCCGCCCGGAAAGATTCCTTTCGTCATGTCCCAGGATGACCTCTGCTATTACGAGTATATGGACGGTGATGGTTTCGCAAGCCGGATGATCGTGGGTGAGAACGGAAAGCCGACCTGCGAGATGGTGATGGATGACGGCTCCGTGTCGGTGGGCTCTTATGATCTCGTGCCGCTCCTTGAGGACTTTATCACGGAACACCCCGATTTTTCCTACCGGGGTGCCCGGGCAGTCCTGGCGTTTACCGGATATCAGGGCGTTCTGGGATACCGGACGGATCCGTCCTATGAGAGCTCCAACCCAAATTTTGAAGCCGATAAAGAGACGGTCCGCCAGGTGACACAGTGTCTCAGGGACAACGGATGGGAGCTCGCCTCCCACAGCTGGGGACATATCAATTTCGGGAAACGCTCCTTTGAGGATGTGAAGACAGACTCCGATAAGTGGGCCTCCAGGGTGGAATCCCTGATCGGAAAGACGGATATCCTGCTCTACCCATTCGGATCAGATGTTGGCGACTGGCATCCGTACACAATGGAAAATGAAAAATACGCATATCTCCATGAGCTGGGCTTCCGCTACTTCTGCAATGTAGACTCCAGCCAGTACTGGGTACAGTTTGGATCTGACTATCTCCGCCAGGGACGCCGGAACCTGGACGGCTACCGCATGTACTACGACCTGCCGGAGACGAATCCGGAAAAAGACCACTTAAGCGACCTCTTCGATGTGACCCAGGTCTTCGACCGCGAACGGCCGGTTCCGGTGGCACCGATGAATTAGACCTGGAATTAAAAACGGACTTCAAAAGTCATATCTCATATGGCTCATGAAGTCCGTTTCTTTTGTTTATATCCGCTAAAGCTTTCACTGGAAGTCCCTTCTGAATACATGGGAACCCGCAGAGCCTGCCAACGGCAGCTTCTTCGGAATTCGAGAAAATCAAAATACGCTGGACAGTTTTTCCATCCAGCGTACCCGGTATTATTCTGCATTTTCTGTTTTTCAGCTGAAATCTTCATTTAGAACTGCACAATATCCTTGATCTCCTGCGCCGGTTCCACGCTCTCGGCGTAGAGCACCGGACCGACACCGTCGTAGTCCGGCCAGAACTCGTATGCGATCTTCGCACGGACCTTGACCCACTGCTTTGTCTCAAGGTTTCTCGCCTCACGCGCCTTGCAGATAAATCCTAAAAATGTCATATCTGCCTCGCAGCATGTCATCGCCATTCGGCCCGGAACGAAATAGTTCTTCGGGAATTCCGGGGATTTTAATACCATACCGGTGAACTCCACAACTTTTCCCTCGTAGCGGTCCTGCTTATCCATGGCGTCGATGTACCAGATGCCGTAATCCTTCGGATCGATCTTGATCACATCTGCCTTCATGTCGTACGGAAGATCCTCTTCCAGAACCTCCTGCTCGATCTCGCCTTCCGCGTCCTCGAAGATCAGCTCTGCCTGCGGGTTTAAAGCCTTTAAGCCGCGGCGGTAGCGGGTGATGTTCTCATCGCTGACTTCATCGCAGCGGTTCATGATCACAAGCTCGGAGCGCTTTACAAGGAGCGCTAAGAGCGGCTTCATGTTGCTTAAATAGAGCTCGAAGGTGGAGCCATCGATGATCGTGATCTGCTGGAAGAGTTCCCAGGTATCCGGGAGCTGCAGCTGATCCTGCGGCCACATTCCGTTCCACTCGATGAGCACGCGGGCCGGGTCATATAATGCCTCGATCCGTCCGTAGAAATCCTCGTCCATCTCGGAGATATCTTCCACGGTAACGATCTTTGTTCTTGTTTTCTTTAAGATTTCCTTATCGTACTCCGTATCGCCTTCCTCGCAGAGGATCAGAACGGTCGTACCGTCGGCCTGGAAATAGTCCTGCTGTAAAGTATTTGTGATGAACTGGGTCTTTCCCGCTTCCAGAAAGCCGTTGATGACAAATACCGGCATTTTTTCCTGCTGTTTCACTGTCTTATTCTCCTAATTATATAAAATGGTTCCTGCCCACGTCTTGCGCAGACAGGAACTGCCACTGAACAGGTTCTGCAGATCTGGCAGCCTGACCCTGGCAGAATACGTTCATTAAGCCTCAAACGCAGCCTTTAACTCGTCTTCCTTCAGGTTGGAACCGATCACGCACACTTTTCCTGTGTAGATCGGAGCGCCTGTGCGGATCTCGGTCTCTTCCGGAACAAGATCGAAGTAGTACCATGTTCCGTCTGCATCCGGCAACATTCCCTTTGCACGGAGAACCTGGCCGTACTTCTCGGAATGTGCGAGTTCCTGTAACAGGGACTCGAGTTTCTCCTTTGTGATGGTACGGTTTGTCTCAAGACCCCAGCTTGTGAATACCTCGTCGGCGTCATGATCGTGGTGGTGATGGTGGTGGCCGCATCCACACTCGCCGTCATGATGATGGTGATGCTCGTGCTCATCATCGTCATCATCGTGGTGATGGTGATGGCCGCATCCGCACTCTTCGTCATCGTCATGGTGGTGATGATGGTGCTCATGCTCATCTTCGTCGTCATCATCGTCAT
>PPYE01740625.1_pt1 | contig 13405 bp, 14 predicted proteins | sample 1559881 | NCBI WGS metagenome assembly PPYE01 (sample SAMN08240022, study PRJNA423297) | Human gut metagenome, whole genome shotgun sequencing project.
CTACGCTGTGCAGCATCCTCTCCGATGCCGTGGAGGGTGGCTTTCTGCGTCATAACCCCGCCTGGCGCACCTACCGCTACGCAGGGCGAAAGACAGAGAAGAAAATCGCTGACGCAGAGACGGTGGGGAAAATCATCTCCGCTCTGGAGAACGAGAGCATCAAGTATGAGACCTACTTCAAGCTGGTGATCGCCACAGGCATGCGACGGGGCGAGTGCTGCGCCCTGCAATGGGGCGACATCGACTGGGAGCAGCGCTCCATCCATATCCGCCGGAATGCGGTGAAGGTGACGGACGAGGAGATTTTCACCAAGGCGCCCAAGACCGTCTCCGGGGACCGGTATGTCTTCTTCTCTCTGGAGATGGAATCCCTGCTGAGAGAATACCGTCAGGAGTGCGCATGGGAGACGGAGACCTATGACGGCAGAGAGCTGGAGGACGGGGACTTCCTGTTCCGCCGCAGGGGCTGCCGCCTTCCCATGACGCCCTCCACCTTCACCTGGCGGTTCAAGCTGATCCTGAAAAAGCACGGTCTGCCGGAGTATCTGAACGTCCACTCCCTGCGGCACACCAACGCCAGCCTGCTCATCGCAAACGGCACGGACGTGGCCACGGTGGCGGGCCTCCTGGGCCACAGCCAGCCATCCACTACGCTGGACATCTATACCCATGCGTTCGATAAGAACAAACAGGCGGCCAGCCGGGTGCTCCAGGACGGGCTGGAGATCTGACCAGCAAAAATCCAAAATGGAAATCATGTTTCCGTCATACGGCACCAGTACTTCCATTCAAAATGCCAACGTACTCCATCGTTTCATAGATTGATTAAAACCAGCGTCATCAGGTTTGAAGACATCTTGAGGCTCAATAGAGCCAAATATCCGGCTGTTTCAAAATAAACCTAGCTATTCCGAACTTTCTATTCTCGTCCGGAATCGATAAAAAATGCTTTCTCTCCATAGCACCTCCCAAACACTTCAAGTCCCGTCCCGGATACGTACTTGCCCAAGTAATCGTTACACATAATTCAACCATCACCAAAGCTAGCCAATTTAGCATCAAAGCAGATGAGAATTCCGTTTTGATCAGAGAAATACCCATCATAGACAGCTTGTCTTAACCCAAAGTATTCCAACAGGGATTTGCAATGAACATCGAATGGAGTAGTTCTAGCCTTTGATGCCTCATACTCTTTTTCCCTGAGCATATAGGAACTGCTTGGCATTACCTGTTCATTAATGATATCCTCAGGAATCTGACGCTTGCATTTTTTTCTGGTATTAAATGGTAAAACTACAATTACCATCTTCATGAGCATCTGGAACGAAAGAATTTCTTTTACTGGTTTGCTTCTAAATCCATGAATACACTCTAATTAAAAACCAGAGAGGCACCGCGTAAGCGGCGCCTCTCTGGTTAAGCCTCAATTGTTCTTCCCAGTGTCTTTTTTTGCGCTGTCCGCACAATCTGGAGCAGTTCAGGTATCCAGTCTGCTTTTTTCAGGTCGATTTCCAATGGGTCACCCCCCTCCTGTTCTGAGCCTGACCACGTCAAAAGGCTGGGAACACACAGAGCGGGCCGTACAGGCCACATCCTCCCCAAGATGTCACCCCATCAAGCGAAGCACTCCGAACACCAACGTACTCATCGCCACCATGGCCAAACCGTTCAGCGATTCAAAAACGATCAGCTGCAGCCGTTCCCGAATATCCATATTCACGGCACCCGCACTGACGTGGAAGAAAGAACCATGCGGCAGGCCGTCAAAGGCAAAGCTGCCAGCGTGGGTCATCGCCGCAGCCGCCAAGGGAGATACTCCACTGGCCACTACGGTGGGGCCAAAAATCTGGCTACCCAGCGTCGTGCCTGCAGTAGAGGAAGCGGTAGCCGCCCCCATCAAGATGCCGGCAATGGGAGCCAGCATAAATCCAGGCAGACCCATGGCATCAATAAATGCAGTGATCACATCTTTTAGATTAGAATTAGAAATGATACCGGATAAGGCACCAGTGCCGATCAAAAGCATAGCTACGCCGCTCATCTTCCCAAGGCCCATGGTAAAATACCGTCCCATTTCCCTGGTCTTGCCCATAACGATGGTTCCCACAATACCACCCACGGGAAGGGCTACCAGCGGGTCCACGGTAATTCCGGCAATAGGGCGCAAGACCAGAAGGGCTATGGTGACAATGGGACCGGAAAGCGCCGCTCCCAGGGAAGGAAGATCTTTCTCCTCCATCGCATTGATATCGTTATCCGTAATTACCGAGCCTTTGTATGCCAGAGCCCTGGCCAGCAGCGCTGTAACGATCAGCGCGGTAACTGCCGGAATGATGCCCACTGCAATCACAGAAGTCAAAGGCTGACCGAAGCCCTCTGCAGCGGCAATAGCATTGGGATTGGGGCTCATAACATTACCAGCCTTGACTCCACCCACCATAGCCATCAGAACGCCCAATTTATGGTAGTTAGCCCGACGGGCCATCTGAATAGCAATGGGAGCAACGGTAATCACCGCCACATCACCAAATACTCCCACGGCCGTCAGCAGCCAAGTGGCCAACATCATAGCGATGAGGCACCGTTTGGTGCCCAGTGTCTTGATAATCGCCTGGGCAATCCGGTCTGCAGCACCGCTTTCAATCAAGGCACCGGCCAAAATACCAGCGGTGACAATCCGGATGATGGCAGATACGATACCCTGCGTTCCGGAAACAATATAATCTACTGTGCCACCCAGTCCGGCTCCGCCAACAAGGCCACCGATGATAGCGCCAAAAATCATGGCGTAAGTTGGCTGCACTTTCTTTAAAATCAGAATGATGGCGATTGCTAGCGCCACCAGGGCGCCCAATACAGAAACCGTAACTCCGTCCATAACAGCTCTCCTCCTCTCCGTTCCTTAAAGGCGATCAAACTTCATGACGCCACCCTCAGAACCGGAGGCAGCCAGTTTGCAGTAAAGTCCCAGCCAGCCTTTCTTGAACTTGGGCTCAGGACGTTTCCAATCCTTCAAGCGAGCTTCAATTTCCTCCTGAGGGACCAGCAGATCCAGCTTTTTATTGTCTACATCAATTTCAATGATGTCACCGTCTCGGACAATGGCAATGGGGCCGCCTTCAGCAGCTTCCGGAGAGATGTGGCCCACAAAGCAACCGTTATTGGTCCCGGAGAATCGACCGTCCGTGATGAGGGCCGTGGTCTTTGCCAGCCCGCGGCCATAGAGGTACTTCATGGCCTTGTACATCTCCCGCATACCCGGGCCGCCCTTGGGGCCCTCGTAGCGGATGACCACCACATGCCCGTCACGGACCTTTCCGTTGAGAATGGCTTCCTCAGCAGCCTCCTCAGAGTCGAAGCAGATGGCCTCACCTTTGAAATGGTGCAGGCTTTTGTCAAAGGCCCCGGGCTTGGTGATACCGGTATCGGGGGCCAGGTTGCCCCGCAGGACAGCCACACCGCCGGTATATCCGAAGGGATCATCCAGGGTGTGATTCACCAGACCGGTGGCAGGATAAAGATACTTGTGGGCACAAATATTTTCCTCCATCGTGTGCCCGGTGACAGTCATGACATCCGTCTCCAGCATAGACTTCATGTTCTCCAGCAGACGGGGCACACCGCCATCTCTGTAAAAATCCACGATGTTGTATTTGCAGGAGGGGTTCATCTTTGCCAGCTGGGGAGTCGTATCAGAGAGGCGGTCGAACTCATCCAGGATGCGGATGTCAAGCTCCGCCTCATAAGCGATGGCCGTCAGGTGCATCACCGCATTGGTAGAACCACTCATGGCCAGACAGGCTTTGACCGCGTTGCGGAGAGAGGCGTCCGTGATAATCTGGCGGGAGGTGATGTTCTTCTCCACCAGCTCCATGATCTTGACGCCGGTCTCTTCCGCCTTCATCATGCGCATGGCAGAGGTTGCGGGAGCCGTGCCGCCGTCTGGCAGGGTCATTCCCATGGCCTCGGCCAGAGCGCACATAGTGTTGGCCGTCCCCAGATAGGAGCAGGAGCCACAGCCAGGGCAGGCAGTATTCTCCAGGGCAACATATTCTTCCTGGGTGATCTTTCCGGCAGTCAGCATGCCGTAAGCCTCCGTACTGGAGGTCTGGTCCGACTGGCGTCCGTCAAATTCCACGCCTCCCTCCATGGGACCGCCGGGCAAAAAGATGCAGGGAATGTCCAGCCGGGCCGCCGCCATCAGCATGCCGGGAACGATCTTGTCACAGGAACCCAGCATCACCAGTCCGTCAAAAAGGTTGATTTGGGCCATAGACTCAATGGAGTCGGCAATCAGCTCCCGGGACGGCATAATAAAATGCATTCCGTCGTGGCCCTGCCCCATACCGTCACATCCACCGATGACGCCAAATTCCACAGGTGTACCACCGGCGCGGTAAATTCCGTCTTTCACTCTCTGGGCCACCTGCCGCAGGTTATAGTGACCGGGCACACATTCGCTCCACGCATTGGCAATGCCGATGATCGGACGTTTCAGGTCCTCCGTGGTAAAACCCATAGACTTGTAGGTGGCGCGATAATATTGGTTTCCCAGCCCCTTCAAAATGTGTTCACTACGAGACATACTGTTCAATCCTCCTGTACTTTCTCTCTTCGAGCAGAGCATTTCATTGGGTTAAAACAGCCGGCTGTTTCTCCTTTTCGATATCTGCCTTGTATTATAATTTTCGAAAAGTGGTATTGCAAGTTGTTCAAATGTCTTTCTACTTTCTCACAAAATCTCCTTTTTATCTATGGTTATCTCGCCAAAAATCACATGTTTTTTCACTTTTTCTGTCCTATTTCGTCTGTTTTCTCGCATTTGGAAAGAAAAGTCATATGATGACTTTTCACGACGGGCCAGGTCTCCAGCGGCGCAAAAACGCCGCAAAAACCACACTGTTTTTGCGGCGTTCTATTGATGGCGTCAGGACTTAGGTCTTCTGCTGGGCTTTCTGCTTGCTCTCCTGCTCCTGCATGATTACATGGCGGTTCATTTCCAAATGCATGGTCATTGCTGCCCGGGCACCCATAGGATCCCGCGCCAGAATCGCATTTACAATTCGTCCATGGGTCTCGATCGTTGCTTGCAGCAGAACCTGCCGGGTAATATTGGCTATGGAAATGACGGCTGCATCAATAATCGGCATCAGGGTTTTTACCACCATATTGTGGGAACATACCGCAATATGTGCATGCAGGGCCATATCCTCCATCAGGTAGTCCTCCCCGGCCTCAATCCGCCTGCGAACCGCGTCACTGTACTTTATTAGCAAAGCAGTCTCCTCTTCGCTGCGGTTTATAGCAGCTAGCTCAGCAATCGTTGGCTCCAGCATCAATCGCACATCCGTCAAATCCAGAGCCAGCTGTATCTTATCCTCTATGGTATCTAACCCCAATGGGTTAGCCTGAAGCGGTGTCAGGGAACTGACATATGTGCCTGATCCGTGTTTGACCCTTAGAACCCCGCGTGAGACCAGCAGCTTCACCGCCTCACGGATTGTCCCTCGGCCCACATGAAATTGCTCCGCCAACTGATATTCGTTTGGCAATTTCGCTCCCACCGGCAGCTTGGCATCCAGAATATACTGAAACAAATGCTCTTCGATCCGCTCTGTCAGCGCCTGGTTTTTAATATTTGACAGCTGTCCCATCCTAGTGTTCCTCCCCCAATCTCCAGCCAATCAGGCATGCCCTATCCACCGCTCAGTATATCTCTTTGCTTCTCCGTATGCAATTATTTCTCTCCGCCTGCCCCTCTGTTTCCCCACAAAAATCAGAAGCATAGCAACCCGCCCTCCACCACGCTGGACATCTATACCCATGCGTTCGATAAGAACAAACAGGCGGCCGCCGTAGCAACCGCAGGAAACCCTTCCGGTTCATCGGTACGAAAAGGAACGCTGGATGTCACTGCACCGCCCACATGAAAGAAACTGTTGTCGGAATAATCAAAAGACAGGAACCGAATTGGTTCCTGCCTCTTTTTTTGCTGTAACATGAGATGTTCACAGTTCCTCAGCCTTGAAGGCCGTATAGCCCTCATAGTAGTAACTGTGGTCGATGCCTTTCATATAGACGTCCCGGCTGTCGATCTCGTCCGTAAGTGCGTTTTTCAGGATATGCTTGATCTCCGTATCCCGAATCGGACTCCGCTCCATCGCCAGCAGATAATCCTCTTTATCCACGCGGCTCCAGTCAACCACCTGATGAAGCTCTGCTTTCAGCAGCAGATCCAGCCAAATGCGGGTACTGCGCCCGTTGCCCTCACGGAAAGGGTGGGCGATGTTCATTTCCACATACTTCTCGATGATCTCATCAAAGGTGGACTGCGGCATCTTTTCAATATTGGAGAGGGCCGCTTCCAGGTACATCACCGGAGCAAAACGGAAATTGCCCTTGGCGATGTTGACGGTGCGAAGTTCGCCGGCAAAGTCGTAAATCTCGTTAAAGAGGTACTTGTGAATGAATTGCAGAGAGGAAAAAGTCCCCGCCTCCAGCTGATCCAACAGTCCCGTCTCAAACAGCGCAACGGCCTTCTTTTTGCTGATCCGCTCTTCTTCACGGGCAAGGTCGGCAGAGGATGTGAGTCCCAGTTTATTCTCGAGCGCCATGGCGAAACCTCCTTTGCCTAAATGAAAACAAAAGACACTTGCTTTCGCAAGTGTCTTCTGTTGGTACGCCCGACTGGATTCGAACCAGCGACCTTCAGAGTCGGAGTCTGACACTCTATCCAACTGAGCTACGGGCGCATATTCACTTGCAGGGGATTTGCGGTTGCGTGGAAACAGTAGTCAAATAGTAGTCAACGGCGGCGATTTCTTTTCACTTCCCAGCCGCAATCCCAGTGACCACAAGACTTTGCGCTGCATCTCAACTGGAACCGCCAGAAATGTCGGAGTCTGTCACTCTATCCAACTGAGCTACGGGCGCATCTATATAAGACATGGATCGCTCACACGTCTTGAAGTAGTATAGCAAGATTTTCCCCCACTGTAAACCCCTTTTTCAAAAATTTTTTGAGATTCAGATTGTTAAAAAATTTGACAAGTCCCGGATTTTGCGTTAAACTACATTTGCGAATATTTTAACGATACGCCAAACAGGAGTTGAGCACTTTGAAAAAAGAAAACATTTCTGACGCCGTGATCCGGCGTCTTCCCAGATATTATCGTCAGCTCACCGACCTTTGCAGCCGCGGCGTGGTCCGCATCTCTTCTCACTCCCTGGGACAGGAGATGAACATCACAGCCTCCCAGATCCGCCAGGACTTCAGCTGCTTCGGTGAATTCGGCCAGCAGGGCTATGGATACAATGTGGAGGAGCTTCGCGCAGAGATCGGACATATTCTTGGTGTGGACAATGACCACCATCTCGTTATGATCGGCGTTGGCAATCTCGGCCACGCGCTGCTGCAGAACTTTCCCTTCTCCCACACCGGCTTTACCGTAGACGCCGCGTTTGACATCTCCCCCTCCGTGATCGGAACCTCCGTCAACGGCGTCCCCATCTATTCCATGAACGATCTGGACAGCTTCATTCGGGAGCACAAAGTGGACGTGGTGGTGCTGACCATCCCGCAGTCCGTGGCACAGGATACCGCCAACCGACTCATTGAGCTGGGCGTGCGCGGCTTCTGGAATTTTACAAATGTGGAGCTGATGAGCAACTCAGCGGATGTAAAATTTGAAAACATCCACTTTGCTGACAGCCTCTTGACCCTCAGCTATCGGATTTCCAACCGCTGAACGCGGCTTGGAGAAAGGAATGCCGTCCGCCAATGAAACAAAAGAAGGTATTTGTGATCACAGTCGGTCTTCTGCTGTGTATCCTTGCTGCCTCCGCCGCCGCTGCCGGTGACGCAGGCGATCCCCTGATCTCCCTTTCTTATCTGACAGGTATTTTCACCGACACAGTAGACCGACAGGTGGAGGAAAAGTTGGACCAGTCTGATGCGCAGATCCTGCAGGGCGGGACAGGCCAGTCCTCTGCCGGCAGCACGGCGGCTTTCTGGACTGAGAGCCGGCTGAAAGCGCAGGACGTCCTTCTGGGCACAACGGGTACCAGTGTGATGCTGCTGGCAGGCAGCGCCCAGCTCTCCTTCCCTGCCGGTGCAGTGGTGGATGTGACCACCGGCACCGCCGTTTCCAGCGGTACCTCCCTGATCCCCAACCACCGATATCTGGTGGCCGAGGACACCTCCGCGCTGTTCATGGTGACTTCCAAGACCGCTGTGGTGGATTACCAGGGAAACTACTCTTTCAGCTATTCTGATGCCGTGGACTATAACGCCATGGCCGGAGCCCTGAAAACGCTCAACCTGTTCAAGGGCAGCTATACCGGTTACGGCCAGGGCTACGACCTGGAATTGGCTCCCACCCGGCTGCAGGCACTGATCATGTTCATCCGTGTGCTGGGCGAGGAGGAACAGGCCCTCTCCTGGAGCGGCAGCCAGCCCTTCACGGATATCGCGCCGGGCACCCAGTCGGAAAAATATGTGGGCTACGCCTACGAAAAAGGCTATACCAACGGCTATACCGCCACGACCTTCCGCCCCAGCCAGGCCATCTCCGCCAATCAGTATGTGGAGTTCATGCTGCGTGCGCTGGGTTACAGCTCCGCGGACAACAAGGTGATCTCTGACGCGCTGGAGCGGGCTCTGAGCTGTTCTTTGCTGACGCCCGGGGAAGTATCTATGCTGCAAACCACTTCGTTTCTGCGGGCTGATCTGGTCTACATCTCCTATTACGCCCTGGATGCCCAGCTCTCCGGCGATACCCGGACTCTGCGGGACACTCTGCTGCAGCGGGGCGTCTTTACCGCCGCACAGTCTCAGACCGCCGCTGACATGGTCCCCGGCCAGAGAAAATAAATGTCACGTCTTTGACCCCGTTGCCATACTATGGACTGAGGCCGATTCCGGTCTACGTCTTTTAGGAGGTTTCCTGTATGTGCAATAACGGTTTTGGTGGCGGTAACTGCTGCTGGATCATCATCCTGCTCATCATCATCTGGTGCTGCTGCGGCAACAGCGGTTGGAGCGGCAACAACGGCGGCTGCGGCTGTGGCTGCGGCGGCAACGGCGGCTGCAATCCCTCCCCCTGCTGCTGAACGTTCATAAGAAAGCGCCCCGGGAATTCCCGGGGCGCTTTACGTTTTAAAGATAACCCATATGCTCCGCCAGGATCTTCACGCCCAGCAGGATCAAAATGATGCCGCCCACGGCCTCGGCCCGCTTCTCATAACGCGATCCGAAGAAGTTTCCGATGGCAACGCCGGCCAGAGAGATACAAAAGGTCGTACAGCCGATCAGGGAAACCGCCGGCACAATGGCAACATCCAAAAAGGCAAACGTGACACCGACCGCCAGCGCATCGATGCTGGTAGCAACAGCCATGGCCAGAAGCTGCCGCAGATCCAGCTTTTCCTCCGAGGTGCAGGCAGCATCCGTCTCTTCCTGCTCCCCCAGTGCCTCCCGCAGCATGCTGCCGCCGATCATCAGCAGCAGTACAAACGCCACCCAATGATCGATCCCCTGAATCGATGCAGCGAACCGGGAGGCCAGCAGCCAGCCCGCCAAGGGCATGAGCGCCTGAAATCCACCGAAAAACAGTGCGATCACCGCACCGCGGCGCAGATTGAGCTTCGACATGGATAAGCCCTGGCAGATGGCCACTGCAAAGGCGTCCATGGAAAGGCCGATCCCGATCAAAAACAACTCCAACAGGCTCATTGCAACTTCCCGCTCCCAAAACGTTTTTAAAGTATCACCGGCACGCTCCGGCAAATCTGTACGCACGAAGGTGTGACGGTGCAGTCCCATGCGCACACCCGCACTCCAGAAGACGCAGCCTGCCGCAGGGCCTGGCCGAACGCCGGGTGGGTCTCGTCATTGGGTGCCACAGAGCGCGCGTTTGAAAATTTTACCACGAAAAAGAGCGTAGCGTCAAGGCCCGCTTTCACTGCCCGCTCCAGCTCCTGGATGTGCTTGATGCCCCGCTCCGTAGGCGCATCCGGAAAACGCGCTGCGCCGCCCTCTTCCAGCGTCACGCCCTTGACTTCCACCAGATGCAGCCCTCCTGGCGTCTCCAGGCAGAAATCCAGCCGGGAGTCGCCGTAGCGGTACTCAGGGCGAATCCGTATTACGTCCGGCAAAAAGCTGCCGGCTGCAGCCCACTCATGAAACAGCGCATTGGGCGCCTGGGCATCCATATTGATGAGCACGCCGCCCTTGTCCACCGTGACCAGATCCCAGGCGGTCTTCCGGTTGGGATTTTCGCCCTTGGCCAAATACACCGTTGCCCCCGGCACCAGCAGCTCCCGGCAGCGGCCCGTATTCTTCACATGGACCCGCTCCACGCCGTGCTCCGTCTCCACCATGGCGATGAAGCGGTTGGGGCGCGACAAAAAACGGCCTGGAATGATGGTTCCGTATTGCATGGATTTCTCCCCTTTCCCGCAGATGCAGTTGATTATAGCACGTCCGCCCACTGCCCGCAAGAAAAGAACAGGACGTCATCGCCGTCCTGCCCTTCTTGCGATCATACGCTTTCACAGAGTACCGCATTCACCTTTTCCGCAAACAGGCTCCACTCCGCCTTTTTCTCCTCCAGCGCCCTGCGTCCCTTTTGGGTGATCTGGTAATATTTGCGGGACCGTCCGGTCTCCGCCGTCTTTTCCCGTACCGTCACCAGTCCCTCCGCCTCCAGACCGTGGAGGATGGGATAGAGCGTGCCCTCCTTCAGCTCAAAGGTATGGTCGGAGCGCCGGGCCAGCTCCGTGATCATCTGGTAGCCGTACATCTCCTCCCGGCTCAGCAGGGACAAGATCAAAAGCGTTGTGCTGCCGCTGATCAGGCTTTTGTCGATCTTCATGGGAAACCTCCTTATTCGTCAGCCAAGAGACTCAGCACATCGTATGCGCGCTCTTCCAGTAAAGTATCGGTGCAGTCATAGATCCGCAGTACCCCTCCTCCCCGGATCTCCTCCCGCCACAATATCCCGATGTCCCGGTTTTCCTCTGGCGTAGAGGCAAAGGAGAAGCAGTGGTCATCGACTTTCGTCCCCTCCAGGGTCAAGGTGGCCTGTACGCCGTTCACATCCTGCAGCGTCAGCTCCAGCTCCATCCGCTCTGCCTCTTCCAAAAAGCCGATGACCCAGGCGGTACGGCTGACATATTGACCGTCCGGTTCTGTCTGGTAGTATACGATATACCGGACCTCCGGCCGGTACAACTTCACGTTCTCAAGATATTTTCCAAGAATTCCTTCCTCGTAGGACATATAGATCAGCTGGCCGTTGTTTTTTCCATAGAGCATGTGGCTCTCATCCCTGCTCGCAGTTCCCATTTCCAGCCAGATCTCCGTCACAGGCTCCAGCAAGTACGCCTGCTCTGCCCGACGGATCAGTGTCTCCGTCCGCCAGGCGGGAAAGCCCAGACACCATTCCACGCAGAACATCAGCAGCACGATGACCAACAGATTGCGCACAAGCTTTTGCCGGCGGGTGAGTCTGAAGATCTTCATGGCGCCGCCTCCTCCCAGTCGATGCGGATGCTCCAGGGCTTGCCGTAGGGATAGGAGACTTCACACCACTCCCCCGGCGGATCATCCTGGGTCGGGCCGGTGAAGGAGATGTAATAGAGGGTGCGGAATGGGTCCGATGCCATTTTCGCAACATGGAGACGCCCGTCGGCGGGCCCCCAGATCCCCCTCCCGTTTTCATCGGTACCGATGCGCTCATAGCGGTCATCATAGTACGTCCCGTCGGATGCCGTCAGGACCAGGCCCTCTTTAAAGGCACTGTCAGCAGCATCAAAGGGGTTCTTGTCGTCCCTGGCCAGCACCACGGTGGTCCAATACAGGGTATATTCCGAATCGCCGTTCTCACCGGGATAGTCGCATTTCCATACCGCCGCATAGGGAACGCTCCAGGTGTCGCCGCTCCGCTCCACCACAGTGTCACCCGTTCCGGTAAAAACAAGAACAGCTTGCTCATTTTCCCAGCCGCCCACCCCAAAGCGGAAAAAGCCATCAGCCTCGTACTGTCCGTCCCGGGGCGCCGGATCGGTGAATTGGGAAAACCAGTATAGGTCACTTCCAAACACCAGGAATGCAATGAACAAGAGCAGCCACACGCCCCAGCGGCTCACCATCCACAGCCACCCCAGCAGCGGCTGATGGACCGCATCCATGCCCCGGCCCACCTCCTCCGGGTCCCCCATGGCCTCCAGCGCCCGCTGCCGTGCCAGCTGCGGGGCATATCCGATCCGCTCCAGGTCCCGGACATGGTCTTCATAGTGGTCCCCCAGCTCCCGGGCAATCTCGGCGTGATCCGGCCAAAAGCGTACCTGCCGGGTGACAATCTCACACCAGTCCCCAAAGGCACTCATATCTTCACCTCCCGCAAAATACCTCGGCTATCTATGCTTAGTATACATAGACAGTCGAGGTATGTCAAGGAGTCTATTCCTGTTCCGGCAGCAGCGGAGAGTACATCATGATCGCATCGTTGGAAAAGAGAAATTCCTCCCGCAAAAAGGATCCTTTCAAGTCAAAGGTACAGCGATACAGTTCGTTGTGGCGTATATAGCCGCCCCAGGCAGCCTGGTCCATACGCGGATTCCGCTCCACGATGGTATAGCGTACCTGTGGAGGAGACACGCTGCGCCATTCCCCGTGCAGATGTGTTTCACCTACCCGCACACACAGCTGGAACACCGCATCCGTATCATTGCGGATCATCAGATCCCGGTGCGGATAGGCGCAGGTAGCGCCGCTTCCGAACGGCTGAGTCCGGTTGGCATCCGGGAATACATCATGGGAATGGCGGTACCGCTCCACCACGGTCAGCGGCGTATGGAGGGTCATCCAGAAAATCAGGTTGGAGAGCTGACATAACCCGCCTCCCACATCGGTGCCGATCCTGCCCAAAAACAGCACCATGCCGTCCTGGTACCCTTTTTTTCGGGTAGGCTTTCCGATGGTCTTCCAGTAGCTGAATGTCTCCCCAGGACGAAGGAGCAGTCCGTTGAGCTTCGCCGCGGCCAGGCGTAGATTCACCACCTTGTTTTCCTGCAGCACCATATCCTCCCCCCGCAAATGCCGGTACAGAGGCGTTTCGTGAGAAAAATAGAGACTTGGCAGCAAACTTTTTTCCTTGACTTTCGCCCAATGATATCGGGGACTGCACCATAACAAATACCGTTTTCCCGCGTAATAGGCTTTTCCTGCCCGCAGTCGGAGCCAACTGCGAGAAATCGGCGGCTGAAGCTGGCGATTTCTGGGATCGACCATAGTGATCTCTCCTTCCGCTCTTTTTAGTTCAGTACCACTTTTATCATCATAACACAGAAAAACAACGCGGGAAACAAAAAAAGACAGCTCATGATGAGCTGTCTTTGTGTT
>PPYE01233651.1_pt1 | contig 13401 bp, 11 predicted proteins | sample 1559881 | NCBI WGS metagenome assembly PPYE01 (sample SAMN08240022, study PRJNA423297) | Human gut metagenome, whole genome shotgun sequencing project.
CCGGATTTCAACCAGGTTTCCTGAAGGACCATCCCAAAGCTTGCACGCAGGCTGTCTTTTGTCACTTGTGAAATATCCTTCCCATCCAGCAATATTTGCCCTCCATCCAGATCATAGAAACGCATCAGCAGATTGATCAGAGTCGTCTTCCCACATCCGGTCGGTCCTACGATCGCAATCTTCTGCCCCGGCTTCACAGTGAGATCAAGATGCTCCAACAGCGGCACATCCGGCTGGTAGGAGAACGACACATCAGCAAGTTTTAATTCTCCCTGCACCTGACTTAAGACTGGTGCATCTTTCTGATCCTCCGTCTCCGCTTCCTCCTCGATGAAGTCAAACACCCGTCTTGCACAGGCGAGCGCATTCTGCAGTTCCGTGATCACGCTGGAAATTTCATTGAATGGCTTTGTATATTGATTGGCATAAGTCAGAAAACAGGACAGCTGTCCGACCGAAATCGCTCCCCGCATCGCAAAGACTGCACCGGTTATCCCAACTCCCGCATACACAAGTCCGTTGACGAAACGTGTGCTCGGATTTGTGATAGAGGAAAAGAAGATTGCTTTCAGACTACACGTCTGCAAGTTCCGGTTGATTGTATCAAACCGTTTCAATGCTTCCTCCCCGTACCCAAACGCCTGCACAGTCTTCTGATTTCCGATCATTTCCTCCACAAGCGAGGTCATCTCAGCTCTCGTCTCAGACTGCTTCTGAAACATTGTATATGTTCTTTTTGCGATAAAGCTTGCCACAAACAATGATACCGGTGTAATCAAAATTACAACCAGTGCAATCTGTACATGGATGCCAAGCATAAAGACAAGTGTTCCCAAAATCGTGACAATCCCGGTGAAAAACTGGGAGAATCCCATTAACAGTCCATCCGAAAACTGTTCCACGTCCGTGATGATCCGGCTGATCGTCTCCCCCTGCGGATGGCTGTCCACATATTTTAACGGCAGTACCTGAAGCCTTGCAAACGCCTTTGTCCGCACATCTTTCACAACGCGATAGGTGATCCTGTTATTGCACAGATTCATCAGCCACTGTGCCACACAGGTCAACACGATGACAACCGCAAGTTTTTTCAAAATTGCAAACACTGCAAAAAAATCCACTCGTCCTTTTCCAATAAGAAAATCCACACCGTCTCCGATCAGAATCGGTGCATACAGCGTCAGAGCAACAGAGATCATCGCAAATACAAGCGACAACATCAAAAGATACTTATAAGGTCCGATCAGTCTCAGTACTTTTCCCACCGTTCCTTTATTCTTTTTCATATCGCTCCACCTCCTCTTTTGCAAGCTGGGAATAACAGATTTCCCGATAGACCTCACATGTTTTTAACAACTGCCTATGTGTACCGATCCCGGCCACTGCACCGTCATCCATGACAATGATCTTATCCGCATGGAGAATGGACGCTGCTCTCTGCGATACAAGAAATACCGTCATATCCTTTGTCTTCTCCGCGATGGCTTTCCGAAGCCTTGCATCTGTCGCAAAGTCAAGTGCCGATGCACTGTCATCAAGAATCAGTACCTCCGGCTTCCGCACAAGCGCACGGGCAATCGTCAGGCGCTGTCTCTGCCCTCCCGACAGATTCTTTCCGCCCTGACTGATCATCGTATCAAGTTCCTTCGGTTTTTCCTGAACAAACTCTTTTGCCTGTGCGATCTCCAGTGCTTCATAGATTTCCTCATCTGTGGCATCCCTTTTTCCCCACTGGATATTTGCCCGGATCGTGCCTCGGAATAAAGTAGCTCTCTGCGGAACAACTCCGATCTTTCCACGCAGTTTCTCAAGCGGATATTCTCTGACATCTGTGCCATCAAAAAGCACGCTGCCCTCGGATGCATCGTAAAATCTCGGGATCAGATTGACTAGAGTTGATTTTCCTGATCCGGTTCCCCCGATGATTCCGACAGTTTCTCCCTTCTTTACCGAAAATGTCACATCCGAAAGTGCCGGTTCTTTTGATCCATGATACCGAAAAAGCACATGGGCAAAAGAAACTGCTTCGCACTTTTTATCGGCTGCTTTTTCCACTCTGCTTTTTGGAGATTCAATCGTTGTGCGAAGCGCAAACACCTCATTGATTCTTCCCGCAGATGCAAGTGCCTTTGTGAAAGATACGATCAGATTCGCAAGCGCCACAAGTGCAGTCAGGATCTGTGTCATACAGCTGACAAGTGCGATCATCTCACCCTGTGACACCTTCCCCGTATTCACCTCAAAAGCTCCCGCCCACACCAGAACGATGATCGCTCCATTGACGATCAAATACGTCAGCGGATTCATCAATGCCGAGATCCATCCGACTCTCAGCTGATCATTCATCAGTGTAAGGCTCTCCTTTTCAAATGCTTTCTGCTCCTCCTTCTGTGTCCGAAATGCACGGATCACACGGATTCCCGCCAGATTTTCCCTTGTCGTCAGGAGAATCCGATCAAGCCCTTTTTGTACTTTCTTGTAAATCGGGATTGTGATCATCATAATCCCATAGATCACAATTGAGAGAAGCGGCACCGCGACAACGAAGATCCATGCCAGTCTGACATTGACCGTAAATGCCATCACAACCGCGCCGACAACGATAAACGGTGACCGCAGGAACAGCCGGAGCACAAGATTGACCCCGGACTGCACTTGATTGATATCACTTGTCATCCTTGTCACAAGTGTCGCGCTTCCCGCCTGGTCAATCTCCCGGTAGGACAGTGTGCTGATATGCCGGAACAGATCATGGCGCAGCTCGGTTCCGAATCCAACCGCTGCCTTTGCCGCAAAGTATTGTGCCGTCAGTGAACAGACCAGACCGATCACACCAAGCAGTACAAGAATTCCTCCCATTTTTAAAATATACGGCATGTCCCGGTTCTCAATTCCCACATCGATGATCTTCGCCATCACAAGTGGAACGATCAACTCAAAACATGCCTCCAAAAGCTTAAAGAGTGGACCGATCACACTCTCCTTTTTATATCCTTTCAGATATGGAATCAGTTGAAACATCTTCTTTCCATCTCCTCCTTCTAATGATTCTTTCTCATTATAGCGATTCCCGCCCGGAATGACAAGAAAAAAGGAACACACAAAATGGGTTTTGCAATGTATTTCCTTTAGACATACCACCCGAGCGGGAATAAATATTTTATATACTTTACAGCAGGCAGGTAAGCGGATAGATTGACAAATACCGGACACAGCACCACTTGTACCACAACAAAGGCGAGAACCCAGGCTGACAGTGCCATACTGCTCCTAAACCATGCTCCGACAACAGACACCCACAGTGCACCTCCGAATACGAGCAGCAGCATGCGGAACAATTCTATCACCATTCCTCTGCTCTCCCCCGCAACCATGATCACGCTGATCCCGGCGACTGACGGAATCGTTGCCGCCGCAAGATAGCCGAGATACTCAAATTTCTTCCGTCTTTTCCGGTCTAAGGCAAGGCAGATTCCTCTCCCGTTCCCTTCAAATCTCCGTCCGAATGTCATCCAGAGCAGAACAAACAGGAAAATTCCCATCACTCCCTGTATCGGATAGATATCTGTCAGCCCTTCCTGCCCTGAAGTTTCCTGCACGGAGATTTCTTCCACCTCTGTCCGGAAAAATTCTCCGCTTTTTAAATACTCGTCATTCTTTTCCAGGAGAAACGGAACAAGGTCTTTTCTCTCCTCTCCGTAAATCTCCTTTCGCCCATCCAGCAGGATCTCCTCCCCATACCTTTCCAGGAATGCGGCATATACCGTCTCTTTTGCAACCGTTCCTTTTGCAGAAAACGGTGTCTGTAAAAAAGTAATCAGCCCTTTGGTTCTGCCTTTCTCTGCCTTCTCTTCAAACTGTTCCGAAAAGAGAAATCCACTGTCAATTTCTGCTGTTTCCAACGCTTTTTGCAACTCGCTCTCTGTTTCGAAAACAATAAATTCAAACACGGATTCTCTCTGCCTCAAACCGGCTGCGATTTCTTCGGCCATCGGATCTTCGGCAAGATAAAGACCAACCGAGACATTTTCCCCATCCGGAACCCGCATCTGACCGACAAGCAGAGCAAATGCAATCATTGCCGCCGGGATGATCCACCATGTTTTCCGCTTCATTTCTGCTTTCAGTTGTAATGTGTACCACGTCTTTTCCATGTAACCAAGACTCCTATTCCTCCGGCTGCCAAAATCCAGATCATCATCCATAACACCTGTCTTACTTCCAATCTCCCAAACAGCATCTCTGCACTGTATCCATGAAACAGATTCAGCGGGAGCCATTTTCCCACACTTCCTACCGCCCCCGGGAGATACGCGGACGGAACCACTGTTCCCGAGCAGACGATCATCAGCACATTCACACAGAGAAGCAGAAGATTTCCCTGCATCCCTCTGCCTGCCAATGCATACATCATGGCAAAATATGCCGCCATCCCAAAACAGAGCGGAACCATCTTCCAGAAAACTGCACCGTCTATGCCCATTGCTCTCATTCCCATCGCCTGCAGAACACCGATTCCCGACAGATAACATCCCGCCGCAAGAATCCACAACGTACCAGCCATCGCTGTAATTTTTACAATCGTCTGCGAAATAGCTCCCAGACCATTTGCATACATTTTCTGTTCCACCGCCCGGCTCTCTTTCTTATACAGGAATCCATAATTCACCCCGCTCATCATAAGAAATACTGCCAACACTGCCGCAATATAAAATTCGGACAGCTCCAGATTCCCGACAGGAGAATAAATACTCTCTTGAAACATCTCCCCGCGGCGGAACGCATTGCCGATATATTCATAGGAAATAAACTCGGCAATCTCATACGATTCCATCTCCGTCTCATACACTGCTGCGGTATCCATCGCCGCAAACACTCCTGCCTCCGCTGTCCTGATCATCGAAACCCCGTCTGACAAAAGTTCTCTGAAAACCGCCGTATTCAAATCCATCTTTTCCGGAAACAAAAGCTTCACCTTTGCGGGATACCCCTCATAGATGTCCTGATAAAAATCTTCAGGCAGTACCACTGCCGCCTGAGCCTTTCCTTCATAGACCGCAGTCCTCGCCTTCTCCTCTTCCATGTATTCAAATCTGCATACATTCCTCACACTCTCCATCCCCGCAAGAAACTGTGCAATGATCTTTGATTCCTCTTCCGACTCCGGGATCACAACTGCCACCTGTATCGGCTCAAAGATCTGGGAATGAAACAATATATAACTGACTCCGAGCACTCCGCCAACGGTAAGGCACAGAATCACAAGCAGACTCACAGCTGATTTTCCAAGTACCTTCAGCGATCTTTTCCATTCCAGTTCCAAATATACGATCAAATTTCTCATAGCATAACATCATTCTAGAGATAATAATCAAGTTCATACAAGAAATCTTCCAGATTCTCATCGTCCTCAATCTGTTCCCTAATTTCTTCTCCCAGATCTTCTAACTCTGATTCGGAAGCCTCTCCGACATCAAATATGTTCCCTTCTAATTTACGGAACTCTACACCTTTTTGGAAGGACAGCAGGAAGTCTGCATCTATCCGATTTCCATAGATTTCTACCGACTCTGCTGACAGTTCCATTTTTTTCTTATCTGCCAGAAATACACCTGAGATTGCAATATCATTTTGCGGTATTCCGATTTCATAGTCTCCGGACTTCTTGTCATATTCCATTTCCAGAGCCTCTTCCCCTTCGATGTAAACTGTCGCAAGTTCTGTTGTCCCTTCTGTCTCTCCCTCAATCTCTATGACGGTCTCATCCTCAACGGAGACCTCTATGTTCTGAAGCCTTGTCTCTCCGCCAAGGAACTGGATCTCCACATCATTGTTCTCCACTTCCAGACTGACTGCCGCCAGTTTATTTTTGTAAAGGTAGCATGTCACATCTACGTCGGACATATCCTCTATGGCATACTCCATCTCTGAAAACAGGTTTGACAGCATATCTTCACAAAGCTTACTGTCATAGTAATCTGTCACTACATCTTCTGTCACAGAAATCAGATCTTCCAGATTTTCTTCCGTGAGTGATACCGTATACCCTTTACACTTTCTGAATTTTCCATCTACTTCGTATTCTTCCGGATTCGTTTTGACAAATTCTACCTCTTTCCACTCTTCGGACACCGAAGACGCCAGTTCTTTCCACATCTTCTGAACATCTTTTTCCTTCCCAAAAGCCTGCCCTGCCGACTGTAACACTTCATCGATAGTCTCTAACTCTTCCTCTTCTGCAAGATATCCGCCTTTCTCTCCTGTGTAATTATAAGCGAACATTTTATCGCTGAGCCTCGGTACTTCCAGCCTGACTTCCCTCTCATTCATCTCTGCAAGTGCACTTACCTGATCAGAATCCGGGAATTCCACATTTGCCGCTATCTGAACCTTTGATTTTCCCTTGAGCACCTGCGCCTCCACTGCCGCGCCCTCTACTCCGGCATTGATCGTCGTCGTATATTCCCCGGAAGAGAAGATCTCTGCTGATTTTGCCACGTCGGCAAAGCCCTCCATGTCCTTTGCCGTATTTGCCGCGGCAATCAATACTTTTGTGGTATCACTGAAAAAAATCCCGCTTTTCACCGCTCCGAACACAGCCAATCCAACTACCGCAACTGCTGCGGCAGCTCCGATCATCACTATCTTTTTCCCGTTTTTTCCCGGTTTTCCATAATTGCTATACAGTGGTTTCCCTGTCATCGGATCAAATTTCGCATCCGGGTCGATCGGTTCCCCTGTCATTGGGTCAAATTTCGCATCCGGATCAATCGGTTCTCCTGTCATCGGGTCAAACTGCATCCTCTTTCCATACTTTTTCATCTCTTATGTCCTCTCTTCCTTTTTCTTTTGTTTCTGTCAGATTCTTGAAAAATCTTCCAGTCTCATTCTCATCATCCTCTTGATCTGTTCAATGTCCCTGGATTCTGTTTCAGTTTCACGCAAGCATCCCTCACACATGACCAGACATTTGTCACTCTCCATGATTTCCTTCTCATCATGTGTCGTCATGATCACAATACCATTCATCTTCTTGTATTCTCTGATCCAGGAACGGATCCCGTCTTTGTAATAGAGATCCAGAGCAGTTGTAGGCTCATCCAGCAGAAGAATCGGTGGCCACTTTGCAAGGGCACAGGCAATGCTGAGCCTTCTTTTCATTCCTCCGGAAAGCTTCTGCACTGGCATTCTCATGATTTCTCTAAGATCAAATGACCTTATGATCCACTCATACTGTACCGACCGGTCCACTCCCCATAACTTCAGGTTGTCTCTCACAGACAGTTCTTCCAGCAATGGCATATCCTGCGGCACATATCCACAATATTCCTGATAATAGCGGAATTTCTTTAGCGGTTCCTTTCCAAAATAGCGGATTTCTCCTCCATCCGGTTTTAATACACCTGCAAGAATCTGCATCAGCGTTGTCTTGCCGCAGCCGTTTCTGCCGACAATGGCTACGCACTCCCCGCATTGTGCCGTAAAACTGATCTCTTGAAGAACTGTTCTTTTCCCATAATGCTTTCTCAGATTCGATACTTGTATCATTTTCTTTCTCAACTCCTACTGACACTTTTTATTATTTTACCATTTTTCACTGGAAAATCTATACCGTCTTTTACATTTTTTTACAAACACTCCGATAAAGTGCTATAATAGTCTAACATTCGATCATAATATTTTCTAATGTTATCTTTGGAAGGAGAATTTGAAATGAATATAAGCAACATCAGCGATCAGCTTTATACAACCGCACCGGACAAAACAGGACGGCTCCCAAAGGAAATGGCAGTCTATTCCCTTCTGGATGAACTTTCCATCCCTTACGAACGCGTGGACCACGAAGTCGCCGAGACAATGGAAGCCTGCGAGAACATCGATACGCTTCTCGGTGTGTCCATGTGCAAAAACTTATTTCTGAGAAACCGGCAGAAAACTGCTTTTTACCTTCTGATGATGCCTGGCAAAAAAAAGTTTAAGACGAAAGATGTCTCAAAACAGCTTGGCACCTCCCGTCTTTCTTTTGCCGAGGCAGAATATATGGAACAATATCTGAACATCACACCGGGATCTGTCAGCGTTCTTGGACTGATGAACGACAGCAGCCACGCCGTACATCTGGTCATCGATAAAGAATTACTGGACAGCGAATATATCGGATGCCACCCCTGCATCAACACATCCAGTCTGAAAATACGTACAGAAGATATCCTGAATGTATTTGTCAAACATACAGGGCATACATGGACAACTGTGGAATAATCCTCCTCAAAAAAATACGCCTTGTGAGAGAATTTACCTTTTCTCTCTGCAAGACGTATTTTTCCTAATATTCTCCCTGCCATCTCCCCGAAACAATTTCTATGATCTCTCCGGTTCTGAGACTTTCGGGAACATCTATGATCCTCTGATTTCTGCTCCCCCTATATGCAAGTGACAGGCTTCTTTGCTCTTCGATATACGGTCCGTCAATCAGCACATCCAACTCCTCCAAAAGCATCTTTTGTGCCTGGGATCCCTCCAAAAGTTCTTCCATAGTAAACCCCGAATAGCTTGCCACTTCATATCCCCTGCTCCTTAATTTCTCTGCAAGTTCTGCGAATGCTTCTGCCTGACTAAAAGGCTCTCCTCCAGAAAATGTGACTCCCCTGACAAGAGGATTTCCCTCAATCACTTTGACAAGATCTTCCGTGGTCCACCAGGTTCCGCCTTCCAATTCCCATGTCTCCGGATTATGACATCCTCTGCAGTGGTGAGGGCAGCCCTGGGCAAACAGCGTTATGCGGATCCCCGGTCCATCTACAATACTGTCCCCGGCAATTCCTGCAAGCCTTAGTTGTCTATTCTCCCAGTCCATGTTTCACTCTGTCTCTCTCTTCTGCTTTTTTCGCATCATTCCACTTATCCATTGTACCTACGAGATATCCTGTGATCCTTCTGATTCTCTCAAATTTTACATCTTTTCCAATTGTACATCTTTCTTCCATTCTGAATCCTTCCTTTCACTCATCTGTCTATTGGCTAAGTATCTACTGCCTTTTCCTGAAAATATTCTCTTTTCGTATTTATCTGCATCCACAAAATTGCGGCATTTCCGGATAGAGTTTTCTCAGTTCTTTTAGCTTTTCTTCGCTGATCGGTTCTCCTTCCCGTCGTCCGCATCTTGGGCAGACATCGTCGATCACCCCTACATATCCACATGCCGGATCACGATCCACCGGATGATTGACACTTCCATAACCGATTCCGGCATCGTGCATACAGCGGATCACACTCTCGAACGCCTCCACATTTTTTGCAGTGTCTCCATCAAGTTCCACATAACTGATATGCCCGCCGTTTGACAGTGCATGATATGGTGCTTCTTTTCTGATCTTCTCGTATGCAGAAATTGGATACCAGACCGGAATATGGAAACTATTTGTATAATATTCTCTGTCTGTCACCCCCGGTATCTTCCCGTAACGTTTCTGATCCATCCGGATAAATCGTCCGGACAGCCCTTCTGCCGGTGTGGCAAGCAACGTGTAATTCATCTTTGTTTCCTTCGCTTTTGCATCTGTAAATGCCCTCATATGACCGATAATCTCAAGACCTTTCTGCTGCATCTCTTCACTTTCCCCGTGATGCTTTCCATACAGTGCAGTCAACGTCTCTGCCAGGCCAATATATCCGATCGACAGCGTTCCATGCTTTAACACTTCTCTGACTTCGTCGTTTGGTCCTAGTTTTTCCGAATCCAGCCACACACCTTGTCCCATGAGAAACGGATAATTATATACACATTTCTTTGCCTGGATCTCAAAACGGTCCATCAACTGTCTCGCAACCAGTTCCAGCATCGCATCCAATTTTTGATAAAAGACCTTCTCGTCTCCTTTACTCTCAATCGCAAGGCGAGGCAGATTGATCGAAGTGAAAGAAAGGTTTCCTCTCGAATACGCAATCTCATGCTCCGGATCATAGACATTCCCCATCACACGGGTGCGGCAGCCCATTGTAGCAACTTCCGTCTCCGGATGCCCCGGTTTGTAATACTGAAGATTAAACGGGGAGTCAAGAAATACAAAATTCGGGAACAGTCTTTTGGCGCTTACCTTGCAGCTTAATCGGAACAGGTCATAGTTTGGATCTCCCTCATTGTAATTGACCCCTTCTTTTACCTTAAAAATATGGATCGGGAAAATGCAGGTCTCCCCGTTTCCAAGTCCCGCATCTGTTGCAAGCAGTACATTCCGGATGATCATCCTTCCCTCCGGGCTTGTATCCGTCCCGTAATTGATGGAAGAAAACGGCGTCTGCGCCCCTGCCCGGCTGTGCATCGTGTTCAGATTATGTACAAATCCTTCCATCGCCTGATACGTATCGCGCTCTGTATACTTTTCGGTACGCTTTCTTACCTTCCCTGTAATATGTGCCGCCTTTTCCTCCGTGAAATGATACTGCTCGCAGAGTTTCTGCTGTACTGCACGATCAAATACCTCTTCCTCCTGTTTTAACCGCGGTAAAAGCCCTGCCGTCTGCTTCAGTTCTTCCAGCATCTGTGCAATCTGCGCTTCTTCATCCTCAAGATCTGCCAGATCCTCCACTGCCTCTGTAAGCTGCTTTTTGTAAATCTTTTGGAAAGACTTTGCCACTCCCTTTGCCAGTCCATAGTCAAAGTTCGGAATACTCTGTCCACCGTGCTGGTCATTCTGGTTCGACTGGATCGCAATCGCCGCCAGCGCTGCATAACTCTGAATGCACTGCGGTTCCCGGATCACACCATGTCCGGTAGAAAATCCTCCCTGAAATAATTTTTCAATATCGATCTGTGTACAAGTTGTTGTCAGCGAATAAAAATCAAAATCATGGATGTGGATATCTCCCTCGCGGTACGCTTTCGCCTGCTCTTGTGTCAGAAGATATGCCTCATTGTAATTTTTCGCTCCTGCTGCTCCAATCTGGAGCATGCTTCCCATAGAAGTATTTCCGTCAATATTTGCATTGTCTCGCTTCATATCGCTCTCGCGCGCATCTATATTCGTGATCTCATCAATCGTCTTCATCAGGCTCGTGTTCGCTTCCCGGATATGGGTTCGCTGTGCCCGGTATAAAATAAATTTCTTCGCCGACTCCTCGAACCCTTTCTTCATCAGCGCCCGCTCCACCGTATCCTGTACCTGCTCAATCTGCGGCGGCATATCCTCAGGCAGCTTTTCAAGCTTACTCTGCACATCATTTGCCACATTGGCGGCATCTGTCGCATCTCCCTCACCTGCAGCCTCCATCGCCTTTAAAATAGCCGATGCGATCTTGCTCTCGTCATACAGTACCACGCGGCCGTCCCTTTTGATAATACTTCTAATCATCCCGTCTATCGCCCTTTCTCTACAATATGTTGTGTCTATTCAGTATTATGATACTAAATATCCACAAAGTCAATACCTTTCTCACCTGCACTTCCATACACCGGACAACATTCGACACTGCCTTTTGGCGGTGCTGCTTTCACCGTTTTCGCCTTGTTTGGAAGGGCTGAAAGTGCTGTTCTCAATGGGAAAACCGACATGAAAAGAGGGAATTTCCTATCACGAAAAAGTAGACTGGCTGGCTGTTTTGGAAGAATTTTGTCGATGAAATTTACAGAAGTTTCAATCTATGCACCTACGAAGGGTGCGACTGCTGTTTCCTTTTGGAAGTCGTGAAACACTAAATTTCAATCCACGCACCCACGAAGGGTGCGACAATGTATTCTGAGTTGGATATTCCGAATATCAGTATTTCAATCCACGCACCCACGAAGGGTGCGACGGAGAATGTTTTAGAGCAGGCGAAAGCGATTGTAATTTCAATCCACGCACCCACGAAGGGTGCGACAAGGCATCCATAAGGGTTCTTATTCTATCTCCGAATTTCAATCCACGCACCCACGAAGGGTGCGACATGGCAGAGGCGGGAATGGTAATAGATCATATTGATTTCAATCCACGCACCCACGAAGGGTGCGACCACCACCGCTCTTGAAGGGCTTACAGCAATGCTAATTTCAATCCACGCACCCACGAAGGGTGCGACATCTCTCCACTTATCCGGTTTCCGGTTCTTAAGCCAATTTCAATCCACGCACCCACGAAGGGTGCGACGTTTTTCAATTTCCGAAAACAGAGTTATTTACGATTTCAATCCACGCACCCACGAAGGGTGCGACAGCAAAAACTCACAATTATATTCCTGCGTTCTTGTTATTTTTTATTTATTTAGCTGCTTTTTCTTGCGAAGATATCTGCCCCAGTTTCTTCCAAAACAGATACTGGTGTTTTTTTCAGTGCGAATCCCCCTGCATTTTTCTGTTCGCTTCCTATTCGCATTCTCAAAATATCAAAATAGGACATCCTTGTTCTTTACCTCTTTAATCTCAGCAACTCTTCAACCCCTACATTAAATCGATAATTTCAGGAACAATTTCCCCCGGAAGTTCATCTACTGTAATTAAATAATCATCAAAACTCTGTGGTTTTTTCCCCGGATTTTTTTCTGATACTTTCAAAGAACGGTGCACTTTTGCCGTTGATACGCTCGGAGTTTTACAATTATGCTTCCACCAATATAATCTGCAAACTTCCATACTTCCCTCCGGTCTTGCAGAAGAACTGTCATTTTCAAAAAGTGTACACAGCGCATGTTTTATCTTCTCCGCATCTTCATCTGAAAATCCTGTCTTCTCAGCCAGCTGACAATTAATGCTTCCCTTTATTTCATATAAACCAAACTCAATGCGATGTTTCATTCCCATTGTATCAGAACTTTTTCCTTCTTTACTCTCACTGTTTACACTCTTAGTAATCTGCATGCTGACAATATCGACAGGTGACAGGCTCACTGCCTGGTGGATGGAAACCGGACCACGCACACCTACGGATACTGTGTCTCCTTTAAATGCAAATACCTGCCCGAAACTTCTCACATCAATCCACTCTGCACATGCCGCTTGTGCATATTCATCGCGATTTGTTTTTTTACCGGAAGCAATTTTTTTCAAAATTTCACAACTATCAGCACGACTTCTCAGACTATCACATTTGTCATCACACCGATCATCTGACTGTACAAAGATTTTTTCTCCCATATCCTGCAGTCTGTTTCTAAGCTTTCTCTTAATACAGACATCGGATATCTCTCCATATCCATCATAATTATCTCTCGGACGATTTCCATTCAGCGGATCCCCGTTAGGATTTGCATTCGTTACAGTGACAAGTAACACAAAATCAATTTTATTAGACAAGCTGCTCATTATTTTTCCTCCTCTGATACATTCTTTTTCGACGACGTATTTTTCAGCTGGCAATGATATCCCAGCAGAAATAATGGTTTTAGCTTTGAATCATTTTCAAAATCAGCTATTGTAAACTGATTTTC
>PPYE01502110.1_pt1 | contig 13400 bp, 11 predicted proteins | sample 1559881 | NCBI WGS metagenome assembly PPYE01 (sample SAMN08240022, study PRJNA423297) | Human gut metagenome, whole genome shotgun sequencing project.
GGGATAATGTAGTCACTATGGCAAACGAACCGGCTAAACGGCAGCTTTCAGTCGATATGCCGGAAGGGCAGATGGCAGTAGTTACACCGACGGGAGATAATTTCAGCCGCCAGAATGAGTACAAAATTCTGTTGAATGGTAAAGAGTATTTTGTCATGGGACATCTCTATGATTTGGACCAGGATCCGAGGCGTTACTCAAAAGTACTGATATTTGAGAGTACCAGAGAGATGCAGGAGCGCTTTTACGAGATAACGAATACGGTGAATCCGCTCAGCACCTTTAATATTATCGGAACCAGCCCTCAAACCCGGCAGATGCAGGAGGAGATTAAGAAGATTGCCAGGAGTACCTCCACGGTTCTGATTACAGGCGAGAGCGGAACAGGAAAAGAACTGGTGGCGACTGCCATCTGGAAGGCCAGCGACAGGAGAGATAACCGCTTTATTGCAATCAACTGCGGCGCAATACCGGAGCCTCTTCTGGAATCGGAGCTTTTCGGCTATGTCAAAGGGGCGTTTACCGGGGCGGATCCGAATGGCAGGATGGGTAAATTTGAACTGGCTAACAAAGGGGTTATCTTTTTGGATGAGATAGGGGATATGCCCCTGTATCTTCAGGTCAAGCTGCTGCGGGTGATTCAGGAGCGGAAAATAACCCGTATTGGTTCCAACCAGGTAATTCCGATTGATGTAAGAATTATCGCTGCGACGAACAAAGATTTGAAAGAGATGATGTACAATAATAAATTCAGGGAGGATTTGTACTACCGTTTGAATGTTATCCCGCTGAAGATTGCACCGTTGAGGGAGCGCCGTGAGGATATCAGGGAGCTGGTGTATTATTTTGCAAAGCGCTATGCCAGCCTTTTTGGGAAAAATCTTCAGAAGATTTCAGAAGAGACGATGGAACATCTTTATGAGTATCCGTGGTATGGCAATATCCGGGAACTGGAAAATACGGTTGAGTTTATGATTAATATGATGGAGGAGGACGGTGTTCTTAACATGGGAACCCTCCCGGCCAACATATCGGAGCCGCAGCCCGGTGTCGGGAAAACGGGTGCAAGCGGCCCAGTAGTCACGGATATGGTGACACCTATCAGGGAACTGGAACGCTCTGAGATAGCGAAGGCGATCCGCATTTACGGCAATGATACCGAAGGAAAAAAACAGGCGGCAAAGAAACTGGGAATTGGACTGGCAACTTTATACCGCAAAATGGAGGGTACAGATGATACGGCTGGCAAAAGATAAAGATTTAGATGCAATAATGAAAATCTACGAAACGGCCAGAAAATATATGGAGGAGACGGGAAACCCGTCTCAGTGGGGCAAGAACCACCCGCCCAGAGAGCTTCTGGAGGAGGATATTAAAAAGGAGCAGTTATATGTCTTTACGGCAGAAGACGGAATTTTGCATGGTGTGTTTGCATTTATAATCGGAGCGGATCCTATATATGCTTATATTGAGGATGGAAAGTGGCTGAATGATAAAGAGTATGGGACAATTCACCGGATTGCCGGTGACGGAGCAGTAAAAGGAGTTTTTGACAACTGCCTGGCATTTTGCCGGGATCAGATTTCCAATCTGAGGATTGATACACATCACGATAACTCCACAATGCAGCATTTAATTGGGAAGAACGGCTTCCGGCGGTGCGGTATTGTTTATATGGAGGATGGCAGTCCCAGAATTGCCTATCAGTATTGCTTGGAAGATAAATGATTTTCGGAAGATAAATAAATTACAGGAGATGTGCGATGCAGCTTGGGATTACGATACCATTGCAGAAGTACCTGAATCTGCCGAAGCAATCCTATGGAGAACCGGAGGACCTGTTTTTTTGCTGGGAAATCCACCGGATCCTTTATCAGGGAAGAGATATGATGATAGCGGTCAATGCGAACAACCGGTTTGGCGTTGCTTTGGCCGGCATCACGGTTTCCGACTGGAAGCGCCTTCCGGAGCTTGTCGAAGAGGCGGTGGAAAAAGGTATGTGTGATGAGGGATATTCCAGTGAGCAGATTGATGCATATTTTAATATTGCAGGTCCGGCGATGCTGACAAAAACCCATGGGAGGAAGCCGGTGGCCGGTTTAAACCGTGCAATTGACTATTTATATCATATACCCGGCACGGTGACGGAACAGCAAAGGCTGCAGGTTTTGCACTGCCGGCAGATGAACCGGGATATCTGTTCGCCGAGCGGATTTGACGTATACGGGGAACCGCAGGAATTTTTCAGGAAGGACATGGTTCGTATTGGAATTATTTCTCATTTTGATAAAAAGCAATTCTCGATTTGAGAATTTATTCTCATTATGAGAACTAAAATATGAATTATCAGGAATGGTTTTTCAAAAAAATTCCTGGGACAGGATTAAGAAACGCATTAAAATCTAAGCAGTGATTTTAATGCGTTTCTTTTTCTGAAAATATTCACAAAACTGGTTACGTATTACACGGGTTTTGTGAGAGTGCTTTTGTGTAATGTTTACAAAAATAAAGTTTCATGTCGAAACAGCACCATTTTGGAGTTAAATTTGGCACGCTGTTTGCTTATTATAAAGGTGAATAAACCCAAAGGAGAGAATCACAATGAGAGAGGAATTTAAAGTTGTTCAGTATGAGCGCAAATCAGGCCCGAAGTATAACCTGGATTTCCTGAATCTTGAAAGTGCTAAAAAAGTACAAAGTTTTCATGCAAGCTTTCCGGTATATAAAGAGACTCCGCTAGTTGAGTTAAAACATACAGCAAAATCAATGGGACTTGGCAATATCTACATAAAAGATGAGTCCTACCGGTTTGGCCTGAATGCATTTAAGGTGCTGGGCGGAAGCTATGCAATTGGCAATTATCTTGCAAAGCGCCTGGGGAAAAGCATCACAGAGATGCCGTATGAGAAATTAGTTTCAGGAGAAATTAAACGGGAGCTTGGCGACATTACATTTGTCACTGCGACTGACGGCAACCACGGCCGGGGAGTTGCCTGGACAGCAAAACAGCTTCAGCAGAAATCGGTGGTATACATGCCGAAGGGCAGCGCCGAAGAACGCCTGATGAATATCAGGGCAGAGGGCGCAGATGCATCCATCACCGACCTCAACTATGATGAAGCCGTCAGGCTTGCCAACAGCCAGGCGGAACAGAAGGGCTGGGTGATGGTTCAGGATACTGCGTGGGAAGGATATGAGGATATTCCCGGTTGGATCATGCAGGGATACGGAACGATGGGATATGAAGCGTACATGCAGCTTCCTGAGAAGCCGACTCATATTTTCCTCCAGGCCGGAGTCGGTTCCATGGCCGGGGCAGTGGCCGGATTCTTCGCTTCCGTGTATGGCGGGGATCGCCCTATAATAACGATTGTAGAGCCTAATAAGGCAGACTGTATTTACAAGACGGCGGAGGCAGCCGACGGTAAACTTCATTTTGTAACCGGCGATATGGATACCATTATGGCGGGCCTGGCCTGTGGAGAACCATGCAGCATCGGGTGGAATGTTTTGAGGGACTATGCCGACAACTTCATTTCCTGCCCCGACTATGCGGCAGCCCAGGGAATGAGAGTGCTTGGAAATCCGGAGCCAGGAGATACAAAGGTGGTTTCCGGTGAAAGCGGGGCATCGGCATTTGGCTGTATTGCCGAGATTATGAGGGATAAAACGCTGGTGGAGCTTAAGAATAAATTGAAGCTGGATGAAAATTCCAAAGTGCTGTTTTTCAGTACGGAGGGAGACACAGACAAGGAAAATTATAAATCTATCGTTTGGGACGGAGCGTATCAGAGAAATTGACAAAGGTTTCAGTTAAGGAGGATGGGAAAATGGAAAAAGAGAGAGAAGAACAGGTGATTTCACTGTGTCAGAAGCTGATTCAGCAGAAAAGCTATTCCGGAGAGGAGAGCGGAGTGGTCGGCGTTCTTTCGGAAAACATGAAACAGATGGGCTTTGATGAGGTAACGGTTGATAAATACGGTAATATTATTGGCTGCATCAAAGGAAACAGACCGGGAAAAAAAGTTTTATTTGACGGACATATCGATACGGTTCCGGTAACAGAGGAAGCTGAGTGGCTTTATCCTCCCTTTGCGGCAGAAATCCATGACGGCAAAATCTACGGCAGAGGAACCAGCGATATGAAGGGAGCCGTAGCGGCAATGACCTGTGCGGCATCCAATTACGCAAAGGATACGGGAAAAGATTTTGCCGGTGAGATTTATGTGGCGGGCGTGGTGCATGAGGAATGTTTTGAAGGTGTTGCGGCAAGGGAAATCAGTAAGAGTGTCCGGCCGGATTACGTGGTAATCGGAGAAGCTTCCCAGCTTAACTTGAAAATAGGCCAGAGAGGAAGAGCCGAAATCGTAATTGAGACCTTTGGAAAACCGTGTCACTCTGCGAATCCGGAAAAAGGAATCAATGCCGTGTATAAGATGGCAAAAGTAATCGGGGCAATCCGTACCCTGGTTCCCACCCATCATCCCGTATTAGGTGACGGAATCCTGGAACTGACCGACATTAAATCAGCCCCTTATCCTGGAGCATCCGTTGTGCCGGAATACTGCCGGGCCACATATGACAGGCGTCTTCTGGTAGGAGAGACAAAGGAGAGCGTGCTGGAGCCGATTAACGGGCTACTGGAAAAACTGATGGCAGAAGATCCGGAGCTTAAGGTAAAGGCTTCCTATGCGGTAGGCAGGGAGAGATGCCATACCGGCAATGAGATAGAAGGGGAGCGGTTCTTCCCGGGCTGGTTATATGACAAGGATGACGACTTTGTTCAGGCTGTTTATACAAAGCTGACGGACAAAGGGTTTACTCCCGAAATTACCCAGTACAACTTCTGCACAAACGGCAGCCATTACGCGGGTGAAGCAAAAATCAAGACCTTCGGACTTGGGCCGTCCAGAGAAAACCTGGCCCACACGCTGAATGAGTATGTGGAAATCGAACAGTTGACAAAAGTAACAGAGTGCTACTATGGGGTTATGGAAGCGCTGTTAAAATAATTTGGACGGCGGCAGTTTAACCGCCGCTGAAAACTTAGAGGAGGTTTTTATATGTATGATTTAATTATCAAAAATGGGTATGTAGTTTCACCGTCTTCGACAGTAAAATGTGATATTGCCGTCAGCGGAAAAAAGATTGCCGGGTTAGGCACCTATAGCGGGTCCGAGGGAAAAAGAGTTATAGATGCGGAGGGAAAATATATTCTCCCGGGTGTTATCGAGGCTCATATGCACTGCCAGGCTCCGTTCCAGGGATGTCTGGGCGCCAACAGCTTTTACGAGCAGAGCGTCAGCGCAGCACACGGCGGAGTAACAATGTTTATGGATTTTGCCAATATGGGAAAAGGGGATTCCCCATTTACACAAGCGCTGGCAAGAGCAGAGGAGATGGAAGAATCGGCAATTGACTACAGCGTACACGGTAAATTTGTGGAGTCCACGCCGGAGGCGATTGCCGACATCGAAAAGATGGCTGAATACGGCATACCGACATTCAAAATGTTTATGACCTATAAAAAAGAAGGCGTAATGAGTGATGATGAGACGATGCTGAAAGTATTTGAAAAAGCAAAATCCGTCAACGGCCTTCCTATGGTTCACTGCGAGAGCAATGCAATTGCAGAGACGAATATTGAAAAGTGTATGGAAGAAAACGATCTGAGTTGGGTTAATTTTGCAAAATGCAAACCGGTGCTTTGCGAGGCGGAGGCATTTGCCAGGGCCGTTTATTTCCAGGAATATGTAGGAAATGCTTTGCTGGTTGTACATACGACAAACGGAGAGGCGTTAAATACGGCCAGACGGGCGCACGGAAAGGGACTACCCCTGTATGTGGAAACAGGACCTCACTACCTCACTTTATTTGATGATTTGTATAAAGGCGAGAACGGTCATCTGGCTATCTGTTCACCGCCGCTGCGGACGCCAAAGGAGGCGGAGGAATTATGGGAGGGCCTGAAGGACGGCACTATCCTGCTGACCGGTTCCGATGACTGCACATTTGACGTGGATGAAAAATCCCTGTTCCTCGAAAAGAATCCGGACGGAACCTGGAAGCAGGATTTCACCAAAGTGGTAAACGGAATGAGCGGCATTGAAATAAGACTCCCGCTGATGCTCTCCGAGGGTGTGTCAAAAGGGCGTATTTCCATAAACAAGGTATGTGAGCTTACAAGTACCAATATAGCAAAGATCTATGGCTGCTATCCTCAGAAAGGCGTGATAGCGCCAGGTTCCGATGCGGACATCGTCATAGTTGATATGGATAAAGAGGTTACGCTGTCAAAAGAGGTCCTGCATAATAACATCAGCTATTGCCTGCATGACGGATTCCAGGTTAAGGGCTATCCGGTGATGACGATTGCAAAGGGCGATGTAATTGTGGAAGACGGCGAATTCAAAGGGGAAAAAGGCAAAGGAGAATTTATCAAAAGAAAGATTAATCCGGATTATCTGGAGCGGTATGGGTTGAACTGATAGTTATTACACAAGACAAAGAGGTGGAGGTTATTTTATGCAGAATGAAAAGTCACTCAGTTTAAGGAGCCCGGAACTGCTCCCGACCAAGGACAGCGAACGGAATTTATCCCTGTGGGATTATACAATACTTTGGGCAGGCATGACCATCAATATCGTAGCATTCAGCCTGGGAGCCCAGTATTTTAACGGCGGCGACGGATTATCACCCTGGATGCTGGTACTTGTGGTATTTCTGGGCTACGGCCTTGTTACGTTCCTGACTGTTTTAGCCGGTGATATCGGAACTAAATACGGTGTTCCGTTCGCTGTATACAGCAGGGCGGCATTTGGATATAAAGGTTCCTTCTTTGCAGGACTTGTCCGCTGTGTTCCGTGTTTTTACTGGTTTGGATTCCAGACGTGGGTTGGAGCCAATGCGTTAAATATGATTATGGGAATTATGTTCCCGTCATTTAACAATGTAACATTGATGCTGATTCTGTTTGCTGCATTTCAGATTATTAACGCCCTGTTCGGAATGGAGGCAATGGCAAAATTTGACTGGATTGCGGTTCCGATGCTGGGAATTATGTTTGCGGCGATAGTAGTGACGGTGTGCAGTAAATATGGAGTGTCGATTCCCGATATCATGGGAGTGCAGGCGGCAGGTAATTATTCCATGGCATTTGCCATTTCCGGCATTGCAGGAGGATGGATTACGATGGCCCTGAACGGCCCGGATCTGGCAAGACAGATTAAACGAAGTGATAATTATAAAAATGAGGGCCTTGTAAAGCGTAATAAAAATGCAATCCTGGGACAGCTTGTGGGGCTGATGGCTGTAGGCATCATCGCTATGATGGTTGGTATGGCTGCCGGTATCTATACACATGAGTGGGATTTAAACAACGTAGTATACAGTTTATTCTCAAATAATATGGTAGTGCTTGTCTTCTGTTTCATTGCGATTGCCTTTGCCCAGTGGTCGACGAACACGGCGGCAAACCTGATGCCTCCGGCTTATATCCTGTTAAATATTTTTCCTAAATGCAAGTTTTGGATGACGACAATCATTTCGGGTGTTATCGGACTTCTGATGATGCCGTGGAAACAGCAGGGAGGTGATTTCCTGGTAGTAATTCAGTCAAATTTCTCAACATTGTTAGGGCCAATCATCGGTATTATGCTGGCGGACTATTTCCTGGTGCGCAAATGCACGCTTAACGTGGATGATTTATATAATGTGGGAGGCCAGTATCAGTATACGCGCGGCTTTAATATGAGTTCAGTAGTCACTATGGTGGTTTCGTTTGGACTGTCACTCCTGGCAGGCGATTATTCTTTCTTTGCGGGACTTGCTATCAGTGTTGTAATCTACGTAATTTTAATGAAAAACTTTACTCTGAAAAAATATGATCAAAAGCTGGGACAGGATATACCTTTCCGGGAATAATGGCGGCTAACGTGGAAAAACAGAGGTGATAACAGTGAAAAAATTAATTAAAAATGGTTTTATCGTTGACGGAAGCGGTAATCCGGGATATAAAGCTGATGTATTATTAAACGGCGGTATCATTGAGAAGATAGCGGAGACGATTGAAGAGGACGGAGCAGAAATCATTAATGCCGAAGGGCTTGTTGTAGCTCCCGGTTTCATCGATACGCACAGCCACAGTGACCTTCAGGTTCTGGTAGAGCCGGAGGTTGCCCCAAAGGTACTGCAGGGAATCACAACCGAGATTCTCGGACAGGACGGTATCTCCATGGCGCCTCTTCCAAAAGAATATGTCAGCCCGTGGAGAAAGAACCTGGCGGGACTGGACGGTGACAGCGACCTGATTGACTGGAATTATGAGACCACTGAGAATTATCTTCAGATGATCGACGACGTAAAACCGGGACTGAATGAATGTTATCTCGTGCCGCACGGCAATATCAGAATGGAGGCGATGGGTCTCGAAAACCGTCTTCCAAACGATGAAGAGCTGGAGAGAATGTGTGCTGTCACAAGACGGGAGATGGAGGCCGGAGCCGTAGGATTATCAACGGGCCTGATTTATATGCCCTGTGCATATTCCGAGTCCAGGGAAATCATTGAGATGTGTAAGGTGGTGGCAGAGTACGACGGGCTTTTTGTCATCCACCAGAGAAGTGAGGCAGATACCATCCTCGATTCTATGGAAGAAGTTATTAAAATCGGCCGAGAGTCGGGCGTAAGGATTCACTACTCCCATTTCAAGGTATGCGGTAAAAAGAACTGGGATAAGGTTGATAAGGTTATCGAGCTTCTGGAAGAGGCTAAGAAGGAGGGCATCCGTGTTTCCTTCGACCAGTACCCATATGTGGCCGGAAGCACGATGCTGGGTGTAATCCTTCCTCCATGGGTGCATGACGGAGGCACAGATAAAGTGCTGGAGCGTCTGGCTGATCCGGAGCTGAGAAAAAAGATGGTTTATGATATCGAGCATGGTATTCCGGGATGGGACAACTTTGTGGAATTTGCCGGGCTTGACCAGATATTTGTGACAAGCGTGAAGACCGAAAAGAACCAGGACGCAATCGGGTTAAACCTCATTGAACTGGGTAAACTGCGAGGAAAAGATCCGTATGAGGCCACATTCGACCTTCTCTTTGAGGAGGAGAATGCGGTAGGCATGGTGGATTTCTACGGAACGGAGGAACACGTAATCCGTATCATGAAACGGCCGGAGATGAACGCATGTACCGACGGACTGCTGGGCGGCAAGCCGCATCCCCGCGTATACGGCGCATTTCCGAGAATTCTCGGAAAGTATGTAAGGGAAGAGAAGGCTCTGACACTGGAGGAAGCCGTTTACAAGATGACGAAGAAACCGGCTGTGACATTTAATATGACGGGCAGAGGCGAAGTGAAGGCAGGGTACTGCGCCGATCTGTGTATTTTCAATCCTGATACTGTCATTGATAAAGGAACCTTCGTGGATCCGGTTCAGTACCCGGAGGGAATTGAATATGTGATTATCGGCGGCGAGCTGACGGTTGAGAACGGAAAACACACCGGTAAGAGAAACGGAGCGGTACTTCGGAAAAAAGGAAAAGAGGTAATCAGATAAATGGCAAGAGAAATCATTTTTACAGAAAATGCGCCAAAGGCGGTTGGGCCTTATGTGCAGGCAGTGAGATCAAACGGGATGGTTTACGTGTCGGGGCAGCTTGGAATTGACACTGCCGCAGGCGGGCTGGCCGACGGAGTAGAGGCTCAGGCGCACTGCTCCATGAAGAACCTGGGAGCCATCCTCAGGCAGGCGGGAACAGACTATACAAAGATTGTTAAGACTACGATTTTCCTGACGGATATGAACGATTTTGCAGCGGTTAATAAGATTTATGAGTCTTATTTCGGGGGTGATTTTCCGGCAAGATCCTGTGTCCAGGTGGCCAAGCTGCCGCTTGGCGGTCTGGTAGAAGTCGAGTGCATTGCACAACTGTAATTATAATGAAAGGGCTCTGGGTTTTCAGGGCCCTTTTAGAATAAACACACGCTAGTGTTCCATCCGGCCAGAAAATGCACCGACAGCACTGCCTATTTTACCATCTGCCGCGATGTCGTCAGTCAGCGGAGGAACCACTCCGCTTTCCACCTCCGCATTGCAGTTTGACAAAATATTCAGCACAGACAGTGCAGTTTCTGACCGGAGGGAGCACTAGAGGATAAAAGCAACAGCCATATAAAACAGTGTCAGTTTACCGTTGCGTCCCGTCAGTAGATAGATCAGCCCCAGGGCCAGCCCAAACAGAAGGCTGAATATGCCGGTTAAGAGATTTTTCGTAAAGATATGAGGCAGTCCCCACATAATGGCGAGGGATATACTGCCCCACGGAACATTAGGCAGACTGGTGAGCCGTTCTCCGGCGGTCTGGCTGAAGTATACAATCATCAATGCTAAAACCATTTCAAAGACATAGTAAGTATTCTGAATCAGATATCCTATCCAACCCAATGTATTACCGAAGGCCAAAAACCATTCCAGCTCTTTCAGCGGCTTGATTCCACCGTTGAGTACAGTCATGACAACCGTCATACACAGAACAATCAGGACACATAACAGGTTTCCGGACTTACCTGTTTCATTGCTGAGTGCAAAAGGAGACAGTGATGTGTTTTTTAATACGCGCAATAGCAGGGTGGATAATAAAATCCATAATATAAGTGTGAAAACGATTGGCAGTACTACCTGGTAAAAGGGGGAGCAATTACCAAACAGAGCCTTTTTAATACCTGCGGTCATGAAATCAAGATAAAGGATTAACGTTGAGGCAATTGCTGCCAGGGATGAAATAAAAAACAGATTTTTACGATTGTCCATACGGTCACGCTCCTTCAAATAATATTTTAGTAATTATTTTAACGGAGACAAATAAAAATCAGGTGTAAAAAAATAAAAAGAGTTCCGAAAAAATATGGAAAGAATTACCTCATAAGTTTTGACGGATAATCAATACAGAACAACCGACCCGGAACACGCCTTTCGTATTGAAAGCGTTCTCCGGGCCGGTAATGAATCATTTCTTTTCCTTAATCAGCATCTCGCCTTTCCTGTTGAATATCCCAAACCCTGTTATTATGTAGATAGCAGCAAATACAACGCCCAGATAAGTGATCGGCGCATATAAAACGTATTGGAAGGAGCTGACTCCCAGCGTGCCCAGGATAAAAATGGAGATATTGCTCCATGGTACAATCGGGGAAAATGCGGTTCCTGTGTCCTCCAGCATTCTGGAGAGATTCTTCCTGTCAAGATCATACTTGTCAAACATCGGGCCGAGGATAGGGCCGACGATGGAGAAGGTTACCAGATAGACGCCCGTAAAGGATGCCAGGATAAGGTGAAGGAGGTAACTGAATCCCAGCAGCGACTTGCGTCCGGTCGCGTACTTCTGGATGGCGTCCAGGAACATCTGGAACACGCCCGTGGCCTTCAGGGCCGAGCTGAACACGGCTGCGCCGATGATCAGGGCTACGGACGGCATCATGCTCAGCAGGCCTCCGCGGTTGATCATGGAGTCGACAAGCGCCATATCGGTGGAGATACCGAGTCCGCTTGTCATGGCAGACAGAACTTCTTTGATTCCCTTTCCCTGGACAGCGACGGCAAGTACCGCTGCCAGGAGTATCCCGATTCCAAAGACCGGGATCGTCGGCTTGCGCATGAAGATTAGAACGAGTACAACAACGGGAGGCAGCAGCAGTATGGGATTTAAGTTGAAAGTCCCTTCCAGGGTGCTAAGAATCTGACTGTAAGCCTGGCTGTCAATATGTCCTCCTTGGAATTTCATACCCAGTACCGCATAGAGAATCAGGGAAATAACCAGGCACGGAACGGTCGTATACAGCATGGATTTGATATGGTCGATAATATCCACCCCTGAGACATAGGGAGCCATGATTGTCGTATCCGAAAGCGGCGAGAGTTTGTCGCCGAAGATGGCGCCCACCACGATGGAGCCGGCAGCATAGGCTACAGGGATTCCCAGTCCCTCCGCCACGCCGATCAGGGCAACGCCCACGGTTCCCATGGTTCCCCATGAGGTGCCGGTCATCAGGGACATCAGGCAGCAGAGCAGACAGCTGGCTACCAGGAAGATAGGAGCCGGGAGCAGCTTTAAGCCATAATACATCATCAGCGGAACGGTTCCCGACACCATCCAGGAGCCGATCAGAATGCCCACAAACATCATAATCAGCATGCCCATAAACATGGTTTTAAAGGTGTCCCCGATGTCATTTTCGAATTGTTTCCAGGGACAGCCGAAGGCCATGCCCAGATAGACGGCGGACAACGCCGAAAGAATCAGGCTTACACCGGGATTTACTTTTAAGATGGCGACACAGTACAGCAGGATTGCCAGGGATACCGCCATTACAAGCAATGATTTGGAGGAGGATAAGAGATGCCTCTCCATCACCTCCCGGCCTTCCGTCCTTTCTGGTTTCACGGTTCCTTCCTGTTTCTGAATCCCCTCAGTTTTCTTTTTTCTCTCACTTTCCATGGTATGCTCCCCCTTATCAGCTCACCCAGATTGGACTGGACCACGCAATAGCCTTGTCCTTCTGGATTACACGAACGTAGTAATAAAGCCATCCGGCCTCCGGCAGGCTCTCATCCTGCCAGTCAAATTCCATTTCCTTCCCGCACCCCCCTTTTCTGTAAATTGTATGCCCCATTGAAATAATTTCAACCGATTCAATCTCCCCGGTACCGGTAACCTTTACATGGAGCGTCCGCACCCGGTTGTCCGACAGGGATATCTCCTGTCCCATGCAGGCGCCGTTAACCGTAAAATCCAGAATAATGCGCTCACCGGTCGTCGCATATACCCGCCTGTTCCACAGCGCCTCGAACAGGCTGTGTTTATCAAGGCGGTCTGCCATAATACAGGTTAATCCTCCCCGGTAGCTTTCTAACTCCGCCGAAAATACCCAGTGGGCATAGCCGGGGTTTCCTGCGTGCGTATCGCTGCCGGTCACAAAACCGAGGCGGTACCCCTTGTTCAGCGCATACTGGATCGAATGGTTCTCGTAGACGGAACCTCCGATAATCGGACGTTCGCATCCCTCGCATTCGGAGCTGCCCCAGCAGGAATAGATTTCCGCCAGACGCTGGATTTCCTCGTCATGGATTTCCCAGCTTCCCAGCATGACCTCTTTGGCAGTGTGGTGGGGAACCGTAATGGCTCTCACCTTTTGTTCCTTTAGCTGGGCCCACAGTTCTTCCGGGCAGAAGCTTCCCTCATCGACACAGCGCCGGATAGGTTCATCATAAGACTCATAATAAACATTCCGATCCCCTCCGAACTCCGGGTTCGGAGCATCATTCTGGCTTTAGCCAGTTGAAGGCATTGGAGTTTTTCGTGTTCCGAAAAATGATAATGCCTGAAACAGGAAACCAC
>PPYE01091200.1_pt1 | contig 13397 bp, 5 predicted proteins | sample 1559881 | NCBI WGS metagenome assembly PPYE01 (sample SAMN08240022, study PRJNA423297) | Human gut metagenome, whole genome shotgun sequencing project.
TCTGACAGCCACGATACCCCAAAGCAGAACATTGACCCACTTGGGAGCTTTCTTCAAAACAAGCCTGAGTATCAGCACAGCCAGGATAAGCCAGCTTGCCGATATGCTCATGTTGATGATTTTCAAAAAGAGTTCGCTCATTGTGAACCTCCTTTCCTGATGCAGTCAATCATACGCTGCACTTCATCGAGTTCATCTTCGGACATAACCTGATGCTTTGTAAAAGCAGCGATAAAGGCAGGCAGAGAACCTTCGAATTTCTTCTCAACCAGTTCGTCGATCTCACACGCCTGGGCATCATCTTTGGAAACGAGAGAAGTAACAGTGCCATTGTCGTTCTTCAGCACACCACGCTCTCCAAGACGCTTGATAACGGTATAAGTCGTAGTCCTTTTCCATCCGAGTTGGTCCTGGCACAGTTTTACAAGCTCGACAGCAGTAACCGGCTCATGCTCCCACATAATCAAACAAAAACGATATTCACTTTCGTGGATCTTCGGAATTTCCATATTCATAGCCTCCTTGTCTACACGGTTAGACTTCATGAGCAGTCTACCACATTAGACAATCAAAATCAATAGAGTTCATAGAAAAGATACAAAAAATTGCCCGCAGAATTTCTCCCACGGGCAATTGTAAGCATCAATGTATTATTGAACAGTAGATTTCATTACGAGATCAGTGTTTTTATCCACTCAATTAAATTTTTGATCTCATTTATAACATCACCATTTTTAATACTGTACAATGCAACGAACAAAGACAGAATAGTTACGATCATCATGATCCACTGCAGTTTTATGTTTGATTCACTGCTTCTGTATTCAGCCGCATCATTCAATAGCTTTAGGATATTATCAATTTGCACTTTTGTTTCTTTGATTCTTTTAGATATACCTTCAAGACTCCTTGACGATCTTTTCCTGAGACGAGATTTGTCAAGGTGGTTTTCTGCAAAAGGATATCAAAAGAGCAATGGGGCTGCCACACGTCATTTGTATGGCAGCCCCTCCACAATTTAATGCTAATGCGCAACTGGTCTGCCTAAATGGGCAGCAAAGTCAAGCGATTGATACATTTCTTAATGCAAGCAGTACTGATGACGGTCAAGTTGGAACGCCTTATCGTGTTTATTTATGGCACTATTTATACGTTATACAACTCGCCGTTTTCAAATTCTTCATTAGTTATTGGTTCTAACTCGCCATAGTAGTTCTCCAGAAAATCATAAGCATACTTGCGGTTAAGAAGGTCATGTATTTTCTGGTTGTAATAGTTTCTAAGGCAGCTATAGCACGAAGGCGAGCAATTGCATCCTTTTGTGATAGCAATAGCCTTCTCAACCACTTGTCGGAAACAGCGGCCATCCTCAGTAACGAGTCTTCTTACATGGCCAGCACCACCCGCAACAGCGTCGTAAAGAACGATGGCATAAATCAGCTTGTTGTCATATACGATCTTGTGGAGGCAGCCCTTAATATCGTTTCTCTCAATATCCATGACGGAAGACAGAGCTTCTAATAGCGCATACATGACAGACAGCATAACTTCTTGATTGCCGGCCTGTGGTGTCGAGAAAACCAATCGCACAACATCCGTCTTGAAAACATGACAGAGCTTATTTTTGACCAGTTTGACTTCGCAGTTTTTTCCCCATGGAGTAATGTGTTTCTTCTCCAGGGTTTTCTGGTGGGAATTAAACCCAGCCACTTCCATGTTTTCCATGGTGCTTTCAGCATAACCGCAATGTGGGCAGACATAGAAATCATCGTTGCAAACGACCATAAGGGAGTCATTGATGGACGTTTCCATCTGGAAACGATTGCCGTCCTTCATGACGAAGGCGTATTTCTGCATGACCTGCCGCTGAGCGTCGCCAATATAGAAGTCATCACTGCGAAACGCCTTATCTGGTTTTCGCATAGGGACGTCCTTCGGTTTTGCGTCTGCTACAAAGCCCTTTCTCGGCTCAATAGCCTGCTTCCATCTGGATTTCGAAATGATCTCATGACAGGAAACACAAGGTTCTCCTCCCTCATCGGGCTCCATCAGTCTATGATTCCAAGTCATGCACGAAGGGTTGTTGCACTGAGCAATATATGCAGTTTCCCAATCTTGTCCGGTGGTCTGAGGCAACTTTCGGATGTATCGGCTTGTATAAAGCTTGCCATCTGCCACCACCTGCGAGTCCGGTGCATACTCGGAGATTGCCAATTGCAGATCGCGGACCATTTGTAGCTTCTTATCTGTGGCAGCATTCGTGTTTTGATACAGTTCGACAGTATCTACCGGGAACCCGTACTTTGGCAGGACATTATTCCTTACGAGGAACTCGATAAGCTCGTTCCTTCCTCGATTGTCCTCTTTCCCTCGACGATAAGACCATAGCTTTTTCTCGACCGCCGCGGCTTGTTGCGTCAATCCCTCGGCAAGAAGGCGCCGGTATTCATCAATGTAGTATTGAACAGTCCCGCGAAACTCATCCACAGCGACTTTCAAAACGCCGTCTTTGCCAACAAGTTTCTCTGTCCATGAGAAATCATTGATTCCCATAACTCTGTGCATAGATTCGGGAATGGATGCCTTCAGAACATCCTTTAAATGTTCTGGTTTACTTGACAAGTACGCGCAGAAACGTTCCCAACCGTCCCCGCTCAGCAGTACATCGGCGTTGTTTGAATTGTATACATCAACCTGTTTTGCAAAGAAGTCGCTCAACGCGACGGCAAAGATATGCCGCAGTATAATTTTCTCATTACGAACTGTGAACAACGGCACACCGATTTTGCCGGTAATCATGTTCTCCGGATTCTTGAAATAGGTAAAGTCGTGGGAACTGAGCTTAGCATATGTAAGTGAGAACGCCGCTGCATTTTTACCGCGACCTGCGCGTCCTGCTCTTTGCACATAGTTTGCCGGTGAAGGAGGCATATTCCGCAGGTATACAGTCTCCAGATCACCCACGTCAACACCCATCTCGAAGGTCGTTGAGCAGCTAAGAGCATTGATCTCTTTGTTGACGAACATCTCCTGGTACTTTTGTTGTTCCTCGCGTCCGAGCTGTGCCGTATGCTCTTTAATGTGAAGCGGCTGCATGAGAGAAGATTGATAGAGTTTTGCATAGTGATTATCCTTTAAAAGACTATCATGCGTGATCCGACGAAGATGGCCGCCGCATTTGAGCGTGGTACACATGTCTTTACAGTTCATCGTGGTGGTCTTCCCGCAGACATCACACACATAGATCGGAATATCTTCCGTTCCAGAGCTAACAGTAAAGCGCTCTGTGCTGAAATAGAACTCATCGTTTCCGGCGGTAGAAAGAGATTCCTCGCCTCTAAGAACCTCATCCCAATACATCTGCAGCAACTCGTTTGCGGATGCCTCATCCAGATTCAAAACACTCATAACACGCTTGAGACGTCCGTTCTTCAGAAGACTACCGTTTTTCCTAATGGCAGCAGACCAACCGGCAAGGTAAGACTTTTTCTTATCCTTGTCCATATCCTTACAGCGCTTTACTCGTTTGGGCTTTGGAGTATAGAAAATGTATACTCCCGCTCATCATCGGTCAAATCACAGTCTCCCTCCAATGCGCCATGGTAAACAATTTCCATGGCAAGCAAATCGAAGAGAGCCTTCACATCTTCAACTTTTTGTTGATAGGCTTCAGCAACACCCGACATAATTTCCTCGGCGTTCCCTTTATAATTGAACTTGAGGATGCCCAAAGAAGCCAAGCTGGTGCTTCGGCGTGCATTGACCATCTCGTTCAGGACGGCGATCCATGCGTTTTTTCGGCTCGTCGCCGTTAAATTCTCAACGCCTTTGTCTCCCGGTTCAGCAAATGTTCTACATGAATCGAAATAGGATGTGAGTTCATCCACAAAGTGCTGGATTTCCCAAGGATGCGCTGCCATATTTTCTTTGTTCTTCTCAACAACATGCCAGATGCCACGCCTGCGAAGGAACTCACTATAGGCCGCCGTCATGTACGACGCAAAAAATGCCGCCTCTCCTCTGCTGTCGGAGAAAGAAAGGAATTGCCTCTTGCGGCGGACAATATCAACCTGAGCGCCTTGCTTTGCAGCTCCAAACAAGCTCTTTTTAACCGGCTGTGCGCTTTTCTTGCTCTTGAGAACTTTCTCGCTCTCCGGCAATTCTTCAAACAACGAGGTGCCAAGAACTGCTGTTGCCGCGTCATATCCCAAGTAGAAGGTTTTGAATGTGCCAAAATTGCAGCTCGGGCATTTTCCATCTCCGCGCGAACCGCTTTTTCTTGCTTTCCTAAGCTTTACATAGTGGGATAGCCCACATGTACAGGGAGGGTCTGCCTTCAAACTTTCATGAATAAGGGCACCGCATTTTGAGCACAGGATATAATCATTTTTACCGATTTCCTCTGTGTCATCTTCGTCTTCCTCATCCAAATCCAAGTCGATATCTCGACTGTCTCTGAGAAGGTAATACTCAATTTCAGGATCGTAAGAGCTGTTTGCAAACTCAAGCTTTCCATCCACTTCTTTTCCGGCTACTGCTACTCTTCCGCAATCATCACAGATCGCACACTCGAACACTTTCCAATTTTCGTCGCCTATCGTAATGCTCCTGTTTCGGTTGAGCATCAACTTTTTGTTTTGACCAAGCGTAACATATGCGCCCTCAAGCGCTTTTGCAAACATGTGGTAACGCGCTTTTATCAAGGCAGACTTGTTTTTGGAAGCTTGCGCAGCCACTCCAATAATGTTTGCAACATCCTGCTGGGTCACATTGTGGGTTGCTCTGAGTGCTCTCGTTATCTCGGGAATCGTCATAGGATGACTTGTTATTCTGCGGAGGTCTCGATAAACTGAGGCACTAACGCACAGATCATAAAGATACTCAGCGTCGGGAATACCATCTGGAATTGGAAGCCCATAATCATCAGCAATGACATTCAGGGGCTTTTGAGGATCAATAAGCTCCGCAAACATAGACAGGGGGACATCGACAGGTTCCCTATCATAAGACGGAACCACACTTTGAGACCTGATAATATCCTCAGCATAAAAAGATGCGTTGCACAGCGTTTCCGCAAACTTGACGATATCATCATCCGCTTCTTTTCCGCCTAGCGTGGCGCTGGTGAGAATATGGAGGACATTTGCCGGGTTGCTGATTCGTGCTTTAAGCCGCTTCAGCAGCAGGGACGTTTCCATTCCCGTCGCTCCCCGATAGATATGTGCTTCATCAAGGACAAGGGAACGCAGTTTCGCTCTGGAAAAGACCAGGTCATCCTTGGGCCTGAGCATCATATACTCAAGCATGGCATAGTTCGTCACGAGGATATGCGGAGGCGTCTTTTGCATCTGATCGCGAGAAACGATCTCATTTTTCAGCGGCTTCAGGGGACGTCCATTTGCATCCTTGTACACCTTACCATATTCAGCAATCCCGTCCTGTTCATTTTGCTTTGTGCTGCTGTTATAGACAGCGAAAGTAATCTCAGGATAGCTCTTCAGCAGATTGCGCAGTCTTTTCATCTGGTCGTTGGCAAGAGCATTCATCGGATAAATCAGAATCGCTCTCACGCCGGATGAAAGGGTACCTTCTTCGGCCTCCCGAAGCAAGTGATTGATTATCGGAATGATGAAGCACTCCGTTTTACCAGAGCCGGTTCCCGTGGTAACAATCAGGTTCTTACCTTTGTTTGTCTTTCTAAGGGCTCTTTCCTGATGGAGATACAGCCCACGGTTGATCTGGATCTCTTTTTCACCATCGGGAATATCTCCCTCCAAACTGTGGAAGAGTGAAGACGCCTCGCCCTCCTCAATCATCTGAGCAAGGCTTTTTCCGGTTTTATATGAGTCGCTGACGTCAAGATAGGGGCCTTTTGCAATAGCACCTTCCTCACGCAACGCAGCAGCAAACTGCGCAGCGTAATCCTTATCGGAAATATGGAACAACGTCGATATGTACCCTATAAACTCATCCTTGATGTTGTCTGCTGCAGTTATTGGACTAAACATACTTACACCCTTTCCGTCCGATACGAGTATAGATCGGCATTGGAATACTTTTGTTTGTTGGCCTTCGTGTATTCGTGATCCGTAAGTGCAAAGACTACGGATTCCAGGCTGCGATCATAGTAGTTATAGTAGTACAAACCATCTCCATCTGGATCAGTAATGCACAGTGCAGTGTCGCTGATATACACAATTCGAACCGGATTCACCAACATTTTTGTAATGCCCTTTTTGTTCGTGTGAACGTCATACGAGAACTCATACCTTTCCCCATGATAACCAGTCGTGTAGAGAATTCCGCTATACACCGGGCAGTATCCTTCGGAGGTATCCTCCATCCCACAATACTGTATTTGGTCAATATAGCAGGGGCGTATCAGGATATGACCGGCCTCTTCCTTGAACTCATCTGTTATAGATTCGACAACAATCCGGCGGTTCATAAAACGTAGAAGGTTTTTATCACCGATGATACAATCGCCGACTGCCACAACTTCTTTTGCCCTTTTGAATAATCCTCCGGTTTGGATACTGATTTCAAACTGATAGTTCCCGATGGGCATATCTTCCGGTAAGATGATATACTCCGTATCTTCGCTAAACTTGAATTCAAACAGCTTATCATCGGCACTTGATAGCAAGAGAGTGAATTCTCTGCCCGAAGTACCAATAAATACTCCACCTTGATCCCATAGCAGCTTTTGTTCTTCTGTCCAGAGGGAAGGACGTTTCAGAAAACGCTCCTTGAAGAAAACTCTCGCCAGAGAATAAGAGGCACTCTGTGTCTGACCGGCAACTCTCATCACCACTTCTGCGTCATTGAAGCTGTCTGTACCACCGAACGACTGTAGGACATTTCCAATCGTCACCAAGCCCTGACCATCATAGAGGATGTCTTTGCCACCAACGAGAAACTGAACATTGACCCTCGCTGGAGTGGTTACTTTGAGAAAACTATTCTGCGGAATATGTCCGATATACCATGCCGGTTGAGGCTCCTGTAACCATGCACCGGAGGTTTCAAACACGGTGATTTTCGGAATATCCGCATGGAGTTCTCCATCACGGAAAGGTATCCGGACTTCAGCCTCATCTTTCCCAAAAGGAACTACTTCATGGAAATCATCTATGTCCGCATAAAATTCTGCACCGTCATAATCGCTTGCATTATAATAGAATTCACGATTAAAGCAGCAATCTGCTTCGGAAATCAGAACAAATGTCCGGTCAAACATCAATCGTTCGTTTGCCAGATTGATTACTTGAATACGTACCGTGTCATGTTCGCCATCAAACGGCATGGTGAACGCGAGTCCATTGTCGGACTGTTCTAATGAGTCAAACTCTATTCTCTCGCCGTCTTTTAAGAGGACAAACTGCTGCGTGTAATCGCGATTTCCAAGAATGATGCTACAAGTACTCTTCCGAAAGGCGAGGAAAGCTTCTGTGTCCTGAATGGTGACCGTTGGCAGGGATGTAGATTCGCTTGGAGTGATAACCTTGAGGTCTGTCCCATTCTCACTGTCGAAGGCAATCAAACGGCCATCCACCGAAAGCACATATCCGTCCTTCAGTTCCAAGAAGAACGCTTTCAGCCCAGCATTTTTCATCGAGTCAATCTCGACGATATCCGTGTTCTCTGTCTTTACCTCCGACATTTTAGGCACTACGAGCGTATAGTGGTCTCGTTTGACTTGATTTGCCGAGATCTCAGCACCGCCGTAGAACAGCAACACGTTACGATGCAGGCTTTCTTCTGAGTCGTAGATCCACTCGTCATCACATTTGATCCGAACACAAATGTTCAGCAAACTATCCTCTTGAGAACCCACCGAAATAGAAGCGGCGACACCGTTTAGCGTCTTTCCGAGCTCGTTCCCGTACCAACTAAGGTTCTGCTGCATTACTTCTCTGCCATTGCAGCTTACGTAAAGCGTTGCCTTTTTGATCTCCTCGTTCTTCAAGCGAATATCCGGGAGTATGAGCTGTACGTCCGTTTCATTTTTCAGGATGAACTTCGCACGGATACGGGAATAATCTATTGCGACATCACGCTGAGTGACTTGCGTCTGTCTCTCTGATTTTTTTGTATTTGCAATCGCAATGATCTTCTCTTTGAACCACTCTTCACAGAGCAATTCTTCGTATGTATTGACTTTCTTGGTCTCAGAGTTGACAAGCGAATCGATTTTTCCGATTAACCTTTCAAACAGGTTCCGCGTATAGACAGGCCGGTAAAGGATCAGTTTTCGTATTCCTTCCTGGAATGAATACGCCTTAGAGCTGATTGTCAGTTCGACATCTTCCTCATTGCCGCCTGATAATTTTTGCTGGAGCGCGTGGACCATAACTGAAATCAAAGGGTCGTTTGGAATCACGCGCCAGTTAAGGTTGCTTTTGTAGAAGTCGAACAGGAAATCAAACAGAGCCATCCACGACTTTTTCGTACTTAGCGCATGGATCACAACCGTTGTTTTGAAAGCGCGTCCATTTGCATCCTCCAAGAAAAGACGCTGGTTGCGCTTCATTGCATTCTCAAGGGACGACTGAAGAAGTCTTACTACCGATCCACTTGCGTCACGATACCCGAACTGGAGAGTAATATAGTTCCAGAAATTACTGTTCTCCTCATTCTTCCAATTCTTTGCATTGTTAATCAGCGCAAGGGTAATTTGCATTTCTGCGCGCAATGAGAGCTTTGTCCATGGTTCTCTAAGTACTAGGTCAATGTATTTTCTCGCATTTTCATTTAGCTTGTCCACCGTTTCTGGTTTCAGAATACGGCTTCCAATGAGGGGATACATGGCAAAAACTTTATCTTCAAAAGTACCGTCGCTTTGCCTGACCTCCATATCCTTTTCAAGTACATCAACAGCAACATCGGGACGCTCAGTAGTTCTTTCAAACCCTAATGAACGAATATAGCTGTTAAGGTCCGTCCCACTCTTATAGGTATATGTTTGAAGCACCTTGTAGATATGTGAGTCTGTAGGGAAATAAACGACATTATCATGAACAACATCTTGCCTCAGCTCTTCACGATGACGTTCTTTCGCCGCATCAGACGTAAGCTCTGAACCATCGAGCCGTGATTCAAATCCATAAAGCTCAATAAAGCTCTTGATTGTATAGCCATTCCGAGAGGCTATTGATCTAATCCACTGGTTTTTCGGATCAGAAGAGATGTACACCTTCCCGTCAACCATGTTTTCCTTCATGAAGGCAACAATCTGCTCATCTGTAACGCTGCGCTGATCGAGGTATGGATATCCGGAAATGAAAACAGCGTATTCATCCGACGTCATTCCTCGAAACTGTGCATTTGCTCTGAATCTCTCTGGATTATCCGGGCGATAGAAAGGCTTCGTAAGGACATTTATAACTCTTCCGTCAGATTCACCGGCCAACTCCCGCTCCGTATACATGTGCATTTTTTTGCTGACAACTTGTTCCCGAATCTCATACGGCAAGTCTTTTAGGAAGAGGCATTTGATCTCGTTCTCGTATATAAAAAGGCAGACGAAATCGTCCTGTCTGTTGTTCATACAACAGCAGGTTACTTCGTCGTCAGTATAGTCAAAACTTTTGTTTTCGATCAGTTTTGCAAGAATTGACAGTTCACTTTCAGAAATTTCCTTTCCTGTCCATGTAGATCTGCGCTGCGGCAATCGTTTCTCCAAGGCGTTATACACGCTTTGCCTTGACAGCCCAAACCATTCCGTCATCTTAGCTGGCTTGAATCCAAATCTTTCTGTTAAAATGTCAATGACCGCAAAGTCAAAACCTTTACTGGCAGATTCTACGATAGGTTCATCTCCATGCTTTTGATCGTATTGAGATGTGAGATTATCAAAATAAGCTCTACCTTCTCTAATTATTGCATTGATGACCGCAAGTATTTCGTCTCTTGTTTGGGCACCAACATTTCGAAGGCCCATGATATCCTTCTCGGACATTTGGACCAGTTCATCTGCAGTCTGAATATTTGCCCTCTTTAATGCACTTCTGGCTCTAACGCTAAAAGGAACATCATCAAGTCTTATAGATTCGATTTCCGGCAGGAGTTCAGATAGTCTGCTGCTTTCCGGTGCAGTTTCGATAATTGTCTTTGATTCCTCTTCGCGCTCGTGATATACGATCTTACCACTCTGTACGATGCTTTCAATGGCTTTCGTGATTTCTTCTCTGCTCAACACGCCAACGTTACGTAGCTCAAAAATATCTTTCTGAGACATTTGAATCAACGCTCCGACCGTGTGGATGCCGCCACGTCTCAACGCGTTTGTTGCACGAGTACCTAGTCCAAGACTTTCAATCGGCGCATCTTGAACATTAGGAAGAATCTCTTTGATTCGTTTTGCTCGTTCCTCAAAGAAACTGATGATAACGTCTGAATGGGCTATTACGCCATTCAGCTCTTGGAGAACATCTTCACTGATATTGCGCATTGCAGATAGTTCTGTCATATTGCAGTTCAGCAAATCGTCTAGCTTCATTAAGCCCACACGTGCGAGGAAACTTTTGCTCTTGTCCGAAATCTCCAAGTCGTGGATATAAATCGTAATATGCGTTTCTTTCATCTTATACCCCCAAAAGCCCTTTTTGAGAAATAAGAAAAATATCATAAGAGGATCTCTCTCAAACCCTTCACATTCGCTTCGATGAGAAATTATGTAGAAAGTTTTTCCTTTTACCCTGATTCAACGCGCTGCCCATGTGTAATCCCTTTACATGAACATAGTTCACGCTGAAATGGTTCAGCTTTTCCATAAATTTATCATTAGCTTATTTACCACTAATCGCTCTGTACAAAACACCGCCTCGTATAAGTACACAATATTTATAATAATTATACCACAAAAAACGATCGAATTCTACACTTTTTGCTAATTATCAAAGAAAAAGTGGGAGTGCATCGTTCAAAATGCACTCCCACTGAAATATTATCGCTCCCAACTGTCTCGGCTTTTCTTCTTGTCCTGCTTCTGCTTTGTCTTCTGTTGCTGTTTCTGATGCAGACGTTCACGGATGGAGCGTTCTTCAGCTTCCTCGTGGAGCAGGTTTGCCACATCCCGTTTGCTGTCGTACATCATCAGGGGATCGTACTTATTCCCATAAGCAGACCGCACACAGTCAACCGCAGAACGCTCCATTGCAGGGCGCAGGGCAAGCCTTGCGTCCTGTAATTCGTCTGGATCAAATTCTGCCGCCTGTTCCTTCAAATCAGCATACTGCTGCAAGGCGTCATTTAGTTCTGCGGTGTATTTTTCTTCCTGCTGAGACAGCTTCTTCAGCGCGGCTTCCATCGTGGAAATGTCCTTTTTGACAACAGCAATACCGGCATCGTCGCTGCATTCCAGCGAGTGCAGCAGCATATCCTTCTCGGATTTCAGCTCCTCCAATTCCTCAGTCAGCTCCGCAATACGGCGGGAGAGTTCGTGATGCTTCGGGATGAGATAGAAGGGCGTTTCCTTCTTTTCGGCAAGCAGAGATTTGCGCTCCTTGCTCTTTTCCTTGATCTGCTGCACCAGACCGGTATAACGCTCCAGCTCCGGCTTCCATACGGCAAGAGATTTTTGAATACGAGATTTGCCGCTGCGAATATGAGAGAGCTGATAGCAGAAGATCAGGACACGGCTGCGCAGTTTTTCCAGTCCCTCTGCTATGGCAGGAACGGTACGGGCAACCAGTGCGGACAGCTTCTTGATTTCAGCTTTCAGCTCCCGCAGCAGCGCATTCTCGGTCTTGATCTGCCGGTTGATCTCGCAGCGGTCAGAGATGATTCCCTTGCGCTCCAACGCCTGCGCCGTTACGCCCTCATGGATGGTGGGGATCTCATCCAGCCCCCGTGCGGCATTGCTGCGGTGGTCAATGCGTTCCTCCCGCCCGGCGCGTTCCAGATAGCGGTTGGACACGTCAGCCCATGCCTCCCGCCATGCTGTAAGCTGTTCTTCGCTGTTCCAGCGCTCGGAGATAGGATTTTGCCTGCCGTAGCGGGTGCTTTTGGGATGCTTGTCAGCCCGAACAAGCCCCTGCACCTCGGCATCAGACGGTGTCATATACACCTTCTTTTTGCCGACCTTGTAGGGATATTGCTTCCCCCATCCATCGTTTTTTGCCGTCCTGAACTCAGCAGCGGTGAAGCCCCGTTCCTCGCCGTTTTTCATGCAGAGATATTCCTTCTCGGTCTTGTACTGCCACTTGCCTCGTTCATCCAGCGGGCGCACCGTCAGCAGAATGTGGGCATGAGGATTGTGACCATCGGTGTCATGGATGGCAGCATCAGCACACATCCCGTCTGATACGAACTGTTCTCGGATAAATTCTTGCAGCAACTCGACCTGCTCCTCACGGCTCAATTCTATTGGAAGCGCAACCACGAACTCCCGCGCCAACCGGCTGTCCTTCGCAGTCTCCACTTCCTCTACGGCGTTCCATAGCTGCTCACGGTCTTTCCATTCCTGCGGGGCGTATTCTGGCAAGAAAACCTGCTGCCAGACCAGCCCCTGTTTTTTTGTGTAGTCATGCTGTATCCCGTCGTAATCGTTGTAGAGGCGGGAACAGCTCAGATAAGCGGAGGCGGCCACAGCAGAGCGCCCTGCGCCCCGGCTGACCACCTTCGCTTCCAGATGGTAAATTGCCATGTCTCGTTTACCTCGTTTTCTTTTTTCTGTTTCTCTTTCGCAAAAGAGAAAATGGACGGGCTGAACGCCTGTCCATCTCTGCGGCAAAGCTGCCGGTGGCAGGTTTGCGCAGGCGGTTGGAAAATAGCGTCGGTTGAAGCGACGGTATTTGCCCAATCGCACAGACGATGACAGCAGCGCCCGCAGGTGTTGTGGCATTGTCTGGAGGCTGCCGCAGCAGCCGCAGTCCCCCTCGGAGAGCGCACGGCTTGCCAACGGCAAGTACCACTGCCCCTTCGGGGTGGTGAGTAAGTGCGCCCTTCGGGAGAAAAAAAGGAGGGCCCCCGGTTTCCCGGAGACCTTCCAGCGAGTTCAATCGTGCTGCGGCAGCTTCTGCATCAGATAATCCTCCAGCGCAGACGGCTCCATCGTCCGCACCTCCGGCAGCACCTTTTCCAGAATTGCACCCTCCTGAATGAGTCTGCGCGTTCTGGCTTTGCGCTCCTTGACACGATCCCGCGCCTGTGCTTCCTCTAACCGGTGCTGTGCCTGCAACAATTTCTTTTCCGTATCCGTCATGTGAAAAATCCTCCTTATCTTCGTTTCTGCCAGATGATTTCATAGCCCAGCGCGTCGGCAAGCTGGACAGCCTCGACATAGCGCAGGGATTCCCGCTGGAGCTTATTGGACAGGTTGGAAACGCTGTCAGACCAGCCGTGTTCGTCCCGCAGCAGATCGACCACCTCCTGCATGGTCATGCCCTGACGGA
>PPYE01208224.1_pt1 | contig 13397 bp, 7 predicted proteins | sample 1559881 | NCBI WGS metagenome assembly PPYE01 (sample SAMN08240022, study PRJNA423297) | Human gut metagenome, whole genome shotgun sequencing project.
CGCCGCGAGAGCGACGCGAGGGAGCTCGAGCGCCTCGCCGCCTCCTGGAGCGAGGCCGAGCGCGGGCGCGTGAGGTCGCAGCAGGCGGCGCTCGACGCCTGGCAGGGGAGCAGCGACAGCCCGGAGGCCCTTGCCGCGCTGCCGCGGCTGGAGCTCTCCGACATCAGCCCGGAGCCGGAGGAGTATCCGACGCGCGCGGACGAGCTCGGCGGCGTCACGCTGCTGCGCCACGAGCTGCCAGCCTCGGGCATAAGCTACGTCTCGCTCTACTTCGACATCACCGGCCTCGGCGGGGAGGAGACCGCCGCCGTGAGCTTCCTCAGCGAGCTGCTGGGCAAGGTGGACACCGCCGAACACCCGGCGCAGGAGCTCAGCCGCCTCACCCAGCTCCACTGCGGGAACATGAGCTTCTCCGTGGACGTATACGACAACAGCGCGGAGAGCTATCGCGCCAAGCTGACCGCCCGCGTCAGCGCGCTTGAGAGCAGCATAGGCAAGGCGCTCGGCCTGTTGGCCGAGGTGCTCACGGGCAGCCGCCTCGACTCTGAGAAGGAGGTCACGGACATCCTCCGCCAGAAGCGCACCGGCATGATGCAGCAGCTTATGAACAACGGCCACGTCTCGGCCATAGGCCGCGCGGGCTCCCAGCTCGCCGCCGGCCCCGCCGCCAACGAGTGGGCCAACGGCTACGACTACTACTGCTGGCTAAAGCGCCAAAACGCCGCGCCGGACTTCGCCGCGCTCTCAGGGGAGCTCGCGGCGCTGGCAAAGCGCGTCATCGGCCGCCGCGGCTTGACGGTGAGCGTGACTGGCATGCCCTGCCCGGCGGTGGACGAGGCCCTCGCCGCGCTGCTCGCGGCCCTGCCGGAGGGCGAGAGCGTGTCCGGCCCGGGCATCGCGGCCCGCGGCGTGCGCCGGGAGGGGATAGAGATACCCTCCGACGTGGGCTATGCCGCCATGGGCGCGCTCGGCGGCAAGTTCGACGGCCGCTGGCAGCTCGCCGGGCGCGTGGTCTCCCTCGAGTACCTCTGGAACGCCGTCCGCGTGCAGGGCGGGGCCTACGGCACCGGCATGGTGACGCGCGTGAACGGCTTTGACGGCTGCTACTCCTACCGCGACCCGAGCGCGGCCAAGACGCTGGGGATTTACGAAAAGGTCCCGGAGTTCCTGCGCGCCTTCGCCGCGAGCGGCGCGGACATCGACGGCCTCATAACCGGCGCCATCTCCGCCGGAGAGCCGCTGCTCACCGCGCGCGCCAAGGGCGAGGAGGCCGACGACCTCTACTTCCGCGGCATCACCCACGAGATGCGCCGGGAGCGCCGCGCGCAGATGCTCGCCGGCACGAACGCCGACCTCGCCGCCGTGGCGGAGGAGCTTGAGAGCATCTTCGCCCGCCCGGGAGTGTGCGTGCTCGCGCCCAGGGCCGAGCTCGGGCGCTGCGCCCTCGACGAGATATCCACGCTGTAAAAAGTCACAAAAATCAGCCCTCCCCCGCCTGCCGGGGGAGGGCATTTTTATACCCGTATTTGGTATATGAGGGAAAATCCCCGCCTTGGCGGCGCCGCAGCCGCCCCGCCGCGCCGTGGCTGGCCCGTGGGGCGCAAGGCAGGAAGAAAACTGCCAAACCCGCGCCGCAGCGGGCCTCACTTTAACTATTTAGCAACACGCCGACAAAAATAACGAAAGAATTGCGTCGGAAATTGTAGTATGTCATCATTGACAATGAATATAAATTGTTGTAGCATTTTGTCCATAATATATATAGGGTACAGGGGTATAGGTTATTTCGCCCTGAATGCCGCCGATATGGGCGGCATTTGGATATATATCTGAAGGGGGAGAAAATGATGACAGACTGGATAAAGAGAACACTGTCGGCGGCACTGTGTCTTGCGATGGTGCTGTCGCTGGCCGCGTGCGGCGGTGTGGATGCGCCCGCGGTCACGTCGGATGAGCCGGGCGCCGATGCAAGCGCCGAGCCGAGCGCCGAGAGCGGCATACTCACCGGCGACGAGGACATCTATATGGCCGCGATGGGCGACTTCTACGACGCCTACATGGCGGCTTTCGAGACCGGCTCGCTCAGCGAGCGCTGGGCGCAGATGGCCATAGCCGAGGCCAAGTTCCTCGAGAGCGGCGTGGCCACCCCGATGTACACCGCGGGCGGCTGCTACGCGATGAGCCGCATGCCCTTCCGCGCGGGCGTGGTCTGGGTGGACAGCCAGGGGCGCAAGGTCGCGGACCTGACCGCCGACGACTGGGTCGCCGGACTGCAGCACGTGGCCGACGCGGGCGGCAGCGCCGTGAACATCCTCCTCGGCGTGCTCGACGGCCTGGACGCCTACGTCTACGGCGAGACCACCGACTTCTCCACCGTCGGCATCAAGGCGGTGGACGACTACACCCTGCAGTACACCCTAACCGAGGAGTGCCCGTACTTCATGACCATGATAGCGGACCCCTGCTTCACTCCCATGAGCCGCAGCTACTACCTCAGCCAGGGCGGCGTGTTCGGCAAGGACGAGTACACCAACGCCATGTCCTCCAACACCTACACCTACGGCACCGATCAGGACCACATCGCCTACTGCGGCCCGTATCTGTGCACCAACGTCACGGACAAGAACTCCATCAACTACATAGCCAACGAGAGCTACTGGAACGCCGATAACGTGCAGATCAAGGCCGTCAACTTCATCTACGACGACGGCAGCGACGTCACGCGCGAGTACAACGACTTCACCGTAAACGGCGTTGGCACCACCATCGTGCTCGACACCGCCCAGCTCGAGATAGCCAAGGACGACGGCAACTTTGAAAAGTACGTCCACATCGCGCCCAACGTCACGAACATCTTCCTGATGTGGTTCAACGAGAACCGCCAGGTCTACGCCAACGTCCCGGACGGCGCCTGCGTCTCCCTCAAGACCGAGGAGCAGAAGGAGGTCAGCCGCGCGGCGCTGCAGAACCAGCACTTCCGCCTGGCCCTGGCCTACTCCATCGACCGCGCCAGCTACATCGCCCAGAACCTGGGCGAGGACCTCAAGTACGTCTGCCTGCGCAACGGCTACGTCCCCGGCGACTTCGTGAGCCTTGAGGAGGACGTCACCGTCGACATCAACGGCACGCCCGTCACCTTCGAGGCCGGCACCTTCTACGGCGAGATAGTCCAGGCCCAGGTCACGGCCGACGGCTATCCCTTCAAGGTCTGGGACGAGGAGACCCACAGCAGCGACGGCTTCGACGGCTGGTACAACGTCGAGAACGCCATGAGCGAGCTCGAGGCGGCCATAGCGGACCTCCAGGCCATGGGCTACGAGATAAGCGCCGAGAACCCCGTGGTCCTCGACTACCCCTACAGCGCCTATGCCGAGACCCCGACCAACCAGGCGGTCGTGCTCAAGACCTGCATCGAGCAGGCCCTCGGCGGCATGGTGCAGCTCTCCCTCATCGAGTGCCAGGATTCCACCGAGAACCTGAACGCCTGGTACAACACCAACTCCGCCGCCGAGCACAACTACGACCTCGGCGGCCTGGGCGGCATCGGCGCCGATTTCGGCGACCCCGAGACCTACCTCGACGGCCTGCTGCCCTACGGCGACGGCTTCGCCATCCGCAAGATGGGCATCTGGTAATACCGCAAGACCCGGCACAGCAATTCCAGGCGGGGCGGATGGCAAACGCCATCCGCCTCTCCCCATAAAGGGAGCGCGCTTATGGTAAAGTATTTTTTCAAACGGTTTTTCCGGGGCTGCATCTCGGTCATCATAGCCATCGCGCTTATTATGATGATGGTGTTCTCATGGCTGGACGCCACGCTCATCTTCGCTGAGGACGAGCAGTACGTAAAGCTGAGCAACAACCAGAGAACGCTCTATATGTATCAGAAATGGGAGGAGTACGACTACCTCGACTACGTCCCCTACACCGACTGGCTCAACCAGCTGGTCTCGGCGGGGGAGCTGAGCGAGGAGGAGCGCTCCGAGGCGGCCACGATCGGGCGCACGCCCGAGCGCGACAGCGAAGAGGCGGCCGGGTACATCGAGCGCTTCACCGCCGAGTACGAGGCCAAGGGCTACACGGTGGTCCGCCTTGACGCGGTAATGGCCACGCCGAACCGCGTCGCCACCGGCGGCACAGCCAGCCTGTTCGCCTACCAGAACACCCCGCTCATTATTCGCCTGTGGAACTTCTTCACGGGCATCTTTGAATTTGACAACGTAAACTACGTCGAAGAGGATATAGCCGACCGCGGCCTGACCTTCACGCTCCACGACCCGGCCTACGGCGGGGAGAAGTTCTCCCCGGCCATACTCGGCAGCGGTACCTACCACAAGTACCTGCTCTACTTCGACAACCGTTTTCCATTCATACATCAGAACTTCCTGACCATCCACCTCGGCACGAGCTACAGCGTCAACAAGGGCGTGGACGCCTTTGAGACCATGGTCCAGCCACAGGGCAACTACGTGCGCTCCACGACATATTACCCCACCGGCGCCGTGCAGGAGAGCGCGGACGACCTGCACTCGGCCACCTACCTCGCCGGCTCGCGGGAGCTCAACCTGGTCTACGCCGACCTCTACAACGACGACTACACCAACGTCTCGCTCGTCAAGGACAGCGGCTCGCGCATGTACTACTCCTTCATCGTCAGCATCATCGCCTCGGCCCTGGCCTATATGATAGGCCTGCCGCTGGGCATCCTGATGGCGAAGCGCAAGGACACCTGGGTCGACAGCCTCGGCAACGCCTACGTCGTGCTGATAATGGCCGTGCCGGGCCTCGCCTATATGCTGATGCTCAAGGCCGTGGGCAACAAGCTGGGCCTGCCGACGACCTTCTCGCTGGACAACCCGACCTGGCTCATGTACATAATGCCCATCGCGGCCTCGGCCATAAGCGCCATAGCGGGCGAGATGCGCTGGATGCGGCGCTACATGGTGGACCAGATGAACTCCGACTACGTCAAGTTCGCCCGCAGCGAGGGCCTGAGCGAGCGGGAGATCTTCACCAAGCACATCTTCAAGAACGCGGCCATACCGATAGTCCACGGCATCCCCGGCGCGATAACCGGCGCGCTCTCCGGCGCGATAATCATGGAGCAGGTCTACCTCATCCCCGGCGTCGGCGGGCTGCTGGTGCAGGCCATAGGCGCCTACGACAACGCCGTCATCGTCGGCGTGGCGCTGTTCTACGGGATACTGTTCATCATCTCCGCCATCATGGGCGACATACTCATGGCGGTCATGGACCCGCGTATCTCCTACACATCCAAAGCGAGGTGATTTGAGATGGCTGTTGCAACACAAGAGGACTTCATACGCCTGGACGACACCGGCTTCACGGACGAGGAGCTCTTCGAGCGCGTGCCCCAGGACGAGGCCGCGGTGGAGAAGATAACCGCGCCGCGCTATTCCTACTGGCACAGCGTGTTCCGCGTGTTCTTCCGCAAAAAGACCAACATCGTCATCCTCGTGCTCTTCGCCGTCATCATAGTCTTCACCTATGTCTACCCCGCGGTCATGGGCTATGACCGCTACGGCAACATCATGGACTCCGCGGCCAAGCACCTCTCCCCGCTGGAGGCCATAGACAAGTTCGGCTTCTCCATACGCTGGATATTCGGCACGGGCGCCTCGGGGCAGTCTACCTTCGACTCGATGTGGTACGGCGCTAGGATAAGCCTCTCGCTGGCCTTCCTCTGCACCATAATAAACTTCTCCATCGGCATCGTCGTCGGCGCCATCTGGGGCTTTTCCAAGAGGGTCGACCTCGTCATGAACGAGGTGCGCAACGTGGTCAGCAACGTGCCCGGCACGCTCATCATCTCCGTCTGGGTGCTGGTGTTCTCGCCGAGCTTCGGGACGCTGCTCTTCGCCATGTGCGTCACCGGCTGGATAGGCATCGCCTACGCGCTGCGCACGCAGGTCATAATCATACGCGACCGCGAGTACAACCTCGCCTCCCGCTGCCTCGGCTCCTCCACGGCGCGCATCGCGGTGAAGAACATCCTGCCCTTTATGATAAGCTTCATCGTCACCGTCATGGCCCAGCAGATACCGGCCTACATAGCGAGCGAGGCGTTTTTGAGCTACATCGGCCTCGGCATCTCGGACACGACGCTCGGCAAGATACTCTTCAACTCCCAGAGCGCCATGGTCACTCCCGGCTGGGAGTGGGAGTTCTGGTGCCCGGTCATGCTCAGCGCGTTCATCTCCGTCGTCCTCTTCCTCATCGGCCAGAACCTCGGTGACGCCGCCGACCCGAGGACGCACATGTGACGGGGGTGGGACCATGGAAGAGAAAAAGGTACTGCTCTCGATAAAGGACCTCTGGGTCAAGTTCCGCGTCCGCGGCCGGGTGCTGACGGCCATACGGAACGTGTCCCTCGACATCTACGAGAACGAATCCATCGCCATCGTCGGCGAATCCGGCTGCGGCAAGAGTGTGCTCACCAAGACCTTCGCCGGGATGCTCGACAACAACGGCTTCATCGACGGCGGCAGCATCGTGTTCAACGACGAGACGCTCACGGAGGTGAGCTTCAACGTCGGCCCGGGCGCCATAGCCAAGGCGGAGGCGAAGCTCAACGAGTATTCAAAGCTCGAGCTCGGCGCGCAGACCTATCTGGAGATGCGCGCGCTCGAGCGCGACCGCGAGGAGCGCCTCACGCTCAGCGGCGAGGACGCCGAGCGCTTTGAAAAGCAGCGCCGCGAGCTCAGGTTCCGGCGCGCCCAGCTGCACAACGACCGCCAGACGCTTGACCGCTCAAAGGAGAAGGCCAGGATAAAGGAGGCCTCGCGCCGGATCGCCGAGCTCGACGCCGAGCTCAAGGAGCTCGAGCGCCGCCGCAGGGCCACCGTGCGCGAGCACACCGCCAGCACGAAGGGCGACTCCGCCTACAACGCCGAATATTCGCGCCGCATGGCCGCGCTCAGGGAGCGCTACTCGCGCGAGTGCGCAGGGGAGCTGAGCCCCGGGCAGCGCGAGCGCAACAGCATCCTCGCAAGGGAGATCTGCCTCTCCCTGGGCCGCTACCCGCTCAAGGGCCGCAGAAAGCTGGAGGACAAGCTCTACCGGGCCATAAAGGAGGCCATGACCATTGGCGCCGACCTCTCCGACGAGTCGCAGCTGAACGGCATCTTTGAAAACGCCGTGTTCCGCGTAAAATACCTCGGCCAGGAGGGCAACAAGCTGCGCGGCTCCCTGGTGCTCGACCTCGCGCGGACGGACTGCGTAGTGGACTGGACCAGGATACGCGGCCAGAGGATAGCCACCATATTCCAGGACCCGATGACGAGCCTGAACCCCATCATGACCATAGGCAAGCAGATAACCTCGGTCATAATGAAGCACCAGAACGTCTCCGAGATAGAGGCCCGCAAGCGCGCCATCGTGCTCATGAAGAAGGTCGGCATCCCGAACGCGGAAAACCGCTTCGACGACTACCCCTTCCAGTACTCCGGCGGCATGAGGCAGCGCATAGTCATCGCCATCGCGCTCTCCTGCCAGCCCAGGATACTCATCTGCGACGAGCCGACGACGGCGCTGGACGTCACCATCCAGGCGCAGATAATCAAGCTCATCAAGGACCTGCAAAAGGAGTTCGGCTACACCATCGTGTTCATCACCCACGACCTCGGCGTCGTGGCCAACGTGGCCGACCGCGTCGCGGTGCTCTACGCCGGGCAGATAGTCGAGCTCGGCACGGTGGAGGAGGTCTTTTACGACCCGCGCCACCCCTACACCTGGGCGCTCTTGAGCTCGCTGCCGCAGCTCATGGACCGCGGCATGAAGCTCTATTCCATCGCGGGCACCCCGCCGAGCCTCTATAACGACATCGTCGGCGACGCCTTTGCCCCGCGCAACCCCTACTGCCTGCGCGTGGACACCCTGCGCGAGCCGCCTATGTTCAAGGTCTCGGACACGCACTACGCCAAGACCTGGCTGCTCGACCCGCGCGCGCCGAAGGTGGAAAAGCCGGAGATGATACGCGACATCCACGGCACGCTCATGAAAGTGTTCAACATTTAGGAGGCGGAACGCATGGCCAAAGAGAAAAACACAGCGCCCCTGGACGCCAGCGCGGACCACTTTCCAGAACACGGCCCGACGGACGAGAGCGGCAGGGAAGTGCTCCTCTCGCTCCGGCACGTGGACATCAACTTCGGCAAGGGCGAGAATATCGTCCGCGCCGTGCAGGACGTCAGCTTCGACGTCTACAAGGGCGAGACCTTCTCCCTCGTCGGCGAGTCCGGCTCCGGCAAGACCACGATAGGCCGCGCCGTCATCCGCGCCAACACCTGCTCGGGCGGCGAGATACTCTACAAGGGCGTCCGCATATCCGGCAAGATACCCCACAGCCTCGACCGCGAGATAATCCGCAACATCCAGATGGTGTTCCAGGACCCCGCCGCCTCGCTCAACGAGCGCGCGACGGTGGACTACATCATCTCCGAGGGGCTGTACAACTTCCACCTCTACGACAGCGAGGCCGACCGCGTCCGCAAGGTGGAGAACATGATAGAGGCCGTCGGCCTCCTGCCCGAGCACCTGACGCGCTATCCGCACGAGTTCTCGGGCGGCCAGCGCCAGCGCGTGGGCCTCGCCCGCGCCATGGTCATGGAGCCGGAGTTCGTCGTCGCGGACGAGCCCATCTCCGCGCTCGACGTCTCCATCCGGGCGCAGATACTCAACCTCATGAACAAGTTCCAGGCCGAGCAGGGCACGACCTATCTGTTCATCGCCCACGACCTCTCCATCGTCAGATACATCTCCGACCGCATAGGCGTCATCTACAAGGGCAGGATAGTGGAGATAGCCACCTCCGAGGAGCTCTTCAACTATCCGCTGCACCCCTACACCCGCTCGCTCATCTCCGCCATACCCCTGCCCGACCCGCAGCTTGAAAAGCACAAGGTGCTCTACACCTACGACCCCGGCATGCACCACTACACCGACGCCTCCCGGCCCGAGCTGGTGGACATCGGCCACGGGCACCTCGTCTACGGCAGCCCCGGGGAGATAGCCGAGTACCGCGCCCTGCGCGAGCGGGGAGAGCCGCTCAAGACCCTCTCCATCGTCGGCGTGAACACCGAGGCCGCGCCCGAGAGCGCCGAGACGGAGCCGACCTCCGGCGAGGTCATCCTCGACCGGCCCGTGCACGACACGGGCAGCCCCTGGTACGCGATACTGTCCTTCTTCCTGCCCATACTCGGGCTCATCGCGGCCTTCGTCTTCCGGCGGCACAACTACATCCGCAACTACAAGGCCTGCCGCAAGGGCGTCGTCGCCTTCGCCGTGACCCTGGCCGCCTGCGCCGCCGTGCTGCTGCTGTTCATCATCATCGCCATCTTGTAGCCATGAAGAGAAATCCGCTCCCCAACGACAAGCCCGCGGTCGAAAAGACCATCAACATAGAGCTCCCCTCCGGCAGGCTCAAGCTCCGCCTGGCGCTGGTGATAGCCCTCATCGTCCTGGCCGTGGCGGCCTTTGGTTTGGGTATAAATTCGCTTATCGGCACCGAGCCGGGGCTCACGGAGATAAGCGCGCTCAGCGGCGAGATGAACGCCGGGAGCAGCTTCACCTTCTACTACTACCTCGGCTGGGACGGCGCGGACGCCTCCGACGAGCGGCGCGCCGTGCGAAGCGTCTACACCGAGGCAGCGACGGCCGCGCTGGGGCTCTTCGACTCCGGCATCGACGCCGGGGACGTGAACGGCCTATATTACCTCAACCGCCACGCCAACGAGCCCGTCGCCGTGGACGCGGCGCTCTATTCCGCGCTGGAGCAGCTGGAGGAGAGCGGCACGCGGTACCACTACCTCGCCCCGCTCTACGCGCAGTACGCCGCGCTCACCGGCTCTACGAGCGACGAGGAGGCCGCGCAGTACGACCCGCGGCTCGACGCGGGACAGGCCGGGTTCTCCTCCGCCGTCGCCGCATACGCCTCCGACCCCGGGGCCGTGGACATCGAGCTGCTAGGCGGCGGGGAGGTGCGGCTGAACGTCTCTGAGGAGTACCTCGCCTTCGCGGCGGAGAACGGCGTCACCGACTTCGTCGGCCTCGGCTGGATGCGCAACGCCTTCATCGCCGACTACATCGCCGCGGCGCTCACGGACGCCGGATACACGCGCGGCGCGCTCATAAGCTGCGACGGCTTCATGCGCTGCCTCGACACCGAGACCGGGACGGAGTACTCCTTCAACTTCTCCCACAGGGCCGGCGGCACCGTCACGAATATAGCCGCGCTGCACTTTTCGGGCGACGTCAGCATAGCCTGCCTGCGCGACTACCCCGCGGAGGGCTCAGCCGCCGGGGGGTATTACCAGTACGCGGACGGCCAGCTGCGCTCGGGCTTTCTGGACCCGGCCGACGGCCTCGACCGCTGCTGCGTGCCCGAGCTCTGCGGCTATTCCAGCTCCACCGGCTGTGCCGGGCTGGCGCTCAGCCTCGCGCCGCTGTTTATTGCGGATACCCTGGATATTGACGAGCTGGAAACGCTTGAAATAGCTGGCATTTCGGTGTATTATACGGACAATGGAGCACTTTGCTCAACGGCGGGCGCCTGACTAAAGCGCTGATATTGCAATACGCTAAATTGCCAAAATGGGTATTGACATCATACCCATCAGGGGTATACTATAACTACCCCTGATGGGTATCTGCATGGAAGGAGCTTATCATGGGAGAAACAAAAAAATGTTGTTGCCAGCGGACCAAGCAGCGTACTCCTGAGGAGTACAAGAAGCTCATACACCGGCTCAACCGCATCGAGGGCCAGGTGCGCGGCATACGCGGAATGGTGGAGAAGGGGGTCTACTGCCCCGACATCCTGGTGCAGTCCGCGGCGGTGACGGCGGCGATGAACGCCTTCAACCGCGAGCTTCTGAGCGACCACATCCGTACCTGCGTCGTCGACGACATCCGCGGCGGCAACGACGAGACCATCGACGAACTGCTCAAGACCCTGCAGAAGTTGATGAGGTAATCGCTTTAGGGAGGGAAAGGTATCGTATGAAGCAGTATACTGTAACAGGTATGAGCTGCGCGGCATGCAGTGCCAGAGTCGAGAAGGCCGTGAACGCCGTCCCGGGCGTCACCAGCTGCTCGGTCAGCCTGCTGACGAACTCCATGGGCGTTGAGGGCACGGCCTCCAGCGCGGACATAATCAAGGCCGTCGTGGACGCGGGCTACGGCGCGAGCGAAAAGGGCGCGGGCGCCGAGAAAAAGAGCGCCTCGAGCTCCATGGCCGAGGCCGAAGCCGCCCTTGAGGACCACGAGACCCCGGTGCTCAAGCGTCGCCTGATCTCGTCCGTCGGCTTCCTCATAGTGCTCATGTATTTCTCCATGGGCGCCATGATGTGGGGCTGGCCGCTGCCGGATTTCCTGGCCTCGAACTACATGGCCCAGGCGCTCATCCAGCTCTATTTGACTGTTATAGTCATGATAATCAACAAGAAGTTCTTCATCTCCGGCTTCAAGAGCCTCGCGCACCGGGCGCCGAACATGGACACCCTCGTCGCCCTCGGCTCCAGCGCCGCCTTCGTCTGGAGCTCCTACGCGCTCTTTGAGATGACGACTTACAGCGACCCGATGGACCAGATGCACGTCATGCACACTGAGTTCTACTTCGAGGCCGCGGCCATGATACTGACCCTCATCACCGTAGGCAAGATGCTCGAGGCCCGCAGCAAGGGCAAGACCACGGACGCCCTCAAGAGCCTCATGAAGCTCGCACCCAAGACCGCCACCGTCGTGCGCAGCGGCCAGGAGGTCACCGTTGGCGTGGACGAGGTCGAAAAGGGCGACATCTTCGTCGTCCGCCCGGGCGAGAACATCCCGGTAGACGGCATCGTGCTCGAGGGCCACAGCGCCGTGAACGAGAGCGCCCTCACCGGCGAGAGCATCCCGGTAGACAAGGCGGAGGGCGACACCGTCTCCGCCGCCACGCTCAACCAGAGCGGCTTTATAAAGTGCCAGGCCACCCGCGTCGGCGAGGACACCACCCTCAGCCAGATCATCCAGATGGTCTCCGACGCCGCCGCCACCAAGGCGCCCATCGCCAAGGTCGCGGACAAGGTCTCCGGCATCTTCGTGCCCACCGTCATCACCATCGCCGTCATCACCACCGTCGTGTGGCTGCTCATAGGCCAGAGCTTCGGCTATTCGCTGGCCCGCGGCATCTCCGTGCTGGTCATCAGCTGCCCCTGCGCGCTCGGCCTCGCGACGCCCGTCGCCATCATGGTCGGCAACGGCATGGGCGCCAAGAACGGCATACTCTTCAAGACCGCCGCTTCCCTCGAGGAGGCGGGCAAGATGGACATCGTCGCCCTCGACAAGACCGGCACCATCACCTCCGGCGAGCCGAAGGTCACCGACGTCATCCCCGCCGAGGGCGTCAGCGAGGAGCAGCTCATGGACCTCGCCCTCGCGCTCGAGCAGAAGAGCGAGCACCCGCTCGCCCGCGCCATTATGCAGCGCGGCGAGGAGCTCGGCATGAAGCCGGCCGAGGTCGGCTCCTTCGAGGCCCTGCCCGGCAACGGTGTCATCGCCAGCATGAACGGCAAAGAGCTCGCCACCGGCAACCACAAGTTCATCGTCACCAAGGCCACCGTCACCGACGACATGCGCGAGAAGGCCGAGGCCCTCGCCGAGCAGGGCAAGACCCCGCTGTACTTCGCCGAGGGCGGCAAGCTGGCCGGCATCATCGCCGTGGCCGACGTCATCAAGGAGGACAGCCCGCGCGCCGTCCAGGAGCTGCGCAACATGGGCATCCGCGTCGTCATGCTCACCGGCGACAACGAGCGCACCGCAAAGGCCATCGGCGCCCAGGCGGGCGTGGACGAGGTCATCGCCGGCGTCCTGCCCGACGGCAAGGAGAGCGTCATCCGCAAGCTCATGCGCCAGGGCAAGGTCGCCATGGTCGGCGACGGCATAAACGACGCGCCGGCCCTGACCCGCGCCGACATCGGCATCGCCATCGGCGCCGGCACCGACGTCGCCATCGACGCCGCCGACGTAGTGCTCATGAAGAGCCAGCTCTCGGACGTCCCCGCCGCCATCCGCATGTCCCGCGCCACGCTGCGGAACATCCACGAGAACCTGTTCTGGGCCTTCTTCTACAACACCATCGGCATCCCCATCGCCGCGGGCTGCTTCGTCTGGGCGGGCCTCACGCTCAACCCGATGCTCGGCGCCGCCGCGATGAGCCTCAGCTCCTTCTGCGTCGTGTCCAACGCGCTCAGGCTCAACCTCTTCAAGATGTACAACGCGAGCAAGGATAAGCCGCGCCGCCACAAGGCCGCCCCCGCCCCTGTCGAGGACGACGAGGAGCTCATCGACGTCACCATGCGCATCGACGGCATGATGTGCTCACACTGCGAAAAGACCGT
>PPYE01433418.1_pt1 | contig 13397 bp, 13 predicted proteins | sample 1559881 | NCBI WGS metagenome assembly PPYE01 (sample SAMN08240022, study PRJNA423297) | Human gut metagenome, whole genome shotgun sequencing project.
TCGCTGGACAAATTGTCCGATTTCATGTACAATACTGGTGCGGGATTTACTCGATTCCCCCGCGCTTCTGCCGTCCTGGTGTGCCAGCACCAGGACGGTTCTTTTTGTGTTCATGGGTGTGCCTCCTTCTTTTGTTTTTGTTTGAGCAGGCTGTCCACAAGCACCTTTGCCATGATCCGGGCCGCCTGCTCTACCCCGGTGGGCGTTATCCGTTCCATTTGGATAATCTCGCCGGTATCTCGGTCAATGATAATCCGATCCCCATATTGCATGGGCTTCTCCCTTCGTCCGCTTTATGGCCCTGCACAAAGCGGGATTTTTGCTCGTAGTCCAGACTATCGGACAGGTTATGTGGTAGAATTAGGTTGTTCAATCAAAGCGTCCACTGCTGCGTTGAACTTTTGCTCGGCACCGGCCGGGTCGCGCTTGCTGTTCAGCACGGTGCTGACGTACTGCGGGGTGTAGCCCAGCTTCTGTGCCAGCGCCAGCTGCGTGATGCGGTGTGCGTGCATTTTGCTGATTAAATCAGCCGTCCATTGTGCAGGCATACAAAATTTAGCCTCCTTTCCAAAATTCTGTTGAATTTGTTAAACACAAGTGATAATATAAAAGTACGACGAATAACTTCAACTTGTGAGCTTAACTTGTTCAACGTAAACACAGTATAGCTTACAAAGTTCAACTTTGCAAGTCTTTTGGGTTAAACTTGTTAAACTTTGTAGACTTGCACAAACCGCAGGGGGCTATATTGTGTTTTATGACCTGTTTTGTGACCTTTGTGCCCAGAAAGGCGTTTCGCCCACCCGCGCCGCGCTGGACATGGGCATGAGCAAGGCGACGCCCACGACCTGGAAAAAGAAGGGAACTACGCCGCAAGCCGCGCAGCTGCAAAAAATTGCAGACTACTTTGCCGTTTCGGTCGATTACCTTCTTTCCGGGTCTGGTGCAGCATCTCCGGAACCGGCGCCGGCCGGCCATGACATCCTCGACGAGATCGACATCGCTTTCTATGGCGATTACAAGGCGCTGGACGAGGAACAGAAAGAAATTGTCCGCGACATGGTACAGACCATGCGAAAACGCAGGGAAGAAAAGAACAAATAATAATGGAGCCATTGCTGTCTTTTTACGAATACTGCAAAGCGAACGGCGTAGACGTCATGTCCTACAGCCGTCTGCCCGCGGCAGCCTGTACCGTGCGCGATCGCGGATATTACTGCGTTGTGCTCAACCCCATCCAGCTGACCACCTTCCGCAAAGTCCGCACGGCCGCCATCCACGAGGAAGGGCACCTGCGAACCGGCGCGCTGCACAAGGTGGATTCCCCTTACCAGCTCGTGGCGCAAAACGAGTACCGGGCCGACGCCGCATCCTTCCAGCGCTATCTGCCGCCGGACAAAATCCGCGCCGCCATGCGGGCCGGCTGTACCGAGCCCTGGCAGCTGGCCGATTACTTCGACCTGGAAGAAGATTACATAAAAAAGGCCCTGCACTACTGGACAGAGTGCAGGGGAATCGATTTCCACAAGTAAAGGGGGGACTGTATGTCGCCGGTCGTTGAATTTTGGGTTACGCTGTTTCTTGGCCCTTTTGGCGTTCATCGCTTCATGAAGCACCAAGTCGGGATGGGCGTCCTGTATCTCTGTACCGTCGGCCTTTTCGGAATCGGCTGGATCGTCGACCTGGTGAAGGCCGGGCGTCGCTACTGGCAGGAATCCCGGTACAAGAAAGCGTTGGCCGATAAACCCGACTATCTGATACCTTGCGCCGCGCCCGGACTGCTGCTCGGCAGCGACGAGACGTGCGTTTACTATGCGCCGGCCCGGTACGTCGAATCAAAGAATCTTGTCACCGGCCATGTGCGCGAGGGTGGGGGCGCCAGCGTGCGCGTTGTGCCTGGCGTGCGCGTAGGCCGCTCTACCGGCGTATCCCGCACCATCCGCGAAGATGTCACCCGGCTCTATGGAGGCACTTTGTACATCACGACAAAGCGCGTCGTCTTTTCCGGCGAAAAAGGCGGTTTCGACCGCCTGCTCGATGCGATTTCGACCATAGACGTGTCGCCGCAAAGCGTTACTCTCCAGTTCGGCGGGAAATCCTACACCCTTATGACCGCCGATTCGCCCAGGTGTGTAAACGTCCTGGAGGGTGCAATCAACGGGATTCCGCTTCTGAAATAAATAAGAAAAAACGCCCTGCCGACGGCAACCGGCAGAGCGTTTGAAGTAGATCGCTTGCCCTTGAGGAACAAACAGACCCAACACCTGTATTGTACCACCTCCGGGGCAGGCTTGGCAAGTATCCCCTGGAGGATCAACGACAATGACGACCGCCTTCATCTTAACGCGCTATAGTACCGACAACCAGAACCCCGACACAACGGCCGTCCAGGTAAAAAAATGTGCCGAGTATTGCCGGCAGCATCAAATGACCATCCTGGATATTTTTTCCGACGAGGCGATCTCCGGTATGCGTCAGCACCGCCCGGAATATGACCGCATGATGGCGCAGTACCGTGCCGACGCGGGCGCGGATGTCGTGGTGATCTATGACCAGAGCCGGATGTTCCGCGATATGGTGGAGTGGTTCACCTTTCGCCGGGAACTGCAGGCCCTGGGTGCCCGGGTGATCAGCGTAACACAGCCGCTTGTCGGCGGTGACCTGCTTGACCCGTCCGTCTTTATCAACGAAGGAGCAATGGCACTGTTTAACCAGATGCACGTCCTGGTCACACGGCAAAAGGTCGTTGAGAAAATGCGCTTCATGGCCGGCCAGGGAAAAGCTTGCGGCGGCACGCCGCCTCTGGGCTACGATGTAGACGCGGACAAGCGGTACATCATCAACGAGTACGAAGCCGAAACTGTGCGTCTGATCTTCGAGATGCACGCGGCCGGGGCCAGCTACGCCGCCATCCTGGACGAGCTGACCAGGCAGGGGCGCACGGCCAAGAGCGGCCGCCCGTTCGGAAAAAACAGCCTGCACGACATTCTCTGCAACGAGAAATACATCGGCCGCCTCGTGTACGGTACCCAGCCGCGCCCGCACGGAGGGGCCAAGCGCAACAGCCGCCACAATCCGGCCGAGGGGCGCATGATCGTCGAGGATGCTGTGCCGCGGATCATATCACAGGAACTGTGGGAGAAGGTGCATACTAGAATGAAAACACGTCGGGGCGAAGGCGGCCGCTATTCTGCCAAGCACGAATATTTGCTGGCCGGAAAGGTCTTTTGCGGCGAATGCGGCGGGGCGATGATCGTCACCGGCTGCAACCAGAGCAAAGAGGGCCGGCCGTACCGCTACTATAATTGTACCAACAAACGGCAAAAACGCACCTGCACCGCCAAAGGAATCGGCGTCAGCACGCTGGAGCAGAAGGTTGCCGAAGCTGTTAAGCAGCTGCTGGGCGCGCCGGATTCCGCTGAGCGGATCATCCAAACCGCCATCGAATACCGCGACGAAATCAAAAAGAGCGCCGCCCCGAAAGGCAGCGCCATCGCAACCGAGCTGAAAGAGCTGGAAAGGAAGATCCGCCACCTCGTCGACGCTATCGCCGACGGCACGATCAGCGAAGCCGTTTCTTCCAAGCTGGCCGAACTGGAAGCGCGCAAAACCCAGCTGTGCGCAGCCCAGCGTATGCTGGAAGCGGCCGAGGAGGAGGTAGGTTTGACGGATGATGAAATTCGAGAAGCCATAGGCAAACTGTCTGTCGCCAATCTCGAAAGCAGAGAAGGCCTTCGCACGCTGCTTTCCGTTGTTCTGCGGGTCAACGTATACGCAGATCGGATCGAAGTGTTCACAATCTTCGGCGGCAACGGCCACCCGCAAGACCTCCCCACCCTTAAATCCGCCGCCCAAACCCTTATAACCACACTAGGTGCCGCCCCACCGGCACCACAATCGGAATGGATTGCGCTCCATTCAAAAAGCCCAGCCGTTTTGGCTGGGCTTTTCTCATTGTTCGTTTCACTGTCGCCTGCGCGCCAGCCACACCGCCAGGGCCAGGGCGGTCAGCGCGGTCAGGGCTTCGGCGGCGCGCCAGGGCCAGGGCTCGGTGAAGCGCACCGTGAAGCTGCCGCTCTGCCCCGGGGCAAGGGTGACGGTGACCAGGTTGTTTTCGCCGCAGGTGACAGCCGGCGCGCTGCCATCTGCCCCGCGGGCTGTGTAGCCGCGGTACCAGAGCAGCGGCAGCCGCACCCAGGCTTCCACCTCGCTGTCGTTCGATGCCGTGAAGGTGATTGTGGTACCGGCCTTCTCATAGGCGGTCAGCGTAATACCGTCCGCCCAGACCGGGCCGGCCGGCAGTGCGTTCAGGTCGGTCGGGCCGTTTTCCGCCGGAAGGTAGTGGCCGCAGCCCATCTGCCAGAAGGGCTCCTCGGTACCGCAGGTGTAGGATTCCGGCGTGGCGGTGGCCGTGTACGCCCGCAGCTGGCCGGCTGCCGCCACCGCCGCCACCAGGCAGAGCGCAGCGGCCGCCCCGGCGCGCAGCCGCGGGTTTGCCAGCTGCAGGCCCGCCCCCACCGCCAGCGCCAGGAACAGGCAGGCGGGCCCCAAAAAGCGCCACGGGAACTGCAGGCTGCCGACAAGCCGCTGCGCGGCGCCGCCCAAAGCGTAGAGCGCATCCCAGGGGAAGAAGTTGCCGCTCAGCGCCAGGCAGCCGGCCCCGGCGGCAGCCAGCGCCAGGCAGGCTGCCGCGCGGCGGTCCCGCCGCCGGGCCAGCGCATATACCGCGCCCCCCGCCGCTGCCAGCGCGCCAAGCAGCAGCGCCGGCCCCGGTGTGAGCGCCATGCCCTGCACAAGTTCGGCCTGCTGGCCTGATGCAAGCGTGTAGGGCAGGCCGAGCAGCTGGCCCAGCGCCGCGCCGTTCGCCTGGATCGGCTCAACGCCGCCGGGCTGGTTGATCGCAAATTTACCGGTCAGATAGTAATCGAGCAGCGGCAGCAGAAAGCCGGCGTTGAGGGCGCAGAACACCCCGGCCGCGCCGGCCAGCCGGCCAAAGGCAGCCCGGCTGAACACCTGCCGCGCGCAGAGCAGCGCAGCCAGCGCCAGCAGCAGCACCGTCATCTCAAAGCTCAGCAGGTGGCTTTGCAGCACTCCCGACAGCCCAAGGACCAGCAGCGCCCACCCCGGCAGCCTGGCACGGTCCGGCCGGAGCGTGCGCCAGAACCCGGCCGCGACAAGCGGCAGGAATGCAAGGGCCGTGTACTCCCCAAGGGCCGCACGGTCGGTGACATCGCACAGGCGGTATGCCGAAAGGGTGTACAGCACCGCCCCTGCCGCGCACGCACAGCGCCCGCCGCCAAGCCGGCGGCCCGCATAGTAGCCGGCCGCCGCCGTGCACAGCGTAATGCCGAAGAGATAGGCGTCATACGCGGCGGAAACCGGCACCCCGGCCAGCCGCAGCAGGGCCGGGGCGTACAGCAGCACATCACCGTAAAAGACGCCGACCGCATAGCCGCAGCCGTTCACCCAGTCGGACTGGATGCGCACCGGGAACTGCCCGGCCGCCAGCCCCATCGCTATATTTTCGATCCGGCGCAGGTGGTAGCCAAGGTCGGACCCATGCCAGAGCCCGCCGGTCAAAAACGGCCCGCAGGCCAGGAGGGTGACGCCGAGCAAACAGAGGATGAGAAAAAGCGGGCGTGTGAGAAGGTGTCTAGCTTTGTTCATTGTATCCGTCCAAAAATCAAAAAACAGGCATAAAGAATGAAAAATTGCGGTGGATCAGCGGCTGCCGGCCGCCCCCAAAAAAGGCAGACACTTTTCCGCCGCTTTTTTGAGCGTACCGCCAGGCGCGCGAACCACCACAATTCTTCACTATTCACTTTCCATTTGCTGCTTTACTGCGCCGTCCGATACCCATCCGGGTTATGGCTCTGCCAGTTCCAGCTGTCGCGGCACATTTCGTCAATGCCGTACTCGGCCTCCCAGCCAAGTTCCCGCTTGGCCTTGGAGGGATCGCACCAGCATTCGGCAATATCGCCGGGACGGCGCGGGTCGATGACATAGGGCAGTTCGCGCCCGCAGGCCTTGCTGAAGGCATGGATGACATCCAGCACGCTGTAGCCGTGGCCGGTGCCGAGGTTGCAGACAAACAGGCCGGGCTTTTCGGCCAGCTTTTTGATCGCCGCCACATGGCCGCGGGCCAGATCGACGACGTGGATGTAATCCCGCACGCCGGTGCCGTCCGGGGTGGGGTAATCGTTGCCGTAGACATGGACCTTTTCCAGCTTGCCGACCGCCACCTTGGCGATGTAGGGCACAAGGTTGTTCGGGATGCCGTTGGGGTCTTCACCGATCAGGCCGGACGGATGCGCGCCGATCGGGTTGAAGTAGCGCAGCAGCGCGACGTTGAGGTCGGGGTCGGCTTTGCAGCAATCGGTCAGGATGCGCTCGGTAAAGACCTTGGTCGTGCCATAGGGGTTGGTGGTGGCGCCGGTGGGAAAATCCTCCCGGATGGGCACGCTGGCCGGGTCGCCGTAGACCGTTGCCGAAGAGGAAAAGATCAGGTTGTGGCAATCATAGCGCCGCATGACATCCAGGATGGTCAGCGTGCAGTTGAGGTTATTTGTGTAATACTCGATCGGTTTGGAGACGCTCTCCCCCACCGCCTTGTAGGCCGCGAACTGGATCACGCAGTCGATGCCGGGATAGGCGCGGAAGATGGCTTCCACCTCGTCACGTTTGGTCATATCCGCCTGAACAAAGGGGAAATCCTTGCCGGTGATGGTCTTGACGCGCGCAAGGGCGACCGGGCTTGCATTGTACAGGTTATCCGCCACGACGATGTCGTAGCCCGCTTGCAGAAGTTCGACACAGGTATGGCTGCCGATGTAACCGGCGCCGCCGCTGACCAGGATGGACATAACGAACGCTCCTTTGCTGTGTATGGAATTTTTATGCGGTGCAGCCGGCGGTTCCGGCGCCCCTTTATTTTTATTGTACACGCCTGCGACAGTTTATGGTATAGACGTTTCGCAAGCTTGCATGGCAATTTGTTGCACACACCTCACCCGCCGCACAGGTGCAGCGGCTTGGGCGCACGGCGGTAAGCCGTGGGGGTCTGGCCGGTCAGCGCCCGGAACCGCTGCGAAAAATACGACTGCGACGCATAACCGAGCATGCGCGCCACCTCGCCGGGCGGGTACCCCTGGGCCAGCAGCGCGCCGGCCTGCTCGATTTTGAACCGGATAAAGTAATCCCGCACGGTGCGCCCGGTGCGGGCGCGGAAAGCCTGCTGCAGCAGGGGTTTGCTGCACCCCACCGCGCGGCAGATTTCGTCCAGCGTCGGCTCTCGGTCAAGGTTTTCGGCAAAATAGAGCCGCGCGCCTTCCACCAGGGCCACCTGCTTCTGCTCGGCCCGGGCACGCGGGCCTGGGCGGCGGGCACGCCCAAGCCGCCGGGCCAGCAGCCAGAGGAATTCTTCCAGATACAGCACCTGCAGCCGCCCCACCCCAAGCGGCGGGTCGCCGCGGCGGGCGGGCAGGTCGCCGGCCGCCGGTTCCGCGGGCAGGGTCCAGCCTTCCCGCACGGCGCCGGCCAACAGCCGCAGGCAGTTGCGCTCCGCCGCCGCTGCCGGGGCGCTGCGGCGGCGGAACTGCTCCAGCAGGGTGCCGTCGGCCTCAAATTCCAGGCGCAGCACTTCGGGTGGCACTTCCCCCACCGCCCGCATGGCGGCGCGTTCCAGCGGCTGGTGGAACAAAAAGCGGCCGGTGCGCAGCAGCTGGGGTTTACCGTCGGTCGATTCTTCCACCGTGCCGTCCAACACATAGACAAGCTGCCAGCCTTCACAGACACGCTCGGCCATGGTGGCGCCGGTGCGCCATTCGGCCGCCGCGGCCAGCAGAATTTCCCCCACGCGCAGGGTGGGCTCTTCCCGTTTGGCGGGCATGGGCAACCTCCTTATCAGCCGTGCCGCGGCGCCCGCGGCGGGGCGGCGGCGATCAGGTCATCCCGGCGGTAAAGGGCGGGGTCGGTCTGCGGGTCCAGCCGGAAGGTGCCGGGCGGGTCAGCCGCAGCGGCGGGGAACTGCTCAATGCCGGCAAAGGTGGCGCATAGCCCGAGCCGGTACGCCGTCAGCGGGCAGATGATCTTGTCTACAGCCTCATAGTCCAGGCTGCCGTCGGCATTGTAGGTATCCTGCATGATCGCATCGGGCCAGGAAGTCTCGACATAATCGACAAGCGCCGGCGTGACAAACAGGTCGTTGCTCCGGTCATAGAGGTCCGGCGCGCCGAACAGGTGCAAAATCTCATGCGCATAGACGGCCGGCGTTTCAAAGGTGCCTTCGGGGAAGAAGGCGTTTTCACGGTACAGGCAGCTGTATTCATGGTAGTAGGCGTCGCCGTCCTCCAGATAGTGCACCATCGTGAAGGAGCAGCCGGCCACCGGCAAAAACAGCAGGAACCCTATGTTGGAGGTTCCATAGGTTTTGGTGAGGGTTTCGGTGTCAAGCTCCTCGCAGAGGGCTTCGGCCGCACGGTAGAAGGTTTCGGATTCATCGGCCGACTGTCCGCCGGCAAACGTGCCGGCATAGCGCATCCGGATGACCAGGTCTTCCTCCCCGGCATAGAGGGTCGGGGTGACGCCGTATTCGGCGGCCTGGTCGGTGATCCAATCCACCGCAAGGGCCAGGTTCTGCTGGCTGCGGGCGATCTCCTCCTCACTCCAGGCAGCGCCGCCGGCCTCGTCAAGGTAGACGCTGTAGAGCACACAGGGCCAGGCCAGCAGCCCGGCGCTGCCGTACAGCCGCTGTTCGGTGCTGCGCGCCGGCAGCGCGGCCGTGGGCGCCGGGGTAGGGCTTGGGGTGGGCAAAGCAGGCGCCGGCATCTCCATTTCCGGCTGGGGGATGGCAGGCTCGCCGCGCCGGCGGGGCACACACCCGGCCAGGCAGGCGAGCGCCAGCGTCACGGCCAGCATACGCAGTGCAACCGGTTTCATCACACACCCCCTTATGGCAAAAACAGCAACGAATCGGCAAAGCAGCCGCGGGCCGCGCCGCTTCAGGCTTCCGGGGCGGCTGTGGGCAGCACCAGCAGCGGTTTTCCCTCTGCGTCGGCTTCCAGCCGCACAGAAAGGCCGTCGCCGGCCAGGCCGCCTTCGATCAGGGCCGAGGCGACCGGATCTTCCAGGTACTTGCGGATGGTGCGGCGCAGTTCCCGCGCGCCGAACTTGGTGGAAGTGACCCGCACAAGCGCGGTGAGCGCTTCGGGGGTATAGGCAAGCTTCAAACCGCGCGCCTCAAGGCCGGGGCGGTATTCTTCAAGCATGAGGGCGGTGATCTTTTCCAGGTCCTTCTCATCCAGCGGGCGGAAGGTGATGACTTCGTCCACACGGCCGAGGAACTCGGGGCGCAGGAATTCCTGCAAAGCCTTCATGCTCTTGTCGCGGGTGACCTCCTCGGCGGTTTTGTTGAAGCCGGTGACGCCCGAATGGTCGGTGGAGCCGGCGTTCGAAGTCATGCAGATGACGGTGTTCGAGAAATCGACGGTACGGCCCTGGGCGTCGTTGATCTTGCCTTCGTCCAGGATCTGGAGCAGGATGTTCATGACATCCGGGTGGGCTTTCTCGATCTCATCAAACAGCACGACGCTGTACGGGTGGCGGCGGACCTTCTCGGTCAGCTGGCCGGCCTCGTCGTAACCGACATAGCCCGGCGGCGAGCCGATCAGGCGGGAAACCGCGTATTTCTCCATATACTCGCTCATATCGATCGAGATCAGCGGGTCAACGGTATCAAAGAGCTGGTTGGCCAGCTGCTTGACCAGCTCGGTTTTGCCGACGCCGGTCGGCCCGACAAAGATGAAGCTGGCCGGGCGGTGGCGGCCGGCCAGGTCGGCGCGGGCGCGCTTGACGGCCTGGGCCACGCTGCGGACGGCTTCATCCTGGCCGATGATGTGGGCTTTGAGCGCATCCTCCAGCCCCTGCAGGCGGCCGTATTCGCTTTCCTTGATCTTGACAGCCGGGATGCCGGTCCAGAGTTCGACAACCTGGGCCACATCGTCAAGGGTGACCTTGATATCGGCAATGCGCAGCTCAAGCGCCGGCAGGCGTTCCCGCTCCCGGGCGAGCTCGGTCTTGATCCTGGCAAGTTCCTCATAATCGATGGAGGAATCGGCCGCATCGGGGTCGGGGTTTTCCAGGGTGTGTTCCTGTTCCTCCAGGTCGGCGATGTGGTGCTGCAGCTGGAAGAACTCGGTGATTTCGGGGTGGCGCAGGTTGCAGCAGGCGCAGGCTTCGTCCAGCAGGTCAATCGCCTTGTCCGGCAGGTAGCGGTCGGTGATATACCGCTCCGACAGCTGCACCACGCTGGCAACAATCGGGTCCGGCACACGGACGCAGTGGTACTTTTCATAATACCCGCGCACGCCGCGCAGCACCTCGATGCTGTCATGGATCGAAGGTTCTTCCACCTTGACAGGCTGGAACCGGCGTTCCAGGGCGGAATCCTTTTCGATAAACTTGCGGTATTCGCTGAAGGTGGTGGCGCCGATCACCTGCACCTGCCCGCGGGAAAGCGCAGGTTTCATGATGTTGGCGGCGTTCATCGCGCCGTCCGAATCGCCGGCGCCGACAATGTTGTGGATCTCGTCAATAAAAAGGATCACGTTGCCGGCGGCCTTAACCTCGCCCAGCAGCCCCTTGACCCGCTGTTCAAACTGGCCGCGGAACTGGGTGCCGGCCACAAGGGCGGTCAGGTCCAGCAGGTAGATTTCCTTGTCCTGCAGCCGGGCGGGCACCTTGCCTTCGGCAATACGCTGGGCGATGCCTTCGGCAATGGCGGTTTTGCCCACGCCGGCTTCGCCGATCAAGCAGGGGTTGTTTTTCTGCCGGCGGCAAAGGATCTGCAGGGTGCGGTAGATTTCGCGGTCGCGGCCAATGATGTGGTCGGTCTTGCCGTCGCGGGCTTTCTGGGTCAGGTTTTCACAGTAGGTATCCAGATACTTGCGGCGGGGGGCCTTCTCCTTTTTGCCGTTGCGCTTTTGGTTTTGCTGGGCGTCGCCTTCCGCCCCCTGCGCGCCGAGGCCGAACGGGAAGGCCGGGCTGCCGCCGGGGACAAACTCATCCTCCCCATCCTGGTCGATCGGGGCCAGGGCGCCCGAAGCGCCGGCTTCCTCCAGGAAGCTGGCCATGCGCTCCTCCATATTTTCAAGATCCTGGTCCGTCATACCAAAACGCTGCATCAGGTCGTCAACCGGTTTGATGTGCAGCGCCTTTGCGCAGGTCAGGCAGTAGCCTTCCTGAATGGGCTTGCCGTTTTCCATGCGCTGTATAAACACCACTGCGGTACGTTTTTTGCAGCGGACACAAAGCATAGGATTCACCTCTCTAACTCATAAGCTCTTTGTGATAACGAGCCTATTGTATCATTATCCCCCCGCCCCCTGGCTTTTGCAAGGGGCGAGGGGGAAAATTTAGATAATGTTCACAAGATGCGCCGGCTGTCAATACCGCACCAGAAATGGGTTGAGCCCGGCAAAAAACTGGTACAGCACGGTCTGGTTGAGCACCCCGGCGCCCAGGATGGGCACCCGGCCGGCGGCCAGGCTGGAAGCCAGCCAGATCACAACCGACGCCACCCAACAGTTGATGGCCCCGATGCCAAGGCCCAGCACAAGCCCCAGCAGCTGGTTCAGCCCGCCGACCAGCGGCACCGCGTTCATCCCGCGCAGCAGCGAAGCCAGCGCCCGCACAATACCGCGCAAAACCAGGCAGGCCACCAGAAAGATCCCGGCTTTTACAAACGGCAGCAGCACCGCCATAAGGCCTTCGGCCGTCTGGACTGCCGCGTCGTCGCTGAAGCTGCTGAGCACCGATTCCAGCGCGGCGCGCACGCTGTCGGGCAGGAAGGTGAAGTTATCCAGCGCGGCGGCCGCATCGCCGCCGGCTTCGGCCAGCGCCAGCGTTACCTGCCGTGTCAGGAACGGGCTGAGAAAGGCATCGCCAATGGCCGGGGCAAAGGCCTGGGCCGCCCAGGCTGCGCCCAAAATGGCAAGCAGCCCGCCGACCAGCAGCACCAGCGAAGCCAGAAAGCCCCGCCGGTGGCCAAGCCAGGCCGCCCCGGCCAGCAGCAGCACAAACAGCAGGTCATACAGTAACGGATAGAGTGAGCTAGACATTGCAGTTCCCTTCTTCTGATTCATCTTGGCAGGGCGCCGCGCGGCGGGTCAGGCTGCGGGCGCGGTGAGCACTTCCACCCGGCCGGCCGTGAACAGCAGCGGCTCGGCGGCGTTGAGCAGATAGAGCGGGCGGGTGTCATACTCCTGTTCCCACCGCAGCGTACCGTCCAGCCCATAGCACAGGACGGTGTTGTTCTCTATCAGATAAGCTTCGCTGTCGGCGCAGGTCACGCTGGCGGCCTGGCCGGCGTCGATCTCTCCGACGGGGGCAAGGTCGGTATCCAGCAGCGCCAGCGTGTTGCCGCTGTGGGCCGAAAGCAGCAGCGCCACCGTGCTGCCCTGCACCGAGATGCCCTGCAGCGCCGAACCTTCGTAGTCATAGCGGGCGAGCTCGGCGCCGGTGGCGGGGTCAAGCAGGGCGGCGTAGGTATCAAACACCGCCAGCAGCCGGCTGCCGGACAGCCACTGCAGCCGCAGCACCATGCTGCCGGCCGTGGCCGTATACCGGGCGGTGGCGGTGGTGCTGCCGATCTCCATGCAGTAGACGGTGGAGGCAAGCTGGCCGTCCCGCGCGGCGACGGTGCCGACCGCGAAGCGGCGGTTGTCCGGCGCAAAGGCAACTTCGATCGGGGTGCCCTGGTCCTGGGTGAGCAGCCAGGTAAAGACAGTCCGGTAGCGGGTGGGGTCCAGCACCTGCAGTTCGGCGACATAGCGGTCGGATTCGGTCACAACGGCAAGGGTGCCGTTGGCGGAAAGGCTGCACAGCATAATGCCCTGTTCGGTTGTGATGGTGTGCAGCGTGCGGGTGCGGCTTTCCACCCGCAGCTCGGTTCCGGCGCGGTCATACAGCACAAACCGCGTGTTGCCCACCGAAATCGCGGGCCGGGCATAGCCGGGCTGGATGGTGCGGACTTCACTGCCATAGGCCGAATACACCGCGACATCCTCGGCGTCCATTTCGACAAAGCCGCCGGCTAGCGTTTCGACCCGGGTGGGGGTTTCGATGCCGGTGGAAACCGGCCAGCCGCCGCCGCGCTGCAGATACAGCATGGCCGAATCGGCCGCGTCGCCGGCCACAAGGCTGATCGCCGTGAGGGTGCCGGTATAGGCCCCGAGCGCGACGAGCACGGCCAGCACAAGCGCGACGACGGCGAGCCGGCGGCGACGGCGGCGACGGCGCAGAATCGGGCTTAACGGCTGCAGTTTTCCGCCGAACCCCTGGCGCCGCGGTTCCGCCACGCCGATGCCGCGGGCGATGTCCCGCGCGCTTTCGGCCTGGCG